>JAEEGG010001489.1_pt1 | contig 63498 bp, 56 predicted proteins | sample 9134161 | NCBI WGS metagenome assembly JAEEGG01 (sample SAMN16246543, study PRJNA631951) | gut metagenome | biome: gut microbiome; feature: rumen; material: CR-attached | host: Bos | place: Iran: Karaj | collected 2018-10
TAATGTTCAGCAATAATCAAAGTTGGGATTGTAATCGATTGAAAATCAATCTTTTAGAAGCGGAGAGAGCGAGATTCGAACTCGCGAAACGCTTTTGACGTTCACACGCTTTCCAGGCGTGCCTCTTCAGCCACTCGAGCATCTCTCCTTTGCTTTAAGTGGGTGCAAAGGTACAAATAAAAAATGAAAGAGAGAAGTTGTGAGTTGAGAGATTTCCGTTATTTAACTTTCTTTATACCTTCACGTCGCTCCAGATAATAGCTCGGTCTTCATCGCGGCCTAAATAGCCACCTGTCAGAAGTCGAAAAGTAATAATATCGCCGTTAACTTGGATTATTCATGCCTTTTTCTTAAGTCCCTGAATTTGCGGCATCACTGCGTCGTTCACGCGGAACACTGGCGAATATTGTACAAAGGCTCTGTACACTTTTAACAGACCTTTGCTTTTCTTGATTGTTGGCATTCCGTGAAATAATACAGGTTAAAGGCATTTTAACAGCTGAGCCACGCTTCCATACTCCATGATAAAAGCTAGAGGAAGGCCTGCAGGAGGTGGGCGAACCAGCCACGGAAACGCTGCCAGCGGGTGCGGAACTGCTTCCAAGTCTCGGGCGTGAGGTAGACGCTCTCCAGCTTGTCGCGGTCGAACATACGGTCGAGCTCCTGCGTGGTGTTGCGGTCGATGATGACGGCGTTCTCTTCGTAGTCAAAGCGTAGGGAACGTGAGTCGAGGTTGGTGCTGCCCACGGTGCAGAATCGGCCATCGACCATCATAATCTTTGAGTGGTGGAAGCCAGGCTGGTAGAGCCACACGTGGGCACCGTGCTTCATCATGCGGTGCATGTAGAAGAAGGCACAGTCGGGCGTTAAGGGGATGTCGCTCTTGGCCGAGATCATCAGCTCCACCTTCACGCCGCGCTTGAGGGCTCGTTTCAGTGCCTTGGTCACTGATGGTATCAGCGTGAAATAGGGGTTGATGATGCGGATGGAGTCCTGTGCATCGTCGATGGCGTTGACATAGAAATAGCGCATGGCATCGTTGGTGGTATGCGGCTCACGGTTGACGATGCCCACCAGCTTGTGTCCTGCCGTGGCGGTGGTGTCGGGCTTCAGTCCGCTGATGATGACGCTGTCGGCTGAACGGAAGTATTTCGGGTCGGTGAGCTCCTCGCCTGTGGTCTTTTTCCACGTTTTGACGAAGATGCGTTGCAGGTCGTCGACGGCTCCTCCCTCTATGCGACAGTGCATGTCGCGCCAGGCGCCTACCTGCTCTGTGCCTTTGATGTAGTAGTCGGCCACGTTCATGCCGCCGGTGTAGGCCACGTTGCCATCGATGACCACAATCTTGCGGTGGTCGCGTGGCCAGATGTGGTTGACCCAGGGAAAGCGGATGGGGTCGAACTCGTAGATGTCAATGCTGTCGGCCCGTAAAGCCTCCACGTGATGTTTCTTCAGCGGCTGGTTGTTGGAGTCATTGCCGAAGCCGTCGAAGAGGGCACGCACCTCCACACCCTCGCTGCGTTTCTGCCGCAGGATGTCGAAGAGTAGGAAGGCGATGCTGTCATTGCGGAAGTTGAAATACTCCAGGTGTACACTCTGCTTTGCTTGCCGTATGGCTTCGAACATGTCGTCGAACTTCTCCTGTCCCGACATGAGCAGCGTCACCTTGTTGTTGTCGGTAAAGCGGATGCCGTAGTCGCGCAGTTGTGCGAGGATGAGGCTGTCAGAGGTCTGCGCTACGCAAGTGAGTTGTGAACAGTGAATAGCGATGATTACCATCAAGCCCCTCACTAATCTCGTTATATCTCGATGCAGTGTAATCATAACTATCAACTATTCACTATCAGATATTTGCTCCTCATTTGCGGTAGCGTTGACGGTACTCCGACGGCGAGATGCCAAATCGATCCTTGAACATATTCATGAAGTGCTCGGCTGTGGCGAATCCTATGTTGTTGGCCAGTTCGCTCATGTTGATGTTGGTTCGTTGCAGGAGTATGCAGGCATGCTTCAGTCGCAGGTCGCGCACCACCTCAGCAGGTGTCTTGCCTGTCACCTCCCGTACTTTCTGGAAGAACGGCTTCATGCCCATGCCCATGGCACCGGCCATCTCTTCAAGATTGATGGGGCCGCGGCTCATGTTCTGCTGCACATACTGCTCAATGCTGTTGATGAGTTGCTGGTCGATGGCGTCGGACATCTTGAAGCTTTCCGACTCCTTCTCCTCGTAGGTGAAGTCGAACTTCTGTTCGCTCTCGTCCGTCTCTTCTTCCTGTTTTTGTTGGTGTGAGCGAATGGATGTGATGGCCACAGATTTGATTTGCTCGTCCTCCACCACTTGTGCTGACACCATCTGTGCCGTCTCTGGCAAGGTCTCTGTGGCCGTTGTCATGCTGGAGTTGTGACTTTCCAGCATACGAGTCTCGGCGCCCTCGATGAGATTGTTGGTAATATTGAAATCGCTGATGCCCAGAAGCTTGTTGAATCGAATGGCGGCTTCACGAATGTTAAAGGGCTTCGACATGTAGTCATCGGCTGAGAGGGTGATGCCCTGGCTGACCATCTCATTGGGAGTCAGCTTCATGTTTGTGAGGATGATGAACTTGATTCTGTTCAGCTTCGGGTGCATCTTGATGCTGTTACACAGTTCACTTCCTGTCATTCCCTCCATGTCCTGCTTGCAGACCACCAGCTCGGGAATCATGGTCTCGATGTCTTGCGCAGCCTTTTGTATGTCGTTGTATGGGTGGAAGCTGTAAACGCTCTTCAGTCGTACGGTGACAAACTTGAGGAAGTCGACGTCGTCGTCGATAAAATAGATGCGATACTTCGCCGTGGGTGCATCATTGCTGGTACGTATCTTCGATGTCAGTTCGTCGTTGATGAGTTCGGGCAGCTCCATGATGCCCCGGCTGTTCAGCTCGTAGTTGTGGTCTACGGCTTTCTTCGCTTTCTCTTCTGGATGCTCTAAGGATGCCTGCATGTCGCTGACGCGCGTGATGATGGTCAGCATTTGCGAGTGGAGTGCGTTCAACTGGTCGCGCTCTTCGGTTGTTCCCTCTTTCTCTGCGAGGTTCATGATGATGCTTGTCATGCGCGACATGGGCTGTCGCAGCTCGTCGCTGGCCGCCTTGATGTCCTCGCGCTGTTGCACCAGTTCGGCAATGATGGCATTCTTGCGGCGCCACAACTCGCGTATCTGGTCAATGCCTTTCTTCCAGAGATAGATGATGGTGATGATGACGATGGCATAAAACAGCAGCATGTACCACTGAAGATACCATGGCTTGTCGACGATGATTTCGAGCACACGCTCTGCATTGCTGATGTTGCCATCGGCACTGATGGCTTTGACGTGCAGTCTGAAAAGCCCGTTGGGAAGGTCTTCGAAGGTGACACCGTGTTTCATGGCATCACCGTTATACCAGTCATTATTCAGGTTCTCCATCCAGTACATGAACTGCAGGCGCTCGCTTTGATTATAGTCGCCGCCGCCAAACTTGATGGTGATGGTGTTTTGGTCACTGTTCAGGTGGATGCTTTGGCTCTCGTTGAGGGCTTGCTTCAGGATGACGTTACCATCGTATTCATGCTGCGTGAAAATCTCCTCCTCACCCACATATAGCTGCGTCAGCATGACTGGCGGCAGAGCCGACTGTTCGCTGGCCGATTTCTTACGCATCTGGCTGACACCATAGATGCCGCCCATCAGCACATTGCCATCGGTGGTGGTCAGGATGGAACCCAGATTGAATTCATCGCTCTGCAGGCCGTCGAAACTATTATAGTTGTAAAGGCTGTAGTTGTAGGTCCCTTCCTCGTGGTTGCGTTGCAGCACGATGCGGCTGATGCCGCTTGTGGTACTGATCCAGATGTTGTGATTGCGGTCTTCGGCAATGCCGCAAATGTTGTTGCTGCACAGCCCTTGCTTTTCCGTCAGCACGTCGAGGTTGTCTTTTTCCTGGTCAAGGATATTCACACCTTCACGTGTCCCTACCCATATTAGTCCGCGGGAGTCCTCAAACACCTGAGTCACATAGTTGTTAGTGAACTTCTTGATGCTGGTAGAGTTGCCTATGTACTGCTTGATGTCCTGTGTGGAGATGTCGAGTATGAGCAGGCCCTCGGCCGTGCCTATCAACATGCGGTTGCCCGATGCGTAGTGCAGCGACGTGATGTTGTTGTTGTGCAGCTTGCGGTTCTCTCGGTTGTAGGTGGAGAACAGTTGCTGCCTGAGGCTGAATGTTTGCAGGCCACCGTCAGTGCCCACCCATAGGTTGCCGTTCTTGTCGGTGCAGAGAGCGTTGATGTGGTCGTTGATGACGGTGCTGCGCAGACTGTCGTTATTGGTGGAGTAAATGGTGACCTGACCGTTCCTGATGCGTGTGAGTCCGTTTTGTTTGGAGCCTACCCACAAACTGCCGTCTTCAGTATAGGCCATGGCCGACACCTTCTGGCTGGCCAGACGGCCCTCATAGCCGATGATGCCGGCATCGCTGGTACCATAGAAGAGCTGGCCTGTGGAGTCCTCGGCGATGGCCGTGATGTCGCCTATCATTTGCGACTCAAACTTGTAGATATTCTTTCCCAGATAGGCTACGCCCGACCTCGTGGTGCCCACCCATAGCAGGTCGCTGTTGTCCACATAGACGCTTTCAATGGATTTGGCCTGTGCGGCTCGCTGGTAAAGGCCCATCGACATAATTTCCACGGGTTCCATCTCGTGTGAGTTGATGTTGATGCGCATCAGACCGTTGCGGCTGGTAGCCATCCAGATGTTGCCACTACGGTCGCCTGCCATGTCGTTGATGCTGAAGTCTACACTTGTGCCGGTCAGGCCCAGCTGGTTGCCGATGGTTGTGTCCCAGTTGTGGGTTTGCTTGTTATAGACAAAGAGTGTGCCCTGACCATAGAGCCAGATGTTGTCGAGCTGGTCGGCGAATACTTTCAGCGTGTTGGTGTGGCGCAGTCGCCGCTGGGCTATCTCTTGGTTTCTCCACGGCGTGGTCTGCTGCCGGCTGACGTTGCAGCATACAATGCGTCCGTCGCTGTATACCACAAGAGCACCGTCGAGGCACTCACCTATGGAGCACACCTCCCCTTGGGGAATGGCGTAGGCGCTGTTGGTGTAGCCGAACTCGTAGATGAGCTGCTGCTGCATGTTATAGCAGATGACGCCTTTGTTGGCTATATACCCCCAGAGATTTTTCTTGCTGTCTACGAAAATGATGCTGGGTAGTCCGTCGATGCCAAGGCGGGCGAAGACCTGGCGCAGGTCGCGCTCGAAGCTCTCCGACTGTGCATGGTAGATGCAGTAGCCGGTGGCTGTCTTCACCCAAAGCTCGCCGCCGATGCCCTCCTGAATGCTTTCGATGTAGCTGTCGGGCAGCGATGAGCCGTCTTGCGAGTCGGTCTGAAAGTGCTTGAACAGATAGCCGTCGTAGCGGTAGAGGCCGGCAGGCGTGCCGAACCAAACGAAGCCGCGGTCGTCTTTCAGTATGCAGTTGATTTGGCTTGAAGTCAGTCCGTTGCGTGCGCTAAGTGTCTTGAACACTTCCTGAGCCTCGGAACAGGAGGGCCAAAACAGTCCGGTGACGAGTGCCAAAGCAAAGAGTATCTTTTTCATAGTCATCAGGTTCTCTCTTAATACATTATTGTTATTTTAGTTTCGCATTCGCTTCGCTCGGCCTTTGTCTCTGGCAAAGCTATTGTCTTTAACTCCTTTAACTCCTTTAACTCCATACTTATATGATATTAAGGCAGCATGCATGAGTAGTGGTCCACCACTCCGATGAGGCGGTTGTCGTCGGTGACCACCAGCACCGAGTGAATCTTGTGCTGCTGCATGATGCTTTGTATTTCGGTAATCTTGGTTTGCGGCTTGACGCATTTGGGCTTTCGCGTCATGATGTCGCTGACGGTATGGTCGAAGAAGGCGGCCCGCCATCGCTCGATAGCGCGGCGTATGTCGCCGTCGGTGATGAGTCCGGCGATGCGGCCGTCCACCTCGGCAACTCCCAGGCCCAGCTTGCCTTCCGACACCAGCATGATGGCCTCGCCGAGGTGCATCTCAGGCGTCAGCACGGGCAGGTCGGTGTCGCGCATCACGTCGGCGGCGGTAGTGAGCAGGCGCTTGCCCAGCTCGCCACCCGGATGGAAATGGGCGAAGTCCTGCGGCTTAAACTGCCGTTTCTGCATCAGGGCGATGGCCAGTGCGTCGCCCATGGCCAGGGTGGCCGTGGTCGAGCTGGTGGGCGCCAGGTTAAGGGGACAAGCCTCGCGCTCCACGCTGATGTTCAGGTGGTAGGTGGAGTATTTGGCTAAGAGTGATGTGGGGTTGCCAGTCATGGCGATGATAGGAATCTGCTGGTGCAGCACCATGGGGATGAAGCGCAGCAGCTCGTCGGTGAGACCCGAGTTGGAGATGGCCAGCACCACGTCGTCGCTGGTCATCACGCCGAGGTCGCCGTGATACACATCGAGCGGATTGATGAAGAACGACGGTGTGCCGGTGGAGGAAAATGTGGCAGCTATTTTCGCTCCGATGTGCCCGCTCTTGCCTACGCCCGTCACGATGACCTTACCCTTGCAGGCCAGCATCATGTCGACAGCCTTTTCAAACTGGTCGTCCATCTTTGGAATCAGGTCGAGCAAGGCCTGGGCTTCGTCCTTAATACATTGTATCGCGTACTCTTTTGCGTTCATTTCTATTGTAGTTATCACGTCATAACGTCATTACGTCATCACGATTTTTTCAATTAATCCTTCCAGCTTGTCCAACTCCAGCATGTTGGCAGCGTCGCTCAGTCCCTCGTCGGGTGTGGGATGCACTTCGAAGAAGTAGCCTGTGGCGCCGAAGGCCTTGGCAGCCAGCGCCATGGCGGGCACGAAGCGGCGGTCGCCGCCGGTCTTCCCGTCGCGGGCATCGGGGCGCTGCACGCTGTGGGTGCAGTCCATGATGACTGTTGGCACAATGTCGAGCATGTCGCTGATGTTGCGGAAGTCCACCACCAGCGTGCCGTAACCCATCATGTTGCCGCGCTCTGTCAGCCACACCTCCTTGGCACCGCTCTCCAGCGCTTTCTCCACCGGATAGCGCATGTCGCGCCCGCTGAGAAACTGTGCCTTCTTGATGTTCACCGTGCAGCCGCTGTGTGCAGCCGCTACCAGCAGGTCGGTCTGACGGCAGAGAAAGGCGGGAATCTGCAGCACGTCGCACACCTGGCCGGCGGCTTCAGCCTGCCATGCCTCGTGGATGTCGGTCAGCAGGCGCAGGCCGTAGCGGCTCTTCACATCGGCCAGCATCTGCAAACCGCGCTCTATGCCTGGCCCACGGAAGGAGTGGATGCTGGTGCGGTTGGCCTTGTCAAATGATGCCTTGAAGATGATGTCGGTGCCTTGGCGCTGATTGATTTCAACAAGACGCTGCGCCACAGTGTCAAGCAGCTCTGCCGACTCTATGACACAAGGCCCTGCAATGAACGTTGGCTTTATAGCTGGCATGTCCTTGCTTCTTCTTTTTTCTATTTCAACTTGCAAAGGTACGAATAAACGGAAAAATAGCAAAAGAAAAAACGTTTTTTTTGGTAGTGTCCGTAAAATTACCTGTTTTGCACTATTGATTGTTGAGCACTATGGCAAGATGTGAGTAAACCTTACTCATTTTTATGCCCAAATCCTTGGCGGTTTCGGATAATCTTCGTATCTTTGTGCCAAATTAATCATATTGTCATGGGAATGAACCGTTATATCCGTTTCGACTGGGCAGCGAAGTACATGCTTCGTAACAAGGCCGACTTTGCCATCTTCGAGGGCCTCATCTCTGTACTGGTGAACGACAAGGTGACCATCGTGGAGCTGCTCGACACGGAGTCGAACAAGGAGACGAAGGACGACAAGTATAATCGCGTGGACGTGAAGGCAAAGAACTCCAAGGGCGAGATTATCCTGGTGGAGATACAGCAGACGCGCGAGCACGACTACCTGCAGCGCATGATCTACGGCGTGGCGAAGACCATCACCGAGCACATGAGCAGCGGGCAGCGCTACGAGAACGTGAAGAAGGTTTTTAGCATCAACATCCTCTACTTCAACCTGGGCGAAGGCGAGGACTACCTCTACCACGGCCAGACGGTGCTGAAGGGCGTGCATACCAGCGACAGCCTTAAGCTGACCGACTATGAGCGCGACGACCTGCATGTGCTGTCGCCCGACCAGGTGTTTCCGGAATATTATGTCATCCGCGTCAACGAGTTCGACAAAGTGACCATCAGTAGCTGGTTAGAGGAGTGGATGGACTACCTGAAGAATGAGCGCATCCGCCCCGACACCACCGCCCCCGGCCTGCAGGAGGCGCGCCAGCGCTTAGCCCTGCTGAACATGAGCGATGAAGAGCGCAAACGCTATGAGCACGACATCGACACGTTGGTGCGCGACACTGACGTGATGCGCACGCAGTTGCTCGAGGCTGAGATAAAAGGCAGGAAGAAGGGCTTGGCCGAGGGTCGTGCCGAGGGTCGTGCTGAGGGGCTAGCTGAGGGCCATGAGAAGGGCTTGGCCGAGGGCGAGCACAATAGGGCCATGGAAACAGCCCGCCGCATGAAGGCAAAAGGTTTTCCCGTGGAGAACATCAGCGAAATGACCGACCTCAGTGCCGAGGAAATCGCTGCATTGTAACCCAGCATTGATGCCATTGAGACAATATAAATAATGTGTAACCAGTATTAACACCATCTACTATGACATAGCAACAGACTTAACGGGAGCCACGGCGACACCAGGTGCCACAGCTCCCAATGGGACTAAACTAAACTCAATTTATGAACCAATGAGTAAAGATTGTGCACTATTTGTATTGCGGTTGAACATGGATAGTCTTTTCAGCTGCAGAGGCCACTTCTTACTTTTGCAAGCACTTTGCGTTCTTAATATGGAGCCACCCAAAAGAGTCCGAAGGCTTCGGACTTTTTGGGGATGCCTTAAAAAGATGAAAACTGCTTGCGTCGCTAATTAAGCCAGTTCGTTCCCCCAAGTTCTGTCGTCCCTTCTGGACTTTGGTTGGTGAGGCGCCATGAGCAGGGGCATGGCCCCTGCTAAGCGGCGACACAAAAACAGTCCTGAAGGGACGACAGAACTCGGCAAACAAACTGACCTGTTTCGCGCCGTAACTATGTCTTATTCCATCCGCACAGCACGCCGAAGTTTCCAGCCGAGAAACCTTTGGTTTCCTGCCGAGAAACCGATGGTTTCTCGGCAGGAAACTTTTAAAACCCATGTTGCCTTGAAACTGCAGGATTCCCCCCAGGGGAGGGGCAGGGGTGTGCATTGAGCTACGCGGCGGGCAAGGAGCGGCAAAAAGGTAAATAGGTTGGGACATCTTTGACAAACCACCCCGGATCCCTCCTTTTGCAAAAAGAGGGGAAGGGCTGCGCACAGTTTGCAGAAAGATATTCAACCATCAACTCACATGATTCGCGACGAAGATATGCCTGTTCAAGGATAAAAGCCAACCGCAGGTCGAATAAACTTCCATTCCGCAAATCTTTTTTCCCACTTTTCTTGTAAGTATTGCGAAAATATGGGCTATTCTATTGACAGCACATTTTTTCAACATTATCCTTGGCCGTTTCAAGAATAATCCGTACCTTTGTGCACAAAATGCAATGGGCCGGCAGAACTGATAGCCAAGTACACTGGCCTTGCATCGATAACCCTTTAAAGAAGTTGTGTCCTTGGGCACACATTTAGATTGTAAATTGTAAATCGTTAATGAATAGATGAACGCTAAACCGAAGAAACGTCGCTGGCACTGCCTGCGTGGGCAGGAGCCGACGGAATTTGACAAACAGATTATGTACTGGGAGAACAAAGGCAAGCTGGTGCCCACGCGTGACCTTATCAAGACTCCCGAACAGATAGAAGGCATCCGCCGTGCCGGTGTGGTGAACACGGGCGTGCTCGACGCCGTGGCTGCCGCCATCCACGAGGGCATGAACACCTTAGAGATAGACCAGATCTGCCGCAAGTACTGTGAGGAACACAATGCCACGCCGGCATGTCTCAACTATGAGGGCTTCCCCATGAGTGTCTGTACCAGCATCAACGAGGTGGTGTGTCACGGCATACCCAAGGAGGAGGACGTGTTGGAGGAAGGCGACATCATCAACGTCGACTTCACCACCATCGTCGACGGCTATTACGCCGACGCATCGCGCATGTTCATCATCGGAAAGACCACGCCCGAGAAGGAACAACTGGTGCGGGTGGCCAAGGAGTGCCTCGAGATTGGCATGGAGGCCGCCAAGCCCTGGGGCTTTGTGGGCGACATCGGTCATGCCATCGAGAAGCACTGCAAGAAGTACGGTTATGGCATTGTGCGCGACCTGGCCGGCCACGGCGTTGGACTGAAGTTCCACGAAGAGCCCGACGTCAACCACTATGGCCATCGCGGCACGGGCATGCTGCTGGTGCCGGGCATGGTCTTCACCATCGAGCCGATGATCAACATGGGCACCTATAAGGTGTTCATCGACGCTGACGACCCTTACGAGTGGGAAGTCATCACCGAAGACGAGCAGCCCAGTGCACAGTGGGAGCACACCCTCCTGATGACTGAGCACGGCGTAGAAGTGTTAACATACTGACCACACTATGTATTTCACAGGAATCATTATTGCCGTGCTGACCTTCCTGACCATAGGCTTCTGGCATCCCATCGTCATCAAGGCAGAATACCACTGGGGCACACGGCCCTGGGTGGTGTTCCTTCTGGTGGGCATTGGCTGCTGCGTGGCAGCGCTCTTCATTGAGAATGTCTATCTGTCATCGTTCCTTGGCGTCTTTGGCGCGTCGTCACTATGGGGCATAGGTGAGCTGTTCGCACAGAAGCGGCGAGTGGAGAAAGGCTGGTTCCCCATGAACCCGAAGAGAAAGAATGACTACACCCCAAAGGCGTAGCCATTCTCCTTTTTTATACCAGGGCAGGCAGCTCATGCCATGCGATGAAATCTCAAACGGGTTCCTGCTGCACAGGAGTTCCGCTTGTAGAGCAGATCCCTAATGCACGCATGGCGTCTGTGTTGCCAAGCTCAGCAGCAATAGCGCGGTCATTGGGGGACAAATCTTCTGTAAGACCCAAGGAGTCCAAAAGCTTTGCAGCGTCCTCAACGCCTTGTGCTGCTGCAAAACGTAACCATTTCACACCTGTCGAGAAATCATGTGGCAGGCCATCATCCTTTTGGTTATCTATGTAGCACATGCCTATCTGGTATTGTGCAAAAGGCAGCCCGTTTTCAGCAGCCTTCTGAATCCATTTTGTGCCTTCTATGGTGTCAGAACCTAATGTTCCATTTCCCATCAGAATTCCGTATTTGCATTGGCTGACAGGGTCGTTAAGTTCTGCTGCCCGTTTCAGATATTTATATGACTGGTTGATGTCCTGCGCTATGGGGCCAGCTCCTTGCTCATAAACCTGTGACAACAAAACGGCAGCCTGTTGACATCCTTCTTCTGCTGCCTGTTTGATGTAGGATAGTCCCTTCTCTACATCACCAAGTACATTGTTGTAATACACACCAATTCCAAAGGTGGCTTCAGCACATCCTTTCTCTGATAACATCTGGTAAAGTGCCAATCCTTTCTCTATGTTTTTATCGCAGGCTCTTCCTTCCATGTAGCAACTGGCAAGATTGCAAATGGCCGTGGAGTCTCCTTCGTCAGCCAGTTCTTTAATCATCAAGAATCCTTTTTCTTGGTTAGCCTGTTCACCCGTACTAAGGAGATACATCAAAGCCAGATTATGTTTGGCTCTCATGTCCCCTTGTTCCATTGCAGCCCGGTATAACTCGGCTGCTTTTTTTTCGTCTTTTTCAACTCCCGTTCCAAACTGATAGGCTTTTGCTCTTGAGAACAAGTCATCTGCATCGTAGGAATTGTCGTTTTGTACAAAATGGTTGTCTATCGTTGTCATATCTACAAAATAAGCAAATAGTGATTTACATCTTTTTTTGAAGTCATTCCTAACCTGAAATGGACGTGACAATATTGAAATCGTTACAAAAATAGTGATTGTTTGTCTAATAGCGTTCAAAAATCCTTAATTCTTAATAAATATTAGCACTACCAGATATAAAGGAGATGGGATTATTAACCACCATCCCACTTTATAGGTTAACTCGGATTATTTATGCCTTTTTCTTCTGCTCCTGTAGCGACGGCATCACTGCGCTTGTTCATGCGGGAAACCGGCGGCGTAATTTGCTTTACATTTCGGACTGTTTGTCCGAAGCCTTCGGACAAACAGTCCGAAGCCTCCGGACAGAGCGTCCGAAGGCTTCGGACAATTTCCGCCCTCCTGAGTGTAAGATGAACAGTGTCGTTGAAGACGGCAAAATAAGCCGTAGCGCTTTTGTGCCGTTCAAAAAAGAGGCTTGCTGCGAAAGATTTCGGTTGATTCCTTTGAATGTTCGATGGAAAATAAGTAACTTTGCAGCCGAGTGTAGAGACATCATATAGAGACGTCGCTATACAAAGGCCAAAATAACTGATGGAAAATGAGAAAATGAGAGAATGAGAAAATGAGAGAATGAGAAATTTAGAAGGCGATTTGTGAAAGAAATGAATCAGGATATATATATATTAGGTATAGAGTCGAGCTGCGACGATACGTCTGCGGCCGTACTGAAAGGCGAGGTGCTGCTGTCGAATGTGACGGCATCGCAGGCAGTGCATGAGGCTTACGGCGGTGTGGTGCCCGAGCTGGCCAGCCGTGCCCACCAGCAGAACATCGTGCCTGTGGTGAGCGAGGCCATCAAGCGCGCCGGCATCACCAAGGAGCAGTTGTCGGCGGTGGCCTTTACGCGCGGTCCGGGACTTATGGGGTCGCTGCTCGTGGGTGTGAACTTCGCCAAGGGCTTCGCCCGCTCGCTGGGCATACCCCTCATCGACGTCAACCATCTGCAGGGGCATGTCATGGCACACTTCATAAAAGCCCCCCTTTCGTCTCCCGAGGGGGACACCAATGCTGGCAAGCCCACTAACAAAACAAATGAAGCCCCCTCGGGGGCAGTAGGGGGGGCTTCTCCCTTGGGGGCAGTAGGGGGGGCTTCCGCTCCGCCGTTCCCCTTCCTGTGCTTGCTCGTTTCAGGCGGCAATTCGCAGATAGTCCTCGTGCGCGCGTATAATAATATGGAGGTGCTGGGGCAGACCATTGACGATGCTGCCGGAGAGGCTATCGACAAGTGCTCGAAGGTGATGGGGCTGGGCTATCCTGGCGGGCCTATCATCGACAGGCTGGCGCGCCAGGGCAACCCCAAGGCCTATCAGTTTGCTGAGCCGCACATCCCAGGACTGGACTATAGCTTCTCGGGGCTGAAGACGTCGTTCCTCTACAGCTTGAGGAAATGGCTGCAGGATGATCCTGACTTCATCGAGCATCACAAGGAGGACTTGGCCGCTTCGTTGGAGTGGACCATCGTTGACATCCTGATGAAGAAGCTGCGCCTGGCCGTGAAGCAGACTGGCATCAAGCATGTGGCGGTGGCCGGCGGCGTCAGTGCCAACAACGGGCTGCGCAATGCTTTCCATGACCATGCCCGCCGCTATGGATGGACTATTTACATTCCGAAGTTCTCGTACACCACCGACAATGCTGCTATGATTGGCGTGGTGGGCTATCACAAGTTCCTCGATAAAGAGTTCTGTCCCATCGACGCACCAGCGTTCTCAAAGGTTACTTTTGATTGAGAAAATGATTCTTTGGAGTTAAAGGAGTTTGGCTTTGGAGTTAAAGGAGTTTGGTTTTGGAGTTAAAGGAGTTAAAGGAGTTAAAGACAATAGCTATGCTGTGGATTTCAACTCAGAGACAAATAGTTATGGAGTTAAAGGAGTTAAAGACAATAGTTATGCTGTGGATTTCAACTCAGAGGCAAGGGCCTTCTATGGAGAGGCATTTGTCTTTAACTCCTTTAACTCCTCAAACTTGAAAATGATAATAACAAAAAAAAAACGAAATAGATGGATTTTGAAGGAAAAATTATCAGCAGGGAGGTGAGCGAACTGCTGTGGGAAAGAGAGAAGACTGTGGCTACTGCTGAGAGCTGCACTGGCGGCCGCATCGCTGAAGCCATTATCGCCGTTCCCGGCGCGTCGAAATACTTCAAGGGCGGCATCATCTGCTATGTCAACGAGGTGAAAGAAAACCTGCTGAGCGTGAGCCATGACCTGCTGGAAGAGAAGACCGCCGTCTGCGAGGAAGTGGCTGTCGCTATGGTGAAAGGCGCATGCAAGGTGCTCAACACCGACTACGCCGTGGCCGCCACCGGCATCGCCGGACCGGGCGGCGGCACCAAGGAAATACCCGTCGGCACCATCTGGCTGGCCGTCGGCACACTTGACAATGTTACTACCTTTAAGCTGGAAGAAGACCAGGGCCGTGACATCAACCTTTCGGTGGCCACCAACAAGGCCATGATGATGCTTCGTGACTTCCTACAGGCCGAAATAGTGCCGACAGAGGATACTGAGAGTTAAAAAAAATTAAGATTGCGATAATTCTCAATCCTTAATTCTTAATTCTTAATTAAAATGTGTACCTTTGCACCCTGTTTGGAGTAAGTTACTAAAAAGCAACACATTTAAAGTAGATAGAAATGTCTAAAGTTTGTCAAATCACAGGAAAAACGGCACAGATTGGTAATAATGTGTCACACTCGAAGCATCGCACAAAGCGTAGCTTTGACGTAAACCTGTTCAGCAAGAAGTTCTTCTATGTCGAGGAGGACTGCTGGATTCAGTTGAGGATCAGCGCTGCTGGCCTCCGTTTGATCAATAAGGTAGGTCTCGATGCTGCTCTGAAGCAGGCAGTTGCTAAGGGCTTCGTCGATTGGAAGGACATTAAAGTAATAGGAGACTAATCAACTATGGCAAGCAAGAAAGCAAAGGGCAATCGCGTACAGGTGGTACTCGAGTGCACTGAGATGAAGAACAGCGGCCTCCCTGGCACCAGCCGTTACATTACGACTAAGAATCGCAAGAACACGCCTGAGCGCATGGAGCTGATGAAGTATAACCCCATCCTGAAGAAGATGACTCTTCACAAGGAAATAAAGTAATAATAGTAAGATATGGCAAAGAAAACCGTTGCTACCCTCCACGAAGGCTCGAAGGACGGTCGCGCTTACTCTAAGGTTATCAAGATGGTACGCAGCCCGAAGACGGGTGCTTTCATCTTTGACGAGCAGATGGTTCCGAATGAAGCCGTGAAGGACTTCTTCAAGGACTAATGATTGTTTTCAATTAACAAGGAATAGGAATCGCATAAGGAGTGTACTCCCTGTGCGATTCTTTTCGTTTTATCTATCAATCTCACCATGAAATCCCAGCACAAGCTGACCGACAAGCGCTATGTGGTGCCTTTCGTTCTCATCACCACGCTCTTTTTCCTATGGGGCTTTGCACGCGCTATCCTCGATGTCCTGAACAAGCATTTCCAGGACGAGTTGCACATTTCTATCACGCAGTCGTCGCTCATTCAGGTGACGACCTATCTGGGCTATTTCCTGATGGCCATCCCTGCGGGACTGTTCATCACGCGCTATGGCTATCGGCGCGGTGTGGTCTTCGGCCTGACGCTGTTCGGCCTGGGCTCGCTGGCATTCATTCCCGGCAACACGTTTACTGCCTTTCTCGCGGCACTGTTCGTCATCGGCTGTGGCCTGACGTTCCTTGAGACGGCGGCCAATCCCTATGTGACCGAGCTGGGCGACAAGGAGACGGCCTCGAGCCGCCTAAACCTCTCGCAGACCTTCAACGGCATGGGCTGCTTCATGGCCACACTGCTGGTGGGCAGTTTCCTCTTCAGCGATGAGAAGGGCGGAGCCGACGTGTCGGTGCCATACGCCATCATGGGTGTGTTGGTGCTGCTGATAGCGCTGGTGTTTACAAGAGTGGAATTGCCGGAGATAGAAGCCCCCCTTTCGTCCCCCGAGGGGGACACCAATGCTGGCAAGCCCGCCTTTAAGTCAAATGAAGCCCCCTCGGGGGCAGTAGGGGGGGCTTCTGGGACTTGGTCTTTTGGGTGGGCCTTCTGGTTTGGCCTTCTCGCCCTGCTGAGCTATGAGGTGGCAGAAATCAGTATCAACAGCTATTTTGTGAACTTCGTCACCGGTACGGGATGGATGTCGAAGCTCGATGCCTCGCGTGTGGTGTCGCTGGCACTGGTCATCTTTATGGTGGGCCGTTTCCTGGGCAGCTGGATCATGCGCCGCATTGAGGCTGAGCGCATGTTGCTCTACTGCGCCGTGGGCACTGTGGCCTGCATGGTGCTGACGATGCTCGACCTGGGCAAAGTGTCGCTGGTGGCGCTGATAGCAAACTATCTGTTCGAGGCCATCATGTTCCCCACCATTTTCTCGCTGTCCGTTCAGGGACTGGGCAACAAGAAAAAGAGCGCCTCATCGTTGCTGATGATGACGCCCATTGGCGGCTGTGGCTTCCTGCTGATGGGCTGGATGGCCGACCACACTAATCCTTTCCTGCCGTTCCTCATTCCCTTGGCAGGCTTCGCCGTCGTATTGGCCTACGCTGTCAGTTCACTGGCGCGTGCCAATGCCAAGTCGGCGTGATGATGGCGTTAGCTGAGGAAGTTTGTTTAATGGATTAAATAAATCTGGCAGAATATTTGTTAACTCATTAAATAATTTGTATCTTTGCCCCCAGTTATTTATTCTTCAGGTTAATGGATAAGCAGATATTGAAGCAGATACTTCGTGACAACCAGCAGGAAGTGGAACGCTATGAGGTTGAGCCTCGTCATCTGAGGCTTGATGACTTCCCCTGTCGGGTGCTTGTCGGTGTACGCCGGGCGGGTAAGTCGTATATGCTCTATCACCGCATTCAGCAGTTGCTTTCAGTAGGGCATAGGTGGGACGAGATTCTCTATCTTAACTTTGAGGATGAACGACTGGAAAATTTCGGCACTGAGGATTTCAACCGATTGCTCGAGTGCCATCAGGAAATGTACGGCAAACGTCCTATGCTCTTTCTGGATGAGATTCAGAACGTTGACGGATGGCATAAGTTTGCCCGTCGGATGTCTGACAGTAAATACAATGTTTTGATTACCGGCTCTAATGCGAAAATGCTCTCTGGTGAGATAAATACCACCTTGGGAGGACGTTTCATCATAGCAGAGGTCTATCCCTATAGCTTCAGGGAGTTTCTGGCAGTACACCGTATAGCGACCGACGAACTCAGTCTGCTGACAACGGAGGGACGAGCCGTCGTGGTACGTCTCTTCGATGAATACTTGAACTATGGAGGTTTGCCTGAAGCCGCACTTCTGCCCGCCAAACGCAACTATCTGAGCAGCGTCTACCAGAAGATATACATGGGTGATATTATTGCCCGCAACAAGATTACCAATGTGGCAGGTATCCGCGTGCTGGTCAGAAAAATGGCAGAGAGTGTGTGCCGTCCCATTTCTTACAACCGCATTAACAACCTGTTGTCGAGTGTTGGCGGAAAACTCAGTCTCGTCACTACAATCAAATATATAGAATATTGTGAGGAGGCCTGGTTATTACTTCGCCTAAGAAACTATGCTTCAGTACTGGCCGATAAGGAGAGCAACTGCAAATACTATTTCATAGACACTGGTGTTCTCAGCCTTTTTCTGATTGGCAAGGAGACCATGTTGTTGGAAAATCTTGTGGCCCTTCATCTGTTCCGCATCTATGGCCATGACATGGAAAACGAGCGTGTGTTCTTTTATCATGATGGTTATGAGGTGGATTTCTATATTCCAGAAGATGAGTTGGCTATCCAAGTCAGTTATTCTCTACGTGATGAAGAGACTCGGAAACGAGAAGTGGATGCTCTGGAGAAACTTCACAAGCGATTCTCATGTAAACGCAGGATGATTCTGACTTACGATGAGGAGGATACTATAACTGATCAGTATGGTGATATAGAAGTCCAGCCTGCCTGGAAATGGTTGTTGTTCTTCAGTAAGTGAAGAAAAAGACTTGCAACAAAAAGACGAGTGGCTTGAGATGCATTTCCTACGCTGTTAGTTCACGGGCGCGTGCCAATGCCAAGTCGATGTGATTGCAGATATTTTCCTTGCCTAAGAGTTCCTGGAAGCCGTTGCGACTGAGCACGGCTTCCACTTTTTCGTTCACGCCTGAAAGGACGACGGTGATGCCCTCGCGCTGGCTCATGCGGCACATGTTCTCCAAGTTGTGCATACCCGTGCTGTCGATGAACGGCACCTTACGCATCCTGATGATGCGCACCTTGGGCTGTCCGCCATAGCGTGCCATGATGTCCTCGAAGCGGTTGCCGGCACCGAAGAAGTAGGGACCGTTGATTTCGTACACCTCCACACCCTTCGGAATGGTGAGATGCTCCAGGTTGCCAGCCTCCATGTCGGCATCCTCGTTCAGGTCTATCTCGTCGTAGACGGCGCGCACGTCGGTCGTCTCACTCATACGCCGCATGAAGAGCAGACAGGCGCAGATGAGTCCCACCTCGATGGCTACGGTGAGGTCGAAGATGATGGTAAGCAGGAATGTCATCACCAAGACAGTGATGTCGCTCTTCGGATTGCGCAGCAGTGCGCGGAACGAGCGCCAGCCGCTCATGCCGTAGCTCACCACCACCAGCACGCCGGCCAGGCAGGCCATGGGGATATACTGTGCCAAGGGCATGAGGAAGAGGAAGATGAGCAGCAGCACCACGGCGTGTATGATGCCTGCAATGGGCGTTCGTCCTCCGTTGTTGATGTTTGTCATGGTGCGGGCGATGGCTCCCGTGGCGGGGATGCCTCCAAAGATGGGCGAGAGGATGTTGGCCACGCCTTGGCCTATGAGTTCCGTATTCGAGTCGTGATGATCGCCGATGACGCCATCGGCCACCGTGGCCGACAGCAGGCTCTCGATGGCGCCTAAGACGGCGATGGTCATGGCCGGAGCCACCAGCGCCTTGATTTGCTCCCAGGACAGTGCCGGCATGGCCATGCGCGGCATCTGTGACTTGATGCTGAAGCGGTCGCCGATGGTCTCGATGGAGGTTACGCTGGCGTATTCCTTCAGTAGTAGTGCCACGACGGTCATCACGATGATGGCGATGAGCGATCCCGGCACCTTCTTGCTCAGTTTCGGCGTGACAGCGATGATGGCCACGCTGGCCAGGCCGATGGCGGCGCTCCAGGGGTCTATATGCGTGAGGTTTTGGAAGTAGGCGCCCCACCGCTCGATGAAATCGCTTGGCACACTGTCCATCTGCATGCCCAGCAGGTCTTTCACCTGTGTGGTGAAGATGGTGACGGCGATGCCGCTGGTGAAGCCTACGATGATGGGGTAGGGGATATACTTGATAATGGTGCCCAGATGCAGCAGGCCGAATCCGATGAGGAACACGCCAGCCATCAGCGTGGCGATGGTGAGTCCCTCTAAGCCGTACTGGCCGATGATGCCCGACACGATGACGATGAATGCGCCCGTCGGTCCGCCTATCTGCACCTTCGAGCCTCCGAAGGCACTGATGGCCAGTCCGGCCACGATGGCGGTGATGATGCCCTTCTCAGGGCTGACGCCGCTGGCAATAGCGAAGGCGATGGCCAACGGCAGGGCTACGATGCCCACAATGACGCCAGCCAGAAGGTCGGCTGTGAACGTCTGCCTGTTGTAGTTTTTGATGGCCGATACCATCTTCGGCCTGAAGTCTAAAGTTCTCATTACTTTTAATACCTATTGTAAAACGCTGCAAAATTACTGATTTGTTTGCGCACACAGCTCTTTCTTGGATGGTATTTGCAAGAATATGCTGTTTTGTTGATTTATTTCAGTTTGATGTACGCCACAAAAAAAAGATAACCAACTTTTACCGTTGGTTATCTTTGCCTTTGTTATCTCTCGGCACGCATGGGGTTATTCAGGAAATCCTCGTAACTGAGGCGGATGCCGTCTTCAAGTTCTGTTTTGTATCTCCATCCCAGTTTCTCCGCCTTGCTGACGTCCAGCAGCTTTCGCGGCGTTCCGTTAGGCCGCGTGATGTCCCACTCAATGCGTCCTTTGTAGCCCACCACCTTGGCCACCAGTTCGGTAAGGGCTTTGATGGTCAGCTCCTTGCCTGTTCCGGCATTCACCGTCTCGTCGCCTGAGTAGTTGTTCATCAGGAAGACGCAGAGGTTGGCAAGGTCATCGACATAGAGGAACTCTCGCAGCGGGCTGCCGTCGCCCCAACAGGTCACCGCTTCGAGCCCGTTCACCTTTGCCTCGTGGAATCGTCGGATAAGAGCCGGCAGCACGTGGCTGTGCTCAGGGTGGTAGTTGTCGTTAGGCCCGTAGAGATTGGTGGGCATGACAGAGATGTAGTCAGTGCCGTATTGCTTGTTCAGAAACTCACAGTATTTCAGACCGCTGATCTTGGCCAAAGCATAAGCCTCGTTGGTTTTCTCCAGTGCGCCGGTGAGCAGGCAACTCTCCGTCATGGGCTGAGGCGCCATGCGAGGGTAGATGCAGCTGGAGCCAAGGAACTCCAGCTTCTTGCAGCCGTTCTTCCAAGCAGCATGAATGACGTTCATCTCCAGAATCATGTTGTCGTACATGAAGTCTGCGAGTGCACTTTGGTTGGCCACAATGCCTCCCACCTTCGCCGCTGCCAGGAACACGTAGTCTGGCTTCTCCTCGGCAAAGAACTTTTCTACCTCAGCCTGGCGGGTGAGGTCCAACTCCGCGTGCGTACGCGTAATAATATGGTGATAGCCTTGGCGCTGTAGTTCTCGCACGATGGCAGAGCCTACCATTCCGCGGTGGCCTGCCACATATATCTTTGATGTCAGTTCCATCATTTTCTGTTAAATAAATAAAGTTTTACGATTTGTCAAGTTGTTCACGCAGGTACAGCTTTCTCACTTTCTTCATGTCATGTTGTACCATAATCTTTACTAAGTCTTCGAAGCTGGTCTTCTGCGGGTTCCATCCCAGCAGTTGCTTGGCCTTCGACGGGTCGCCCAGTAGCTGGTCCACCTCAGCAGGACGGAAATACTTTGGGTCGACTTCCACCAATACTTTGCCTGACGCTGTGTCGATGCCTTTCTCGTCTATGCCTTCGCCTTCCCAGCGTAGTGTGATGCCCACCTCCTTGAAGGCCAGTGTGCAGAACTCGCGTACGGAGTGGTATTGACCTGTGGCGATGACGAAGTCTTCGGGTTTCTCCTGCTGCAAGATGAGCCACATGCACTCCACGTAGTCCTTGGCGTAGCCCCAGTCGCGCAGCGAGTTGAGGTTGCCTAAGTAGAGCTTGTCCTGAAATCCCTGCGCGATGCGAGCAGCGGCGAGGGTAATCTTGCGGGTGACAAAGGTCTCGCCGCGCCGTTCACTCTCGTGGTTGAAGAGGATGCCGTTGCAACAGTACATGTTGTAGCTCTCGCGGTAGTTCTTCATAATCCAGAATCCGTAGAGCTTTGCCACGCCGTAGGGCGAGCGCGGATAGAAAGGCGTCGTCTCCTTTTGCGGCACTTCCTGTACAAGTCCGAAGAGCTCGGAGGTGGATGCCTGATAGATGCGGCAAGTGCTGGCCAGACCTGCAATGCGGACGGCCTCCAACAGGCGCAGCACGCCCATGGCGTCGGCATCGGCGGTGAACTCTGGCACATCGAAACTCACCTTCACGTGGCTCTGTGCGGCGAGGTTGTAAATCTCGGCAGGTTTGATTTCGCTGATGATGCGGATGAGGCTGGAAGAGTCGGTCATATCGCCCCAGTGGAGGTTCACCAGGCGTTTCTTCTTCATATCCCGTACCCACTCGTCCAGATAAAGGTGCTCAATGCGTCCCGTGTTGAACGAACTGCTGCGGCGCAGGATGCCGTGCACTTCATATCCTTTCTCAATCAGGAACTCAGCCAGGAAGCTGCCGTCCTGCCCGGTGATACCTGTTATCAATGCTACTTTTGCCATATGATATGGATGTCAATAATTGCTGAAAATACTGCGGATAATCATTAAAGAAATAACGCTTTCTCCTCTTTTTTATTGCCTCAAAAAAGAAAAAGCATAAAAAATTGTGTGAATCGGGAAAAAACACTATCTTTGCAGCCGTACAGACTGTTTATTAACAACTAAAAAGTGATTATCAACATGAAAGACTTAAAAGGAACAAAGACTGAGAAGAACCTGCAGGAAGCCTTTGCAGGCGAGTCAATGGCAAGAAACAAGTACACGTTCTTTGCGTCGAAGGCCAAGAAGGACGGCTATGTGCAGATTTCCAACATCTTCTTGGAGACGGCAGCCAACGAGAAGGAACATGCCGAGCTGTGGTACAAGTACCTCAACGGAGGCAAGGTCTCAGACACGGCCACCAATCTGGAGGATGCCGCCAGCGGCGAGAACTTTGAGTGGACTGACATGTATGCCCGCATGGCCCGTGAGGCCCGTGAGGAAGGCTTTGACGAGATAGCCGCGAAGATGGAAGGCGTAGCTGCCATCGAGAAGGAGCATGAGGAGCGCTATCGCCGCCTGTTGGACAATGTGCGCAAGGAAATGGTGTTCTCACGCGACAATGACGTCATCTGGCAGTGCTCCAACTGCGGACACATCGTCATCGGCAAGAAAGCACCCGAAGAGTGCCCCGTGTGCAATCATGCACAGGCTTACTTCCAGGTGAAGGCCGAGAACTATTGATTCAAGTGCTGTAAGTCCTTTTAGCATAGCCCCTTCGGGGGCTTTTTTTATTGCTCCTGCTCCAGAATGTTGGGCAGTTTGTTCCATGACTTGTCGCTGCGATAGTTGTTGCGGGCACCCTTCGGAACGATAATCTTGCAAGCAGCCATCACCACGCCCTTGAAGGTGCTGTGTGAAATGCTGGGCGGTAACGGCGATGCCATGATCACTTCCTTCAGTGATACACACTTGGCAAAGGCGTTGCCGCCAATCTTTTTCAGTGCGGCGGGCAGCTCTACGCGCAGCAATGCGGTGCACTCGCGGAACGAGGCGCTGCCAATGGATGAGCAGGCGGCAGGCACAGTGATGGAGCTGAGCGAGGCGCACTTCTCAAAGGCGTCATCACCGATACTGGTGATGGAGATGGGCAGGTTGATGGATGTCAGCGATGTGCACTCTCCGAAGGCATCGTCGCCGATGCTCTTCACCGAGATAGGCAGGCTGACGGTGCGCAGGGAGTGGCAGTAGCGGAAGACATCGCTCTCAATCTTGTCTATGAACCCTCCAATGATAACGCTGTCGAGCGAGGCGCAGTTCTGGAAGGTGTCGCTGCCCAGCTGCTTCACCATGTTAGGAACAACGATATAGCGCAAAGAGGCACAGTTTTCGAAGGCATGGTCGTAGATGCGTGTCAGGCCATCGGGCAGGTTGATGGTGCCCAGCGACTTGCAGTCGGTGAAGGCACGTGTCCCGATGGTCTTCACTGTTGCCGGCATTGTGATGCTGATGAGGTTGCTGCAGCCCATGAATGTCTCGGTTCCAATAGCCGAAAGATTACCGTCCAGCGATACGGTGCTTAATCCCGTGCAGTTCTTGAAGGCTTCGTTGCCAATCTTGTTCACCCGCTCTATCTCCACATTTTCCAGAGACATGCAGCCGCGGAAGGCATTGCTGCCTATAACGGTGGCTGAGGCCATCTCGATGGAGCGCAGGCTCTGGCACTGCTCGAAAGCACTGTTGCCTATTTCGCTGATGGCCTCCGGCATTTGGATGTTTTCCAAGGCGGTACATCCCTTGAACGCTTCGTTGCCGATGAATGTCACCGAGGGCGGCAGTGTGATGGCTTCCAAGCGCTCACAGCGGGCAAAGGTCTCGGCCTTGACAGCCTTGATGTTGGTGTCGTGCAGGTGCATGCGTTCCAACACTTTGCAGTTGGCGAAGGCATCCTCGTCGATGACTTCCACGGCATCGGGAATCTCTATGCTGCTAAGCGCCGTGCATCCGTCGAAGGCATGGTTCTTGATAGATGTGATGGTTGATGGCAGTTTCACCTCCTTCAGACTTGTACAACCATTGAAGGCATATTTGTTGATGAGCGTCGTGCCTTCTGGAATCTCCACTTCTTTCAGGTTGACGCAGCCACTGAATAGGCTGATGCTTACCTCCTGAGTTGCTGACGGCAGGCTGACGCGCTCCAGATTCTTGCAGCCTTGGAACATGCTGGCAGGAAGAATGTTGGCCTTGGTGTGGAAGCTGCCGCGGCTCTCCACGATGGTCACTTCCGAGAGGTCGAGCACGGTGAGCACCTTGTCGTTGGCTTTCTTCTGACGCGGACTCTTCAGCATGCTCTGCAGAATCTTTATGTCGGGGCCACCCATCGGACCGGTAATCTTCAGTTCGGTCATCGAATAGCGCAGGCTGTCAGGCAGTCGTGTGCCGAATTGTCCTATGGAGTCTACCGTTACTACAAGTTCCTGCGCCAGTGCTGCGCATAATGGGAGGAAAATGAAAGATAAGCTAAGCAGAAGTCTTTTCATGTCTTTGGTCTATTTTCGGGTTTCAAGCGGGCTGCGCTTTGTGCGGTGATAACTGCGGTAGTCGTCCAGCTCTATCTCAATGTCTGGTTCGTTCAGCTCGCCTTCGTGTGGCAGAAGGAATTGAATGTATTTGATGCTCAAGCCACGCGAAAGCCACATTTGCTCGTAGTAAGTCTGAATAGTCAGGAGGTGAGCAGTGTTTGGCGTAAGGTGAGTTGAATGATAGAGGTCTTCGGTGCTCTCTATGAGCGGAAGGCCATTCTTCTCCACCATCAGTTTGGTGTAGGTGAAGAGGAAGTTGGAGTCGGTCTTCAGGTGTATGATGCCTCGGTCTTGCAGGAATCGTCGATAGCGCTCCATGAAGTAAGTGCTGGTGAGGCGCTTGCGTGGGTTCTTCATCTGCGGGTCGCTGAATGTAAGCCATATCTCCTGTACCTCGTCGTCAGCAAAGAAACGGTCTATGATTTCAATGTTCGTGCGCAGGAAAGCCACGTTCTCTATCCCTTCTTGCAAGGCGCGCGTGGCTCCCGTCCACATGCGGGCGCCTTTGATGTCCACGCCGATGTAGTTGCGGTCAGGGTGTGCCTTGGCTAATTCCACAGCATATTCGCCCTTGCCGCAGCCCAGCTCCAGAATGATAGGGTTGTCGTTATGGAAATACTGCTCGCGCCAATGGCCGCGCATGGCAAAGGGAACGTCGCTCACTACCGAATAGGGATATTGAAAGACGTTCCTGTAGGTCTCCATGTCGGCGAACTTCGCCAGTTTTCCTTTGCTCATGCTTTTTGTTGTTTGCTGCAATGATATTGCAACATGCTGCCCATTTTAGTCGATGACGACGGTGGTCCAGCCGTGCTTGTCTTCTAACTCGCCATACTGGATGCCGCGCAGTGTGTCGAAGAGCTTCTTCGACATGGGTCCGGGCTTGTCGCCGAAGCTGTAGCGCTTGCCAGTGTCGAGGTCGTCGATGTAGCTGATGGGGCTGATGACGGCAGCCGTGCCGCAAGCACCGGCCTCTTCAAAGGTCTCCAGCTCCTCTTCAGGGATGGGGCGGCGCTCCACCTTCATGCCCAAGTCCTCAGCCACCTGCATCAGCGACTTGTTGGTGATGGAGGGCAGGATGGATGTTGACTTTGGCGTGACGTAGGTGTTGTTCTTGATGCCGAAGAAGTTGGCAGCGCCACACTCGTCCATGTATTTTTTCTCCTTGGCGTCGAGGTAGAACTCGCAGGCATAGCCCTTCTCGTGTGCCAAGTTGTTGGCGAAGAGCGATGCGGCGTAGTTGCCACCCACCTTGTACTTGCCTGTTCCGAGGGGGGCCGAGCGGTCGTAGTCACGGATGATGACGTAGGGATTGGCAGCGAATCCTCCCTTGAAGTACGGGCCTACGGGTGTGACGAAGATGAGGAAGCAGTATTCCTTGGCGGGATGCACGCCCACCTGTGCGCTGGTGCCGATGAGCAGCGGTCGGATGTAGAGCGTGGCACCGCTCTCGTAGGTGGGAATCCACTCCTGGTTCAATCGCACCACCTTCTTCACCATCTCTGTGAACAGTTCGGTGCTTACCTCGGGCATCATGATGCCTCGGCAGGTGGACTGCAGTCGGGCTGCATTCTCATCCACGCGGAAGATGCGCACCTTGCCGTCAGGGCAGCGATAAGCCTTCAGGCCTTCGAAAGCCTCCTGTCCGTAGTGCAGGCAGGTAGCGGCCATGTGCAGTTTCAGATACTCGTCGGAGCAGACCTCAATCTCTCCCCATTTGCCGTCGCGATAATAGCAACGCACGTTGTAGTCGGTTTTCATGTAGCCAAACGACAAGTTGGCCCAGTCTAAGTTCTTCATATTTGTTATAGTTTATTCGATTGCAGAATCATGGTCGTCATGACCAGCCCATCTGGTCAGAAATATGACTGCCACAGCAGCAGCTACAGCCCAGAAAGAAAGAAACAGATAAAATTCAGTTTCAAAAGTCATAGTCAAAACTTTTTTATTGCATAATAATAGGAATACGCACCCAAGAAAATGAAGACGCAGACAATCAGTCCTCCAACTAAGAGAAGGCCACCTTTACTGATGCCCATGTCCATAATACTGCCAAGGATAATTCCGGCAAAGACAAGCTTTGCAAGGTCTAAGATGAACTTGCTGGCTTCCATCAGAGCGGCTTTCTTTTCTGCCGGTGCTATGCGGTCTTTCTTCTTTTTCTGGTTCATTGGGGGCAAAGATAGACATTTTTCGTGAAACGCGCAAATTTTGCGGAGTTTTATTTCTCTTCGCCCAATATCTTCTTGATTTCCTCGTCGGTCTTGGTCAGTTTGTCGCGGCAGAGCTTGATGAGTTGCTGTGCGCGTTTCAGCTGTTCGGCCATCTGGTCGATGTCCAGCTCGTCGTTCTCCATTTTGTGGACAATGGCCTGCAGTTCGGCAAAGGCCTGTTCGTATTTCATTTCTTTAGCCATAGGGATGTGTTTTTACTCATGAACGGTGGAATGAATGGTGCCGTTGGCCAGGCGTGTGCTGATGTCATCGCCGGGGTGGAGGCTGGCGGCATCGCGCACGGCCTTGCCGTCCTTCATGGTGATGCTGTAGCCACGGCGCAGCAGTAGGGTGGGGTCGAGGGCTTTTGCCTTCTCCTCCAACAGCTCTAAGCGATGGTGCTCTGACTTCAACCTTCTTTCAAGGAAGAGTGGGATACAGGCTTGATATGTTGACAGTTGAAGGTGGTAGGCAGAGAGTTTCTGTTGTGCGTGATGAGCTATGCGACTGTAGAGTGCGTCGAGCCGCGCTTCCTGTCGAGTCTTGACAACGGTGAAGAGGCGTGGGAGCGCTTTTTCCAGGTTTGACAGCTGGAGGTTGACCGTTGAAAGCTTTTGCTGTGCGTATCGGGTGATGCGGTTCTCAGCGTCGTCGATGGTGTCAAGCACCTCCTCTGCGTGTGCCACGAGCAGTGCGGCGGCGGCCGTTGGCGTTTTCACTCGCTGGAACGACACCATGTCGAGGATGCTCTCGTCGCGGTCGTGTCCTATACCGGTGATGATGGGAAGGGGGAAGTTGGCCACGTTCTCGGCCAAAGCCAGCGTGTCGAAGCCCGACATGTCGGCCGTAGCGCCACCGCCGCGGATGATGACGACGGCGTCGAAAGGCTTGCCAGCAATGGTGTCCCACTCGGGGGACGAAGAGTGGGCTTTATAGATTTCATTCAGCGCGGCTATGATGCTCTGTTCCACCTGTTCGCCCTGCATGACGGCCGGGAAGAGCTGCACGCTGAACTGCAGGCCGCGGTCGTTCTTGGTGAGTTGGTTGACGAAGTCACCGTAGCCGGCGGCTGTCTCTGAGGAGATGACGGCGATGCGCTGGCAGAACAACGGCAGCGTGAGTTCCTTCTGCAGGTCGAAGATGCCCTCTTCCTTCAGCTGGCGGATGATTTCCTGCCTCTTGCGAGCCATGTCGCCCAGCGTAAAGGTGGGGTCGATGTCGGTGACGATCCATGAGAAGCCGTAGGCCTCGTGGAACTGTGCATAGACCTTCAGTCGCACTTTCAGTCCGGCGTGCAAGGTCTGGCCTGTGGTGCGCTCGAAGTAAGGCTGCAGCATCATCCACTGTGAGCGCCAGCACTTGGCCGAGGCTCTTGCTACGGGTGTGGCTGCGCCGGGCTCTTTCTGAATCAGCTCCATGTAGCAGTGGCCGCGGCTCTCGCGGCACTCCGACAGCTCTGCCTCCACCCAGTATTCGTGGTTGAGGGTACGCTCAATGACCTGGCGCACCAGGGTGTTGAGCTCAAGGAGGGAGAGGGCTGTCATGGGACTTATGGGACTTATGGGTCTTATGGGTCTTATGGGACTTATGGGACCTACTGGTTCAGGCCTGACTGGTAGGCTTTCCAGAAATTGGGGAGGCCGTAGCCATAGATGTTGTTGGGAGCATCATGCTGGTCGGCACTCTGGCGGATGAGGTCTATGATTTGCAGGGCCGTGAGGTGGCGCAGCCCCTGCCAGAGGCAGGCCACCAAGCCGCAGGTGACGGGTGTGGAGAACGATGTGCCCATGTCGTGCACCAGCGTGCCGCGGCCCGAGATGAGCGTGGTGTTGTGTCCCAGGGCCACGACGTCGGGCTTTACACGATTGTCCTGCGAGGGGCCAATGCTTGAAAACGTGGCCAGTTTGCCCTTCTTGTCTACGGCTCCCACGGTGAGGATATCGGGCGCATCGGCGGGCACACCAATCTTCTTCCATTCGCCCATGCCGCTGTTGCCGGCTGAGTTGCAGTGAACGATGCCTTTACGAGCCAGCATCGATGCCGAGCGCGACACGAAAGCCGTCTGGCCGTCGAGGTCGCGCAGACGGTAGCTGGGCAGCCCGTCGTCGTACTTGTAGTAGCCCAGCGATGAGTTGATGACGTCGACGCCCACCGAGTCGGCAAACTCTGCCGCCATCGTCCAGAAGTCTTCCTCAACAGGCTGTTCGGTAGGCGGCTCTTCCGTGCGCAACAGCCAGTAGGAAGCATCGGGCGCCGTGCCAATCATCACCTCGGGTGCATAGGCCGCCATCGCCGAGAAGACACGTGTGCCGTGGTCCATCTGGTGGAAGTCCCTGCCGGGATAGTCGGGGTCATTCGGGTCGCCGGGGTTGACGAAGTCTCTCACGCCAAGCACTCGTGCATGTTGCAGGGCCGGTATGCGGTTGTAGTTCTGGAATCCGCCGTCGAGGATGGCGATGACCATGCCTTTGCCCGTCAGCCCGTCGTCGTGCAGGATGCGGCCGTTCAGCATCTCTATCTGGTCTGACGCCATGCCGTAAGGCTCGTTGTGCACTGAGTCCCAGCGGTTGAAGCTGTCGTGCACGTTGCGCGGGATGTCGTCATTCTTATCCACAGAGTCGGGGGCTATATAGACACAGCGGCTCTCCTTGACAATGGGCAGCATGGCCAAGCGGTTCAGCACGAGTGTGTCGGCCGAGCGTACCAACACCGTGTTCTGCCAGCGGCTGGTGCCGATGACGGTGGCTCCCTTCACGGCAAACTGGCGTACATACTGCCGAGGCACGGGCAGGTCGGTGCTGTCGATGGGCAGGTGCTGCCTGTTGCGCCGCTCAATGCTCCTCTCGGAGAGGAAGCGCTGCGGCTTGGCCAGGGTGTAGGTGGTGGCCTGCTTGTCGGTGAGATAATATCTGTAGCAGTAGGTCTTTTTCTTCACGGCCACCTTGCTCTTGGCCCCGACGGCCAGGACTGCGGTGAGGAGAAGGGCGAGAAGGAGTATGCGTTTCATTTTCCTGTTTCAGGTGCTTGGGTTTGCTATGGAATGTGCAAAGATAGTTATTTTTTTACATTCATGGACAAAAAACAGTATTTTTTTCTGAAAAACTAACAGATGGCGTTCCAAAACCGGTGTTCACGCAGTGAAAATAACGTGCAAACCATCTTTTTTACTCTCTTTTTACTCTGTTCGTGACCGCTCAACTGTGCGGAGCCCGAATCCGTGATGCAAAACTTGCGAAAGTTGAATTACTTTATATTCCGGAATTTTCGTCCGAAGCCTTCGGACGGACAGTCCGAAGGCTTCGGACAGAGTGTCCGAAGGCTTCGGACAAAGTGTCCGAAGCCTTCGGACTTTTTTTCTGTGATAAGTTTTTTTGGTGAAAAGCCGTGTTTTTCAAAAAAAGAGTGTACCTTTGCAGTCGAAATAGCATTATGGACAATAAACAGAAGGCCCTGGAGCTGGGGCAGAAGCCTGTAGGCAAACTGTTGTGGCAGTATGCCCTGCCCGCCATCGTTGCGATGACGGCCTCCTCATTATATAATATCATCGACCGTGCGTCGATAGGTCAGATGGTGGGGCCTGACGCCATAGCCGGTTTGGGCATCACCATGCCGTTTATGAATCTGAGTGCCGCCTTTGGCGCTGCTGTCGGCGTGGGTGCCTCGACATGCATCAGTGTGAAGCTGGGTCAGCGCGACTATGAGACGGCACAGCACCTGCTGGGCAACACGGTGACGCTGAATGTCATCGTGGGTTTCCTGTTCATGCTTGTCTGCATGGTCTTCCTCGATCCCATCCTGCGCTTCTTCGGTGCTTCCGACGCCACGCTGCCCTATGCCCGCCAGTTCATGCAGATCATCCTGGCCGGCAATATCATCACTCACATGTACTTCGGCATGAACGCCGTGCTGCGTGCTGCAGGCAAGCCGCGCCACGCCATGTATGCCACCCTGTTTACCGTGGGCATGAACATCGCGCTGGTGTTTGCCTTCGTGTGGTGGCTGCGCTGGGGCATCCGCGGTGCAGCCTTGGCCACCATCACCTCGCAGACCATGGCTATGTGCTGGCAGATGTGGATATTCAGCAACAAGAAGGAGCTGCTGCACCTGAAGCGGGGCATCTACCGGCTGAAGTCGGAGCTGGTGCGCAACATCATCGCCATTGGCATCTCGCCCTTCCTGATGCAGAGCACATCGTGTGTCATCGTTATTTTCATGAACAACCAGTTCTACCGCTATGGCGGCGACCTGGCCGTAGGGGCCTATTCCATTGCCAACTCCATGGTGATGGCCCTCTTTATGTTTGTCATGGGCATCACGCAAGGCATGCAGCCCATTGTGGGCTATAACTACGGTGCCCGAAAGTTTGACCGCATGTTTCGCTGCCTGTGGCAGTCGATAGCTGCCGCCACCACCATCCTCTTGATTGGCTGGACCTTCAGCATGCTCTTCCCGATACAGATAGCCCGTGTCTTCGCCACCGACCCTGCGCTGGTAGAGCTGTCGGCACATGGCCTCGTACTCGACATGCTGGTGTTCTTTGTCGTCGGCTCGCAGGCCGTCATCACCAATTTCTTCCAGTGCATCGGCAAGGTGAAAATCAGCATTTTTCTCTCGCTGTCGCGTCAGCTCTTCATGCTGTTGCCCCTGGCCTACATCCTGCCGAAGTTCTGGCAGCTCGACGGTGTGTGGTACTCTATGCCTGCCAGCGACATGGCGGCTTTCCTTGTCACCATTCCCATCCTGTTGTGGTATCTAAGAAAAATAAAGGCTTATGAACAACCCAATCATCATTAACATAGGACGGCAGCTTGGCTCTGGCGGCCACGACATTGGACGTATGCTGGCGCAAGACTTCGGTGCTCAGTATTATGACCGTGAGATTCTCAACATCGCGGCCAAGGAGAGCGGATTCTCAGAGGAGTTCTTCGAGAAGAACGACGAGCGCAAGGGCTTTCTGAGGACATTTCTTCACTTGCCTTATACCAACAATACCGCCAGTGAGAGCTTCTACCTGAACAACTTCTCGCAAGAAAGCCTCTTCAAGTTTCAGAGCGATGCCATCCGCAAGGAAGCCGCCAAGAGCTCGTGTGTCTTCGTGGGCCGCTGTGCCGACTATGTGCTGCGCGACTTCCCCAACACTGTCAATGTCTTCATCACAGCCTCCATGCAGTTCCGGGTGGAGCATATCGCAAAGAAAATGGGCGTGTCGCCCGACGAGGCCCGCAAGGTCATTGAGCAGGGCGAGAAGCAGCGCGCGGAATACTACAATTACTACACTGGCAAGCGATGGGGCGCAGCCCAGAGCTACGACCTCTGCATCGACGCCAGTATCCTCGGCATTGAGCAGACTGAGCAGTTCATAGCCGAGTTTGTGCGGAAGAAGTTTGGGCTATAAGTCCTATAGGTCCTATAAGTCCTATAGGTCCTATAAGTCCCATAAGACCTATAGGTCCTATAAGTCCCATAAGACCTACAAAAAGCTAAAAAAGAATGAAAAGAATCGGCATTATCAGTGACACCCACGGCTACTGGGACCCGAAGTACCTGCACTACTTCGAGTCCTGTGACGAGATATGGCATGCCGGCGACATCGGCACCGTCGAGGTGGCCGAGCGCCTGGCTGAGTTCAGACCTCTGAGAGCCGTATGCGGCAATTGCGACGGCGGCGACCTGCGTCTGATGTATCGTGAACTCCTCCGCTTCAAGTGCGAGGATACTGACGTGCTCATCAAGCACATCGGAGGCTACCCCGGCAACTACGACCCCTCAGTGCGCTCCACGCTTTTCGCCAATCCGCCCCAGCTGTTCATCGCCGGACATTCACACATCCTCAAGGTAAAGTACGACAAGACGCTCAACCTGCTCCACCTCAATCCCGGTGCGGCAGGCTTGCAGGGCTGGCACCCGGAGCGCACACTGATGCGCCTCACCATAGACGGCGCCACGTTCAAAGACCTCGAAGTCATCACCCTCTCAGACCCCAGAAAGCATGAATGAACTGAAAAAATGGTTGATTGAACTGACCACCTGCACAATAGTAGCAGCAGTGGCTACGTTATTAACATATATCTTAGGCATGGAAAAGACATGGGCCGATGCTGCGCAGACCTTCATTATCGCCTTTGTCGTCATGTTCGCCCTCGGCATTTGGAACAGAAAGAAAAAAACAAATAATAGAACATAAGTTATGAGAACAATCGTTATTACCGGTGGCGCAGGCTTCATTGGAAGTCATGTGGTGCGCCTCTTCGTGAACAAGTATCCCGAGTATCACATCATCAACCTCGACAAGCTGACCTATGCCGGCAACCTGGCCAACCTGAAGGACATCGAGGACAAACCCAACTATGAGTTTGTGAAGATGGACATCTGCGACTTCGACGCCTTCTACCAGCTCATGCAGGACAAGAAGGTGGACGGCATCATCCACCTCGCTGCCGAAAGCCACGTCGACCGCTCCATCAAGGACCCGTTTACCTTTGCCAAGACCAACGTCATGGGCACGCTCAGCCTCCTTCAGGCTGCCAAACTCTACTGGGAGTCGCTGCCCGAGCGCTATGAGGGCAAGCGCTTCTACCACATCTCTACCGATGAGGTCTACGGCGCCTTGGAGCTGACGCATCCCGAGGGCATCGAGCCGCCGTTCACCACCACCGCCTCCAGCGCAGAGCATCACCTGGCCTACGGCGACAAGTTCTTCCTCGAGACCACGAAGTACAACCCGCACTCGCCCTACAGCGCTGCCAAGGCTTCCAGCGACCACTTCGTCCGTGCCTACCACGACACCTACGGAATGCCCGTCATCGTGACCAACTGCTCGAACAACTACGGCCCGTTCCAGTTCCCCGAGAAGCTCATCCCGCTCTTCATCAACAATATTCGCCATCGCAAGCCGCTGCCCGTCTATGGCAAGGGCGAGAATGTGCGCGACTGGCTCTACGTCGAAGACCACGCCCGTGCCATCGACCTCATCTTCCATCAGGGCATGATAGCTGAGACCTACAACATCGGCGGCTTCAACGAGTGGAAGAACATCGACATCATCCGTGTGCTCATCAACACCGTCGACCGTCTGCTTGGCCGCAAGGAGGGTGAGGACATGGATCTCATCACATACGTCACCGACCGCGCCGGCCACGACCTGCGCTACGCCATCGACAGCACCAAGCTGCAAAAAGAACTTGGATGGGAGCCCAGCCTGCAGTTCGAGGAGGGCATCGAGAAGACCGTCCGCTGGTATCTCGACAACCAGGAATGGCTCGACAACGTCACCTCCGGCGACTACCAGAAGTATTACGACAACATGTACAAAAACCGTTAAGGCTTTGCGTAAGGCGAGGCCCCGCCTCGCCCCTTACTGACTATGATAGGAAGACTCATCGACCTGCCAAAGGTCTCCGACCCCCGTGGCAACCTCACTTTTGCCGAGGCCCAGGCCCTTGTCCCCTTTGAAATCAAAAGGGCCTACTGGGTCTACGACGTGCCGGGTGGCGAGAGCCGTGGCGGTCATGCTCACAAAAAGCTGAAGCAGTTTGTCATAGCGCTCAGCGGTTCGTTCCACGTCACTCTCGACAACGGACAGGAGCGGACCACCGTGCTGCTCAATCACCCTTGGCAGGGACTGCTCATAGAAACCAATACCTGGCGCACGCTCGATGACTTCTCCAGCGGCGCCGTCTGCCTCGTCCTGGCATCGGAGCACTACGACGCCGACGACTATATTGAGGACTATGATGAATTCTTAAACTACGTGGGATGTTCGAAGTAAGGCGTTATAATCCTGCACAGGCTGACGAGTGGAATCAGTTCGTGGAGCAGTCGAAGAACGGAACCTTCCTCTTCGACAGACGCTACATGGACTACCATGCTGAGCGCTTTCACGACCACTCACTCATGATTTATCGCCGTGGAAAACTGTATGCGCTGCTGCCCGGCAATGTGGCAGGGCAGACGTTTTATTCGCATCAGGGACTGACGTATGGCGGTCTGGTGATGAGTGACAAGACAACAGCTGCCGATGTGCTGCAGATATTCAAAACGGTGAACAGCTTGCTGCACGATGAAGGGCTGCAGAACGTCATCTATAAGCCGGTGCCCTGGATTTACCACCGTCAGCCGTCGGAGGAAGACCTCTATGCCCTGATTGAGGTGTGCGATGCACGCATCTCCAGAGGCTTGTCATCGACCATCACCCGCGAACAACTCAACAAGTGGTATCGCATCCGTGAATGTGGGGTAAAGCACGCCCGCAGTGCTGGCATCACCATTGAAGAGACTGACGACTACCGTCCTTTCTGGCAGATACTGACAAAGAACTTGCAGGAACGCTATGGGCTGAATCCTGTGCATACCGTAGAGGAGATAGAACTGCTGCACGGCAGGCTTCCAGAGAACATCCGACTGGTGGTAGCGAAACAGGGAAGTGAGACCTTGGGCGGAACCGTGCTCTATGTCTTCCGTCGTGTCGTTCATACGCAGTATATCGCAGCCAGCAGGAAGGGTAAGGAGTTGCATGTGCTCGACTTGCTGTTTGAATCAGTCATAAGCCAGGCGCTTCAGGCTCACACTTACTTCGACTTCGGCATTTCCACGGAGAAGCATGGCACCTATCTCAACGAACAGCTCATCTATCAGAAAGAGGGCTTCGGAGGGCGTGGCATCTGCTACGACTGGTATGAATGGACACTCTCGTAATCCTTGAACATGATGATTGACTACCTGCCGCTGAAACGCATCACCGCGATGCACGCCGACGAGATTCATGAGGCCGTCGGCCGCGTCATCGACTCTGGCTGGTACCTGCGTGGCGAGGCTACGGAGCGCTTCGAGGAGGAGTATGCGCGATTCATAGGAACGAAGCACTGCGTCGCCGTGGCCAACGGCCTCGACGCGCTGACGCTCATCCTTCGCGCGTATATATATAATAATGTGTTGCACGAGGGCGACGAGGTCATCGTGCCGGCTAACACTTTCATAGCCTCCATCCTCTCCATCACCGAGAATCGCTTGAAGCCCGTGCTTGTGGAACCGCGGCTCGACACCTTCCAGATAGATGACTCGCTGATAGAGCAGGCCGTCACGCCGCACACCCGTGCCATCATGCTTGTCCATCTCTATGGCCGCTGCGCCTACACCGAGCGCATCGCTGCCATCTGCCGTGCCCACAATCTCCTCCTCATCGAGGACAACGCCCAGGCGCATGGCTGTAGTCTACTCTCCAGGCATACCGGCTCTCTCGGCCACGCTGCCGCTCACAGCTTCTACCCCGGCAAGAACCTCGGCGCCCTGGGCGATGCCGGTGCGGTGACGACTGACGACGACCAGCTGGCCGCCACCCTGCGCAGCATTGCCAACTACGGCTCATCGCGCAAGTACGTCTTCGACCACATCGGCCGCAACTCACGCATGGATGAGGTGCAGGCCGCCGTCCTCTCCGTCAAGCTGAAATATCTGGACGAGGACAACGCCCGCCGCCGTGCCATCGCCGCCTACTACTTGGAGAACATAGCCCTCCTGTCGTCTCCCGAGGGCGACACAAATGGCCTAAAGAGAAAAGAAGCCCCCTCGGGGGCAGTAGGGGAGTCTGTCTGGCACATCTTTCCTCTGCTCTGTGAACGCCGCGATGCCTTGCAAGACTTTTTGGCAGAGAACGGCGTGCAGACCATGATTCATTATCCCATTCCGCCACATCAACAGGCTTGCTATGCCGATTGGCACAATCTTTGCTTGCCTGTTACTGAGCGCATACACGCTCAGGAACTCAGCATCCCCTGCCATCAGGCCATGACCGATGCTGAGGTAGAGAAAGTAACTGAAATTATTAACCACTTTAACACTTAAACATTTTATGGATTTTCAACAACTAAACTATCAGTCGGTAGCAGCTCGCGAAGAGAAAGTTGCCGTGGCCTTTCCTGCGCTGATGCGTAAAGTCTACGTTTGGATGTCGATGGCACTTGTCATCACGGGTCTCACCGCATGGGTTGTGGCTCACAACTACACGCTGCTGAATCTCATCTACGGCAACAGTGCCACCATCTGGATTCTGTTCATTGCCGAGCTGGGCCTCGTTTTCGCGCTCAGCGCAGCCATTAATAAGCTGTCGCTGCCCGTGGCCACGCTGATGTTTGTGGTCTACTCAGTGCTCAACGGAGCTGTCTTGTCGTCCATCTTCCTCGTCTACACCATGTCGAGCATCGCCACGGTGTTCTTCATCACGGCAGGAACGTTTGCGGCCATGTCGGTGTTCGGCTACGTCACGAAGAAAGACCTTTCAACGATGGGCAAGATGCTGATGATGGCTCTCATCGGACTCATCATTGCCACCGTGGTCAATCTCTTTATGAAGAGTTCGGGCTTAGACATGATTATCAGCTATGCCGGCGTGCTTATCTTTGTCGGTCTCACCGCATGGGACACCCAGAAAATCAAGCAGATGTGCCTGCAGGCTCCCGATGCCAGCGAGTCGATGCAGAAACTCGCACTCCTCGGTGCGCTGTCGCTCTATCTCGACTTCATCAACCTCTTCATCTATCTGCTCCGTATTCTGGGCAATCGCGAGTAGCCATCACTTACAACACAGTTTGCGGACTGCCAGCCTGAAGGATTCAGACTGGCAGTCCGCAAACTTTTTTTTGATGGGTCTTTGTCTGTTCAACTCCATCGCTTACTGGCGTGGACTAATCCTGACCAGCGTTGAGGCGTTTCCCACACATACGGCATAGACGGCCGACTTCAGCGTGGGCAGGTCGAGGGTGTATGTATCGCTGCCGCGCATGAGAACGGTGTGGAAAACAGGATGTCCGCTGAGGTCGTAGATGCGCAGGGAAGTGCTGGCAGTGGCTGCTTCTGGCAGTACGATGTGCAGTTGGCTTCCACTGACGGTGATGCGTGCCGCTGTGTGCTGGCGGGGAATGTCGCGTATGGAGGTGAAGCCGAGAATGTCGAGCAGACCGGCATAGACATCCACCTCGCCGTAGCCATAGCTGTTGTTGGGGTAGGTGAGCGATGGGTCATAGTGGCGGCAGGTGCGCTGCAGCACTCCTTTCACGTCGTCCATCGTCAGCGAGGGACAAGCCTCGAGCCACAGGGCGATGGCACCTGCAACAGCCGGCGTCGACATCGAGGTGCCGCTGCTGGTGCCCCAGGCGTAGGTGCGCCCGTTGAAGGGGAAGAGGGCAGCGTGCAGAGTGATGTCATCGGGATGCTCCTCCAGCTTGAAACTGCTGTAGGATGAGTAGACGTAATTGCCCGGCGCCACGCAGTCGGGCTTCGTGCGACCGTCGAAGGTGGGGCCCATCGACGAGAACATGGCCTTGCGTCCGTCGGTGCCGTTGTCATAGATGAGTTCCCTGCCGTTCATGTTGACGAAGTGGTCACGCCAAGAGGTGGCTCCCACACTGATGACGCACGGCGCACTGCTGGGTGAATGGATGTAGTGGTCGCTCTGGCCGTCGGCAAGGTCGGGGTTGACGGGGTAGGTGTTGAGCTGTCCGTTCATGCGCCACAGCTCCACGTCGGCCTCCGCTCCCAGCATCTCTAACGACAGGCGTGGACTGCCTCCTATGTCCTTGTCTGTGATGATGGTCAGGTCGAGACAGGTCTCGGCTTCATCGTAACAGGAGGGATAGGCCTCGAAGACAGCCTTATAGAACGGATTCTCGGCTATCAGTGTGGAGTCTTCACTCTCCACCACCTGTCGCAGGCTGACGGTCAGCGTGTCGTAGGTCTCGCCGTATGCCACGAGGCGCAGGTTGAAGTCGCTGTTGGCCCTCATCACCACCACCATCGTGGAATCACCGTTACGCAGGAAGGTGCCGGCGCTTTCTGTGCCCCTGGGTTTGTAGATGTAGTTGCGCTTCTTGCCCTCGTTGCCTGCTGCCGCCACAATGATGCGGCCAGGGCCGCTGAGGCTGTCGAGGAAGGCATAGTAGAGTAGGTCGTAGCCATAGAAGTCTTGCTGGCTGCCCTCGCTGAAGGAGGCGACGCAGGGCTTGTCCACCGACTGCGCATAGTCGAAGAGATACTTGAACCCGAGAGCATCGGTGGCGTAGGTGTATTTGTAGACGTCGGTAGAGTCGATGTATTTCAGGTCATCGCTCACGGCGTTGGCCACCAGACAGATGTCGGCATCGGGAGCCATGCCCCGATACCGTGTGTCGTAGCCACTGCCGGCGGCGATGCCGAGTGTGTGGGTGCCGTGCTCGAAGTCAAGGCCGTCGCGTGCGTGACCCAAGGCCAGCAGCTCTTCGCGTGTAGTGTATTCGCGGCCTACGGGGAAGGGACTGCCGATGGTGTCCTGCGAGAGCATGTCCCAGAAGCGCTGGATGCGGTAGCGTGTAGTGTCGGCGCTGTAGAAGTTGGGATGTGTCAGGTCGAAGCCGATGTCCATCACGCCCACCACCACACCGCTGCCTGTGTAGGCCTGTGGCAGGTTGACTCCCTCGTAGGCCTGCGGGGCGTTGAGGATGATGGCTGTCGTGTCCATCAGTGCGTGGCTCGAGGGCGATGCTTCGATGCGCATGATGCGGCTGTCGGCGCACAGTTTCGGCAGCTCTGCTATAGGTATAGAGGCAATGTGCAGGTCGCCGAAATGCGCCAGACTGCGGCAGCCGTGCTCCGTTAATACTTCATCAGAGTTGGTGCTCAGCTTGGTAAAAGCAATCACCTCCCGCTTGTCTGACAGCGGCGCTTGTCGGGCGGCTCTGGCTTTGGCTTCCTTTTTCGTTAGCTGCCTCAGCCAGGGCGAGAGTTTGGCCTGCGCCGAGGAAGTGATGACAGATAAGTGATAAGTGAGTAGAACCAGAAGCACTCTCACCATCCAAGTCTTATAAAAGTCTGTCCTTTTCATTATTCACCCTTTCTTTTGGTTTACTGCTCGCCATAAAAAAACGGAACCACCTATGAACATGTGGCAAGACTGCAGATCATCATTTCATTTTTTCAGCGCAGCGCGGCAATACTGCCATCCCTGTTGGTCGTAGATGGAGAGCAGGCGAGGCAGACGGCGGAGGAAGGCGTCATAGTCCTTCTGCCCAGCGTCGGCCCACTGCACCTCGGCCAAGGCGGCCATGCGCGGCAGCACCTGATACTCTATCAGCTCGGGGTAGGCGATGTACTCCGTCCACAGGTTGGCCTGCACGCCGATGACGTGTGCGCGCTCCTCGTCAGTCAGCGTCTCTGGCGTCGGGTCGTAGTTGTAGACCTTCTCCAAAGGCGAGTAGCCGCCTATGAGCGTGGTGTTCGTCCAGTCGGAAGATGGAATCTGATAGAAGTCGAAATAGAGCGTGGAGTTGGGTGTGCGCACCACGTCGAAGCCGCGCTTGGCAGGGTCGTCAACGCCCTTCCAGTCGCGCCAGTTCATGATGATGGCAGTGGAAGGCACGTCACAGTACATGATCTCATCCCATCCCATGATGCGGCGCCCCTTGGCGGCAAGCACCTTCTCCATCTCACGCACCATGTAGCCTTGCAGCTGGTCCTCGTTCTTCAGCCCCAGCTCGCGTATCTTCTGCTGGCAGCGTGGGCAGGCTTTCCATCGCACCTTAGGTGCCTCGTCGCCACCCAAGTGAATGATGGTGGAGGGGAAGAGCTCGGTCAGCTCGTCAATGATGTCGGTGAGGAACTGGTAGACCTTGGGATTGCCGCCGCAGAGGATGTCGTCGCTGACGCCCCAGTCGGGCCACACCTCGTAGGGGCCGCCGGTGCAGCCCAGCTCAGGATAGGCCGTGACGGCGGCCACCATGTGTCCGGGCATGTCTATCTCAGGGATGATGGTGATATGCCGTTTGGCAGCATAGTCCACCACCTCGCGGATGTCGTCCTGTGTGTAGAAGCCGCCATGCACGGTGTGATCGTAGAGGCCCATGTTGCGGCCAATGACTGTGCGCTGTCGCCAGGCGCCAATCTCCGTGAGCTTGGGCCATTTCTTGATTTCTATGCGCCACCCCTGGTCGTCGCTGAGATGCCAGTGCAGCGTGTTCATGCCGTGCAGCGCCAGCATGTCGATGTACTGCTTCACCACCTCCTTGGGGAAGAAATGGCGGCAGATGTCGAGGTGCATACCTCGGTAGGCGAAGCGCGGCGTGCTCTCTATCGTGGCGTAGGGTAGGGAAGCCACCCCTACTGCCCCTGAGGGGGCTTCATTACTCTTTGGTGCATCTATGCCCTCCTCGGGAGACGACAGGGGGACCAATATTTGGCGTAGAGCCTGATGGCCGTAGAAGATGCCGGCCTCGGTGCTGCCCTCGACGGTGATGCCCTTCTTGTCAACGGTGATGCGCCAGCCCTCTGGGTTGACGATGTCGGCGTTGATCTTGTCCACGATGGCGGTGGCAGCGTCGACGTTGAGCGTGCGCCCTTTCTTGTCGATGGTTATCTTCTGCGGCATAGGGATGATGTCGTAAGGCGTCTGCTCCCCTGCAGCGCTGAAGAGGAATGGAAAAAGAATAATGAAGAAGCTTGTCAGATAGCGTTTCATGGAGATGTGTTTTTTTTAGGTGGGGCTGCGACAATGTCGCAGCATAGAGGGCTGATAGGGCTTTTGGGGTTAGTCTTTAGTCGAGATGGCGTCGCGGCACTGCTCCATGAGCCATTTCGGCGTGCTGGTGGCACCACAGATGCCCACAGAGCGAATGCCCTTTAGCCAGGCGGCGTCAATCTCCTCGGGTCCTTCGATGAGGTAGCTGTTGGGATTCACGCGGTGACATTCGCTGAAGAGCACTTTGCCGTTAGAACTTTTGCGGCCGCAGACAAAGAGAATGAGGTCGTGGCGTGCTGCAAACTCCGTGATGTTTGGCATACGGTTGGCTACGGAGCGGCAGATGGTATCGAAACTCCTGAACGTAGCCGTTGGTGCGATGTGACTCTGAATGTATTCGGTGATGCGGTGGAACTCGTCTAAGCTCTTCGTCGTTTGTGAGAAGAGGTAGATGTCGTGTGAGTAGTCGAGCAACGGCTTGACACGGTTTGACGCGGTTGGATTGGCCACCTCGTCGTAGCTCTCGATAATGACCGCATTGCCGTCGGTCTGACCCTCTAAGCCCAATACCTCGGCATGGCCTTTCTTGCCGAAGATGACGATGGTGGAGTGTTGCGAAGTCTCATACTGCTCCTTGATTCTCTTCTGGAGCTTGAGCACCACGGGGCATGTGGCGTCGATGATTTCGATGTTGTTTTGCCGTGCCAGCTCATAGGTCTCGGGCGGTTCGCCGTGAGCACGCAGCAGCACTTTCACGTCATGCAGTTGTTCCATCTCCTCGTGGTTGATGGTGACGAGGCCCATCTGTCTGAGGCGCTCGCACTCGATGCCGTTGTGCACGATGTCGCCCAAGCAATAGAGCGTCCCGTCCTTGGCCAGTTCCTCTTCTGCCTTCTTGATGGCTGTGGTCACTCCGAAGCAGAACCCGCTGCTGCTGTCTATTTCTATTTGTAACATTCTTTTCGTTATTACGTTATCACGTTATCACGTTATTACGACGGCTCGTTATAACGTTATTCCGTTATCACGATGTCACGATAATACTGGTCCAGCAGATTCTGCGCGGCGACGAAGCTGGTTTTCTGCCCCATGAGGACGCTCTGCTCGGCCTGCTGTAGCTGTTGCTGGATGACGGGATTGTTGTAGAAGTTGAGGCGCAGGTGCTCGTTGATGCTCTCATACATCCAGTATTTGGCCTGCTCGTTGCGGCGGTAATCGAAGTAGCCGTTGGCACGGACGAAGTCGAAATACTGGTAGATCATGTCCCACACCTCCTTGATGCCGATGCCGTAGAATCCTGAGTAGCACAGCACCTTCGGTGTCCATCCGCTCTCGGGCATGGGGAAGAAGTGCAGGGCGTTGCGGAAGTTGGTGGCGGCCATGTGGCAGCGGTCCACGTTGTCACCGTCGCACTTGTTGATGACGATGCCGTCGCTGATTTCCATGATGCCGCGCTTGATGCCTTGCAGCTCGTCGCCTGTGCCGGCCACCTGGATGAGCAGGAAGAAGTCTACCATGGAGTGGCAGGCCGTCTCACTCTGTCCTACGCCGACGGTCTCCACGAATATCTTGTCGAAGCCGGCTGCCTCGCAGAGGATGATGGTCTCGCGTGTCTTGCGGGCCACGCCGCCGAGGGAGCCAGCCGACGGGCTGGGACGTATGAACGAGTCGGGATGCACGGCGAGCTTCTCCATGCGTGTCTTGTCGCCCAGGATGCTGCCCTTCGAGCGCTCCGACGAGGGGTCGATAGCGAGGACAGCTAAGCGGCCGCCCTTCTCTTTCAGCAGATGGATGCCGAACTCGTCGATGGAGGTCGACTTACCGGCACCGGGCACGCCGCTGATGCCGATGCGCACACTCTTGCCGCTGTAGGGCAGGCATTTCTCGATGACCTCCTGCGCCTTGGCCTGATGGTCGGGGTTGACGCTCTCTATCAGGGTCACGGCCTGCGAGAGGATGGTGATGTCGCCCTTCAGGATGCCTTCCACCATGTCCGCGGCGCTCAGCACATGCCGGCGGAAGCGCCCTCGCTTCAGATAAGGGTTGATGATAGACTGTTGTTCTACTCCGCTGTTTACTTGCAGGCCAGCAAACTCTGCACTGTTCTCTGGATGTTCCATTTATTCTACGTTGATGGTGATGACTACTTTTGAATTCTTTGGGTCGTTGGTGATCATAAGGATACGAGGCTGTGAGCGTGCCTTCTTGATTTGAGCCGGAATGATGCTGACGCGCAGCTTTGTCGACTCTCCTGGCTGCAGCTCGCTCTTGGGCAGCTTCACTTTGATGCCACCGGTAAACATCTGCAGCGAGGTTATCTTCAGGGCGCTCTTGCCTTTGTTGGTCATGATGATGGTGCCGTTCTTGTGGTGGGCATCGAGGCTGAGTGCTTCAGCAGAGAGGTGCAACAGGGGTGCCAGCTCGCTGTTCTGTCCTTCGAAATGTGCCTCGGGCAGAAGGACGACGCTGACAGGAATCTCCGTCTCGTCGCTGATGCGCTCGCCGATGCGCTTGGCCAGATAGACGCTGACCTGCGTCAGACCATAGTTGTGCACCTCCTCAGAGTTCAGCGTCAGGATGATCTTGCCGCTGCGGTTGGGCTCCAAGGTCTCAGGCATGGCCAGGGCATGGAGCCATGTGGGCATGTGCAGGATGTTGGGCGTCATGTTCTCTTCGGTGTTGTTCAGCAGATTGATTTCCACTTCGCGCGTCTGCCCCTTCTTCACGTCGTCGAACTCCACGTTGTTCGCCGAGCTCAGCAGACCGTTCATGTCGTAGGGATAACGGTTGGAGTAGTCCACTACGTCTTCCAGCACCACGCCTTTCATCTTCAGATAGACAGGCTCGCGCGTGGCGTTGCTGTAGAGTGCCACCTGCTTGGTGAAGTGCCCCAGAAGCTTCGCATCGTAGGTCAGCGAGATGGTGAAGCGCTCGCCGGCGCCCACGCTCTTCGGCCCGTCGACGGTAGTGCAGCCGCAGTCGGTCTCCAAGCGCTCGATGGTCATGGTCTTCAGACTCTTGTTGCGCAGCTCGAAGGTGGCGGTGACGGGCACCTCGAAGCCCGTCTTGCCCACGTCGATGGTGGTTTTGTTGATGCTCAGCTTCTGCGCCATCAAGGTGGCGGGCAGCAAGGCAAAGAGGAAGGCAAAAGTTTTCAGCTTTGTCATTGTTTATTTTTTATCGGTGACTTGAATCGTGATTGACTTGGCGGTGCCGTGGAACTCGGGCGAGTAGGCGCACTGCACGGTGCAAGTGCCTGTCTCGTAGGTTCCGATGCGGTCGATGTAGTATTCGGTCTCTATGATGTGGCGTCCTTTGGGCAGAAGGTCGAAGAAGTAGTTGGTGGCATAGTCCTTCGGCGTGCAGTAGTAGCCCTCGCGCCAGTTATAGCCACTCAGCTGCTTGAGTGGCTCCATGCAGGCGGCACGCTTGTCGTTCACCTGCACGAAGTCATAGTCGCGGTCGGCCTCGATGGTGATGCGCACGGTGATGCGGTCGCCGACTTTGAGTGTAGAGTTTTGAGTGTAGAGTGTAGAGTTTGTTTCCGCTACCAGCAGTTCACGTTTCACGCTGATGCCGCTCTGCTGTTCGGCAATGTCGCGTGAGGGCTGTGTGAACTGTGCGTAGACGGCTCCCCACGATGTGCCTGTGGATGTCTTCTGTGCGCTGAAGGTCGAGGGAATGTTGTCAACGATGGGCACGCTGGTCTTCACGTAGCCAATGCCGGCCGTGGCATTGCTGGTGTCAAGGGGCCTATTGTCTATCCTTAGCTGCGTCTTTGCCTGTGGTGCCAAGGCTGCTGAGTTGTCGTTGAGGAAGGCGTAGATGGCGTCGACGCTGTTCAGCGGCGTGTCCCAGGCCTGTGTGCGCTTCTGCTGCAGCAGCCAGCGCTGCATTTCCGCGATAGTGGCGGTGTCGGCAGGTGTCAAGAGCTTCATGGCCTCGATGGCGGCCACCTGCGTGGGCATCTTGTAGTCGCGCCATGAGTAGCTGGCCCGCTGTGTGTCGTAGTAGCGGCCCATGTCCTCGCGATAGACGGTCCACTCCTTCAGGCTCTTCACGTAGGTCTTGTTCTGCAGGATGATGGCCGAGAGTGCCTTCTCGTAGATGGTCTGGTTCTTCGTCTCTTTCTTCAGCAGTTCTTTCAGGTAGCTGTTGGCGTCGGCCACCTCCTTGGGCAGCACACGGCCGTCGATGGCACAGATGTAGAGCCACTGCAAGGCGCGGAAGCTGGGGAAGGTCTGCTTGTAGCCCTTCTGTTCCTGCTTCTTCATTTCTTTCACCAATGTCACGATGTCGTCGCCAAGGAATGAGAAGGCGTTGTCGAGCATGTCAGACGTCTCGTCCTGCTTCTCCGTCATCTTGTTCAGACGCACCAGCATCTCGCTCACGGCGGTGGTGATATAGCTGGAGCCGTCCATGCCGGGCCACCAGCTCCACGAGCCGTCGCTGTTCTGCAGTTTGCCCAGCTTTTCGATGGCTGTGCTCAGACGCTGGTCGATGGCGTTCTTGTCGAAGAAGGTGCTGAGCTGTTGCTTCTGCTCCTGTTCGCGGTTAGCGTCCATCACCCACGGCGTCTCGCTGAGCAGCAGGTCTTTCAGCTCCTCGTTCTTCTGAAGTGAAGAGTGCAGAGTGTTGAGTGTTGAGTTTGCTCCCGCCGTCTTTTCTTCCTGTTTCCACTGCTCGAAGACATGCTTCGCCGTGGGGTTTTGTGCGAGGATATGTCGGCCTATGGCATTGGCATAGAACGAGGTGGCCTGGCACACGGCGCAGTCATCGTGCGGATGGCCTACGGTGGGCAGCGCCTGAATCATCAGCCAGGCCGGGTTGTTGGTGTACTCAACGGTCAGTGTAGCGTGTGGCGTGTTGCGCGTAGAGTTTGCTACTGCATCAGGGAAGAGCTGCTTCACATTCACCTCTTTAGTACCGGGTCCGTTCTGCGTGAAGGGCACGGTAACGGTGACGCGCTCCGATGAGGGCAGCACGGGCAGATAGTGCTGCTCGCCGTCGCTGTGTGTGGGCGTTGTGATGCTCACCCGCACAATCCAGAGTCCCGGCTCCAGTCTGAGTGCTGAACTCTGAGCCCTGAAGTCTGAGTTCTGAAGTCTGAAGTCAACAGCTGTGGTCGAACTGTCGGCAACGCTGACCTGCTGCTTCTGCTCAAAGACCACCTTTTCCGTCTCCGGGTCGAGCAGCTGCAGCATGGCTGTGCCGCTGATGGGCTTGTCGCTCATGTTCATCACGCGGGCGCTGATGGTGCCCTCGTCGTCCTGGCGCAGGAATCGGGGCATGTTCGGCTGTATCATCACATCCTTGCTGGCCACGGCTTCGTCGGTCAGCTCACCGACCATCATGTCTTTGGTGTGGGCGATGCCGAAGAAGCGCCAAGTGGTGAGGCTCTCGGGCAGGGTGAACTTCAGCGACACGGTGCCGGTGGCATCGGTGACGAGCTGCGGCATGAAGAACGCCGTCTCCTGCAGGTTCTCGCGCATCTGCATCTCGGTCTGCTTCGGCCCTTCCTCATCCTTTGACCCATTAACATAGCCAGTCGCCATTGCCTTCTGTGCACCAAAGGCCATTTCGGCCTCCTCAACGCTCTCTTCGGCTGCAGCGGGCATGGATTCTACCATGTCGTAGAGTCTTACCTCCTCCATTGCGGCGTTCCTGCTCACTTTGCGCATGATACGGTGCCTGCCCATGAAGTAATAATGGCTGGGCATGATGTCGGTGTCGAAATGGTTGTAGTTCATGCGTGGCACGTTCAATGACGACAGGTTCTTCTCACCAAAACAATTGATGGATGGCCAGTAGGCCTGTGTCCACGTAGTGTGAGGCACCTGCAAGCGGGTAGGCGGCCACAGGTTCCACGTGTGTGCCAAGAGCTGGTCGAGGCTTTTGTCATAGAGTGTCGCCATCAGCTGGGCATTGGCAGGTGTGCCGTCGGGCTTGACGACGGTGAGTGTCCATTCCTCCTGCTGGCCGGGCGTGAGGCGGTTGCGGAATGTCTTCCATTTCACTTTCAGCTGCTTGTCGGGCAGTGGCTTCTTGATTGTGGTGTTGTAGACGTAGTATTCTCCTTCCTTCACCCAGGCGAAGGTGAGCAGCACCCCGTGGCCGTACTCTTCCTTGTAGATGAACTTGCGGTTGATGAGCTCGTTGGTGATGTCGGCTGTGCCGCTCTCTATGAGTTTGTTGCCGCTGAAGATGCCGTACACCACGTGCACGTCCTTGTCCGACGAGCCCACCTGCACGGTGACGGGCTTGCCGTCCATGGGGAAGTGGTCGCGGCTGGTGTAGAACCAGCTGCGCATGTCGGCCACTGGCCGCTTGTCGTTGAGCGAGAAGACGGTGAACTGCTGCTCGATGGTGTCTTCCTGACAGATGGCTGATAGCGTATGGCTGCCACTGCGCAGCGAAGGTACGATGACCAGTTCGTTGGTCTTCGCTTCCTGCCAGCTGCCGTTGTCGAAGCGGTAGCGCACCTGGCCTTCCAGGTCGGCGCCGGCGGCGTTCTGCAGGTGGAAGGCAATCTTCGTCTCGTCTTCGTTCAGCACTTTCTCGGGCATGATGACACTGAAGGCCGTCTTTCTGTTGCCCAGGGGCAGCGACATGGTGCCTTGATGCGTCTCGCCGGCCTGGTCGGTGACGTCGGCTGTGATGACGAAATTGTAGAACATGGGATGCAGCGACTGCGGCACCACAAGCGGCATGTCGGCTGTAAACTCACCCTTGTCGTCGGTCACGGCCTCGCCCTCGGCCAGCAGCAGGTCGTCACTGCCGGTGCCGATGTAGCCCGTCTGCCAGTAGCGCGAATAGCTCATCCACCAGAAGGCGGCGCGGCGCATCACCTTGTATTTCACCGTGGCACCCTGTACGGGCACACCGGCATAGCTGCGCACATGGCCCACGGCCTCAACGGTGTCGCCGGCCTCATAGTCACGCGTCACCTGCGGGATGAACACCTCGAAGGTGGGCCGCTTGTATTCCTCCACGGGGAAACGGTACCTCTCGTCTCTGACGCTGAGGCTGAACTCGCCTGTCAGGCCCTGTGTGGGCAACGTGAACGATGCCGAGGCCGTGCCAAACTCATCGGTGGTGACTGTTTGTTCTTCCAGCAATTGGAAGTTGGCATCCCTCAGATAGATGGTCAGTTCCTCGTTGGCCAGCACCCGGTTGTCGTTGCCCTCATAGTTGCGGTAAAGGATGACGGCAGCGTTCACCGTCTGTCCTGGGCGGTAGATGCTGCGGTCGGTGTAGATGGCTATCTGGTTTTCTTCATTCACTTCTCCATAATGGAAGCGTCCCCAGTCGTCAATCTCAGGGCAGGCATTGTCGGCCGGGGTGTGTGCACGCAGGCGGAATCTTGAGGCGTCTTTCTCAGGCTTGATCACACATTCGCCGTTGACGTCCGTCTTCAGCGTGGCTTTTCCTGCCTTCTGTCCCCAGCCCCAGCGCACGTCCACGGTGGCGTTGCTCACAGGCTGGCCTGTGGTGGCGTTGACCACGACGATGCGTTTCGCGCTCTCTTCTTCGCCATTGGCTTGGGGCAGCGTCAGCGCCAGCACGCGCAGGTCGCTGACGAAGTAGAGGCAGCGCGATGTGCGTGTGGCGGGCTGGCTCTCAAACTCCAGCATATACACGCCCACGGGCAGACCGCCTAACAGCATTGAATCGTTAAAGAACTCATACTCACGCTTGCCCATGAATTTCTTTGTCTGCGTCATTTCCGGCAGGGCGGTCAGCAGCGGCTTCAGCTTCTTGTAGTGGTCGGGGCTGGCGGGGTTGAGCTCTGTACTGCCGTCCACATTGACTTTATACACGCGCATGGTGAGCTCGCTGATGCTGCGCAGGGAGGTCAGCTTTACTTTTTTCTCACGCTGCGGAATGTTGACGTTTTTACTGATAGTGACATCATACCGCGGGTTGGTGAGGTCGCGCTGGCAGTTGCGCAGGTAGTTCATGCGCTGCCATGAGCCCCAGCGCTCTAAGGCCATGTTGATGTACTGCCATTTCTGCTCGGCGGTGGCATCGGTGTGCTCATCCATATAGTCGTAGCGGTCGATGGCCAGCTCGCCACACTCGGGCAGGTCTTGAAACTCTGCGATGAGCGAGTCGATGCGCTGTATGTACTTCGATTTGTTCAGCGGCTCCGACTCTATGTCCTCCGGTTCCTTGTTGATGAGCATCCAGTCGCTGGCAATGAGAGCCGCATGCCGGTTGCCCGCCTTCAGGTAATAGTCGCGCAGCTGTCGGGCGTGACCTGCCGGAAGTCCGATGACGCTCAGCAGGTCGTCGCCGAAGTAGCGGCTGTGCTCGCCTTTGATGACGAAGGGCTCGTAGTCGGTGGCCTTCACCTTGGCCAGCTCGTCGGGGTAGGCGAGGGCCTTGTCATAGTATTCCTGGCCTATCTGCTCATGGCGCTGCTCGTCGAGCCAGCTGTTGTGGTAGTAGATGTAGCCCAGCACGGCGTAGTAGACGGCTTGCAGCACATGGTTGTCCTCGGCTTGCTCGGCCTGCTCTGTGAGCCGTTCCACGACGGGCTTCAGCGAGTCGGGCGCCACCTCGCATTGCGATTGGGCATGCCGCAGCTCGGCTTTCAGCAGCTGGCCGTAGGCTTTCTCCTGTTCGGCTTTGGTCACTATCTGGCCCAGAATCTCCTGCTCTGTCTGCGGCAGGTCTTTCATCTGAGCGTCCTTTGCCTGTTTCCACAGGGCGCTGTATGTCTGCGCGTTCATCATGATAGAAAAGAATATAGCTATGGTAGCAATCAGTAAGGTTTTTCTCATTTCTCGGTGTGTTTTTGGTTTTGCATTATGCAAAGATACACTTTTTTATTTAATAATGTGTCGCGCGAGCCACTTTTATATGAAAGTTTAACGATTCGTCGCCTTGCCCGTTGCTCATATGCCTGGGCAATGGGAGGGCACAGCAAAAAGGGTCTTCTGGTGGGCGACCATACGGGAAGGGTGGTCTGTCGCACGCCAAAGACCGAAGGGAGCAATGGGTGAAAGACACTCAGCTGCCAGCCAAAGAGGATGGTGTACCCATTATTGTCACCATCTGTTTGAGTGGCTGACAGCGTAGTGAGTCATTTCTTCAAAAGTAGGATGATGGCAGCTGGGGCACGAACTCTTCCAGGTCGAAAGTGTGAACCAGCTGTTCCAGCGTGTCATTGTATTTTGTCATCTTCGACAACGTGGTTTTCTGTGTCTCAGCTGGCAGATGCCTTGCCATGTGTTTCAACAGCAGCGTGTGCACTTTCTCGTTGAAGGCATCGTCGCCGATGGGCTTCTGAAGCAAGCATTTGTACTCCGGTGATTGTAGCACGTCATCGGTGACACGGTTGCACCAAGTTTCAAAAAGCTTGAGTGCATCGTGGTCTGGCAACTCATGCAGATAATAATGAACACGGTCGAGTGAATCCAGCATGAGCGGTGAAGGCTTTATTTGCCGAGGTTCAAGCCATTGCCTGTGCATAGGGAGATAGTGGGACGAAAGACATTCCCTCTCGGCAATGGCATACACCAGCTTCATGGCTGTCGGCGCCTCTATGGGCCGCTTTAAATAAGCCATCAGTGCAAGATAATCGGAGGGACGCAGCCGTGAACAGTCTATCGGAAATTGCTTGTCGGCCCCCAGGCGTCGGCAGATGAAATAGTAGTTCCGGCCCTGCGACAGCTCTTCCAAGTGGCTCTTCAGGTAGTCGTCAGAGAAATGGTTCACAATAATCCATGAGCAGCGTTCTTCGTGATATGTCTGCCAAAGCTCTTCAATGATGGGTTGGAACGATTTGTCCCATAATGACATGAGACGTGGATAGGCCCAATTCCTGTCAGAGGGACAGGACTGTAGGTGGGCCGTCAATATCTTTTTCTGCAGACTCCAGTCTAAGTGTGCAAAGCGCTGCTGCAACTCGCGCCTGGCTTCTGATACTTTTCCGCTTTTCTTGTCGCTGTACTCCTTGATGAGTGTAGCTGCTGGCCTGTTACGCCTTTTCATTTCGTTTTTCATCTTTTTACATTGTGTATTTTCGGGAGTTAAAGGAGTTAAAGGCTTTCGGGAGTTAAAGGAGTTAAAGGCTTTCGGGAGTTAAAGGAGTTAAAGGAGTTAAAGGAGTTAAAGACAAATCTCCTTTACCTCCAAACTTTCCTCCTTTACCTCCCCAAAACCATAGCATAACTATTGTCTTTAACTCCTTTAACTCCCCAAAACTATAGCATAACTATTGTCTTTAACTCCTTTAACTCCTTTAACTCCTTTAACTCCAAACTTTACTCCTTTAACTCCTTTACCTCCAAACTTTCCTCCTTTACCTCCCCAAAATATCCATAGCATAACTATTGTCTTTAACTCCTTTAACTCCTTTAACTCCTTTAACTCCTTTAACTCCAAACTATACTCCTTTAACTCCAAACTATACTCCTTTACCTCCAAACTTTCCTCCTTTAACTCCAAACTACAGATATTGATATTTGCTGATGCACGCTGGCAACTCCTCGTTGTAGTGAGTCACCATGATAAGCGTCTTCTGCGGGTCGCGGCAATAGTCGTTGATGATGTCTTTCACCAGCTGCTGCCGTGGCATGTCGAGCCCGTGCATCGGTTCGTCGAGGATGAGCAGGTCGGGGCTCTTCACGAAGGCGCGGCATACCAGCACGAGGCGCTGTTCACCGCTGCTGAGTTGCGTGAACGGACGATGTGCAAACGACTCGATGCCAAAGCGTTGCATCCATGTCAGGCAGAGCTGCTTGTCCTCGTCGGTGGCGCGCACATAGAGCCCTACGGTGTCCTTCAGCCCGCTGGCCACGATGCTCAGTGCCGGCAGGTTGCGCTGGTAGGAGCGGTGCAGCTCTGGCGAGACGTAGCCTATGCGTCGCTTGATGTCCCAGATGCTCTCTCCTGAGCCGCGGCGATGCCCGAAGAGCGTGATGTCGCAGGCATAACTCTGCGGGTTGTCGGCGCAGATGAGCGAGAGCAGCGTTGACTTGCCGCTGCCGTTGCGTCCCTGCAGTGCCCAATGCTCGCCTTGGCAGATGGTCCACGACAGATGGTCGAGGATGGTGCGTGTGCCGTAGCGGATGGTGATGTCGCGGAGAACGGCGATGGGTGGCCCGGAAGCCTCACTCCCAACCCCTCCTGCAGGGGGAAGGGGAGCCAATACTTCTTCCGTTGTATTTCCGTCAACAGGGTAATTGCTCCCCTCCACCCTGCGGGAGGGGTCGGGGGTTGGGGCTTTTACCTCATCAGCAAAATCGGGTATCTCGTTGGGCCTGGCCACGAGGAGATAGAGCGTCATGCCCTGTTGGCGCAGCTGTTTCAGTTGTTCCGACAGCATGGTGCGGGCCTCGATGTCGAGCCCTATGAAGGGATTGTCGAGGATGAGCGTCTTGGGGTTGGCCATCAGCGTCTTCACTAACTGCATCTTGCGCAGCTCGCCGCTGGAGAGGGCGATGACATACTTGTCTAAGAGCGGCTCCATGCCCATCAGCCTGTAGAGATGCTGCTGTCGCTGCCGGCGCTCAGGAGTGTCACTGCCTGAGAGCATGAATGAGCGTTCTAAGGCCTGGCTGACGGTGGGCGTCTCCTCGTCGATGTCGTGCTGGTTCCACCGCTGCTGCAGGTAGTAGCTGCGGTCGGTGGCTGTGCCGTAGGTGTCGCAGAAAGCCACATAGCGCACGCTGTCGCTCTTCATGGCGCGTCGCATGCGTTCAGCCATCTGCGTCTTCCCGCTGGCGTTCAGTCCGTAGATGACGATGATTTGTCCTGGGGCGATGAGTTGAGAGGTGCTTGCGGCTTCCATAGCTTTTGCTGGTTCTTGTTTACAAAGTCTTTCCATCCGCGATAGTGCGGTCCGTCGTTCTCGGGGCGCCCCATCTGCAGGTAGTGGCAGTAGGCGGCTGCCAGGGCGTCGGTGGCATCCATAAACCGCCCCATCTCGTCCTGCGGAATCTTCAGCAGGCGTTGCAACATGCCTGCCACCTGTTCCTTTGAGGCGCTGCCGTTGCCTGTCAGGGCCATCTTGATTTTCATGGGCGCATACTCATGGATGGGCACACTGCGCTCGATGGCGGCGGCAATGGCCACACCCTGTGCACGCCCCAGCTTCAGCATCGACTGCACGTTCTTGCCGAAGAAAGGAGCCTCGATGGCCATCTCGTCGGGCAGGTACGACTGTATGATGCCAGTGACACGCTCGAAGATGTGGCCCAGCTTCAGGTATCCGTCTTCAAACTTGCGCAGGTCTATGATGCCCATTGTCACCATCGTGGCCTGCTGGCTGGTGCGGCGGCCACCGGCTGCAGTGGCTGATGAAACCTTTAGAACACCGTATCCCATGATGTTCGTGCCGGGATCGATGCCTAGAATAATCTTATCCATGACGCTGCAAAGTTACAAAGAAACGAGCGAATGTCAAAAGAAAAACCGCTTTTTCTTTTGACATTCCGAGTGTCAGTAGCTCCGGCAAAGCCAAAGTGACTCCTTTTTCACGCAACAGGGATATTTTTTTTCACAATAATTTGGACAATTGAAATTAAAGCAGTATTTTTGCACTTTCTTAGTAAATCAATTCTATGGAATTCGAATCTAGTATCAATAAGAGCGATTATAAGATACTCATTGTGGATGACGTGGTGAGCAATGTGCTGCTGCTGAAGATTCTGTTGAGCAACGAGAAGTTCCAGGTGTGCACTGCCAACAGCGGTGAGGCCTGTATTGAGCAGACGAAAGCAGAGAAACCCGACCTCATCCTCTTGGATGTCATGATGCCTGGCATAGACGGTTTCCAGACTGCTACCATCTTGAAAAAAAATCCTGAGACGCAAAACATCCCCGTCATTTTCCTTACCGCCCTCAACAACACCAGTGACTTGGTGCATGGCTTCCAGGTGGGAGCCAGCGATTTCCTGACCAAGCCCTTCAACAAGGAGGAACTGATAGTGCGTGTCATGCACCAGATAGAGCTCGTTGCTGCCAAGCGCCTCATTGAGGTTCAAAACGCTGAGCTTCGTGCCACCATAGCCAACCGTGACAAGATGTACAGCGTGATAGCCCACGACCTGCGCTCGCCAATGGCCAGCATCCGCATGGTGCTCAACTTGGTGGTGAGCGCCGCCACGCCCGAAACGGTCGGACCTGAGCTGTGGGAATTGCTTGACAAGGCCAACAAGGAGTCGGAGGACGTACACGATCTGCTTGACAACTTGCTGAAATGGACGAAGAGCCAGACAGGCAGGCTCAATGTGGTGACGCAGGATCTTGACTTGAATGACATCATCCCAGGAGTGGTGGATATCTTCGAGATGATAGCCATGACTAAACACATCCAGCTGAAATATCAGGGCATCGGTTCTGTCATTGTCCGTGCAGACAACGACATGCTGAAGACGGTGGTCAGAAACTTTATGTCAAACGCCGTGAAGTTCAGCCCCGAGAATAGCAGTATTGACATTTCTGTGGGATTGCAGGGAGACTTTGCCAAGATCAGCGTGCGCGACCATGGCGTAGGCATTGCCCCTGAACGCTTGGAGAGCATTTTCCATAAAGGTGAGACCACCTATGGCACGGGTGGCGAGGAAGGCTCAGGCCTGGGCTTGCAGCTCTGTGCAGACTTTGCCCGCAAAAACGGCGGCGATGTGATGGTGGAATCAGTACTGGGCGAAGGCTCGACGTTTAGCCTCCTCGTTCCGCTGAAGAAATAAGTGGCAGAAGAATCAGACCTGTGCCGTTGAAAAAGCCTTTTCCTTTTTCAACGGCACAGGCCGTTTTTTATGTTTTTGCCAGCAGTTTTCATATTTTTAAGGCATCCCCAAAAAGTCCGAAGGCTTCGGACGCTTTGTCCGAAGGCTTCGGACACTCTGTCCGAAGGCTTCGGACTCGTTGTCCGAAGGCTTCGGACTGACAATATCTGCCTGCCCACTGGTCGGGTGGTGCACGTATTCGTGCACACCTGCCAACTGAAAAAGCGGAAGAGCCTCCTTTAACTCCTTTACTCCCACAATAAGTGTCTTTTTGTCAACTCTGCATGACAAATAAACGGGCATGGGCGATAAAGCCCTTTTTTTTCTTTGATTTATGTCAATTGTACACTTTTTTTTCAATTCGTAATTTGGCCGTTATTACAAAACGGAGTAATTTTGCACTTAGAAAAAGGAATTTTTTTGATTTGTTTTAGTAGATTAGTTTTTAAGTAGTTTGTTTTTGAAATTGGCTGTCGTGAGGACAGCCAATTTTTGTGCTTTTTTCTTTGCCGTATCAAGGAAAAGCATTATCTTTGCACACAATATGAATTGGAAATTTATTTTGCGTTGGGTCATCACCTTTACGGTGTGCCTCGTCATTTATGATCTCACGGGCAGTTTCTGGATGTCGCTCGGCATCCTCATCCTGCTGGCAGTGGCAGAGAGCTTCGTGATAGACTGGTGGAACAAGAGGAAGGGGCGTGGCGTATGAAACGGACGATTCTCCTGCTCACCTTCCTCTCTATACATTATATATATATAGGAGCACAGGCGGTCAGCGGAGCCCTGCCGTCGTATAACGACTCGCGGCGCGACATGCGGCGCTCGTTGCAGTACAATCCGCAGGACAATGCCTTCGTGTCCGAGAATGGCGTCAACCGCTTCACCCGTGCACTCTATGGAGGATATACCGACTATCGCATAGAGACCAGCGACGTGCCCATCTTTGCTGTTGCGAAGAAAGGCCATCACAAAAGCGTGCGCTTCGAGATAGCCGGCGTGCCTCTTGAATCGGCCGACTATTGCCGGTCGTGGTATCACGACGGCATGCGCTCCTATATCCTCAGCGACCACCGATGGAAAGGCATGGGCAACGGCATCATCAGGGTGCATGTCGTGGCCCTGCACGATGTGGAAGGAGCCATCTGGCAGTTCATCTGCGACAAGTACCGCGGATCGCTGAAGGTGAAGGTGAAAGTGTGCGACATTGCCAATACGCGCATGAAGCGCAACGGCGACCTCGGTGCCGACCCGCCAGGATGCTTCGAGCCGTCGCCAACGGAAGCCAACATGGTGGTGGGCGAAGCCACCCACAGCAACAACTTTGCACACTTGGTCATAATGCTCGACTCCATCCATTTCATGCACGACGGCGATGCCTTCAAGCGTTTCAACGATGCCGTAGACCTCAACAAGGAGATGGCCCAGCGCATACAGTTTGACACGCCCGACCCCTACATCAACACCCTTGGCGGTGCACTCGTCATGGCAGCCGACGGCGACTGGGACGGCAAGACGTGGCTCCACGGCTGTGTGGGCTGGAGGATGCCGCTGGCAGGATGGCGCGCTGCATACGTGGGCGACGTGCTGGGATGGAACGACCGCGCCAAGAGCCATTTCACTGCCTACGCCAAGAGCCAGGTGAACAGCATAGCGCCCAGCATACCACATCCCTCGATGGACAGAGCGATGAACATGGCTCGTGCCGAAAAGACGTGGGGCACACAGATGTACAGCAACGGATACATCTGCCGCAATCCGGAGCGGATGGATCAGATGCATCACTACGACATGAACCTCAACTACATCGACGAGTTGCTGTGGCACTTCCAGTATGATGCCGACACCGATTATATGCGCCGCATGTGGCCCGTCATCAAGTCGCATCTGGCATGGGAGAAACGCAACTACGACCCTGACGGCGACCACCTCTACGATGCCTACTGCTGCATCTGGGCCAGCGACGCCCTCTACTACAACGCTGGCGCCGTCACCCATTCATCGGCCTACAACTACCGTGGCAACCTGCTTGCCGCACGCATTGCCGACATCATAGGCGAAGACGGCACCCCGTACCGTCAGGAGGCAGAGGCCATCCTCAAGGCCATGAACGAGCGGCTGTGGATGCCGTCCGCAGGGCACTGGGCTGAGTATCAGGACGCCATGGGGCTGCAGCGACTGCACGAGAGCGCTGCCGTGTGGAGCATCTACACACCCATCGACTGCGGAGCATGCACGCCCGAGCAGGCTTACCGCGCCACGCAGTACATCGACCGCGAGATACCGCATTTCAGCATCGATGCCTATTTCCACACCATCTCCACCTCCAACTGGATGCCATACTCCTGGAGCATCAACAACGTTGCTCCGGCCGAGGTGATGCATACCGCGCTGGCCTATTTCGAGGCAGGACGCCCCGACGAGGGCTACCGCCTGATGAAAGGCAACATCATGGACCAGATGTACTACGGACAGTCGCCTGCCAATTTTGGACAGCTGTCGCATTTCGACGCTGCACGTGGCGAGTGCTATCGCGACTTCGGCGACTGCATCGGCATCTCTTCACGCACACTCATCCAAGGACTCTTCGGCGTTCAGCCACAGGCCCTCTACGGCAAGTGCATCATACGCCCGGGATTCCCCAAGGAATGGGACAAAGCCCGTCTGGTCACACCTTATATAGAATACACCTACACGCGCCAGAACGGACATTGCCGGCTGGAGGTGACGCAGCGTTTCCCGCAACAGCTGCAGATAGTGGTGCGCCAGAACCTGGACGGCGGCAACTATCAGGACATCGAGGGCAACAGCCAGCAGCATCAGGTCATAGAGTGGGAGAGCCATCTGCCGAAGACCTCCGACGCAGTGCTCAGCGCATCGGCGCGCAGCACAGAGGAAACGCCCTCCGAGCCGGTGGCGCAGGGCAAATTTGTGCCGCAGAACATCGACCACTACTGGAATGCCGAGGTCGACGACATCTTCAAGAACAAGTACATCGCGCCACGCCCGCTGGTCACCACGCTGCAGATACCCTTGCAGGGGGTAGGGGAGTGGTGCCATCCGCAGTACACGCCGGAAATCAACGACTCCGTGTTCCGCACGCTAATCACCAACCATCAGTTCCTGATGGCTGGCGTCCCCTTCCGCACACCCAAGCAGGGCCACAACATTGTCTATACATCGCTGTGGAGCAACTATCCCGACGAAGTCACCGTGCCGCTGAAGGGACGTGCCTCATCGGCCTACCTGCTCATGGCCGGCAGCACCAACCACATGCAGTGCCACATTGACAACGGCCTGGTCGTCGTCACCTACACCGACCATTCCACCGACACACTCCGCCTGCGCAATCCCGACAACTGGTGCCCCATAGAGCAAGACTACTACATCGACGGACAGGCTTTCGCCACCACTGCGCCGCGCCCTCTCCGTGTGTGTCTGGGCACAGGCACAGTCAGCGACCATCTCGGCGATGAACTTGGCATAGAGGGCGTCTACGGACGCGAGATTCCCGGCGGAGCAGCCCAGATGTTGCGCATGAAGCTCCGCCCCCACAAAAAGCTGAAGAGCCTCACGGTGCGCACCCTCAGCAACGATGTGGTTATCGGACTGATGGCCGTCACACTGCAACAATGATTTTTCAAGTGAGAAAAATGCAGAAAAATTTGGCCGTTTCCACTTTTTGCCGTATCTTTGCCTGTTAGAAACCATCAAATCAAAAGAATATGAAACTTACTGGAAGACGAGAGAGTCAGAACGTCGACGACAGGCGTGGGCTCAGCGGTGGTGCCAAGGCCGGCCTGGGCGGTGGCATCTTAGCAGTGATTATTGGCATCGTGATGTCACTCTTTGGCGGTGGCGGAGGCGGCGGAGGCATCGACCTCGGCTCTATCATCAGCGGCGGCGGAGGAGGACTGGGCGACATCCTCGGACAGATAACAGGCGGCGGCAGCCCCACGTCCGAGCAGGTGGACACCACCAAGTTCACAGAGGAAGAGAAAGCCCTCGCCCGCGAGTGCCGGCAGATTCTGGCCAGCACAGAGGACGTCTGGGCGAAGGTGTTCAAGGAGTACAACCTGCCCAACAGCATGACGGGCAAGAACGGCACCTACACCAATCCCACCTTGGTGCTCTTCACCAACAGCGTCAGCAGCAGCTGCGGCACAGCGTCATCGTCTGTAGGGCCATTCTATTGCTCAGGCGACCAGAACCTTTACATCGACCTCTCGTTCTTCACCGAGATGAAGCGCCAGCTGGGCGTCAACGGCAGCACCTTCGCCTATGCCTACGTCATTGCCCACGAGATAGGCCACCACGTGGAGTTCCTCACAGGCTCGCTCACCAAGGCCCATCAGGACATGAGCAATGCAGGCAGCAGCAAGCTGAAGAACCAGATCAGCGTGCGCCTCGAGCTGCTGGCCGACTACTATGCCGGCGTATGGGCACACTACGAGGACCAGATGTATCACTCCATGGAGTACGGCGACCTGGAGAAAGGCCTTGAGCTGGCCAACGCCATCGGCGACGACTGGCTGCAGAAGCAGGCCACAGGAAGGGCTGTGGAGGAGTCGTTCACTCACGGCACCAGCGAGCAGCGCAAACGCTGGCTGAAGAAGGGATTCCAGACAGGAGACATGCGCACATCGACATTCCAGATAGCTAACTACAACGATCTGTAAAAAATAATTGAGAAAAAACTTGGCGGTGCAAGGGAAAATGCTTACCTTTGCACCGCTTTTTTCATCTGCTCAACAGCAAATGCCCAACAGCACCCTGGGGTTGACAGGATTTGACGGCGAGATGAGATGGTACGTAAGCACGCGGAGCGGGACTATGGGAGGCTCCTTAATCTCTTCTGTAGAAAAATTAATTGGCAACAATGAGTATGCTCTCGCTGCCTAGTCGAAGCACAGTAGACTCGAGGCTTAATTCCACTACAAGGTAGAGGAACGAGACGTCGCCCCAAGGATGTAGACCCGAATCTGAGGATACGGCGGCGCAGGTAAATCGGGAATAGCTGCAACAGAGCCCTGATGGTGCAGTGAAGTTTTAAGGGATAAGGCTGTGGTTGGTGGCCCGGGTCTTGCCGCAGCTCGAAAACGAAGTCCGGGATAAGCGTGTAGAAAGCGTATGGTTTCCTCGTGCGGACGAGGGTTCGATTCCCTCCAGCTCCACAAAAGCAAACATCAAGAGAGTTTTCACCCTATAAATTAAATATTTTAAGGTGTTAACTCTTCTTTTTTGCTTTATTCTTTACACTACTTATAAGTATATTTACACTGTACATAATATGTACACATTTTTCTATTAACCTACTAAAATACAACACTATGGAATTAAAAGCACCACAAATAAACCTTATCTACAACAGAAGAAAGACAGCTTCTCCCACAAGAAAAGCTGCTGTAGAGGTAAGAATAACACATAACTACAAACAAAAGTATATCAGTACTGGTGTCATGTTATATCTCATCCTTATTTTTCTGGTGCCTATATTATTTTTATAAATCTTCCTCTTTTGGGGATTTTCATGCTCTTTTGTTTACTGGCTGCAAACCTGCTCCTTGTATTCCAACATCAACTCGTCAGCCAGATATTCATCACTGCGGCAATGCATGTCGGCCACGCCCTCACTGATGAGATTATACGTGTCAGAATCATAGAAGAAAGCCAAGGCATCCTCAAGCGACAAGCCTGATTCCTTTGCAAAGATTGCCACTATCCTTGCATATTTCATCTGAAGTATCGTCTTGTTGGCTTCCACAGGTATCTCGCTCAATCGCCCCCTTCATGCCAGTGCTCCCCTTTCCTTTAGCACTTCAGTCAGTTCCTCCACAAGATAGTCCTTGCTGAACGTGTGCAACACGTCATAGCAGGGCACAATATAGTCGTTCAGTACTCCCGACGACCGCAGCGCACCATACACCTGCGACGCACTCTTATGAAGCGCATCCGACAGGCTGCCTACGCAGAAAGTAACGAAATCCAAATGCTCCGTTCTCATACTTCATATGCTTTTGGGTGCAAAGTTACAAAACTTTTTCTATATAGCATCCTTTTAGTTTGAATTTCTGTGTATAGTCTCCAAAAAAGACAGCCACGACGGGCGGTCTGTTAGATATAATAATGTGGAGAAACAAAGGGCGGGAACTGAGGCCGAGGATGTCGGCGAGGGTTCCCGCTTTTGTTTTATCAATATGAATCAATGACCCTGTCCCCACGATTCAGACTATATGAACGAATGCACTGTACGCGACCTCATACTTATGCTGATGGAAGAGCGTAGCTTGTCGCTTCACGAAGCCCTTGACACTGTCTATAACTCTGAGACATACGCAAAATTGACAGACCCCGCAACAGGCCTCTATTTCCAGAGCCCTGTTTACATCTACAGTTATCTTGACAGAGAACTTGCCACAGGAAAGATGTAGGATGCCATCATCTTCTGAGATATAATAATAAATGTGTAATATTTAAAACAGATATGCCAATGGACAGATAAAATTGGAAAATGGTGGACATATAGGTAGATTCTATGTACTATTTTTCACTAATTAGCAACTTTTCTTCATAAAAGTTGCTTGATATGAAAACTTTTTTGTACTTTTGCATCCATGAATCGTGAAAGAATCATATCAGCATACAAGAATTACTTCAAGGACTTCATCAGCTCGCTGAGTGATGCCGAGGCTCGTAAAGTATTCTATGTCATTGATATGCTGAAGACCCAAGAGCGGGTGAACGCAAAATCGTCAAGTATTTGCGCGATGAGATATTCGAACTGCGAGCTGAGCATGGTGGCAACATCTTTCGCGTATTCTTCATCTTCGACGATGGCGACGTGGTGATGCTTTTCAATGGCTTCCAGAAAAAGTCGAAAAAAACGCCAGAGAAGGAAATTAACAAGGCAATACAAATAAAAAAGGAATACTATGCAGGAAAGAAATGACATTATGAGCGTTGACGCTATGATGGACGAGCGCTACGGAAAGGTGGGGACACCAGAGCGCGAGGCATTCCGTAAGGAGGCTTACGCCTATTGCGTGGGGCAGATTATCAGTGATGCTCGTAAGCGCGAGAAAGTCACCCAACAGGAATTGGCTCAGCGTGTGGGAACCAACAAGTCGTATATCTCTCGCATAGAGAATGGCAGCGTGGAGCCTGGTGCAGGTATGTTCCTCAGAATCCTCAGCGCCCTTGGCCTTCGCTTTGAAGTGTCGCAGCCCTTGGCATTTGGATAATTGAAACCATATATAATATTAATGTGTAACATCAAAACAGATATGCCAATGGACAGATAAAATTACCGCCAAAGCCGACAAGCAGAATGAAAGAAAGGTAAATCTACGAATTGACGGTTATGACCACTTCCCAGAAACCACGAAAAGCAACATCGACAAATGGATGCTCTACTTTAACAATATCCTTATAGACAACATTCGAACCATATCGCAAACTATCTTAACAGAAAAGACAAATCACAGATGATATATTATTTCATTTATGCTTAATCCTTCTTCCCATTTTTTAGACAACAAATCAAAGCCTCCAACTTCGACTTCGCCCCCATTCCGTCTATAGCGGTATATGCCAATTCCCAATTCGCCGTCTGTAATTATACTCTCACGCAGTTGTTTGAGTATTGCATTTCTTGGATAGTATTTCTTTGAATAATGATATTCACCCTTCTTGTCAGTTACCCAAGCATATCTCGGATGAAGTTTGTAGCCATTATCCTTCAGCCATGACTTTTTGAAGAACGGCATTTCTTCCACTAACTGCTTTTCTGTTAGCCAAACTTCATCAGCCATTTCGTTAGAGCGTTCCAACTCCTTGCGTATAGCGCGAACTATTTCATTCTTTAGATAACCGTCCCAGCCCATCAGTCTCTGTCTATTATATCGTCAAATCGAAGGATGTCATTTTCTCTTACCATTCGGAGAATCCTGTTACGCGAATAGTACCAACGACTTCTTGTTGTTATGCCATTTTTATCCATGACCTCAACACGCTTACGTGGAAGCAGATAACTATACTTCTTCATCCATTCCTTACTAAAGAAGGGAAACAACTGGGAAACCTCGTCAGCGGTTATCCAATTTTCCTGTGGGCCTTCAAGAATTTCAATGGCAACCCGCTTAACCGTACGGTTGCTCTTGGCTTTTTTGCAGGCCTGGCTCAAGACGGCATCCCAACCTTCCATATACTGCTCAAAATGCTGCTTCTGACGTATCAGCCACAGAGCGACATCCTCTGCCCGGTATGACTTCAAATATATGCTAGTCAGAATCTTCTCATTGATGGTGACATGCATTGAATAGTGATATGTCTCAGCGTAGAGCGTGCATGTGGGTGATAATTTGACTACCAGCCGTTGGACCGGAATTTTTGCCTTTTTTGTCACTTCAAGCTTGAAATCGTCCTTATCAATGACATGATTGCCAATCAGGTTCATGTGAATATCGGAGGGTGAAGGCCCCTTCTTGATAAAGGGGCGTTCGGGGCCAAGGTCGTTCTCCATATTCATCTTAAGGTAGAGGTCAAGAG
>JAEEGG010001490.1_pt1 | contig 63495 bp, 63 predicted proteins | sample 9134161 | NCBI WGS metagenome assembly JAEEGG01 (sample SAMN16246543, study PRJNA631951) | gut metagenome | biome: gut microbiome; feature: rumen; material: CR-attached | host: Bos | place: Iran: Karaj | collected 2018-10
AAGCGCAATACACCTTAGCCAGGTACTTAAAATTACCTGTCAAAAGTTTCTTGGCTGATATGTCATCAGGTAATACCGCATCAATCTCAGGATAAACATTCATCAGCCTATCCAATTTCCTCTGTAGTAGGTCTATGTCGTATTTCTCCAAATACGCCCTCTTCAACTCTACAGGGTTCCTCGATGAAACAAACCTATACATACCTAATCTCTCTTAACCGTTTGAGCAATATCATCTACCATCCGTGTGACCATCTGTTTTAAGAAATCGTCACCCAAATTCTCACAGATATAACGCATTTTAACCCTACTGTTCATATAATCCGTTCTCACGTCTCGCCCTTCTCGCACGGCTCTGTTATACAGCGTAACTATCTTCGATATTTCCTCTTTAATAGCATCGCCAATGGAGTTACTCATAAAAAACGTACCGCTCAACATCTCCATAATGTTACCACCAAGCGTTTTCGTCACCTCATTATCGTCCTCTCCCAAACAAAGCACATTGCTGTCAGGTATATCCGACAACACAAAAGGAGAATGCGTCACCATCATAATATTCACACCGCGCATATTGGTAAACTTTACACTTTTCAGTGTCTTCATCATGATATTCGTAAACTGTCGCTGCATCTCTGGATGATAATACAGCTCCACCTCATCGAAAATCACATTCATATAATGATACTTGATGACCTCCAGATGGTCTCTGTCTTTCCGGTAGTTATCATTCCATTCCGAATCCACATTCACCAGGTGATACATCAGATTACTGATGGTATAGGCTATTTGCCGCTCACCCGAACTGATACCGCTAAATGGAATTATACCCTTGCCCTCTTCAGGTTTAGCTAATATCAAATCTACTTCAAATATCGGCGGGGGCAGCAGGTTTTGCTTAATACGTATGTCACGGCCATTTAATCTTACTGTCATTCCATTCGTATCCATGTCCTGTTCCAAAGCATCCAGATTGTAGTAGTTATCCGCACTTGCATACATACCAGTTATCAGATAATTGATCGCCTGAAACAGTTTCTTGGTAACATGGCTATAATCCTGAGCCAGAGGTTCCAGTTTTTCTTTCAACCCATCATACAGAAAAATCTCTTTACTTAAATAGTTGAATATGGGTCTGTATTTCTTGTAGTTCTTGATAATCTTCAAGGTCTTGTAGACTATATAGTCCAGTGCATCTTCTTTTTGGGATTTCCCGTCTCCTTTCTTCAAGATGCCATATTTCTCATCCCAGTACGACAAGATACATTCCCTGACATGATCATACCTCTTGCTCACGTTCTGCCTGGTACTGATATCAAGAACCTCCAGCATGTTCTCTTTCGAAAACTTTCTGTTTTGTGTCGGTCTGATATGTAGTGCTATAACACGTAATCCCCCATTGATAGTTCTTAGCGGATAGTTTCCGGCATTATCTTTATAGAACAACAGCGCCGATAGTCTTTCTTTCGCCAGTGCATTCTCCTTTACCACGTTCAACCTTCCATCATCGCGCATAGGGTGTAGCACTATTGGCGTCTGGTATCCATCGTTCTTATGAAATATTCCTTTCAGCCATATCGAGTCCTCGGTAGGTTTTTCGTCCGTTACTTTGATATGAAGTGCCTCAAGTCGCTTTGCCGGTGTCGCTTCCGACAGAAAATCTCTGTAATTGAAACCATAGAGCGAATAGTTGCACACCATCGTATAGAACAGAGATTTCAATATTCGTCTTCCTTCCCTGTGTCTTTTTATTGGTGCATTGAGGTCATTCCTCTTCCATTCCCTATCTAGAATATAATAGACTTTGAAAGGTCTATATTCATAATAATGGTTAATGCTTGCTTTGTAATATCTTAGTTCCACATGTCTCCCATGCGATTTCAGGATATACACTGTGTTTCCAATCTGAAAGCACAAGTCTGCAAACACATAGTCAATAAAATGAAGGTGTTCGGCTGCCGAGAAGTTGTATCCTTCACCAAGCAATGCCGCAGCCAGGTTGTTTATCGTTCTGACCAGCAATTCTACGATACTACTTTTTCCCGAACCATTCTTTCCTACCACAGCACAGAGGCTGATCTTCATTTCATCAGTATCAAATAGCGAATAGTCCTGCTTGGCTTGTGGAGTCATTGTTATTGTCTGGTAGTCATCTCCAATAGTGATGCCTTTATAGAAATAATACCACTGGTCTGTTCCATACAATGCCTTTTGTATGGACTCTACCTTGTCGTAATATCTGGCATCAGCCTCTGGGAACTCCTCTGGCTGTGGCCATACTGCTTTAATACCAATGATTCTAAAACTATTCTTTGCCATATCACAACTCGGATTCTTTTAAAACAATAGACTTCGGATCAACCGTCAAATAGTTCAAGTGAGCTTTCGTCATACTTGAAACAATTGTTTCTATTACATTCCTATCGGACGACGTTTCCTGGCCGGCTTCCTTTTCTGCAGTGTGTGGTTGTGACGAGCAAAACAGTATCGTTTGCTTATTTTGAATATTTGCACATGACTCAAACAACCTCTTAAGACTAGATTCCTTCATTGAATGCTGACAAGGTTCATCCATTACAAGAAATCCTGGATGGTTTTCGCCCTCGGATAGTAATGTTAGATAGTATGCCCAAATACTTCTTATAAAGTCCGAAGCTGAAGAGTCTGAACGGATCTCCTCTTCGTAGTCTCCTTTGATTACTACAGGTAGATATTGATACGTATTCTTTTGTTCTGAAAAACCCACATGTGGTCCAACCTGATTACTCGTGTAGCCAAAAAGCGACAGATACTTTTTAAATACTATTTCTTGGTTATCAATCGGACTTCCTGTTTTTTCTCCGTTTTTCTGCTTTACCAAATCTTCCAGAACTTTTTTATATCCGTCTCTCAGGCCATTCAGCAATACGCGTTCCTGCTGTATATGTTCCTCTATACTGCTCAATAAAGACAACTTCGACTTGCAATCTACAAGCTCATATTGCTCTGCTGTTGTAAGAGGATTCAAATTCACATTTGCCTCATCAGCAATTGCCTTCAACTTCGTTAATTCCTCAGAAAGTTGGTTCTCTAGATAAAGTTTGTTCATCTCCTGATTACCTATTGATTGCTCAAGCTTTTCTATCATTGGTTTCAGGAATTTCCTTTGCATGTCTAACGCATGTAGACTATGTTCTATTTGTTGTTTAGAGATGATAAAGGAATCATTATCCACAGGCAATGGCTGATGACATGTAGGGCACTGACTCACATCAAGATTTGACACGATGTTATTAACCTTATTCAGTCCATGATATCTTTTAATCTCAGAATTAATGATATAAACCTGATTCTTGATGTCATTCAATTTTCTTGTTTCATCAGCTATTGTAAAACAGAATTTCTCATAGGTCCTTTTGTGCTCTTGATAGGTTGCGAGTGCTTTCTTATATCCGTCATCTGTCGAGCCTTTTATAGCAGTTTTTGCCTTCGTCTCAAGCTCAGCCGCCCTTTCTGCCAATGCTTTGCGATAATCTGCCAAATCACTCTTGCCATCTCTTACACCTATTCTCAGTTCATCTACTGATATCGACTGTTTGTTTATATTATCAGAGAGCTGATCAACATACATTTTGTTATACGATAGATAACGCGAAAAGTCCCTCACATGCTTACACCAATCTTCTTCTATCAATTTCTTTTTCTGTTTCAAACTGTTGGATACAGTCAAATCGGTATCCATCTCGTAGTTCATCGCATATTCTATGATTCGCTGTTTTGGCGATGCTATATTGAAAGATCTGATGGTTGCAAAGAAATCTGACCAGCCACGCGTTTGCTCAATATAAGTAAGCGCGAACAAGGTCTGCAGATACAGCTTGGTCATCTTGTCTGAGTTCCTGCTCAGCACATCTATCACCGGAATTCCACCAAACTTTGACAAGAGAGCATAGAAACCTGTACCATAGTCCATGTTATGGTCATCCGATGAATGTATGTAATACTCGCGCTCTCCTTCATGGCTCATATTTTCATACTTGTCTTCCCATACTGCAATCACATTAGGTCTGGCTTCTTCATCTTTAATCGACCTTTTCATGGTCAAATATTCTCCTTTGTCATTCGACAATTGTAAAACCACGTATGAGGAAAGTACCTGCCATTCTATATCTCCTTTGTCAGCCACATGACATCTGAAAGAATCCTTTACTGATTTGTCCAGAGACCTCTCTCCCATTTTCCCATCGATGAGTTCTTCCATTCCCAAGCAATAAAAGAGAGTCCTTACAATGGTTGTTTTACCGGAGGTATTGTCACCTACTACAAGGTTTAGTCCCTCTGTGAAACTTAAAGTTCTACCAAAGTTCCTTATATCCTCATGATTATCGGCAGCAGCTGCTTGTATACAAATATCTATCAGGTCAATCTTTATCATAGTCAAAAATCAAATTCCAATTGTTCCAATAATTTATCTGTTAAACCTCCAATACCATCGAGTTCATCTCTAATGTCTTTCACCAAGTCCGTATCTGTTATGGCTTGGAGAAATGCTGATGACTCAAAATCAAGTGCATAGCTAATTTTGCCACTCTTATTCATTTCCACCTTGATGAGGTGGTTACAAAGACACTGTGTCACAACCTGCACAACATCGTTTTCCAATATCCAAGGGGCCTCGGTTATTCTTTTGCTCTTACGAAGAGCTATTAGTTTATTCCTATTGTCTTCATTCTTTAGACTCCATAAATACATTTGTAACTTGGGTAGCGTTACTTCCCCAAACTTCTGGATGGTCAGTATAACCACCAAAGTTTTAAACAGCGCAGTTTCTCCGGCTGAAATAGGATATATATGTTTTGTGTATACTGATTCTATCATCATTATTTCTTTTTATAATCAAGAGAACAATCAAGCAATTTTTCCGCAATACTATGTCTGGCATAACCATCAGAAACTGTATTTCTTTGGTCCTTTAAGGCTATAATCCGCTGGGCCGCATCTTGAATTTCATCTTTAATTTTAGCCATATCATCACGGGCGTCTTTACCTTGTACATACATGCTTCTGTCTTTAAGGAAATCTTCAAATAATTCAGATTCTTCTGCCATTATCTGTTTTGACACTAATGGAGTTTTGTTCAATTCAATCTTTAGGTAAAGTCCTTTTAAATAGTCATCCAAATACTCATCTCTTTTGCCAGATGCCTCATCACCGTCAGGATACAAAAGGCTTAGTTTTCTTTCCAGATTATCTATGTATTCTACATTGTTTTTAAGATATTCGGCCTTCAGATCTTCATCAATCTCCTTTTTCTTATACGTCGTCCATTTCTCCACAAGCTGAAACAGGTTCGTTTCTTTGGTTCTCTCGTCAAGAATGCCATCAAAATACTCTGTTGGATAGACTATCACATCACTAAACGAACCATTTTCGTCCAGCATCCTCTTTATATAACCAACGTGGTAAAGAATACCTGCTTTTTCAAAGAAAACACCAGAGCCGGAATTACCACCCATCAACTTTTTAGCGTTCACAGTCTGATTGCTAATACTTTCATCTGCCAAATGCCACTGATTCATCCCAACTTGTTTAATTTGGAACAATCTACCCATTTCATTAAGTTCCGAATAACCATAGAAGAAAAACTGCTCTTCTGCTAATCTCGTGCTACATCTTTTTACTACATTAACATAATCGAAGTCTATGTTTGGTTTTTCTACTAATATCACTGCGAAATCCTTTTCTTCAGAGTAATCGCTCCGTCGGCAAATCTCTATCACCTCCACACATACTGGTTTATTTTCAGCATATAAGGTCAGAACAATATCTTCTGCTGCAAAAGGTTGGTGATTACTCTTTTTCATCACACAGTGGCCTGCAGTCATCACATAGTAGTTCGTTCCGTCTGAGATAAGTGTACCTGTGCCCAGTTCCGCATCTTCATTGTCTTCACACTGAATTTTGACAGATACATGAGCGAGAAGTTCTATTTGAGTCATAGGCCTGATTTACAAATATTCTACGTCAAAATGGGGAGCAAAAGCAGCAATCTCTTCTTCACCTGGATTCAAGAACTGATAACCATTGCTTTCGATAACTGATTTCTGGTAATTGAAATAGATATTTACACGTTTGCTCCAATCTCTTTTATCGTGATAGAGAATATTACCTATAGTCTCTCTATCAGGATGGCAGGCATTTCCATTCCCCCCATTTGTAGAGATGATATAGTCATTACACTCTATCATGTCAAGCAATTCGTTGCTGATATTATCTTTGCTTCCGTGATGAGAAGCCTTCACAAAGTCTACACGTATTTGATTACATTCACTATACCCTAGTTCTTTCAAGCTCCTAACAAATGTAGTTGGCATCCCGTCACCAAGCATCAATACTTTCATATTGTCACACTCCAAATAGAATCCTATAGACGACCAATTGACCACATCACTTGGAGATTTTAAGGATGGATTGTCTTTATTATTACCCGCAAGATCTTTTAAGGATGCCATCAACGCCTTCTTCTGTCTTTTATGGCTAGCAGATATATTGGCAATAGCCTCGGTGTAGTTTGCATCATTTTGTGCCTTTACATTTTCTTCTGGGGATAGAATATCAATCTCCGCAAAAGGGAGACTAAGCCTCATTCCCGCTGTTATTGTCTTTTGCCAACTAACTGGCAAATATCCGTTATTTTCTAATCCCTCATTAATTTCAGTCAACAGGTCTGCCAATTTTTTAGCGTGGGAATATGAAATATCTGAAGTATCTGAAAATGGTACTTCGTATGCACAATTACACCATATTTCTTTTATGGGGAAAGGCTTATCATGCTTATGTTTATTAATATAGGCCAATATACCACCAATATGATCAAGGTCATAGTGAGTTAGAATCATTAAATCAATGGTACCAATGTTATCAAGCTTTTCCACTATATGGCAGCTGTTTTTGTCTGGTCCTCCATCTACAACGACAACACCTGAATTATCACCCTTTCGGCAACTTAACACAAAGGCATCACCATGCATAGCTTTTAAGACTCTAATACCTTTAGGACTATCGATATTCATAAGCATCTTTTATTCCCTCACTCTTTACCGCGTAGCCTTTTAAACTCATCATGGTTCACCCGAAGGGCAAAGGCTACTCTCCTTTATCACGTATCTTTCAAATATGAATATACCAACTTCCCTAATCCTGTCACTTTATAGGCATAATCATCTGAGAATATATTAAGATTGATAAGCAAATTCAGTGATGTTATAATACTAAGTTCTACTTCATATACAACATCACCACATAATTGACTTTTGACCACCTCATTATTCTGGCAATAATCAATTATTGTTTTTTTCCAACGAGCAATGACAAAATCACCTCCCATAACACCACCAGCATGTTCTTCAACTTCATTTACAGCTTTGAATATCACCCTTTGATTGCTTGTTAGCTTTGATATCGTATCAAGCACAGCATATTTATTGGGGTCATCTTTATGTTCTATCGTTCCGAATTGGCAATACACATTACTCAATGTTCTGATTTTATCGCTATCACCTTCGTACATCACACGTTGCAACAGATTCCTGAGCATATCCAGAGCCTCCTCGCTCTCAAACCACTCCTTGCTTACCTTTTGTTCCTCCATCGAAGCCATCTTCTCTTTCATGGCATCTATGGCTTGCTGCATATTCTTCTGTTGAATCTCAGCGTATTTGTCAAAGAGCAGATGATCCAGGCCTCCTCCTACAAATGGAATCGACGCGACTCCAGCTCTTAGCCAACCCATTCCCGATGGCGCAAGATCTTTCATTTCCTCACCCATTGATTTCTCGGTTCCATTATCCACAGTGTCTTTTATCACCGCCAACTGCTTCTTAATCTTATCTGGCATTTTCATATTCGTGTATATTCATGCAATCCGTGTTCGCTATAGACAAGAAACAGCCACAGTCAACTCGTGACCGCAGCTGTTATCCTTATTCCCTCATTCTTCCTATTACCACACTCATCGCACACTCTATCTCATCAAGCGGCACTCGCCCTCCCCACATACGATAAACGTATATCGGAGTGACACCACCATAGTCCATGGAACATGAGCGAGCCTCATCATCCATAAACTCGCGCAAGCGAACTATCAACTCCATAACTGTCTCTAAACTTTAAACCTTAAACTATAAACTTTACAAAGAAAGTATATCTTCCGGATCATACCTTAAACTCGAATATCACGGAACCGCTCTTCATCGACCTACAGGTATGAAACACGCCCGACTTTCATCCACTATCACCATCGGCATTTGCAGGACAGTCCGTCATTATCTCCTCCAGAAACTTATAATTCATCTTCAGCGACAGCGAGGCCCTCGGTTTGATTTCCTCCTCCCACGTCTTCTTATTCGACAAGCTGAATGCGATATCACTTCTAAAGGCTATCTCATTATCGCTCGGATGAATATACACATTCACTTCCTCCTTTTTCATGTCAATCCGACTCACGCAGCAGAATTCCGGTTTCCCGCCCCTTTCCATATCACGGTAATAGCCGATCACCTGCGTTGACAATTGACTGGCGAACGCCTCATCCCCTAGCAGCTTTTTCAACGACGATTCCTCAGCTAGCTCTCGCTCTGCACCCCTGATAATCGTATCGCATAAGTCGTCACCCACTTTGAGGTCTGCAAAGTCCATCGACCCCGATCCTGTAGGCATATAATAGTTGGCATTATAGCCAGCATTGGCTGCCTGACGGAAAACAAAAATAAATCCATCATTTGTATACAACAACGTTGAAACACCAATATGATCCGCGAAATCCGAATCTCCTAACGATCTAATCGGGTCAGTATTCATATTTACCGGTGGAAACAACTTATAGTTCGAACCTCCTACATATTGCGTATAGATAAAGTTCGTAAGATAGCCATGATAATAATACCCTTTGGTTACGCGCCATTTGTACGACCCATCCTTAGAAGAAATTATTTCACTGGCGAAACATAATTTCTCATCATTCGTAAACAGCCCCCCTCTTTGAGAAACCTCATACCAGCGATGGTTCAAGAATTTCAGAAGCGTATCCTTATATAGTTTCACATATTCCAAGGGATCTTTACGCTTCTTTTTACAGAGATCTGGTACAATCTTTTTCTGCCCATCCTGAAACAATTTCACAATATTCTGATTCTCAAGCACGCCCAAATCCGTATTAATCTGATAAGGAAATTCCGAATTGATAATCAAATCATGATCCACCTGTATCTTATTAAAGTCATTCTTTTCGTCAAGGCCTTTTTTCAGCATCGACGTCAACGGCTCTCTCGGATCCTCCTTCTTCAAGAAAGAAAAGTGTCCTACCACATTAAACATCTGCCAGATAAAATTAATAAAGAAGGCGAAGAACACCAAGAGAAACGATGGCTGGAGTGCGATGTCTCTCCAATTGAATACAGTCCATACAAGGATCAATATATCTACCGCAGTACTAAACAGTTGGAGACGATCCAACGACAGCACAAACCACAAATAAGATATAAAATTTCTAATAAATCGCCACATAACACATGTATTTCTGAGCTTGTCCGGTTACTGAGCTTGTCGAAGCATTACCTGTCTAATTCCTCGTAGATGGAGTTGTTGCTGCGGTACTCAGGCACAATCTGCTTCATTTTCTTGACGGTGGCGAGGTCGTCGAACTGGCCGGAGAGGGCGATGAGCTCGTCGATGTCCTTCGAGACATGCTCATAGTCGTACTCACGGACCTGGGCGATGCGGATCTTCTCGTGGAACGAGGGTTTGGTGTTCTCCTTCTCGTTGAGCACCTCCTCATAGAGCTTCTCACCGGCGCGGAGACCTGTGTAGAGGATCTTGATGTTCCTGGCACCGGAGAGTTTGATCATCCGCTGGGCGAGGTCGGCAATCTTCACCGGCTTGCCCATATCGAACACGAAGATCTCTCCACCATGCCCTTTGGTACCCGCCTCAAGCACGAGCTTACAGGCCTCGGGGATCAGCATGAAGTAACGGATGATGTTCGGGTGGGTGACCGTGACCGGGCCGCCATTCTTGATCTGTTCCTGGAACAGTGGGATGACCGAGCCGTTCGAGCCCAGCACATTACCGAAGCGCGTGGTGACAAACTGCGTCTTCGACACCTTGTTCAGCGCCTGCACGTAGATCTCGCAGATGCGCTTCGAGCAGCCCATGACGTTCGTGGGGTTCACGGCCTTGTCCGTCGATACCATCACAAACTTCCTGGCATTGTATTTCACAGCCAGGTCGGCGATGATCTTCGTGCCCTGGATATTGTTCTGCACCGCCTCCGTCGGGTTGTTCTCCATCATCGGCACATGCTTATAAGCAGCGGCATGGAACACGTAGTCGGGCATATAGTCAGCAAAGATACGTTCCATACGCTCCTTTTTGCAGATTGAGGTGACGATAGTCTCCGAGCGCACCTCAGGGAAGTCCTTCGCCATCATCAGACGGATGTCATGCTCCGGTGTCTCCGCCTGGTCGATCAGTATCATGATAGCCGGCTTATAGGCCGCCACCTGTCTCACCAGTTCCGAGCCGATGCTGCCGGCAGCACCCGTGATCATCACGCGCTTGCCCGTCAGTTCCTTCTTTACCGACTCCATGTCGCAGACGATCTCCGCCCTGGGCAGCAGGTCCTCGAGGCTCACCTCATGCAGATGAACGTTCTCTAAGGCGGGTGCATCCTCGGGCTTGTCGGTGTACTCCGACGTCTCGATGTTCACCCACTCCTGGGCATTCTGCGCCATAAAGATCTTCACGCCGTTCTCGATGAGCATGTCCTGCAGTTCCTGCTGGTTACGGAACTCGTTCGTACGGAAAGGCGACACGATGATGCCCTCGATGCGTTCTTCGCGGATGATCTCCGCCAGATCGTCCTCCATCGAATATACCTTCTCACCCATCAACCGGTTGTGACGGTAACGTTTGTCATGGGTGATGAAGCCCTTCACCTTGTAGCGTGCCGGTTTCTGACTGCGGATGTTCTTCGCCAGTCCAACACCGCCTGACATGGCTCCGTAGATGAGCACACGGATGGAGCGTTTCGAACTGGTCAGCACGTCGAACACGTTCTTCACGATGATACGCAGGGCCCACTGCAGCATCGTGGCCAGCAGGAACATCGCCACGATCTCCCGCACAGGCATATTCAGGAAATACACCTCCGGGTAGTTGGTCATCCAGTAGTGTACCGTCAGCACGATGACCAGCGACAGGCCGTTGGCATAGGCCACACGCTGCAGGTCGACGAACGACGAATAGCGCAGAATGCCCGAATAGGTATAGAACACCCGGGTGCCGATAAAGCTCAGCACGACGAACAGCAGGATAGTGTTCATCAGCAGACCGAAACGCCCGTCTATCAACAGTCCGTAGTTAAACACGGCGTGACTGACAAGTCCCGAAAACAGAAGAATCAGGCCGTCGAGGATAAAGATACACCAGAACGGCAGGGCGTTCTTATTGAAATACCAATTGAACAACTTGTTGAAAAGACTCATTCGTAATAATCTTAAAAATCGTGGTCGTTAAATGATGTTAGCTTTAATCGTGTCAATAATCCGACGGATGTCATCATCCGTCACCATCGGTCCTGAAGGCAGGCAGAGACCCCGTTTGAAGATACTCTCGCTGACGCCGTTGATATAGGCCGGTGCATCCTTGTAGACTGGCTGTTTATGCATCGGCTTCCAGAGTGGTCGGCTCTCTATATCCTCAGCCTGCAGAGCCAGGCGCAGCGCCTCCACGTTGGTGTTGGGCTCACAGTCCGTATGTAGCGGACCGCCTTTATGCACCACCCCAGGAGCACCTCCGACAGCACGCTCCACAGGTTTGCTATAGGCCAGTTCTTCGCCTTTCACGCGCAAATTCTCATCCAGCACAATGACACTCAGCCAATAGTTGCTCGCCATCAGTCCCCTCATTTCATGATGGTAGGTGATGCCCTCCACATCGCGGAAGGCCTCCTCATACATCTCGGCAATATGGCGGTGGTGAGCGATATGGTCCTTGGCCACCGTCATCTGTCCCCGACCGATGCCCGCACAGATATTGCTCATACGGTAATTGTAGCCCACAGACGCATGCTGGTAATAAGGATAGGCCTCACGGGCCTGCATGGCGTACCACTTCACCCTTTCCTTGGACTCCTTGTCCGGGCAGATCAACGCGCCACCACCCGAAGTCGTGATCATCTTGTTGCCGTTGAACGACAGCACACCGTAGTCACCGAACGTGCCGACCAGCTGTCCCTTGTACTCCGATCCGAAGGCCTCAGCGGCATCCTCCAGCACGGGGATGTCGTATTTCCGGGCGATAGCCATAATCTCATCGATCTTCGCAGGCATGCCATAGAGATAGACCGTCACGATAGCCTTCGGCTTCTTGCCCGTCTTGGCGATGCGGTCTTGGATGGCCTCCTCCAGCAAGACTGGGTCCATGTTCCAGGTGTCAGGTTCTGAGTCGATGATGATGGGTGTAGCGCCTAAGTAGCAGATGGGGTTCATCGAGGCGCAGAACGTAAAGCTCTGGGCCAGCACCTCATCTCCGGGACCTACGCCGAGTGCCACCAGTCCCAGATGCACCGCAGCCGTCCCCGATGACAGCGCCACCACCTGTTTATCCGCCAGGCCTTTCTTAATTCTTAATTCTTCATTCTCAATTTCGGTTATGAAGGCCCTAAGGTCTTCCTCAAACCCGTCCACATTCGGTCCGAGCGGCGCCACCCAGCGCCCATCGAATGCCTGGTTGATATACTTCATCTCCTCCCCCGTGTCACTCATCCGTGCCAGGCAAAGGTGTACCTTCTTTTTCATGACAATCTCCGTGAAGTTGTCGATCACATACTGCAGCTGCTCGTCGGTCATTTTCGTGTTCAGCGGCAGCGTGATCTCATTCTCAAAGAGATGGTAGGCGTTCGGGTAATCCTTGATATCGAATCCGAGGGCCTTATAGGCCGTCATCATCGGCAGCGGCTTGTAGTGAACGTTGGTGGCAATGCCCCTTTCTGCCATCTGCTCGATCACGCGGTTCGTCTCTTGACGGCTCTTTCCCAACAGGCGCACCAGATACAGGTGGTGCGAGCTGCAGTGGTTGTCGTCCTGATGGTTCAGCACTGCCACGGGCAGTTTGGCCATGGCCTCGTTATAGCGCCTCACCATCTCCTGCCGACGCTTCAGCATCGCGGGATAGCGTTTCATCTGCACCAGTCCGATGGCAGCCATGATGTCGGTCATGTTACACTTGTACCACGGACCGATGATGTCATACTCCCAGGCGCCGAGCTTCGTCTTGGCCAGGGCGTCCTTGTTCTGTCCGTGCAGAGAGAACAGCTGCGACAATCGGTATAGCAGTCCGTTCCAGGTCTCACCATCGATAAAGGGCACATTCGGCATGTAATCTCTCAATTCAGCCTTCTCAACTCTTAATTTCCCAAAGGGCAGGTTCCACGTCACGGCGCCCCCCTCAGCCGTAGTAAAATTCTTTACAGCGTGGAAGCTGAACGAACTGAAGTCCGCGATGGAACCGGCCATCTTACCCTTCCGCCATGCGCCGAACGAATGGGCACAGTCAGCCGACACGATAATTCTCCCTATCTTCGCCTGCAGGGCGTTCGACGGGTGGAATAGCGCTTTCTTCCGTTCCACGATCTCATACACACGGTCGTAGTCGGCCACGATGCCACCCAGGTCAACGGGCACGATCACCTTCGTGCGTTCGGTAATAGCCTTCTCCAGCTGGTCGTAGTCCATCTCGACGTTGTCCTTCTGCGAGTCAACCATTACCAGCGTCGCCCCCACATGCTGTGTCACTGATGCGGTAGCCGTATAGGTATATGCCGGTACGATGACCTCGTCGCCTGGCCCGACGCCCAGCAGATGGAGTACCATCTCCATCGATGCCGTGGCGGAGTTCAGACATACCGTCTTGTCCGTATGCACATACTCGGAAATCTGTTGTTCTAACTTCTTGGTTCGTGGACCCGTTGTGATCCATCCGGAGAGAATCGCCTCTCTCACTTCCTGTACCTCCTGCTCTGTCATGTCAGGAGGAGAAAAAGGTACTTTCATATTTTTACTCTTAACTCTAAATTCTAAATTCTTAACTCTTAATTATTAACTCTTAATTATTTTGTAGAACGTCAGGAAAATAATCTTGAAATACTCACTAATACTCTGATTCTCAATCCACTTCATGTTATAACGGATCTTATCGGGCATGATCTGCTCGATATAGGCCTTGTCAGGATCCTCAGCCTGCCCGAGAATCACGTTCTCGTCCACATACTCCATCGAGGCCCAGTCGGTGATGCCGGGGCGCACGGTGAGCACCTTGCGCTGTTCCTCCGTATAGAGGTCCACATAACGCTTTACCTCAGGTCTGGGCCCGACGAGACTCATATCCCCGATAAACACGTTCCATAACTGGGGCAGTTCGTCAATCTTCGACTTCCGAAGGAAATACCCCATCTTCGTGATACGCGGGTCGTGCCCGCCAATGGTGATCAGGCTGCCTTTGTCGGCATCAGTCCGCATCGAGCGGAACTTATACAATTGGAACGGCCGGCCATTCAGTCCGATTCGTTCCTGGGAATAAATCCCCCCACCCTTGCTCTCTATCCTGATCAGCACATACACAATCAGAAACAACGGCGACAGGACTATCAGACCTATCCCCGAGAAGAAAATGTCAAAAAGTCGTATCATATAATAGCAGTTTTCTAAGAACACCCATTAACCTTTGGAATTCCTCCCGTTGCCGTTCCGGGTCCCCGTCATAATGACTGATGATGGCTCGCCAGAGACCAATCAACTGGGATTCCTTTAACTCAAAGTCTGGGGCAATTTTTCCGCTTTAGACACCCCCGATGACACCATGCGTGAGACCGATCTGGTCCTCGATGGTGCGACGCTGACGATAGAAGACACGGTCTGCCTCCTTCAACGTCACGACTGCCAACTCATGAGCCGCTGACAGCTGGTCTAAAACATACTTGTTCTTCATTGTTTGAATGAAATTGATTTGAAAAATGTTAATAAAAATATATTGTGTCCGCACCACGGACAGTTATTCTTTCATTTATCCGAAAACATCGAATTTTGTAGCCACAGATTTCACAGATAATCACAGGAGATTCGATTCACACAGATGATTACAGATAACGCAAAAAAACATTTAGATCTATGGACAGAACAAATCTTCAATTAGTAGAAGCGGAGATGGACATGGCAGCCATGACGCCGAAGGAACGGGAAGAGGCGCAACACAAAGCTGAACTCTTAGCCATGCTCCAGAAATTGCGAATTACACCAGACATGAAGTTGCCGCCGTTGGAATTCCTGTTCAACATGCTCGGCAAACCGTGTTTCCCGAGAGGCGAGGTGGTGACCGTCACAGGTAAGCCGAAATCGGGAAAGACTTTCTTCCTCTCCCTATTGATGACCGCCTGCACAACCGACAAGGATGTCATAGGTATCAGGCGGGCGACAGACTCACCTCCGCTGAAATGCCTGTGGTATGATACAGAGCAGTGCCAACAAAGCACCCGTGAGATCATCGCCGACAGAATCCGGCCGATGGCGCAGGGTTGTTTCCAGGAAGAGATGTTCGACGTATTCAACTCACGAAGCCTGGATTTCGCGGAACGTATGGAACTCTTGGCGAGCGCCATCGACCATTGTCATCCCGACTTGGTGGTTATTGATGGTATCTGCGACTTGATCCGTGACATCAACGACGGCACCACCGTGAAGACCGTCGTAGAAGACCTGATGCGTACGGCTCAGGCGCACGACTGCTGTATCGTATGCGCCATCCACCAGAACAAGGGAGCGGAAGACCGCAACCCCAGGGGATGGATTGGTACGGAGCTCAACAACAAGTCGTTCGAGGTCTATGCCTGTGAGCTGCTCAAACCGGAGATGATCTTCGCCGTGGAACAGATGCTCAGCCGCAGGTACCGCATGGACCGGCTTTTCTATTTCGTGGTCGACGACAACGGGTTGCCGCATCGTTCAGACGGCCCTGAGACAACTGGCGACAGTTCAAAAGAGAAGAAAAACTATCCGCCCATGAACGAGCAGTATGTCCGCTGGGTCGACGATAAAATGACCATCGACATCAGAAATCTCTTCTGTGATGTACTCAAGAACGGGCCCCTCTTTTATACCCCCTTGCAGCAGAAAGCCATGGAGCTGCTCGGTTGCAAAGAAACGGGCTACTGGAACAACCTCTTCACACAGGCCAAGAACCAACGGGTGATTGTCAACAACCGCGACAAAAACGGCAAAAGCGTCTGGGAACTGCCGCAGAAGGCCACGCCAGCGGTCGAACTCGACCTCATGCCGACGGACGAGGCGCCGCCGTACTGAGCAGCCCCTCCTCTTTAGGCCCCCTTATAGGGGCCATAGAGGGGGGCTCAGGCTGCTCCAAGAACGGTGGAGCCTCCCCCATCCCAAATTCGGCAAATAATATTCAACTCAGATTAAATGAAATTCGAAGAACTTTTCACAGACTCGTTCCAACAACTCAGAGCATCCTTTCAGACGACCGAACAGCTCCTGCAGCCAATGGTCGGGAAGATGCTTAGTACAGACTCCCGTTTCTGCCAGGAGGCAGTGGCGCAAGCGCTCATCTCCGAAGAAGGGATGCAACGGGCAGCAAAACGCTATCATCTTGGCAAGAGCCGTAGTGGAGAGACCGTGTTCTGGATGATCGATGAACAGGGTCGTGCCCGAGATGCCATCGTCGGCGACTCCTGGGCCTCCGTGCTGCTTAAAAAGCGTGGTCTCATTGACAAGGAGTGGTGTCCGGTGCATTGTTTGTTTGGACTCCATTTATTGGTGGAGGGTGGAGGGTTGAAGGTGGAGGGAGATTACTCGGCGGCAGACATTTCTCATTCCTCATTCCTCTTTCCTCATTCCTCAAAAAAAATCGCGATCGTCGAATCCGTGCGGTCTTGCATCGTGCTGTCGGAGCGGATGCCGAAGTACCTGTGGATGGCGACGGGGTATCTGGCGAACCTTAATGCCCGGTTGTTCTTACCGTTGAAAGGTCATCATATCGTCTGTTTTCCGGCAACCGATCCGACAGGGGATACGTATTTATTGTGGCTATCCGTAGCGGTGGAGGCCCGTAAGTATGGCATTGACATCACGGTCAGTCGTCTGCTCGAGGATCGAGCCACCCCCGAGCAAAAAGCCGCGAAGATCGACCTCGCCGACTTTCTCTTTGTCACCCAGATCTCACAGATGACACAGATTATTAATTCTTAAAACATGACAGAAAAAGCACTCAGAGAACTATTACGATTGATTAACGAGCCGGGAGAACCGGTGAAGCCCTTCGAGATTCGCTCCTACGGCAAGTCGGAACTGGCTATGCTTTATTTCCCAGACGCCAAGACGAAAAAAGGTGCGATGAACAATCTCAACTACTGGATCGACTACAACGGCGAACTGCGTGAAAAACTGCGAGCCCAGAACTCACCCCCAAACGCCCACCGATACACTAAGCGGGAGGTGGAACTTATCGTCGAATACCTTTGTGAGCCTTAATTCCCTCAAAGCGCCCGATACGTCACAAAAGGTAACAGCTGGTGTTTCAAAATGTTGTAATTTTGCATTGTCAAAGCAAGGTCGGACGAGGCCTCGAGAAACTACGCCACTTTCTGCCAGAATAATCCGTTTATTCCCCAAGAAAAAGCCGTTCTTTCTTCCCGACTGCACCGCGACACGAGATCAACAACTCTAAATTCTAAACTCTAAATTCTAAATTTTAACTATGGCAAGAGAACGAATTACCTTTCCTGTGAACCTGCGTCAGAACACCAATGACGACAGCACTGCCTTCGGCAAGTGGTTCCCCGTACCTTCATCCAGCGAGCCCATGTCGCTCAAGGGTTTCGCCAAGCACCTCGCCGAGCACGGCAAGCTCGCAAGCTACGACATGCTCGTGCTGGTGCTCCAGAACATCGTCGGCTGTATGAAGGAGCTCATCCTGCAGGGCCAGTCGGTGAAGCTCGACGGCCTGGGCACCTTCCGCCCCACCATTGAGGGCAAGGGCTCCAACGATGTGGAGACGGCCATCAGCCAGGGAGCCAATGTGGTCATCGAGGGCATTCACCTGCGTTTCAGTCCTGAGAACGCCAAGGGCGAGAAGCTCACCAGCCGCGCCCTGAAGGGCGAGTGTGCCTTCGAGTTCAAGGATGTCCTCATCCGCAAGGAGAAGACCATTGATGGCAAGAAGAAGATCTACTTCGAGAAGATCGCCGTCAGTGACTATGCCCTCTCCCAGACCGAGACCACCACGCCTGCCGGTGGCGAAGGTGGCAATGGCTAACCTCACACAGATCTCTCAGATCTTCACAGATTGATTAGGCAGTGAGTGTCCGGGGAAAAGCGATGACGCTTTTGGTGGTCTCAGCACCACAACAATTCCATAACACTGTCATGTACGCCTCCTGCGCTCACTGCTCTCTATTTCTCTCTTCCACCCCTCTCTGCTCTCCCCTCTATGCGCCAGCCGATAAAAATATCAAGCCGTGTCCCGGCTTACTTAAGCGGAAGAAAATCGTCGGTTTCTGCGATTTTCTGTGTTGCATCCTCCCCATATACGGGGGAGGCCTTGGAGGGGGTGGATGCTTCTTTGCTTCTTTCTTCGCGCCGAAGCGCTCGGCTTTGCCGCTTGCTACCGCAGGGACGCAAGAAAGTAAGGATATTACTAGCAGGGCTTGCCCTGCAAAATAAAGTCTAACTTTTAAAATATTACAATTATGATTAAATGGAATACTGTAAAAAAGATCCTTCAGATTGTCGCAACCGTCATTACGACGATTCTCGGTACTAACATCATTCAAAGCTGCATAAACGCTTAATTCTTTAGCCTTATGAAAGAATTAAAGCATTCTGCAGTCAAACTGCTGATTATTCACTGTAGCGCAACCCGTTGCAACCGTCCTTTCTCGGTCGAATCCCTGATTGCGACTGGCAACGCTCGCTTCGGTCAGCCCTCCTACCACTATTACATCCGTCGCAATGGTGCCATCGTCCCAATCCTACCCGAGAATGTCCGTGGGGCTCATGCTCGTCACTACAACAGCTGTTCTCTCGGCATTTGCTACGAAGGCGGTCTCGATGAGAAAGGTCGTGCCGACGATACCCGGACTGAAGCCCAGAAAGCCTCCATGTTCGCCCTGCTCAAGGAACTGACGGCAGAGTATCCCGATGCCCGCATCATGGGTCACTGCGAACTCCCTCATGTCGCCAAGGCCTGTCCTTGCTTCTCAGCATCGACCTACTATGCCTCCATTCAGCCCGAAAAACGCTAAATGATTTGCAATGCTATCAAAGCACAATCCCCAGCCTGTCGCGAGACCCGCTGGGGAATTCTCTATTTTCTTCTTTTTTCTGCGCCAGAAAAAGTAAAGACTAGCTACTCACTCTCAAACTCAATGGCATCCTCCCTCGGATGCACCCACTCGAACTCGAGGGTACGAGAGAGACCCTCGGCGAGAGTATAGGGCGGTTTGAAGCCACTCGTCATGGCTTTGGTGGAGTCAAACTGCGTCGTGGCGCAGAACTTTTTCACTCGGACACTTGAGACGGTGAGCTTCTTGCGGGTGATGAAAGCCAGCAAGTCAAAGCAGTAGCCACCCAACATACCCATCCAATAAGGTAGATGCGTAGAAGGGATATGCTTGTTCAGCACCTTGCTGACCAACGGCACCAGTTCATTCATCGTCATATCCGGTTTGTCGATATAGTTGAACACGTTATAGCCCGTGGTCACATTGTCGATCATATATTTCACGAAAGCTACGATATTTCCGACATACGCCATGGATTTCATATTGTCGCCCTTGCCGACCATGACGAACTTACCACTGGCAATCTGTTTTAGCAGATTATACACATTACCTCGGTTACGCTCACCGAAGATTACCGTCGGACGGATGATGTCAATATTCCAGTCCTTGTGCGACTCATACCACACCTCCGCCACGTGCTCCGCCTGAAGCTTACTGATGCCATAATGATTGAACGGCTCTTTAGGCTCATAGTCCTCTTTGGGATTCGGCTTGTTCAGACCATAGACCGCCACCGACGAGAAGAATACCAGCCGCTTGATGCCGTTCTTCTCCATCGCGTTGAGCGTCACCTTCATGCCTCCCACGTTCGTATCATAATATAAAGAGGTGGGCGTGACGTCATCCCGATGCTGGGCTGCGAGCAGCACCACCAGGTCAAAGCCCTTAAGCTTCTCATCCATCTGCTCCTGCTCCCTGACATCTCCAATCACCGTGATGTCATTGAAGAAATGACTCGGCAGCAGGTCGATATTCGTCATCTCATACTTCTGAGACTCATTCCTCAGCAAATCTATCAGTCGTGTTCCAACAAATCCGGAAGCACCTATCAATGCGATTTTCATCTTTAATTGTTCATTAGAAATATTATCACTATCTCTATTGCATAGAATTAATTTAAAATTACTTTTAAATTAATTAATCCTTAAACAATTCAACAAAGTCCTTCGAAAGTTTCCGCCACTCAAGATTTTTAAGCACATAATCATGTCCAATATTACCCATATTCTTCCTCTCCTCGGCACTCATCTTTGACAACGACAAAACAGCATTGGCAATTTCTCTATAATTTTCTGCTTCAACTCTGATTCCGCAACCAATCTTTTCAACCAAAGAGCCTGGTTCATCTATAGCTTGAATAATTGGCTTTGATGACAACATATAGTCAGTCATCTTATTAGCACAAGTTCCATATTTATGGAGAATGGTATGAAGTCCTCCATAATAAGCTATATCGAAATGACGAATAACTGACGGGACAAATTTCTTCAGAACAGGCGGGAGCATGGTGACATTATTCAGCTGATTATTCTCAACAATCTTTCTTAATTTTACTTCATCTTTCCCTTTTCCAACAAGAACGAATTGTATATTTTCATTTAACTTCAATTCATTAGCGGCATATAAGAAATATTCCAAGGCTCCAGAAGGAGCAAATCCTCCGGCAAATCCCACAATCAGTTTATCACTAAGATTTGCAAAAGCTCTCTCATGTTCTTCTGGCAATTTCATTTTAATTATATCATCTGTCCACTCTTCTTCCAAAAAACCGTTAGGTATACATTTGAAATGATTAGGTTTTAAGCCATGCTCTAAGAAATGCTGTTCAGAGTTCCATAACAATGAAACCAGAATATCGCTATGTTTACAGCCATAGTTCTCCGCAGCCTGTACCGCCATGATAAAGGGATGATATTTCGAATATCCACCAATTGTCATAGGAGAAAGTGGCCACAAATCATGAACTTCGTAACAGAATTTTGCGCTGGACAAATCTGCGATTCTTTTTGCTGGGAAGTTTTCCAATGGAACAGTTGATGATGCAATCACTAAGTCGGGTCGTTCTGTCTTACTTAAATGTTTTCCATACTTATACAATTTATAAACAAAAGTTAAAATATTTAAAATTCGTTTAAGACTGTTCTGATATTTTGGTGTTTTAAACCAAATATACTTTACTCCATCAATCACTTCTTCTTGTAAATCGACCATCACAGTTGGTTGATTGATTCGATTATGGGAATAGCTTGCACCAACTATGGTGACCTGATGCCCCATCATTACCCACTCTCTAGCCATATAGTATGGACGATATGCCATACCATAATACGGACTACCTACATATTGACAAAGTAATAAAATTTTCATAACTAAATGTTTCTATAAGTGTTACTAATAATAATCTTGCTAGTATCCTATTATTTTTCTTATTAATAATAATAGGGAATAAAAACTTCTTCCATATTTTCTTTTTGATAAATATAAAACAATTGACAGCATAGTTGAATCAAATGGGTAACATCCTTCTTTTAAAGCTTTCCTGAATAGATAAGCACTACCAATGATATACTGATTCTGAGGATTCTGAATTATATTACTAAGAATTCCCCGTAGATAATATTTTGCTTCTCTTCCTTTTTCACCTTCAGTAAAGTTTTCAGATATTTCTTTGTAAACAATGGCAACACTACGCTTTTTCTCATCCAGACTAATCCCTGTTGTTATTGATAAAGGGCGCTTATAATACAAATACGTGACATCTGGAATGATATAAAGGTGACGTATGTACTTAATAAGATGAAAGTTCCACAAAGAGGACTCCATTACAATACCATCTTTAAAAAACAAATGGTGTTGTAATAAAAAGTTTCTCGAGATCAGCCGATTCCATGCTTCTAAGAAGGTGTTATAGTGTTTGTTCTTCTCAAAGAACCAATCCCTTATTTCCTTATTTGAGGACAAATATAATTCTGGATTTTTTTCCCTTTTCAACAAAGTCTTTGGAAGAGGATATCCATCGGAATGAAATTCCACATTTCCTATTATCAACTCAAGGGATGCATCTTTCAAGGCTGGACTTGTTAATTTTCCTATACAATCTACTGTCAACTCATCATCAGCATCTAGAAAAAAGATATAGTCACCACTTGCTGCACGTAATCCTGTATTCCTTGCCGTTGATAATCCGGAATTCTGCTGATGGCGTAAAATAATGAATTTAATTGACCCTTGATAGCCCACTATCATCTGCTCGCATTTCAAGATGCTGTCATCAGGGGTCGCATCATCAACTATAATACATTCAATGTTCTCGTAAGTCTGACTCATCACAGATCTTATACATCGCTCTATATAGGTGGTCACATCGTATACAGGAATGATGATAGAAATCTGAGGATATGATACAATCAGGCTCATAATGCGATTATTTAGAAAAGATATACTACTTCTTATTGAGTGTGTCACCAATTAGAATGTACTCACGACCACATTCACACCTTAAAGAGTCATCTAAACGTTTGCCGCATTCGCAAACCCAGCCGATTTGTTTGGCAGGAACGCCGACCATCAAGGCATAGTCTTTTACATCCCTGGCAACGACTGCTCCTGAGCCTATCAAAGCACTCTTACCGACGGTATGACCACAAACAATGGTACAGTTTGCACCCAAGGACGCACCTTCCTTGATAAGGGTCTTCGCATAGATACCGTGAACAGGGAAATGGGCACGAGGAGTTGTCACATTCGTAAAAACACAAGATGGGCCGCAGAATACGTTATCTTCAATCTCTACGCCTTCATATACCGAGACATTATTCTGAATACGTACTCCATTACCGATATGCACGTTATTTCCAATATTCACATTTTGGCCTAATGAACAGTTCTTACCAATCTTGGCTCCTTTCTGAACATGAGAGAAATGCCATATTTTCGTACCCTCTCCAATTTCCACGTCATCGTCCACATAACTGGACTCATGGACTATATATTTTTTTTCTTCCATATATCTTAAACGATTAATTCGTGACTATAATATCTTTCAAAAACTTATAAAGAATCTCTATCGGATGAACAGCCTTAATGCCTGTACCATCCAAAATCTGTTGTCTGCATGATATACCTGGTGCTGCCACAATAGCTGGAGTAATATAATTTGCAGCCATAGCCTTTCTTACCGCAGGAAAAAGGAGCATCTCACCAATGGCCAAAGATGTTTCATAATGTTCCTTTTCATAGCCAAAGGATCCTGCCATACCACAACATCCACTTGGTATCACATTCACTTTCGCGCCAGCCAGCAACTGCTGCAGTACCCTGGCAGTCTTATCGACACCCACTAATGCTTTCTGATGGCAATGACCATGAAGCCATATCTCTATTGCTGCTTGACTAAATTCCTCAGCTGAGATGTTCCCAGACTCGATTTCCTTTAAAAGGAATTCGTCATAGAGCAAACTATTCTTTGCTAACGCTGTGGCTTTATTTCTATTTTCAGGAGCCACCAAGTCAGGATATTCATCTCTGAAACTTAAAATACAAGATGGTTCTATGCCTATTAGTGGATGAGTATCACTTATCTTATCTGCGAGGAGAGCAACATTTTTCTCTGCAAACTTCTTGGCATATTTCAGACATCCTTTTGAGATAGCGGCTCTGCCACTCTCTACGTGATTAGGAATATCAACCTTATAACCCAGCCTCATCAATAACTTTGCAAAGGTCAAGCCTAATTCTGCCTCTTGAAGATTAGTAAACTCGTCAGCGAACAGGTAGACCTTTTTCTTTGATTTCGATATCCGATAGTTAGCTTGCTCTTTCTTCACAGACTGTCGCATACTATACCTGCTGAGTGTTGGTATCTGTCGCTTGGAAGAGAAACTGATAACCTTCTTTATCAAATAAGAAGAAAGACTCCACGATGCAAAGAAGTTGTACAACGGCCTGACTATGAATCCTAATTGTTCTATCTGAGCCATTCTTGCCACCATGAGTGAACGTAAAGGTGTACCATGCCTGTCATAATAATGCTGAAGCACTTCAGCCCTTAATCTCGTCATATCGACGTTCGAGGGACATTCACTCTTACAACCTTTACAAGCCAAACAAGAATCAAGTTCTTCTTTAACCAGAGCAGCATCACCTCCTCGAGTCAGAATCTCTCGAAGCACATTAGCCCTGGCTCTTGTGGTTTTGAGTTCATCGCCCGACACCTTATATGCAGGACAAAGCGTACCTCCAATAATATTGGATTTTCGGCAGTCGCCAGCACCATTGCACTGTTCGATGCTGCACATCAGGGCATTTACCTGATTCTTGGCCCCTGTAGCACCTGGGGCTGTACATTCATCAAAAGCTGCCTTCCAATTAAAATAGGTATTGTCAGATCCTATCTTCTTTTCTATGTCATATTGCTGATCAATATCAAACCTAAGCATGGAGTCCATAGGGAGTGTATCCACGATCTTATGCAGATTGAACATTCCGTTAGGATCCCAGCACTGTTTCACCTCCCGCATCAGCTGGTAGGTTTCTTCTCCATAGAGCATCTTGATGAATTCACCACGAAGCCGACCATCGCCATGTTCCCCACTGATACTGCCACGATGTTTCTTGACTAAAATGGCTGTTTCTGTGGCCAGGTCACGGAACAATTTCTGCCCTTCTTTGGTCTTCAGATTGATAATCGGGCGAAGGTGCAACTCCCCGGTACTAATATGGCCATAATAAACCACGTTGGCTCCAAGCCTCTTGGTCATCTTCTGGAAGTCCTTCATATAGGCAGGCATGAATTTGGGGGCTACAGCCGTATCTTCTATCACTCCCATAGGCTTGGCATCGCCCTTCATTCCACCAAGGATACCTAAGCCAGCCTTACGTAATGCCCAGACTTTAGCCACATCAGCACCATAGACTCTGGTATTCAGATAGACCAAGCCGCTATTCAACAGATCTTTTTCCAGCGCTTCTGCTTGGGCATCCAATTCATCTCTGGTCTCGGCCCTCAATTCCGTAATAAGCAGTGCCGCAGGATTACCTTCTACAAAAAAGCGGTTCTTTTGTTGTTCAGCATTCCCTTTACTCAGTTCAAGGATATCCCCATCCATCAATTCGATAGCAGTAGGATGATGTTTAAGTGCCACCAAATTTGCCTCAAAACTCTTATCAAGGTTATCACAATGACCACAAACCACCATAATTTCCTTTGGCGGCAGGACATCCAATGACACCTTGATTTCAGTAATAAATGCCAGCGTACCTTCACTGCCAGCTAATAATTTACAGAGGTTGATCGTTCTTTCTTCAACAGGAGCATCGTTATCCGTAAGATCTTCTATGACCTCATCTATCGCATAGCCACAGCTCCGCCTCCTCAGGTCTTTGTCGGGAAAGTTGCTCTTGATTAAACCCACAATATCCTGTTGGAGAGCGAAGCTGATCAGCTGTGCGTATATCGATTCTGTTAAAGTCTCATATTTCTTTTTCTTCCAAAAGTCATCACCAAATCTGGACTCTAATTCTCCAATTCTATAATTCTTGATTTCCTCTATTGAACCATCGGCCAAAACGGCCTTTGCCTCTAACACATGGTGACGTGTGCTACCATACACCAATGAATGTGTACCGCAGGAGTTATTACCAAACATGCCTCCAATACAACACCTGTTACTGGTGGATGTTTCTGGGCTAAAGAACAATCCGTAGGGTTTCAGAGCGATATTCAGTTCATCCCGAACAACGCCCGGTTCTACCCTCGCCCATTGTTCGCCCTGATTGATCTCAAGGATATGATTCCAATGCTTACTGATATCTACTACGATACCACTACCGACCACTTGACCTGCGATGGAGGTTCCACCTGCACGAGGAATCAGATGCGTATGTCTCTCACGAGCCATTCGCATCAATTCCTGAACATCCTCAATGGTTTCAGGATATGCCACGCCATATGGTATCTCCCGATACACAGAAGCATCGGTTGCGTAGGCAATCTTGTGTAGACTATCTGTATAAAGCTTCATCAAATCTCGTCCTTATCCAAAATGGATTCTATATCTTTTATATTCTCTGACTCGTGTAGGTAGCGCTCTCTATTAGCACTGGTAACAAATCGTTTGATAGTATCATGAATAGACTCTTCTTTTTCCTGATACCAAATAGGATGAGTTAAAATATGAAGCCGTTCATACTGCCCTGATTTGATAATATCCAGCACAGGTTCACGCCATCTTCTACGGCTATCAGAGAGGTACTTAAAATCATTGAAGAATGTCTTTCCGTATGAATTAACCATCGGAGACAAATCATAATTGCCATCCAAGGTTGTTTGTGATGGCCGATGCATTGACACCGTTGTAATAGGATTATCCAATATTTTAGAAAGGATATTGGCTTCATTTCGGACGGCACCTATCACATCCTTTAGATTATCATAGGCCATCTCATCGAAATGCAGGCCTATCTCATGCCCCAATGACTGAATTTTCTTCAATTCTGTTAACCCTTTCTTTGAGGCAGGATTATAGAAATCTGTGCGTAAAAGAGTAAAATAAGTTGATTTAACGCCTTGTTCATGTTCCAGCTTTGCAATTGTAATAGATTTTTCTATACTATTATCAATATCATGCCGAAGAATAACACATCGTGAATAGTCAGCATAGTTATGATAATCAGCAAAATCATAGCCACACTTTCTCAGCGTATCAATTAAAACCTTATAGCCTTGAAATGTAAATGGAATCTCAGACATATTACAAATCTTTTTCTACAACTCCATAGTTATTCAGACCATCCAAAGTTATATCAGCAATACCAGATGCCAAACCTGCGCCCATACCAATCAACAATGAATGTCCAACTTGCTCTGTAAGCTCAGAAGAAATGGTCAAAGGAATGGATACCGACGAAGAATTTCCATACTTATTCATACACACTGGCATCTGTATCTTGTGATTAAAGCCAATAGCCTTAGCCAATTTTTTCAACATGAAGTGGTTAGCCTGATGTAGAATCAACTTGTCATATTCTTCACCAGAAGTTTCGAGTTCATCCATAAAGGCATTGGCCAGTTCAGGAACGACATCCACCACATAGTCAAACACTGCGCGACCATTCATTTCCATATCAATGAAACGGCGCTTACCTCCATCATCCCAGGTCCTATATTCCAAATACTCATCCTTGATGGGATATCGCATACCAAGACGCATCATGATAGCCTCGCGATTGCTTCCATCAGACATAAATGTGAAATGCCAATCTGATGCTGATGCATCTGGACTAATAATAGTAGCTGTACCAGCATCGCCAAAGAGCAGCGCTGTGCTTTTATCCCAAGGTGATACATATTTAGAGTTGATATCACCATCGAGCAATAGTACCTTTTTCTGCAGATTTTGGGCTATCAGGGCTGCATTCCAAAGACCAAACACATAACCCGGGCAAGCGTGGTTGATGTCAAAAGCAGCCACATCCTGAGGCAAGCCGAGCAGATGTTGGGCATAGGTTGAGTTGTTTGGCATCAGGCAATCGGGGGTCAGTGTCACAAAGATTACTGCACCGATATCCTCCCTCTTTACTTTACCACTCTCAAAAATCCTATTGGCAGCAGCCACACACATATCCATCGAGGTAGTCTCTTCTTTGACTGCCACATGGCGCTCCACAACGCCCAACGCTTTAAGTGTAGCCTCCATATCCTCCTCGAAATGCGACTTGGCAAATTCGAGGTTATTGACTTTATTGGTAGGGACACAGGCTGCAATAGCCTCCATCCTCACTCCATTTATTGTACTTATATTCATAACTACTTATTATTCGCAATCCACTCGTCAATATCCTGAGTCTTAATGATACCGTCTTTTTTGATGAGGGTGATATCAACGCCCTTCTCTTCTGCATAGGCAATGGCTTTCTTAGAAGCATTTACAGTTGCCAGCTTCTTAGCCTTAGCTTTAGCTTCATCCACCTCAGCCAACTTAGCCTTGGCATCATCCAGGCTCTTGAAGATCATACCAGCACTTTTACCTACTTCGACCTCGTCCATGTCTTCAACGAAGAGGACCACATACCCTGCAAAGTCAACGTGATAGTCTTCAGTAGCCTTAGATGTTTCTACACAGTAGAGTACTTCACCTTCTTCAATGTACTCCAGATTCTCTTTTCTAATGTCACTGATAGTCACCTTGGTGTCATTGACATTAATGGTGGGGATAATCAAATCTTTGTATTCCATACTTATCTAAATTTGTTTTGTTCGTACTATGAATATATAGCAGTTTGAATGATTTCACTTAAAGTAGGATGGGCATGAATGATGTCCTGAACATCGTCAACCGAGGCACCCAGATTCATCATTGTCACCACTTCTTGTATCAAATCAGAGGAATGAAGCCCCATGATATGATAACCGAGAATCTGATTGTTCTCGTTATCTACAATAAGCTTGCAAAAGCCTTCTGTCTCTCCCATTGCAACGGCCTTACCTATAGAACTGTACGGCACTTTAACGGCTCTGTAATCCAATTCCTCATCTTCACATTGAACTTCAGTTAGACCAACAGATGCAACTTCTGGCGTAGTAAAAACAGCAGCAGGTACTAAGTCAAAACGAATCTTGTCTGTCTTACCCAAAATATGATTGACAGCTCTATACCCTTGATAGGTGGCGACATGTGCTAACATCAACTGGCCATTCACATCACCAATGGCATAGATATTAGGCACAGATGTCTGCATATTCTCATTTACCTGAATACCTTTCTTATCACAGGCTATGCAAAGAGTCTCTATGTTCAGACCGTCCGTATTGGGTTTACGCCCGACAGCCATCAGCACCTTGTCACAGATAATTTCTGACTTCTTGCCTTTCTTTTCAAAGGTCACAAAACCTTCATCATCAACGGCTGTTACTTGTGCTGATGTTTCAATACGGATACCTTGTCTGGTCAGGCTTTGTTTGAGGCGTTTAGATATATCCTCATCGAAACTGGGTAATATCTGTGGCGCATATTCCAGCACCGTCACATCCACTCCAAATTTCTTCAGATAGCAGGCCATTTCCAGACCAATTACTCCACCACCAATTACACAGATGTTTTCGGGCAGTTCCTTCAGGTTCAGCACATCCGTGGAAGTGAGCACCATTTTTGAATCGATACCCGGGATGGGCAGCAGGGTAGGTTTTGAACCTGTGGCTATGATGATGTTCTTGGCTTGATATTCTGCATCACCTACCACTACGGTATTAACATCCTTCAAAGAAGCTTTACCCTCAACAATCTTGATATTTGGATTCTTCAGCAGATATGCCACTCCGCTTTGCAGTTGCTTCACCACCGCATCTTTCCGTTCAGCCACCTTCTCAAAAGACTCTTTGCCAGCATAGTGGCAGAAGGTCTTGGTGGGGATACAGCCCTCATTTAGGCAGACACCGCCCAAAGGGCCATCATTGATAATGGTGGTCTTCAAGCCGTTCTTGGCTGCCTTGATGGCTGTTTCGTAGCCTCCAGGTCCTGCGCCTATGATAATCAGATCTTCCATCAATTAATGAGTGGTACAGTATTCGTAAACTCGTTCTATCTCAGCAGTTACACTCTCTTCGACCTCCTTCACTTCTGCCTCTGAGAGTTTCAATGCTACGCTCTTCATGCAGTCGTGCTCTTGCCAATAGGCATCGCGTTCAGTTGGTATATAAGCACGCTTATCACTCTTGCTGTGTCCGCAGAAACGGTGAGTAAGTACCTCCACGAACTGAGGCTCGCGGGTTTCACGGACTGCCTTCACAGCCTTGACCAGCACCTCATAGAGATTGTCAAAATCTGTGGCCTCAACACGAGTATAAGGCAAACCAAACCCCTTTACTCGGTCCTCAAACACTACAAACGGATTAGTGGTCTCTACCGGTGTACTCATAGCATAGCCGTTATTCTCTAAGATATAGAGTACTGGCAGTTTCATCTCTGCTGCCAAATTGAAAGCTTCTAATACATAACCCTCATTCATGGCACCATCTCCAAAATCCACCACCGAAATGGCATCCGTCTTCTCCTGTTTCAGAGCAAAGGCAATACCGGTTGCAACGGTTGCCATTCCGCCTGTGATGCCGTTGGTGAAATAGTTCTTGTAGTACACATGCTGGCTACCGCCAAGGCCTTTGGCCATACCATAGCTCTTACCCATAATCTCACCTAGAAGGGTCTCGGGCTTCATAGTCACCATCATGGAGAGACCGTGTGCACGGTGCCCGCTGCAAAGGTAGTCGTGGTCAATGTTCAGCAGGTAGCTCAATGCCACAGGCACGGCTTCTTGTCCAATGCAGCAGTGGGTAGTACCACGGAGAAGCCCCTGAGAGAACAGCGATTCAATCTTATGCTCCATCTCACGGATGAGCATCATTCTGTATAATACTTCTTTCTTGTCCATTGTCTGTCCTCCTCTACCAGTTTAGAATTGTGTTCATAACATCTTCCATCTGTGGCAAGGCCAATGCCTCTGCCTCCTTCGAAGTGCCGATGATATGCTGTTTAGCGCCAATGCTTCGGAACTGAGCCTGCATACCACGTTGCGCCAGATTCGAGATGATACCATCCCCTATTCCAAAGGGTATATGCCCCTCTTCGACAGTCATGATGCGCTTGTCATTCTTCACTAAAGAGTAGATCAAATCAAAATCCATCGGACTCAGGCTCGACATATCGAGTAGTCTCACAGCCACTTCCTCTTCCATATAGAGGTCGTACATCATGCTCAATAAAGGATGCACCAGACCACCATAGCTGATGATGGTCACCTCAGCTTCCTCATCAGGGAAACCAGCCTCTGCGATGGGGAAATCACCGCCATGATACTTGATCTCAAAGGCATCGGCGATCTTCTCTGCCTGGAACATCTTGCGGGTATAGTCCAGTTTGTTCTCGGCAAAGATGACAGGTACGCCTAAGTTCATCGATTTAATCAGCAAGTCGCCAGGCTCATGGAGTACAGATGGCGCAATCACAGCAATATGGGGTAGCCCAACATAGAGCTTTTCTAACGATTGTGAGTGTGTAGCGCCATAGCCACGATACCCACCCATCGGATCGCGCACCACCAGATGCAGCTCCTTATCAAAACCTTCCACGAACTTCGACGCATGGTTCAATATCTGATCCATGATCAGTGTGGAGAAGTCACCGAACATAATCTCGATGATGGGCTTGTAACCAGCTAGAGCCATACCTACGCCAAGGCCGGTAAAGCCCTGCTCTGACATCGGAGTGTTTAGCACCTTACTTGGGTGTTTGGTGGACATGCCTTTAGTGATGGTATATGCACCACCGTACGGATCTTTCACATCCTCACCCAACAGGAAGCACTTCGGATCAACCAAAAGTTTTTCCAAACCATCAATTAATGATTCTTTGTATGTATTCATAATGCTATATCAAACTAATGAGCAACCACCGTCTATCAAAAGAGAACTGCCAGTCATCCACTTAGAAGCATCTGATAAGAGGAAAACAATAGCATTTGCTATCTCCTCCGGTTTTCCAAAACGTCTCAATGGATAATGAGTTTTCTCCTGCTCCAATTGTTCTGGTGTGATAGATGAATTACTATAGATATTGGTTTCTGTAATACCTGGGTTCACCGTATTTACACGAATCCCTCTTGGAGCCAACTCTAATGCCAAAGACTTTACGTATCCTACCAAAGCTGCCTTAGAAGCACCGTAGAGTCCATTTCCAATAGCGCCATTATACACACCACCCATTGAAGAAGTATAAACGACTGACGCCTCTTTCTTTAGCTTCTTGTTCTCCAATATCAACTTTGTCAGATAGATGGGGGCAATAGTATTGATATTGAGGATGCGCTCGATATCACTCTTCTCAGCAAACTGGGCCAGAATGGTTTTAATAATGCCTGCATTACATACTACGCCATCCAGTTTTGGTAGTGCCTCTATCAGTTTTTGCAAATCATCTTCCTGTGTTAGATTAGCCACCACCATCTGATGACCATTCCCTGCCATGCTATCATGGGTTGCTTTCAAGTGTTCCTCGTTCAAGTCTGTAATCGTAACCTGAGCACCCATCTGAGCGCATAGCAAAGCTGTTGCCCTGCCTATGCCCGATGCAGCACCAGTCACCAATATAGACTTTCCTTCAACAACAAAAGGACTATTCATTATTTACTTAGCTAAGCATGCATTATACAAGTCCTCGACAGTCACAGCAGCCTTCATATCATCGAAAGTAACGTGCTTACCCATCTTCTTTTCAATCATATTTAAAACTGATAAGCCAATCATTGAAGACCATTCTTCCAGCTCATGAAACTCAGTTGATGCTTCTATCTCACTAGGATCTGTGTCATCAAACTGAAATGCGAACTCTTTTACAAAATCTATTAATTCCATAATTTAAATATTTAAAAAATAAAACACCTATTTATATCTCTACTTTATACGCGGGATTACCAAAGACTGTCGTATTATCTTTAACATTCCTCAAAACAACAGCCCCCATCCCAATCCTACTATTTGATCCGATTTTCAATTGCTGATATACTGTAGAATTGGGGGCAAGCCAACAATTATTCCCAACTTTTACGCCTCCCGAAATAGTAGAACACCCTGTCATCAGTGAATTTTTACCAACTATGCAGTTATGGGCAACATGTACCAAATTATCTATCTTGACATTATCTTCAATTATGGTAGCATCAATTGTTGCCCTATCAATCGTGGCATTGGCTCCAATATAAACATTATTCCCAATGATTACTTCACCTGTGTGCGGGAAATGGACTGGTACACCATCTTCATCATATTCAAAACCGAAACCAGGCCCACCGATGACAGCACCTGGTTTAATATAACAATCTCGCCCTATCGTTACTTTTCCATACAGAGAACAGTTTGGAAGTATAATTGTATTATCACCGATTTTAACTTTCGATCCAATATGGCAGTGAGCTCCGATTGATACATTTTGGCCAACAATAGCTCCCTTTTCTATATTGGCAGTAGGATGAATTCCCTCTGGGATATCTTTTTCTGTAAAGAAAGTTCCAATGACTCTCAAAAAATCAAGTCTTGGATTTGGAGAAGCGATATGAGGTATATTTAAATCATCATATCCCACACAAACAATCGCCAAAACATCTTGAATGTTATTCAAAATCTCAGCGTACTCTTTATTATATTTCTTAGCAAATACAACAGTGCCTTCAATGGGATTTGAAAGAGAAGAAAAGCCTTTTATTTCTATATCCTCCCCTTGCAACTCTCTATTTAAAAACGAAGCGATTTCAGAACTATTCATATTTTATTGTTATTTATATTTTCCCCAACAAGACTTTTGAGCAGTTTAATTTCCATTATTATAGTATTATTATAACTAAATTTTAGATTTTTCTTCAAACTTGGCTGCATGTCGCTATATACTTTCGATAAATTTAGCTGTTTTTTTTCGTTTGAAATAAAAGAGACATTGTCAAATCCTTCAAAAACGACCTTACAGACATCTATATCAGAGGTTATTAGAGGCATACCAAAGGTAGCCATCTCACAAGCCATAATACCTTGTGTGTCATTTTTTGTTGGCATTAGTCCACATTTAGACTTGTTTAACATGGTAACAATCTCATTTGGTGTCAAGTATCTCTCTATCTGTTCAATATTCTTTGCCTTTTTGAAATGATCAAAAAAATCTCCTCTACCGATTAGTAAAAAACGATGGTTTGGATTTGCCCAAGCTAAATTGTTAATGACATCAACAGCATATTTTGGTTCATCAAGATTTGAGCGAATAGTGATAAAATCATATTCTTTATTAGATAATCTATCATAACTTTCATTCTCAAATATACTTGAGACGCCATTATATATAAGATGGCTCTGAGCCTTAATCTCCTCCAAATCAACACCAACATATTCAATAAATTTGTTGCGAATCCACTCACTAACAAATACAAGATGAACAGTTCCGGATTGATTCTTGAAATAGTGATGCCATAAAAAAAACTTCAAGCGATCGTAAATTGTCATAAATAGCCTTGACAAAATTCTTTTTTTCTGATAAAAGTATGGTCTAGGATATTCTTTGTTGATATTCAGAACCTCATGCCCATGGAAAAAAAACACAACGTTCGAGAACTGATTCTGATATTGTTTTAAAAAAAGAAAATGATTTCTAATATTAGGAGCATGACAAATAAGAACATCAAACTTCTCTTTAGTATAATTACGCTTATAAGATTTTAATGAAATGACTTTAAAGCCATCCAATATATAATCTTCTGATTGTAAAGAAAAGTTGAGCACAATAATGTCACTGATGCCTTCTTCCCTATAGTAATGATTTCGAACTTTGACGTAGCTTAAGGCCGAAGAGTTATTTGCATCGGGATAACCCGGAACTAAAACCAACAACTTCATATTAAATAGTTTTTCTGTTTGTATTTATTTAGAACTTTTACTCAAAATCTCCATTATATTTTTACAACGATTTTGCCATGTATTATTACTAGCAATCTTTATGATATTTCTCCTACAATCAGAAATATGCTCACGAAAAAGTACCAATTCCTGTAGTAATTTATTTAGGCTTTCTTTATTATAATTACAAGTAAATCCTATTCCTTCTCTATCTACATATTTTCCAACCCATGTTTCTTTTGGCGCAACTATTGGACAATAATAACCGATAGACTCAAATAATTTATATGGTACAGCAAATTCACTATAATTGTACGGTTTAAAAAACATACAAGATAAATCTGATTGAGAATACAGTTGATGCAAATTATTATTATCCAAATGAACAATAGAAATATTGTCTGAAAGAAGTGGTATATAATCAGACTTCACCAAATCCCAATCATCTTTCCTTGTACATATTGTAAGACTGTAATTGGAATTGTTTCGAATTGATTCAACAAACATTTTGATATCATAATATCCGCCAATACCGCCAACATATACTATCCTTATTATTGATGAGTCGTCTCCTTTTTCTGAAAACGTTCTTTTTATACATCCTGGGTATAATTCATATATAGGCATGTTAAATTTGAATGGTATTTTTTTTATCATTTCTTTAGAAGGAACAAATAATGCCGATACATATTTATTATATTCATATAAATCGTACATATGAAAGAAATGCCTAATTCTTTTTATTAGCCCTCTATCTCTATTTTGAAAACACCAATATATATCACGATAGAATAATCCAATTGGTATCTTGTTTTTATTACAAAAGTTAAAGAAGGAGAAATCCAAAAATGGGTATGTGGGATAATGATGTTTTTCTGTCAAGAGCGTAGGCAATGTGCTACATTCAGAATAGAGAAAATCAAACCTGACCCCAGACTTCACTGCGTCTTTTATTGCCGCAATTTGTTGTTTCCTTTGTTTACCATATCCTTCTATTAAAAAAACCTCAATATCTAACGATTTGAATGCTTCAATGATATTTATTGGTCTTAACTGACTTGCTGCAGCTCGCCCTTTATTTATTTTGAACGGAAAGTGTAAAATTGCTCTTTTCATTTTTGGGGTTATTTGTATTTATGAATAAATAATGGTAGGTGAAAAAATATAAAATAAACACTAAAAAAGTTGTAACGTTATAAATATAATCGTTAATTCCTCCATTAATAGAACTTCTAATTGTATAAAAAACGAATATCCCCAAATAAAAAGGGGTCTTTCTTTTAGATAAGAAGAAAAGATATAAACACTGTATTAAAAAGCCAACATAAATAGGGGAAAATATAACTCCTGTTATTCCCCAATTTGCCCATGCCTCAGAAACGAATAGGCTATTACATACACCAGCCGTTCCTGCACTTACGCCAGATGGATTCACTAATTCCATAACATATCTAGCAGATCTTTCTGAATGATGTAAACCAAAAACATCCGATAAAATCCTTGAAAATGATGAAAAACCTAAAAAATCATGATTCTTTGGAAAAATGTCATAAGTAAGAAATACACCAGCATTCGAGCTCAATATCATACGTCCTATAGGACCTTGGTTGAAAACAAACATAGTATTGATATCAAAAGAAAGAAGCGTAATATACAAAAGTAAAATCATAAATAATATAAAGAAGAAAAAGGATATCAACAACTTATTTGATAACTTATAGCCCATATATACTTTAAAGAAAAGAAAGCCTATTAGATAGAATAGAACAGGTGCTTTTTCCAAATCATACGTAAGAATTAGGATACTTGATATGAACATTATCCAGAACCACAATTGCTCAAATCGTCTATTACACAATTTCATATAACCATATACTATATATGATAATAAAGGAGTAAATGTAATACCGAAATTTTTGAAATATTCATTACCACTAAAGTTCCTTTTTGCATCAGCCCTCATCATTCCGAAATCCATAACGTCAGCACCATTAAGTATCGCACTTAAAGGAGAACCGCCAATTGTAATCAGGGTATAAATAACAGAGACCACAGAAATCAAGCTAAACAAAAGCATAGTATTTCTTACATGATTCCTTTTTCTAAGAGGTTCATTTATTAATTCTTTGGATAAATAGTTTTTGTATATTATATCCATTTTATTATTTATAAACACCTTATTTGCAATTATTTGACCTAATGGGAATGAAACGATAGTATACATAATTGTCCAAAATCCATAGTAACGATATATATCATTGGATAACTTCCCTACTGCATAGTGCTCATCAATCTGATAAACGATTAAAACAGCACCTATTACATTATTAATAAAAAAATAGAAATAGAATATTAAAGACATCATATTAGGACTACGCAAAGAAATAGTCCCAGAAGCCTTTTTGAAAAGATAACCAGATAAAGTGGTGCAAAGAATTGCAATTATCAAATACATATAATCACTAATGTCCACTAAAAAATTAGCGGAGATGTTTGTAATTTAATTAAATATAGAGTTTTAGAGCGAGAAATTGACGATGACGTTTTGAATTGATTACCTTTGCAGTTCAAAAGCAAATCAGTCATTCGATAAACACCAAATATATCTTCTTTCAATTGGAAGAGTTCTTGTCTCTAAGAATCTTTGATAGAATTGTAATGAAATACTAAGGAAACAAATACGTGAAACATTTCACCTGCTGGAATCAGCTGTTTGTTATGATGTATGGATAGCTAAGTAACCGTGATAGCTTTCGCAATTTGCCCAATACTGTTTCTGCGCACTCCAGCAAGGCCTATCATCTTGGCTTTGGCAAGAACATAACAAGAAGCAATCTCGCAAAGGACAACAAGAGACGTGAGCCACGCATGTCGCTTTACCCAACAAATACCGTTGGCGAATAGAACTCTACTCTAAATGGATTAAGCAGCATCTCAAGGTCAAATCCTTTGGGGGAACGATAAAGACTACTGTTAGAATCCAAATATATTCTGCCATCACTGCATATCGCATGGTGGCTATCGTTGAGCATGACGTCAAACTACACAGGAACACCTACAAGTTAAAGAATTTTGAGTGCTTCGTTGTTAGATAAGACTCCTATCAAGGAACTCTTTACCAAAGAACCTGAGTTTGTTACAGATATTGGCCAATTGACTCTTAATTTTATTCAATGGACACTAATGACATATAAATATATATAATATTCACAATATCAAAATCGATACTGTCTTCCAACAATATAACGAAATAAAAACAAAAGACAAACCGCCAAGCCATATATAATCTCTACGAAAGAAGTTTATTTCGCCCAATTTTAGTATATAATATCCTTGATATATATAGAAGACGGAACTTGCTAATCCAAAGGAGAGCACGGTAAGATTACTTGAATGGAAAAAAAATGCAATTAAAATAATTGAAAAAACTCTCAGAAACACTCCAAGAGCATTTAAGAACATATTAATATTTTGTTTTCCTTTAACATAAAAGACTGTACTTAATGGAGATAATGCAGTAACTAACAAAAGCCAAGGACTTAAAAACACCACATATCGACCAACATCGTTCCATTTACTACCTAAAACGAATCCAAACAACCATTCATTGCATAACAATAGAATAGAAATGAATACTATTCCCATAGTATACATTGATAAGAACAAACGTTTTGTTAACGTAGAAATTGATTCTGCATTATTATAGCGTTCACTAGCATCCTTATAGTATAATTGACTTACTGATGAACCTACAAATGACATGGGGACATAAAGTAAATTATGCGCCATCGAAAACAAACCAACAACAGAATCTAGAAAGAAATAGGATAACAAAATAGGAGGACAATGCGAACTGACCGAATTTAAGAGGTTGCTTGGAAGATCATATTTAGGGAAATCTTTATTTACCCTAATCAATCTTGTTACCTTTTTACGGTCTAAACCATTCCAACATTTTCTGAGTGATAAATTACCACCAAGTGTCACAAGACTGATTACATTTCCGACAATTGCTCCAATAATCATTCCCTGTCTATTTGACTTAAGAAATCCTAATAAAATTCTTGATACCGTCTGACCAAGACTTCTATTTATAGAATTAGTAGCTATTAGGCGATATTTTCTAAAATAGGTTGAAAGATTGATTAGCACCTGTACTAGTAATAAAGTGAATATATAAAAAGGAAGCATATACAAAGAACTATATGACATACCCGTTTTAAAACCGATAAGTTGGATAATAACCGCTACAAAATAAAGTAACGAAGTAAAGATAATTGCAAATAGAATTGAGATACCAGTAAGATGATAAGCATCTATATCAGTTTTGGCTTTGACTATAGCACCTTCATATCTGAGCGTACCAACAATTGCAAATATTGACGCATAACTTGAAAAAACGCCCCATTCACCCATTTCTTCTGGACTATATAATCTAGATAGTACGACTGTTGCGGCGAAAGGTATTATTTGCGCAAGAAATGTACCAGCACTTAAAGTAGCCAAATTGGCAAAAAAAGAATTGTAACGCAGACGGCCAATTATGCTTGATAGTTTTTTCATTTGAAAAGATATCCTAAGTAACATATTGATGGTATACTCCATCTTAATTATACTATCTTATCCAAGAAAGTATTGTTTGAGTCAAAAATACAAAATCTAATATCACCTTTCGATTTAATCTTCTAAACAATTCTTCTTCATATTACCACAAACCATAACCTCATATATAATAGTCCTTTGCCATAAATATGACTATACAAAACAAATTGTTCTGGATATTTACTTGATACGTTTTAACTGCTATATGCAACTTGATAGAGTAAATAATCTCTCCAAAAAACCTTTATAGTGATGTTCCCATTATCAAAATCAAATAGAGCTTAGGTAATTTGGCACTAGAGTCTCTGAATAAAAGCATCATAGATACAGTTAAATACGAATTGTTTGCTATATATAACTCGTCGTAAGGAAATGTATTTTAGTGTGAGATAATATAACATACCTCCAGAATAATCACCATAATCAGAGTCTTCAACTATGCTAGACATTTATGTGTTGGTAAAAAACACTTTCTTTTTGTTAAGTAATGGCATTATTGATTTTATTATAAACAAGATACTTTACTTATCCTTATCTGGATTCCCTGTGCAAATAAAAAGCATTGCAACTTGCAAGTTTAGGTAAAAGTTATTTACATTATATAATACTGAACCATTTTCTAACTAACCATAAGGTAAACATCCTCACTATATATATCCATGTCTCAAAATCTATCTTCAAATTGCCTACAATTCACTAGATTTTTCTCTGTACAAGTATTATTTTCGCATTCTTAATATGTACAACTATGATAGAAAAGCAGAAGGATAATATATATCATCAACTAAAAAACACGAAAATCATAAAACAAGGTACAGGATGAAATCTGTTGTACATCCTATACCTCATTCTTTATGAAAAGAACCCTATAATCTTATCAATCACATTATCCTGTATCTCATGTGTTATTTCTGTATGAATAGGTAATGAAAGAACGGAATAGGCAATATCCTTAGAAATGGTCAAATCTTCTGCCGCACGAGAAATTGGCTTAAATGCCTCTTGCTCCTGCAAAGGCAGAGGATAATAAATCATACTTGGAATTCCTGCATCTGCCAAGAATTGCTTTAAAGCATCTCGTTTGCCATTCTTGGTTTTCAGAGTATACTGATGATAGACATGAGTGCTCTGCTCCAATTCTTTGGGTATGATGAAGTACTTCTCTTCTGGATCAAAAGCCTTCAACTTCTCGGTATAATAGCTGGCTGCTGCATTGCGAGCCTTGCTATACTCATCAAGATGCTTCAGTTTGACATTAAGAATGGCTGCCTGAATTGAATCCAAACGAGAGTTGCAACCTATCACAGAATGGTGATACTTCACCTTCTGACCATGGTTTGCTATCATATGAAGTTTCTCCGCCAAAGCTTCATCTTTGCAGAAAATAGCGCCACCGTCACCATAACACCCAAGATTCTTGGAAGGGAAAAACGACGTGCAACCAATGGTTCCCATCGTACCCGTCTTTTCCATATGACCATCAGAGAAGGTATATTCTGCACCAATAGCCTGGGCATTGTCCTCAATGACATAGAGGTTATGTTCCATGGCAAAAGCCAAAATGGGCTCCATGTCACAACTTTGGCCAAAAAGATGAACTGGGATAATGGCCTTTGTCTTATCAGAAAGTGCCTTCTTGATGTTATCAACAGTTACATTGAAAGTTTCATAGTCTACATCTACCATCACAGGTGTCAGACCAAGAAGTCCAATTACTTCAGCCGAGGCCACATAAGTAAAGGCCGGGACAATCACTTCATCACCTGGCTTAAGGTCTAAGGCCATCAGTGCAATCTGAAGGGCGTCAGTGCCATTGGCACAGGTAATAACATGACAACCACCCATATAGTCGCTCAAATTCTGAGCAAACTCCTTCACAATAGGCCCGTTGATGAATGCAGTATTATCTATCACATTCTGGATAGCTGCATCCACCTCGGCCTTAATCTTCATATATTGACCTTTGAGGTCAACCATCTGTATCTTGTTCATAAACTCTCACAGAAATTAATAATTGACGTCATCCCAGCCGAAGGGGTGCTTAGCGAGTGGACGTTCTGCCAGAGGATGATAATCGCCAACCAGACCGATAGGCTTAGAGTTGCGAATATCTTCTACAATCTGGATACAGTTCTGAGCCTCTGAGATACGGAAACCCTTACCTGTCAGGATATTCTCGTAACTCTTAGTGTGGAGCTCGGTAAATCCTGCACTAAACTCAAATTCGTCACCGTCAATATTTAGTGTGCGATAAGTCTTCTTCTCCCCCTGAACTGCATTTTCAGGAAGACACTCTGCATTGATGCTGAGGAAATACTTTACATGAGCACGCTCAAGTTCAAGTACACCAGCAACACGATCAAAGCTCATCACATTGACAATGTTCTTCTTTACAGGACCGAAAATCCACTGGAGCATATCATAGAAGTGAACACCGATGTTGGTAGCTACACCACCACTCTTATGGTTGTTACCCTTCCATGATGTGTAATACCACTTACCACGAGAGGTGATATAAGTCAAATCGATGTTGTAAACCTTGTCCTTGGGCCCTGCCTCAATTTTCTGCTTCAGGGCTACGATGCTATCATGGAGACGAAGTTGAAGAATGTTATAGACCTGATGACCTGTCTCCTCCTCGAGTTTCATGATCTCTACGATATTCTTGGGATGAATCACGACAGGCTTCTCACAAATCACGTTCATGCCATTCTTCAGTCCATATCGGATAAAGGCATCGTGCGTGTAATTCGGGGTACAGATAGCCAACCACTGGATTTCATCCTTTGTGCCCTTCACCTTATCCACAAAGCGTTCAAACTGCTCCTGCTCCGTAAAGAAACTGCACTCAGGGAATGAAGCATCCAGACGACCTACACTATCAAACTTGTCGTAAGCAGCCACCAGATTGTTACCAGTGTCTGCAATTGCCTTAATGTGACGAGGTGCAATATAACCTGCTGCACCAATCAATGCAAAATTTGCCATTGTTACTAATTGTTTTTATAAATATCTATTTACTTGTTCTAATATATATGCAGCCATCTGATTAACATCTTCCGGCTCGCAATAATGAATTTGATTAGATTCTACTGATGATTTACATGTTGAGATAATAGGAACTCCTAAATAAGCCGTCTCTTTCATTACATTGGAATTTGCCTCGGAACGAGATGGGACAATCAAACAATCTGCATATGCTATCCATATATAAGGATTCTTTTTGAAACCAATAAAATGAACGACTTCTTGCAATTGATTCTTTTCCACATATTCCAATATGGATTGATAATATTCGCTCTTTGGTATATCCTTTCCAATGAGATATAATGAAATCTTATGATTGTTCTGATATGCCTTATTGAAAGCTTTAATCATCACATCGACTCCTTTTATCCAATCATAACGACCAACCCAGCAAAAGTGTGTTCTATCATCATTTGGATACGGGGACGATAGCCCTTTTACATGTTCATCAATATATTCTTTATCTATTGGATTATCAACAACCTTGATTCTATCATACAGAACCCCACACTTCGCTATCAGCTCTTTTTTCATTTGCTCTGTTTGGGCAATCACCATGTCTGCTTTTGGATAATAAACCGTAGCTTTCTGCCGCAATTCATCAGAAACATCATCAAGCAAATAATTATTTCTCAAAATGACTCTGAAATTACCAACTCTACGAGCTGAATCCAACACCTCTCCATTAAGGTGAATTAATGAGCAGAAGACTTCGTCAGGTTGCTCATCTTTCAAGAAATCATCTAAACGAAGTAATGGAACTAATCTATATTGAAAGTGATTTGGTATATAAGAAATGATATCGCCAAAGGTATTACCCAATATAGCGAAAGAAACATCATATTCTTCCCGGTTGAGTTGTTTTGCCATTGTGATGGAAACTCTTTCTGCTCCAGTAACCTCAGGCGATAGGAAAAATATGACTTTATTTTTCATTTTTAAAGACGACCATCAATTATTTCACGTGGAAGAATACACTTCAAATCATAAATAACATGGTTCTTCTCCAGAAGGTCATTCCAATCTACATCGTTCTCACGGAATTGTTTGTGAGCAACAGCAACAATAGCCGCATCAAACTTGCCCTTTGGCATCTCCGTAACGATGTCAATACCATATTCACGTTTTACAGTCTCTGGGTTTGCCCATGGATCATATACAGTAACATTTACGTTATACTCCTGTAATGCATGATATATATCAATCACACGTGTATTACGAACATCCGGACAGTTCTCCTTAAAGGTGAACCCCATAATGATTACATTTGAGTGGAGTACCTGAATGCCTTTTTTCAGCATGTGTTTGATGGTCTGTTCAACTACATACGCCCCCATGCCATCATTCATACGACGGCCAGCCAAAATAATCTCAGGATTATAACCTAACCGTTGTGCACATTGAGCAAGGTAATAAGGATCAACACTGATGCAGTGACCACCTACCAGACCAGGGTTCATCTTGATAAAGTTCCACTTGGTTCCTGCAGCCTCAACCACATCAGTAGTATCAATACCCATCAGTGTAAAGATCTTAGAAAGTTCGTTGAAGAAAGCAATCATGATGTCACGCTCAGAATTCTCAATTACCTTAGCTGCTTCTGCGACCTTCATAGATGGTGCCTTGTGAGTGCCGTTCTTCAGCACTGAATTATAAACACCATCAACAATCTCTGCAATTTCAGGAGTTGAACCTGAAGTGATTTTCTTTATAAATTCTACAGTATGAATTTTATCACCTGGGTTAATACGTTCTGGGCTATATCCAGCGAAGAAGTCCTTGTTAAATTTTAGACCTGACACTTTCTCTACTACCGGGATACATTCATCTTCAGTTACGCCAGGATATACCGTTGATTCGTAAACCACGATGTCGCCCTTACTGATAACCTTTCCAACGGTCTCGCTGGCACCCCAAAGTGGACGGAGATCAGGTGCCTTGTTCTCATCAACAGGAGTTGGAACAGCCACTACATAGAAGTTACAATCCTTAATCTTCTCAATGTCAGTGGTGCAAACAAATCCATGATTTTTGATTGCATCTTGAAGCAACTCGTCTGCAACCTCAAGTGTTGCATCATGTCCAGCCATCAACGCATCGACGCGCTTCTGGTTCATGTCAAATCCCACAGTGGGATACTTGGTTGAAAACAACCTCGCTAAGGGCAGGCCTACGTATCCGAGGCCTACCACACAAATCTTAATTTCCTTCATTGTTATAACTAATGAAAAACTATAAAATATAAAATCGTTATCGGAGATTTAATCGTTCTGACTGCAGTATTGAACAGCATCACTATGTGGCCACCTGTCTAGTCGGAATCCATAAATACTAAATTAAATGAGATTCTCTTTCTCAATATCTTTAAAATATTTGTAAGTATCGACCTTGAGTTCTCCACAAGCAGCCTCGTCAGCGACTATAATGGCATGGGGATGGAGTTGGAGGGCGCTGATGGTCCACATGTGGTTGACCGCCTCTTCCACTCCATGTTGGAGGGCACGGGCCTTGTTGTGTCCATTCACCATGATCATCACTTCCTTGGCGTCCATCACTGTAGCCACACCAACAGTCAGAGCTGTCTTGGGAACCTGATTGACATCATTGTCAAAGAAACGGCAGTTGGCGATAATGGTATCGGTGGTCAAGGTCTTTTGGCGGGTACGGCTCTGTAAGCTGGAGCCTGGCTCATTGAATGCAATGTGTCCGTCTGGGCCTATGCCTCCCATGAAAAGGTCAATACCACCAGCCTCAACAATGGCTTTCTCGTAGTTCTCGCACTCGGCCTTGAGATCCTTGGCGTTACCATTCAAGATATGAACGTTCTCTTTCTTTATATCGATATGGCTGAAGAAGTTGTTCCACATGAAGGAGTGGTAACTTTCAGGATGATCCTCTGGCAGGTTCACGTACTCGTCCATGTTGAACGTTATCACGTTCTGGAAAGAAACCTTACCAGCCTTGTTCAGGGCAATTAGCTCCCTATACATACCAAGGGGGGAACTTCCTGTAGGACAGCCTAGTTTAAAAGGCTTCTCTGCCGTTGGCTTTGCCTCGTTAATACACTTGGCCGTAAACCACCATATGAACGTAACTCCGATTTTACGGGCAGTTCCGCTAACATGATTTTTTGAAAAAATTATTCTGCTATAAATTTTTGCTGCTTAGAGTATCAAGCAGCTTTCTTCTCCTGCTTCTGACCAGGTACATAATTGCATGGTATCATTGACTCATAGTCATTGTCACCATTCATCATGCGGGTCAGTATGTCCTCAACATACTCACCAAAATCTATATCGTTCATCTTGCAGCTCTCATAGAGAGAGTACATGAAGGCAATATTCTGAGCAGCTTCATGGCTTCCTGAGTTCAGCCAATTACGTCTACCCATAGCAATGTGGCGGAAAACGGATTCTACCGCATTGTTATGCATTTCAATTCTACCATCCTGAAGGAATTTCTTGAAGGCTTCCTCGTCATCGAGTATGTAGTTTATCGCTTTCATGACCAGAGCCCCGTATTTGTCCTTCTCTCCTTTCATCTTCTTTAGAAGGCTCATTATCTTGCCCACTATTGAAGCACTGTATTTCAACCTGAACCGGTATCGTTGACCTGGGCTGTGCCCTCGTGCCTTGGATTCCCGCTCTATAAGGAACAATGCATTAATAAGCTGTATCAGCACCAGTACACGATGGTCAGAGATAAAAGCATCTACCAGATAGTGGCGAGCGTGCTGCCAGCAAGCCTGGCGCTGCAAGCTATACTCCACAAGATCCTTCTCTATTGCAGTGTACAATGGAGCACGGTCTGCCGTAAAGCATTCTATCATGGAACCACGGAAAATCTTCTCCTCTGGTATCTCATGGCTGCGACTCCCTTCCTTGTAGAGCCCTTGTTGAGTCATACAAAGAGGATAAGGAGGAACTTATGCAACTTTTCAGAGTTAATAAAAGTTATATAATCTCCTGATTATCAAGTACTTATGTTAATTATTACTGTTCTTCGTTTTTGCTTCAAGCACAGCGATCTTTGCCTCAGCTTCTTGGCGTAACTTCCGCTCATGAGCTATTTCTTCACAAAGTTCCGCCTTGTATTTGTCCACATCCTTGAAGATTTCCTCAATCTCCATCTTTCGTTCCAACAACTCATGAGCAGCAGTCTCCCACTGCTCATGGCTGATGTTGCCATTTGCTATATCATGATCAAGCTGGCGAGCTCGCTCTCTTAAAGAGTTTATCTCCTCACCCAGCTTTTCCATATCATCGTGCGTATATTCACGCTTCTTGTTCATATTCGTCATCAATAGTGAGCTTTGTCTGTACTGAGGTGGAGAGCAGAAGAATCAAAACCTCACGACTCACCCTGTGGCATCTACGAGCCTCCATGAAATAGGGACATAGGAAACGACCATCGTCAAACCACTTCTCATACATGACAAAGCCGTTTATGTCATAATGCAGTATCTTAACCTTTCGCATGTCCTTTGAATAGAAGATGAATGCCTCGCCATATTCATAGGGATCACGCTGCATCACTTCGCGTACGACACCTGCCAAGCCTTCACGCCCTTTGCGCATATCCGTGGGATGGCTGCTCAAATAGTATTTCGTTTTCGATGTGAAGTTCAGCATGGCTGTGCGAGGTTTTGAAGCAGGCTGGTTACAGCTGCAAGGTTGTTACTGTTGATTTCTATAAAACCGCCATCAGGGGATTCTAGGCGTAGGCAGGATATCTGCCACTCATGCGAAACCGGATTTCTTTCCTCTTCTACCGCCAGTGGGATGAATGAGTGAGAGGACGAGGCTGCCGAGGGTCCCGATGGTCCATAACTCTTTTTGTATTCCTGCAGCCATTTGTAGTCGATGCCTTCCATCTGGCAGTACTTACGGAGGCTGCGGCCGTTTCGATGCTGGTTGAAATCCTGCATCACTTTTTCAAAATACTCTTTGGTCTCCATTACTTTAGAAATTTAAACGGAGGCAAAGGTACCTCTTTATATTTGAATCACCTTACGCTCATATGGTGGGTTACCACTTGGCCACATAGTTTGCAGCCCACTTTGACATTTTCTCGTAATCGGGTTCAATAATTAATCGCATACTTTGCTTTTTTATGTTATTAAGTTGTTGTTATCTCCAGAGGACCTGCCACTAAAAAGCTAAAACAGGGGGTTTCCTCCAGAGTTTGGATTATTTATAATCGGCTGATTTATAAATGGGCAGGATTACCTAAAGGTATCGTATTAGCGGTTTGATATTAATTTAGGCAAGAGCCTGCCCAGAAATATTAATGATTCTCTAATTATTAAAGTCTCACGACAGGATGGATGTTATTCTTTAATGTATCTACTTAGAGTTAAAAACAACGAATTGACAAGTTTTTGTTCCGATACACCATCGACAAAAGTGAAGATAAGATCGGACTTTTTGAGGTCAAGAGGGTTACGCCCCAAAGTAGTCTTGAAGCGAATGGTAATAGTATTACCTGTCTTAGAAGCGCTTACAAGGCCCAACTTCTCAATTGTGCAGTTGTCCAAACCCTCTATCTGGTCACTCTGGATCTTTGAAAGGATACTGAGGTAGTCTGAGCGTTTGTAGTTGGCACAGAGTTCCTGGAGGATTGCCGCGAGGCGGGAGCCCATCACCTTCGGATCAACCTTGTAGGTCGCGTAGTCGGGTAACGTGGTGTCTAAAGAGAGTTTTGAACGGACTTCAGACTTGTACTGGTCATCTTGGCTCTGCCCTAAGGGCTGAGCAGAAAGGGTTGCTGCTGAGAGTAACAGCAGGGACATTGTAAAAAGAATCTTTTTCATATTTTTTATTTTCTCTAAAGAGAAACAGATTTTATTTTGAAATATTATTTTTCACCAACATCACCAACCTCTTCTTGTCCTTAAGAAGAGGCTTCGAACCTTATCCTATTCCTTACTTTCTTTGGCGCAAAGAAAGAAGCAAAGAAACATCCACCCTCCCCAAGGCCACTATTCTTTTCACAACACCCCGCCCCCTCTTGCCTAAGAGGGGTACCTTCCCCTCTCCAAACCTCTCCCCACATGGTGAGAGGCTTAACACAGAAAATCGCAGAAACCGACGATTTTCTTCCTCTTAAGTAAGCCGGGACACGGCTTGGGGTTTTTATTGGCTGCGCATTGAGTTTATTTCCATTTCATGCACAACAGAGCAAGTTTGACTTTTTACATTTTAAACGGAAGGCTCTGATGGATGCGAGCCATCCGTGTCTCCAAAAATATGCTCGTTAATTTGATCATGACCTACCTGATTCAGTTTGCTATTAGTAACATTCTTAGCACTTTGCTTAACATTTGTGCCACTTTTCTTCAAGAGATAAAAGATTCCCGAAATAATACCTCCAGCTATTGCAACAAGCACTGGAGTCATCCATGATGCATTACTTTTAATAAAATCTGAAATCATAGTTGAGAAAACGATTTTTCCAATTCTGGGGTGGATAGGCCAACCAGCTTTTTTATTGTTTTCTTTGCAATATACATCCCAAGCGGTGTTAATTCTTGTTTCTGCACAAGGTCCCTGTTCAAGACATCAAAGGCTAATTGCCAGTTGATATTATGAGCTATCAATATTTTCCTTATCTCTTCTGGTGGTAGGGTTGGGAGCGATGAGATATAGTCTTTAACTACTTGCTCACGATCTGAATAACCATATGCTTGAAGATTCTCTTTTAAAGACTTTTCATTTGGGCAAGTGAAAAACAACCTATTACTAACACCATCTTTTATAAATGAAAAATCATGGCCAAATTGCATATTTAGAAAAGGATTATTATTGATTATATCCATTATATTGTCAAGATACCCATAGTCTCTAAACATATAATCATAATGATTAGATAAAATCCTTTCTAAAGGAAAGTAATGATTCAACCCTGATACATTGACACAGCAACTAAGTTGCCGTAAATAGGCAATATCCAGTTGACTTAATTCTTGAAGGTGTACCCACATGTTGCCAATTATAGAGAAGTGTAGGAAAACATTAAGGGTATTACCACCACTAACTAAGCTTCTACAATACAACAAACTCAAGAAGGTCGTTGATGATTTTGACACCCTTGGCAATATCTCTATCGCTTCATCAATAACTGCTTGCTCAATATTATTTCCATCAGCATGCAATCGGTCAATAAGGAGGTCAACCATTGCCTCTTTCGTTTCTTCATCGCCCCTATCGATAAATTGGATCAGCGATAAGCGCAAAGATCTTTGTATATCAGGTCTATCAAATTTTTCTAGAAGTTCTTTATTTGAAGGATCTGAAAGCTGTTCAGTTACAGCTTCACCATACTCCAGAGTTCTATCTTTTGAAGTCTGCCGTGCCTTTTCGCTTCTTTCATTCAACTCATTTCTGACAACATCTTGAATAACACTCTTCAGGTTACTGATGAGTGATGTCATCATATTCGTTACTTCATCAGCTTTATAACCTGTGTTATACTGGTTACCAGCAACTTGAGTAACGTCAGAGTTGTTTATGTTTTCAGCTTTTTGCTTAGTCATGATTGAGACCTAAAAAAATAGCAACGATAATCTAGTAATCTGATTGACACTGCTTTTCAAGCGGAAGGCTCTATCAACTCTGCTGGCAGTGACTGGAACACTTAATAAATTACAATCTATATCGTTGTAGTAGTTATACCTCTGTTTTCATTATAGCGTCAAGGATTTCCTCAGTACCAGCACGTTTATCGTCTTCAATAACCTTTTCAACAAATGAAGGCTGAACATGGACTGTCAAATATCCATGTGCTTTATGCGTCCGTGATGAAATGACCCAATTCAGATAAAATATTTCTATATCGTGAGGAGCCTTTACATAAAACTCATCCAAAATATAGGGTGAAGATGGGTTTAGCGTCTGTATATGCTGATGAGCAAACATATTGCCTACCTGAATACTATCTTCCTTTTTAAAGTTCGGAATGCCAATTCCTATCATTCCCTCTAGCGATTTCTCTACATTTGTATCAGCAAGGGCAACACGCTCATCGCTTGGGAATATAGATAGCTCTATATTATCTAATGCGTCAGTGCCTTGATTCCAGAATACCAGATTAATTGGAGCATAGCTCATGTTAATCGAAGGCAATTGCCTCGGATAAACACCTATTATATATCGGAAAGCTCTTTAAAGGGCTATGCCCTAATGTGCCTGAAGCATTACCTCTTACAAGTACATATCACAAAGAGCGAAGAAACGCTTCTTATCTATAGGAAGGTCTTTGGACTTTGCTATGATTCTCTGTATTTCAGCCTCTGGCAGTTTGAGGAACTGCTCAAAGGAGATTTGATTCTCTCTGTGCAGTTTCACTAAAGAATCGGTTGAGCCATCAAAGGCCTCGCGCTCTTCCTCACGATCAATCTCGTGAGTACGAGGGAGGAGGAGGTTATTGTAAAGGAGCTCATAAAGAGCTTTCTGCAAGAAATCTTTTTCCATAACGTATATGGTTCTTCTTTCCTTTTTGGGGGAAAGTTCTTAGTGGGGTAACTTGGAGAAGAGGTTCGGTTGCTTCGCTTTGTGAAAGGGGCCGCTCGACATCCCGAAGGGTGGCGCTTGTTCCACGAAGTGGTCTCAAGAAACCGAGCGCATCTTCTTTTCAAAAAGAAACTTTTCACCAACATCTCCAACCTCTTCTTGTCCTTAAGAAGAGGCTTCAATCTCTTCACCAAACCTCTTGACCATGTCTTCATCTGTCACGACTCGGGAGAACCTAAACAAGCTTAGTTCTCCTCTCGCTGCTCCAGATTTTCTCTTTTCAAAGAGACAAGGCTTAACCTGAAAGTCGCAGAAACCGTCGACTTTCAGCACCTTTTGGTAAGCCGGGACACGGCTTGAATATTTTTATCGGCTGCGCGCAGGATAATATCTAATACCATGCTAAAACACCGAGGGGTGTGGGGGCGAGGAACCACCAAATGGATATTAATTGATAATCTTAATTTGAGAATTACTTAGTGACTATTTGTTTAACAAGGCTTCGAAGATAAGCATCCGAAACATTACTCATCTCATTTTTATCATATATCGACATCAATGTTATTACGACCTCGTCATCAGACAGACTTTGAACATTATAAGTAATAACACGGGCACCGCCACTTTTACCTTTACCTTTTGAAGCAATAGCCATTCGGTACTTATAAACATGATTGCCTAATGACTCACCACAAAAAGGTTTCTCCTCCAACTCGTCTAAGAAATCTGAATAGTCATTTTCAAAGGATTTATATTTCTTTGCCAGATTCTTAGCACGACGCTCAAACTCTGGAAGATAATCAAATGTCACTTTCATGGTTATGGAAATATTACTTCTTAAAAAGGCTACGAGCATTATGCTTCGCCTTTCCTGCACGCAGTTCTTCAAAAGCCTGAGTCAAGCTCGTCTTCACCATGGCTTTTTGAGTCTTGGAAGATTCACTTTCTTCAAGTATCCTCTTGACCAAGGCCTTACGTACAGATTTCGTCTGACTCTGTATTAACGCCCACAAAGCATCCACTGGAGATATCTCGCGGTCCTCGACGGTTGGTAATATTGTTGTTGCCATATTCTACATTTTTATTATTTCCAGCTGCAAAGATAGGGATTTTTTTTGAAATATGCAAGAGATTTGGGGATTTTATGATTTGGTGATGAGCTCGACGTCGGAGAGGGGGATCTGGGTCTGGGTGTAGCCGAGCTTGTCGAGGGTGACTACGATGTAGGTGTGGGAGCCTTGGCGGAGGAAGTCGCCTTCGAAACCGATGAGGGGGCCTCGGAGGACTCGTACCCGGTCGCCCTGATGAAGGGGACGGTCGATGAAGGTGACGGGTTCCGGGGAATAGCGCAGCATGTACTGCAGACGCTGGATCTGGGCATCGGGGATGATGGCGTAGCGAAGATATCCTGTAACGGAAGGGCTGGAAGCCCTGTCTGTCAGGAACTTATAGACAGCAGGATGGACATGGAGCACGTCGAGGCGCTGCTCTGGGAGGATGTGGACGAAGACCTTGGAATCGATGACGATGCGCTCGGTCATACGCTTGGTGCGATTCTTGTAAACATGCAGCTCTTCCTGGCTGGCCACATAGGCCTCGATGCCTTGTTTCAGAAGGTTGTCGCGGATGACTCGCTCCATGGTGGAACGCACATTCACAACGTACCAAAGGGGCTGCGGAGATACGCCTCCGGCAGGGGTCGTGTGCAAAGATGACGATCCCGATAGGTCATTGTTTAACGATTCCAGCTCTTCGCTCATGGATACAAAAAGAGCGTGAACTCTCACTCTGCCAGTCCGTCTCTTAGGTCCTAGGAAAACCTCACCAATAAACAGACAGAATTCATGCTCACGCCGTGGTTTATATTGCACCCGTAAAGTGTGCGTAAGGCTACACGAGCCTCTGCACACTACGGGGAGTAATATACCACCCGAAGCATCTTCTCTGCAATGTTTTTGATTGGTTCTTTGAATTTCCTAGGTTCAAGAGTCCAAAAACACAGCGTTGTAAGACGCTAATTCTCAATAAGTTCCCACACCTTCACAGCCCCGAAGGGCATGTTCGGCGTGAGTTTTCGGATGCAAAGTTACAAAATTAAATTCATATATACCTCATAATTATAAAAAAAAGTGGCCCGAAAGCCACTTTTTGATTATTTAAGTCTTTTTATGCCTTGAACTTCAGGATGACGGCACCCAGGGGTTCGAGATCAACGGAGACATAACAGTCGCGAGTGAGCGTGCGCTTGATCTCCTTGCCTGTGAGCAGGTCGATGGCTGTGACGCTCTTGCGTTCCTTCAATTTCAGGTAGTCGAAGGCATGCGCAGGGATCGTTACATCCATCGTAGCAGGCAGATCGTCGAAGTTGGCCACCACGAGGAGCACCTCTGAGCCGGCCTTGCGGAGGAAGGCATACTGACGATGATAATCGCCATTCACATACATCAGGTCAAAGGAGATGCCTTCACTGACGGCCTTCTCGCTGACAGCTATCTGGCACACCTTATTATATATGTCCTTCAGCGACCGCTCTGCCTTGGTGAGTTTGCGCTCAGCAGCTCGCACGATCGTGTCCACACTCCAGTAGTCGAAGATGGTGGTTCGTCCGTCGTGGCCGCTGAAACCTTCCTTGTCCATACCACGCTCGCCGTATTCCTGTCCGAAATAGATCATCAGCGGGTTCTGCTGGAGCAGGGCTGAGACCACGAGGCCTGGAACTCCCTTACGGGCATCGCCTGCAAAGAAACTGCTGGCAATGCGCTGCTCGTCGTGGTTCTCGAGGAAATAGAGCATATGGTCGCGGATATCGTCAGTCTGCTGCCAGGCTGCTGTGATGGCATGGGTAGACTGGTTGCCTCGCATCACCTCGCGAAGGGTGTCGTACATGCCCACCTTATCGTAGAGGTAGTCGAAGCCTGCACTGAGATAGTTGCGGTACTCAGTTGGATTGTAGACCTCGCCGATGAAGACGATGCCTGGATAGGCGAACTTCACCTTGTCAGTAGCCCAACGCCAGAACTCAGCCGGTACCATCTCGGCCATATCACAACGGAAGCCGTCGATGCCCTTACGAGCCCAGAAAAGCAGGATGTCGGTCATCTTGCTCCAAGTGTCGGGAATGGGGTTGAAGTGCCCTACCCTGCCGGCATAGTAATCGAGACCATAGTTCAGTTTGACCGTCTCATACCAGTCGTTCATGCCTGGTGCATTGTGGAAGCAGTCGTTGCCTGTAGCCTTGGCCGGCTCTTCCACATAGGGCTCGGTCTGACCGCTGTAGAGGTCGAAATAAGGCGCAAACCGCTGCCCAGGGCAATAGTAGAAGTTGTTCTGAGGGTCGAAGCCTTTCGATGGGTCGTCGCCCTCACCAAGGTCTTTCACGCCTTCGGGCTTGCAGATGGAGTGATACTGACGGGCCACATGGTTAGGCACAAAGTCGATAATGACCTTCATGCCGGCCTTGTGGGTACGCTCTACGAGCTGCTCGAACTCCTGCATACGCTGACTGACATCTGAGGCCAGATCAGGGTCCACATCGTAATAGTCGGTAATGGCGTATGGCGAGCCTGCCTTGCCTTTCACGATGGCTGGATGCTGACGGGGGATGCCATAGGCTGAATAGTCTGTCTGGGTAGCGTGGCGGATGATGCCTGTGTACCATATATGGCTCACGCCCATCTCCCTGATTTTCTTCAGGGTGCTGGGCGTGAAGTCGTTCATCTTTCCACAGCCGTTCTCGGCAAGCGTACCTTCTTCCTTACGGGTGGTATTCCGATTACCGTAAAGCCGAGTGAAAATCTGATAAAGGATTATCTTCTCTTTCATTCTGCATCGATTCCGTGAGCGGAGACTTCCTTATTGATCTTGGCGATCATGCCTTGAAGGGCCTTACCAGGTCCGCACTCAGTGAAGTCGTCAGCACCATCAGCAATCATGTTCTCAACAATCTGTGCCCAACGGACAGAGCTCGTGAGCTGAGCAATCAGGTTGGCCTTAATCTCAGCGGGATCAGTATGGGGCTTGGCATCAACATTCTGATAGACAGAGCATTTCGGAGCCTTGATGTCCGTCTGCTCGATGGCTGCCTGCAGTTCATCCTTGGCAGGCTGCATCAGCGGAGAATGGAAAGCGCCACCCACCTTCAGCGGCAGAGCACGCTTGGCACCAGCTGCCTTCAACTGCTCGCAAGCCTCGTTGATAGCATCGAAATCGCCAGAGATCACGAGCTGGCCAGGACAGTTGTAGTTGGCAGGAACGACCACGCCCTTGCCCATCTTGGACACTTCGGCGCAGACTTCTTCAATCTTATCGAAGGGCAAACCAATGATAGCTGCCATCGTAGAAGGCTGAGCCTCGCAGGCCTTCTGCATCGCCATAGCACGGGCATAGACCAGCTTCAGACCGTCCTCAAAGCTGAGGGCTCCAGCAGCTGTCAGGGCAGAGAACTCACCCAGAGAGTGTCCGGCAGTCATCTTAGGATCGAAGGCATCACCCATGCACAGAGCTGAGATGACACTGTGGAGGAAGACGGCAGGCTGAGTCACCTTCGTCTGCTTCAGCTCCTCATCCGTTCCTTCGAACATGATGTCGGTAATGCGATATCCAAGAATGTCGTTGGCCTTCTCGAAAAGTTTCTTGGCAAGGGGATTGTTATCGTAAAGATCCTTACCCATGCCTACAAACTGAGCTCCCTGTCCGGGAAATACAAATGCTTTCATTTTCTTTTTACCTTTTATTATTATTGTTACCTTTTTACTTTTTTACCTTTTTACCTTTTCTCCCCCTTTCGGGGTGCAAAATTACGATAAAAAAATGAAAAAAGAGCCTCTCCGGCTAATTTTTTACCGAAAGTCGTATGATTATCGAAATTTTTGTGTAAGTTTGCAGTGCAGAAAGAGAACTATTGACAAAAATGAAGCTCATAGTCATCACTAAGCCCACGTTTTTCGTGGAAGAAGACAAGATTCTGGCCGACCTTTTTGAGGAGGGCCTTGAGAACTTGCACCTGGACAAGCCAGGCGCTTCGCCGATGTATTCAGAGCGACTGCTGACGCTGCTTGGCGAGGACCATTACAACAAGATCACCGTTCACAGCCACTTCTACCTGAAAGAAGAGTATCGGCTGCGTGGCATCCACATCGACGATGCCTTCACAGAGCCACCGGCAGGCTACAAAGGGAACCTGTCGCGCACCTGTCATTCCATCAGCGAACTGAAGGAGGCAAAGAAGCACTCGAACTACGTCTTCCTGCATTGCATCCACGACAGTCAGACGCACCCTGAGGAGAAATCGTCGTTCACCTACGAGGAACTGAAAGAGGCCTCGCGCCAAGGGCTCATCGACAAGAAGGTGTATGCCATCGGAGGCATGAACCTCGACAACGTGAAGGAGGCAAAGGATCTCGGTTTTGGCGGTGTAGTGATCTGTGGAGACTTGTGGAACCGTTTTAACATCCACAACGAGATTGACTACAAAGAGCTGCTCAATCGCTTTGAACGTCTGCGAAAGACCGTGGAACGTTGAACGATGAGAATTGAGAATTTAGAATTGAGAGAAATTAAGAGATAAAACAATGAGTGAGAAAAACTCCTACATGGTATTTTCGGGTACTGCCACGAAATACCTGGCAGAGAAAATCTGCCAAAGCCTGGGATGTCCGTTAGGACAACTGCAAATCACGAAGTTCTCCGATGGAGAGTTTGCTGTATCGTATGAGGAAAGCATCCGTGGTCGCGATGTGTTCCTGGTACAAAGCACCTTCCCCAGCTCTGACAATCTGATGGAACTGCTGCTGATGATCGACGCTGCCAAGCGCGCATCTGCCCGTACCATCAATGCCGTCATCCCTTACTTCGGATGGGCACGTCAGGACCGTAAGGACAAACCGCGTGTCAGCATTGGTGCCAAACTCGTGGCCGACTTGCTGAGTGTAGCTGGTGTAAACCGTGTCATCACGATGGACCTGCATGCAGACCAAATTCAGGGATTCTTCGATATGCCCGTGGACCATCTTTATGCATCGGGCGTTATCATCCCCTATCTCCAGAACCTGCATCTCGAAGACCTGGTCATCGCCTCGCCCGACGTAGGCGGTTCAAAGCGCGCCAACACCTATGCCAAGTATCTGGGCTGTCCGCTGGTGCTCTGCAACAAGACTCGAGCACGTGCCAACGTCGTTGACTCGATGCAGATTATCGGTGAGGTGGAAGGAAAGAACGTTGTCATCATCGACGATATGGTGGATACTGCTGGCACCATTACCAAGGCTGCCGACCTGATGAAGGAGCATGGCGCCAAGACTGTAAGGGCCTGTGCCTCCCACTGTGTGATGAGCGGACCTGCCAGTGAACGTGTTCAGGCTTCTGCCCTCGAGGAGATCGTCTTTACTGACTCTATCCCCTACACCCAGCGTTGTGCGAAGGTGAAGCAACTCACTGTGGCAGACACCTTTGCAGAGGCTATACGCCGCGTCATCAACAACCAGAGCATCAGCGACTTGTATATCATCTGATGACAGCATGAGCATCAAGAACTTTCTTGGACTGACAGTTGTAGGCACGCTCTGCCTCGCCTGTCAGTCCAATGTTTATCAGATCAACGGATTCGCCCGTGACTTGACGGAGGGTGATACCATCTGCCTGCGTTATGAGGCGGATGTAGACCATCCTACGATCATCACACAGGTAGTCGATGGCAAGTTCTCGTTCACTGGCGAGACTGATGCGATGACGCTCTGTCACATCTATCCGAAGGCAAAACCTGAGAATGCCGTTTCATTCTTTCTCGAACCATCGCAGATTACGGTTGAGTTAGCATTGGCTCCAGAAAGGAACCGGGTTTCGGGCACCACCATCAACAATACGTGGCAGCTGTTGAACGACTCCATACGGTTATTGGGAAATGAGGTGGTCAGGACTGCACAACTGCCTGTAGCTGACCATGTGACGCAACAACAACGCGTAAAGAAGGTGGACAGCCTTCACCGAAAGATGTCTGAGTGCATTCTCAACACAGCCCGTCGTAACAGTCATAATCCCCTGGGACAATACATCCTACAGAACTACAAAGCGCCCGCGTTCAATTGAACACGGGCGCTTCGCATATGATATCTGTCTCTCAGACAATTAGCCGTTGAAAGCAGGCAGCTCCAGCCACTTCACGTAGCAGAAGTCCTGACGATGAGGCAGGTTCTTGTTCTTCGGATACATACGGACGGCACTCTTGTACTGACCGAACTGTTTCGGAAACAGCTCTGCCTCGAAGGTGTAGTTGTTACCATCGTGACCTGTCATCTTCAGAGGCTCGACAGAGAAGACCTTATCTTCACCGTCCTTGTTGACCAATACATTCACCTTTTCAAGGGCGATAGCATCGTCGAGGCCCTGCTCGTTGATAACGTACTTCAAGCTATACTTCTGACCTGCCTCTGCACCAGTCACAGGGAAGGTCCACTCGGCAGACACCACACTGATGGCATCCCAACGCTCTGCAACCGTCTCCTTCCACTGGGCGATATCCTTGGCCAGACGATTATCGTTCTTAGAGAGTTCCTTGAAGCGCTTGGCCTCTTTCTCATAGAACTTAGCATAGTAGTCGTCGAGCTGACGCTTCATCGTATAGTGAGGAGCAATCTGGGCGATGGAGTTCTTGATAACCTTGATCCATCCCTTGCTGATACCCTTCTTATCCTTATTATAATAAAGAGGAACGATCTCGTTCTCCAGCAGACCATAGATGGTAGCTGCATCGAGCTGATCCTGATAGCCCTGGTTCTGATAGGTACGCTTCTCGGTAAGTGCCCATCCAGCACCCTCGCGATAGCCTTCCAACCACCAGCCATCCTTCACGGAGAGGTTCACCACACCATTCATCTCGGCCTTCTCACCAGAGGTACCGGAGGCCTCCAGAGGACGTGTCGGGGTGTTCATCCAGATATCAACACCTGATACCAGACGACGAGCCAGCAGGAAGTCGTAGTCCTCAAGGAAGATGATCTTACCCAGGAACTCAGGACGCTGCGAGATCTCGTAGATCTTCTTAATCAGACCCTGTCCAGCACCATCTGCGGGGTGAGCCTTACCTGCGAAGAGGAAGATAACGGGATGCTCAGGATCGTTGACGATCTTAGAGAGACGCTCCAAGTCGGTGAACAGCAGATGAGCACGCTTGTAAGTAGCGAAACGACGGCAGAAACCGATAACGAGGGCATTGGGATTGAACTTGCCAATCAGGTTTACGACACGTGAAGGATCACCCTGATTCTTCAGCCATGTCTCACGGAACTGCTCCTTGATATATTCGAAGAGCTTGTTCTTAAGCGCCATACGTGTAGCCCAGATCTCCTCGTCGGGACAGTCGTAGATACCATGCCAGATCTCTTCATTCGACTGGTCGCTCATATGCTTCTTGTCGAAATACTTGGCATAGATCTGACGCCACTCAGTTGCACACCAGGTGGGGAAGTGAACACCATTGGTCACATAACCCACGTGGTTCTCCTCAGGGAAGTAGCCGTTCCAGATGGGAGCAAACATCTTCTGTGACACCCAACCATGCAGCATTGACACGCCATTGACTTCCTGACAGGTGTTGCAGGCGAAGGTAGACATACAGAACTTCTCGCTATGGTCTTCGGGGTTTGTACGACCCATGCCAATGAACTCATCCCATGAGATACCAAGCTTAGCAGGATAGCCGCCCATATACTTGCCGAAGAGCCCTTCGTCAAAGTAGTCGTGACCTGCAGGCACTGGTGTGTGAACGGTATAGAGCGAAGAGGCACGAACCAGCTCCATAGCCTGGTTGAAGGACAGACCTTCGTCGATATAGTCGCACAGACGCTGCAGGTTGCAGAGGGCTGCGTGACCTTCGTTGCAGTGATAGACGTCTTTCTTGATGCCCAGTTTCTTCAACAGCAGCATACCACCGATACCAAGCAGGATCTCCTGCTTCAGACGGTTCTCCCAGTCACCACCATAGAGGGCGTGAGTGATAGGCTTGTCGAAGTCGGAGTTCATCTCGTTGTCAGTATCCAGCAGATACAGCTTCACACGACCAACGTTCACACGCCATACATAAGCATGAACCTGATAGTTGGTATAGGGCACATCAATTACCAACGGATTGCCGTCCTTGTCGAGCTGACGCTCGATGGGCAGTGAACCGAAGTTCTGAGTCTCGTAGTTGGCGATCTGCTGACCATCTATAGAGAGGCTCTGTGTGAAATAGCCGAAACGATACAGGAAACCTACGGCACACATGTCTACGTTGGAGTCAGAAGCCTCTTTCACATAGTCACCGGCCAGCATTCCCAGGCCACCACTGTAGATCTTCAGGGCAGAGTGGATACCATACTCCATGCAGAAGTAGGCCACAGATGCGCGCTTGGAGTCAGGCTTCACATCCATGTATGCACGGAACAAGTCATAAACGCCCTTGATGCGCTTCATCAGCGCCTTATCCTTCAGAATCTCTTCCTTACGTGCAAAGCTGAGACGCTCAAGCAGCATCACAGGGTTATGCTTCACGTCATGATACAGTTCAGAATCGAGGTCACGGAACAGATCACGGGCCTCATAATTCCATACCCACCACATGTTGTGGGCAATCTCGTCCAAACACTTCAGCTCTTCAGGGAGTGTGGCCTTGACGGTCAGCATCTTCCAAGCAGGAGCATTTGCATAATCTGATTTAATTTTCATAATGCTATCAAATATTTATCTTTGAATTCTATATTATTGTTATTTCTTTCGCTGTTCAGCCTTGGTGAGGGCGATGTCGTATGCCTCATAATAGTATTTGATGAACTCACTCCAGAGAGCCTTCTTCGACAAAGCGCTGGCATTCGTACGACAGGTGTCCACCTGTTTCTTGGTCATATTCGAGAATTCAGCCACAGTATCCTTGATATTGTCGGCCACCTCAGAATAGTTATAATCAGTACGATGGATGACCTTCACGCCATCGGTTATCTCACCATAACGGCCAATCTCCTTGTTGGCCCAGAGACCAAAGCCTGCGAGGTCAGTGGTGATGCAGGGCACTTTGAAAGCCACAGCCTCCAACGGGGTATAACCCCAAGGCTCATAGTAAGAAGGATAGATGCACAGGTCGTTACCCAATACTACATCATAGTAAGGCATGTTCACGATACCATCTTTACCATCGAGATAACAGGGCAGGAAGATCACCTTCACCTTTTCATCCTTTCGGTTGTGCATATCGTAGTATTTCAGCATGCCCAGCACATTGTCATGACTCATGTTGTGGAGCCAGTGTGTCACCTGAGGCACATCGAGCGGTGTATCGTATTTCTTGCCACTCTTCAGACGTTCCTGCAAATCCTTGCGAGGCTCACCTACCCATCCGGGCACCTCGATGAAAGCCACCACTTTCTTCTTCAGGTCACGATCACGCAACAGGCGGTTCATCGCTTCAACAAACACGTCGATACCCTTGTTGCGGAACTCATAACGGCCAGAGGTAGAAATCAGAAGCGTGTCGTCGCCAAGTTCTTCTCCCAACAGGGCATTGGCGATATCCAACATCTTACGACGAGCCTTAGCACGCTTACGGCTAAACCAAGTTATATTGGGCACAAAACTGTCGTCGAAACCATTAGGCAGCACAACATCCACTGGTTTGTCAAGCAATTCGACACACTCTTTGGCTGTAATATCGCTCACGGTCGTGAAGCAGTCTACATAATGAGCCGTCTGTTTCTCGATCGAGTGCTTCGACTGCATATTCAGTTCACCAGCCATCTGATCCCCGTTATAGGCAAAGAGATAGTCGTAGAGGGGTTTCATATTGCCGGCAATCGAACGACCAATACTCGTGGCATGGGTCGTAAAGACAGTACCTATCTGGGGCAGTTTATTGTTGATGTACAGTGCGCCAAGACCACACATCCACTCGTTAGCATGATAGATGACCTTTACCTTCTCGTTCCACTTACCACCTTCCACATTCCACTTGTAGAAGCTCTCCACGACCAGGGCAGCTGCATAAGAGAACATCGAGGCCTCGTCGTAATCGCCATAGGCATGCAATGAGTCAACGCTGTAGTGCTCCCACAGCCAGCCATAAATCTCGTCTTTCTTCTCGAAATAGGGATTAAAGTCGACAAGGATGGCAATGGGTTCTCCAGGCACCGTCCAACGGCCTACCCTCACTTTCAAGCCTTGTGTCTTGGCCTCGTTTTGCCAATCGGCAAAAAGTGACCTTTCCTCCTTGAAATAAGGACTTTCACTTTCTTTCCAGAAATCAGGACCAATGAAAATGATCTTATCCTGAAGTGCCTCTTGTAGGGTTTTGGCACGTGTCGAAAGGACTGTATAGATTCCCCCTACTTTGTTGCAGACTTCCCAACTTGACTCGAAGATGAAATCTGGCATTAACTGCTTTTTTGCCATCGTTTTATTAATAATTGCCTGCAAAGTTACTTAAATTATTTTAAAATCAGCAAATTATCAGCCACTTTTTTTATATAAGTCTACAAATAATGATTTAGATTATTAACTTTGTCAGCAAAAAAGAAAACAGACTGGGTATGAAGAAGTTTTTTGCCACATTCATTTTAGTCCTCATGCTTTTCCCTGCCATTGCACAGGAAAACAAGGAACCTTTTCGCGCGTACCTTTTTAATAAAGAATATAGTGTGTACCTCAGAATCGACTTCTATCGGGAGAACATCTCCGTTCCTGGCCAGGATCTCTATGGCAAGTTGCCAGGATATCTCTCGAAACAACACAACTCCTTCTGTTGGCTGATTACCTCAGTTGATGTTCATGGCAAAACGGCCACGATGCAGATGATCAATGACTACGGCAGTGAAGACCTGACGGCCACACTGACGGCAGAGAACGATTCTGTCTATGTATTGAAACAGATAGATGGAAGCACGCTGAAAGTGCCTAACAACGGGAAATGGCAGAAACTGCCTAAGACGCTGGAACTGAAACGTCAATAATCGTCGGAACTACCTCCACCACTATAATAGTCGAGGTCTGCCTCGCCTGCAAAGTCCACGATTTCATCATCCTTCGACTCTTTTACAAGACCGTCATCCGGATAGCCCTGATAGCCAGTAATGGGTGTACCCGTTGCTTCTTCAGGGAAACCAACCGTATCCACGACGTTCGTCTGAGGTTCCTTCACTTTCGGGACAATCTCCAACTCGTGTACATCATTTCCTTCGTCCTTCTGCTCCCCAGACTGCCAACCACAGGATACTGCAGTCAGAGCCATCAGAACAGAGATGGGCAAAACTGATAGTCTTCTCATCGTCTTACCTGATTCTGTTAATGTGTCTTGTTCCAATAAATCACGCCACCGATAATCATCAGCGCCACGACTGCTATAATATGCAAAATATCCATATCGTACATCAATTTATTAACAAAAATAGGAGCCGCATCTGCGACTCCTATTCATCTAAAAAGACGGCGGCCTCCTACTCTCCCGCATTGCATTGCAGTACCATCGGCGCAGGCGGGCTTAACTTCTCTGTTCGGAATGGGAAGAGGTGGGACCCCGCTGCAATAAC
>JAEEGG010001492.1_pt1 | contig 63353 bp, 47 predicted proteins | sample 9134161 | NCBI WGS metagenome assembly JAEEGG01 (sample SAMN16246543, study PRJNA631951) | gut metagenome | biome: gut microbiome; feature: rumen; material: CR-attached | host: Bos | place: Iran: Karaj | collected 2018-10
CGCTTCCGCCACCACCGCATCCGCCGGTTCTGACCAGGAGCACTGGGTCGGTCGCGAAGAGGGCAGGCCCGCGCCGGTCGCGAAGATCGTCGAGGCCGTTCCCACGCAGGAGTCCCGCCAGATCGAGTTCGACGACAAGACGATGACCGACGACCACGGCATGCACATCTACGGCATCGCCCGGGATCAGGACGGCAAGAAGTACTATATGGTCAAGAACTCCTGGGGCGAGACCGGCAAGTACAAGGGCATCTGGTACTGCACGGAGGCTTTCGTGAAGGCGCAGACCCTGGACATCACGATCCACAAGGACGCCCTCACCAAGGATCTCAAGAAGAGGCTGAACATTAAATAATGCCGCTCAGAAAGCACATTCCGAACGCCATCACCTCGATGAACCTGGTCTGCGGACTCGTCGGGGTGGTGTTCGCGTTGCGTTCGCGGCTGGACATCGCTTTCTACTGTATGCTGGCGGCGGCCGTCTGCGATTTCCTCGACGGCTGGGTCGCGCGCAAGCTGGGTGCCGCCTCGGAATTCGGCAAGGAGATGGATTCCCTGTCGGACCTGGTGAGTTTTGGCTTCCTGCCCGCGCTGATGCTCTGCCTGCTGATGCAGACTTTCCGTTTCGATGCCGGCTGGATTTGCTGGCTTCCGCTGGTCCTGACGCTGTTCAGCGGCCTGCGCCTGGCGAAGTTCAACACCGACGCGCGACAGACGGACCAGTTCCTGGGCCTGCCCACGCCGGCGGCTGCACTGCTCTGCGGGGCGCTCTGCTGCTTCTGCGTGAACGTGCCGACAGGCTTCCTGTCCACCTGGGCCGCCGGGCCGGTGTTCATCCCGTTGCTGGCGCTCTGTCTGGGCGTGCTGATGGTCTGCGAACTGCCAATGTTCTCGCTCAAGTGCCATAAGGAGGACGGCCGCACGACGGTCGTCAAGCGCTGGACGCTGGTGGGCTTTGTCGTGGTTTCCGTGGCCTTCTGTCTGGTCTTCGGTCACCATCTCTCGCTGGCGGTGGTACTCAGTATGCTCTTTTATATCCTGAACAACCTGGTTTACGTCCTCTTCAAGTTATGAAGCACAGATTCTTCCTTCTGCTGTTAGTCCTCCTTCCTGCCGCCTGCCAGCGGGAGGTGGTGGAGACGCGGCCGACCATCCCGCTGGTGCGGGAGATCCTCGCCGAGAAGTCGGGGCCGCGCATCTCCCTGCTCCGGGACCGCCGTCCCCAGCCGCAGGAAGATATCACGCTCATCGGCGGGGAATTCGCCTGCGACCTGCTGGCCGAGCAGCTGTCCAACCGGGACCTGCGGGACAACGTGGACGGGCGGCATACCCCGGACGGGCTGCCGGATTTCGCCGGCGAGACCTTCACCTGCATCGAGGACGGCAGGCCTTATGCCGAATGGGTGAACGCGGGGGAGAGCGAGGAGCTGCGCCGTCAGGCGGTGTTCCGCGTACTCGCCGCGCTGGACACCGTGGTGCATATCAGTCCTTTCGACCTGGACGGCCTGGCCGTGAAAGCTTCCACGAAGATGATCGTCCTGGCGGACCCTTACCTGATGGAGTACGGCGGCTTCGACGTGGACACGCTGTTCCGCAGCTCCGGCTGCGCGATTCCGGTCCTTTCTCCGATGGAGTCGATGATCGAGCGCGCCTTCGAGCAGGGGAAGCGCTGGGATTTGTCGGTGGGCATCCTGTGCGACCCGCAGTTCGATTCGACGGGCATCTATGAGAAGATCTTTGCGCGCAAGGCGGCGGAGATCGGCGCCAAGGGCGCGGCCTGCGTGGCCTATGGCATTGCGCCGGGCGACAGCCTCCTGCACCGCTTCCTGGGCCGTTATCTGGCCGAGGGGAACACCCGCCCGCTGGATGCCGTCCTGATCGACAATCTGTCCGTGGATCCGGAGTCGATGAAGACCGAGCTGGCCGAGATCGTCTCCGTGATGAACGAGAGTTCGATGACGCTCGGCCGCCAGATTTCCCGGGGCTTCTTCTTCCTCAATTCCTATGACGAGGTGGCGGACCGCTGCTATGCTTTCTTACGGGAGAATAATCTTTTTACCCACAATATTGCCAAACCTCAGGTTTCGATCTACAAGCCCGTCCGCAAGCCGGAGGCCGAGGACGGTTCGATCATCCTGATTCCCGGTTCGTATGTTCAAAATTAGCATTCAGGCGGAAGAGATTGAAGGGATGCCGCTGGGGTCTTTTCCCGGCAGGATCCACGTGATTGACAAGAACGGGATCGAGTTCGTCAAGGCGATCGCCTATCTGCGGGCGCAGAAGATCATCGGTTTCGACACCGAGACGAGGCCGGTCTTTTCGCCCGGCCAGCACCACAATCCCGTGGCGCTGCTGCAGCTTTCCGGCCCTTCGCAGGCTTATCTGTTCCGGGTCGGCAAGTTCGGGATGCGCAAGTTGCTCTGCAATCTGATGTCCAATCCCCGCATCGTGAAGGTCGGCGCCGCCGTCCACGACGATGTGCGCGGGCTGCAGCATTATCAGCGTTTCGAGCCGCGGGGTTTCGTGGATCTGCAGAAGATCGCCTATGAGTGGGGGATTCGCGACAAGAGCGTGAAGAAGCTGGCTGCGAACATCCTCGGCGTGCGGATTTCGAAGTCGCAGCAGCTTTCGAACTGGGAGGCGGAGGAGCTTACCGCCGGGCAGCAGATGTATGCGGCGACGGATGCCTGGGTGTGCCGGGAGATGTATCTGAAGCTGCTCCAGTGCGAGAAGCATCCGCTGACGCCGGAGGAGCTGAATCCGCCGCAGCCGCAGCAGGAGCAGCCGAAGAAGGTGGAGGTGAAGCCGGAGGCGGACGCCCCGGCGAAGCCGAAGTCGCGGCGCAGGCGTCATCGTCACCGCCGGCCGAAGAAGGTGCAGGAGGCGCCGGTGGCCAATGGTTAAGGTTTTTCTCAAGCACGGGCGCGACGAGTCGTTGCGCCGTTTCCATCCGTGGGTTTTCAGCGGGGCGGTCGCCCAGGTGCAGGGTTCGCCTGCCGAGGGCGATATCGTCGGCGTCTATAGCGCCGAGGGGCAGTTTCTGGCCTCCGGCCACTGGCAGGTCGGTTCCATCGCCGTCCGCATCCTTTCTTTCGATGCCGACCCCACCGCGCCCGATTTCTGGATCGATTCCATTTCCCGCGCGCTTTCTGTCCGGGAAGCAGTAGGTTTAGTTGCCGCCTCTGGTCAGGGGACGAACTGCTTCAGGTTGGTGCACGGTGAAGGGGACGGTCTGCCGGGGCTGATTATCGACTGGTATGACGGAGTGTGCGTGCTGCAGGCGCATTCGGTGGGTATGTGGCGTGCGAAGGGGCAGATCTGCGAGGCGCTGAAGGCCGTGTTTGGCGATCGCCTGAAGGCTGTGTACGACAAGAGCTCCGGGACGGCGCCGTTCAAGGCGGGACTGGAGCTGGTGGACGGCTATCTGTACCGGGCGCCGGGGTTCGAGGCGCGCGAGGCGGTGGTGCTGGAGAACGGCCGCAAGTTTCTCGTCAATTGGGAGGAGGGGCAGAAGACCGGCTTCTTCCTGGATCAGCGGGACAATCGCGAGCTGGTCGGCAGGTATGCCGCCGGGCGGCGCGTGCTCAATCTTTTCTGCTATACCGGCGGCTTCAGCATCTATGCCCTGACGGCCGGTGCCGCGCTTGTCGATTCCGTCGATTCTTCCGCCAAGGCCATCTCTTTGGTGGAACGCAATATTACCTTGAATCGTGCTCCCGGAGGCGGCCAACTGCCTCCTGAAACGTCCGGCTGCGCCGGACCCCTCCCATCTGGCGATGGGCCCCTCCCTCTTACGATGCCGAGGGTGGCACGGTTTCCTGAGGCAGTTGCCGCCTCCGCGGAGCAGGTATGTAACAGTTACTGCGAGGATGCAATCGACTTTTTACATAAGACGGAGGAGGGGAAGTACGATCTGATGATCGTGGATCCGCCGGCGTTCGCGAAGCATCGCGGGGCGCTGAAGAATGCGCTGCGGGCGTATCAGCGGCTGAATGCCGCGGCGATCGCCAAGGTGGCGCCGGGCGGGCTGGTGTTCACGTTCAGCTGTTCGCAGGTCGTCGACAAGATCACCTTCGCCAATACGGTCTTTTCCGCGGCCGCGCAGACGGGCCGCAGCGTGCGTATCCTGGACCGTCTGTGCCAGGGCGCGGACCATCCGGTCAGCATCTATCATCCTGAGGGGGAATACCTCAAGGGACTGCTGCTTTACGTGGAGTAGCGTTATTCCGCTTCGATGAGTTCGAGGAGGCGGTCGATCGCCTCGGTGTCGGGTATGTGGCGCAGGACGGGCTCGCCGCGGCGGTAGATCGTGACGCGGCCGCCCCCTTCGCCGACGTAGCCCCAGTCGGCGTCGGCCATTTCGCCGGGGCCGTTGACGATGCAGCCCATCACGGCGATCACCATCCCTTTGAGGTGGGCGGTACGACGCTGGACTTCTTCAAAGGTGGTCTGCAGGTCGTACATCGTGCGGCCGCAGCCCGGGCAGGCGATGTATTCAGGCTTGTAGAAGCGGCGCCGCGCGGCCTGCATGATTTCGTCCCGCAGGTATTCGGACAGCCCGGCTTCCGCCGGAATGTCGTCGATTTCCCGCTTCAGCAGTTTCGGTCCCCATTTAATAGCGGCGTCTAGCATGGCCCTTTCGGAGCCGGCGCTGCCTGACGGCGAAAGCTCAGCCGCAGCAGGATTCGTGGCGCCGAATCCGGTTCCCGCGTTAACGGGAAGCGAGGATGGAAGCCGAGACGCAGGCAGTGCCGGCTCCGAGAAGATGCCGGTTCCATAAAGCGCAAGATATTGTGCGATAGGAAGTTCGTTGACGGGAGGTTCGGTGAGGGAGACCCGGATCGTGTCGCCTATGCCTTCCTGGAGGAGGGAGGCGATACCTACGCAGGATTTGATGCGGCCGCTGTCGCCGCCGCCGGCTTCCGTGACGCCGAGGTGCATCGGGAAGACCACGCCGCGCTCCTGCATGCGCCGGGCGAGCTCGCGATATGCCTGCACCATCACGACGGTGTTGCTGGCCTTGAGGGACACGACCACCCGGTAGAATTCCGCCTCGATGCACATCTCCAGCCATTCCATCGCGGCGAGCGCCATCGCCTGCGGCGTGTTGCCGTAGCGGTCGGTGATGTAGCGGCCGAGCGATCCGTGGTTGAGGCCCACGCGCACGGCGGTGCCGTGCTGTTTGCAGACTTCCAGGAAGCGGGCGAACTGCTGCCGGGCCTGTTCGTGGTCGGGGTGGAAGTTGCCCGGGTTGATGCGCACCTTCTCGACGATCGGGGCCACGGCGATGGCCGTCTCCGACGAGAAATGGATGTCCGCGACGAGCGGCACGTCGCAGCCCGCGGCGCGCAGTCGCGCCTTGATCTCGGCGACGCAGGGGACGTCCTGCCTGCCGGGCACGGTGATGCGCACCAGCTGCGCACCGGCCGCGGCCAGTTCGAGGCACTGGGCGAACGTGGCATCGACGTCGGAGGTGTGCGTGTTGCACATCGTCTGGACGACGACGGGATGTCCGCCGCCGATCACGAGCGACTCGCCGACGCGTACGGGAAGGGTCTCAATTCGTGCCATAGACGATCGCCTTGGCCTCCCGGCGCAGCGCCTGGCTGGTCTTGCCGGAGCGTTTGGTCAGCTGGAAATGGACGCCCACCGTGACGATGGCGTCCATCGGGTAGGCGTAGCGGTAGTAATACTTGCTGGCGTAGTCGGGATCGTAGAGAGAGGACCAGGACCAGCGGATGAGGGCGTTGACGTGGATCTCGACGGGATCGAGCATCAGGCCGAAGCCCGCGCCGCCCTGCAGGCCGTAGTCGAAACGGTGCTCGTAGGGGCGGAAGGCGTTGGTATAGGCCGGGTCCAGGTTGGGCCCGGAACGGGAAATGCTGTTGCGCCAGCCGCCGTACACGCCTACGTTGGCCATCAGCTTGCCCGGGTAGAAATCGACGTGGATCTGGGCCAGGGCCGGGATTTCGAAGACTTCGATCGTCCCGCGCTCCGCTCCGTCCAGCTCCTGGGTGGTACCGGTCTCGGGGTTCTTTTCGAAGGCGAAGCCTTCATAGCCGTGCGCCGCACCGACGACCAGGGCGAAGTAAGGGAGCTTGTCGAACATCTTGCTGAATTTCGTGAAGGTCACGCTCACGTAATTGGGCGAGATGACGAAGGCGCGGTTGTGGCGCGCCGGCGCATAATACATCGTGGCGAAGGAGACACCGTAGTTGACCCCGATCAGCATATAATCGTTGATCGGGGGCGCCTCGGTCTCGATGGCGAGGCTGTCCGCCTCGAAACCCTGGGCGCCGGCGCCCAGGAAGGCGGCGCACAGCAGCAGGAATACGGTGAATGTCTTTCTCATGGCCGGATCAGGGGAAAAGGGATGCTATCGGGACGGGCTGGGAGACTTCGGCGCTGGCCGGGATGTCGATGTACTGGCTGCCGGAGAAATCCAGGAAGACCACGCTCTCCGGCTGGCGGTGCTCCAGCAGCGAGCCGGTGTCCACGATGGAGTTGCGGTTGTCGTCCACCGTGAAGCGGATGCTGTAGCGGCCGGCCTTGAGGTAGGGGAAGTACAGGACCTGGTCCTGGTCCACGATGTAGCTGCGCAGCACGCGGTCGCGCTTCTCGGGCAGCAGGTCCACGATGAGCCTGCGGTCCACGCCGCTGAGCTCCAGCTCCAGCTGGCTCAGCGTCTCGTCCGTGGGCAGGCTGACCTTGACGACGGTGCTGTCGGACCAGAAGCCGTTGATGTCGCGGAAAGCCCTGTAGGGGAGTTTCATGGAATACTGGAAGCCCGGCTGCAGTTTCTCTTTGGGACGCAGGATGTAGCGGCGCAGGTTGAGGGAGTCGTGCTCCACGGTGAACTCGGCGCGGCTTTCCCGCTGGCGGGTGTTGATCGCGATGAATTCGACCTGGTCGAAATGTTCCGTGATGATGGGGTTCCTGAACTCCAGTTCAAAGCCGTTCTGCTCCACGGTCTCGGGCTCGACCTTGAAGCTGTACACGCAGGTCGTGTCCTCGCGCCGGATGTTGCGCCGGCTGCTCTTGGAATAGGTCCGCTTCTCGGCGAGGAGGGGCAGTTTGACGATTTCCTGCACGGGGGCGAGCCTGCCGAGCGAGTCGGTCTTTCGGTAATTGACGAAGATGCGCATCGTGTCCGGTGCGGCCTGGCGGCTGTTGATCCACAGTTCCAGGCTGTCCTGCCGGATGTTGAACTGGGTGATGAGCTGGTCGGCGCGGTAGCCGGGAATCCACAGCGAGTCGATCCAGGCGCCCGGGGCCATGAAGGTCAGGTAGGCGGAGCGCTCGGCGGTGCGTACCTTGTTGACGATAAGCTGCTTGGACGGCCGCTCGCGGAAGAGTTTGAGCTCGTGCTCGCTGCGGCGCGCCTGGCAGCGCACGGTGTCGAGCATATCGTATTTGAGCATTTCCGGCACGGTGTCGTTGGCGAAGAGCACCGGCCGTATGAGCGAATCGATGAAGGCGATCCGCTCCGTCTCGGGATCGTAGAGGTTGTCGTTGTTGGCATCCTTGATCGCGTAGAGGCGGTAGAGGGTGTCCTGGATGAAAGGAAGGACGAAGAAGCCCCAGTCGTCGGTCTTGACGGCGGCGTAGGGCCGTTGCTGGAAGACCGCGGAGTCGGCGTGGTCCTTGTGGAGCAGCACGGTGGCGCCCTTGACGGGGGCGAGGGTGTTGCAGTCCACCACGGTTCCCGTCATCATCATCGAGTCGATCTGGCTGCCGGTCGAGAAGACGTAGGTGTAGCCCGGGAACATATTGCCTTCGTTGGCGTCCACGATGGCGTCGGTGAAGCTCAGCGTGTAGGTGGTGTTCTCCGCCAGCGGCTCCTCGAAGGAAACGATGACGTTCTTGCCGCGCATACGAGCCTTGGGCGGGCGGCGCTGGGGCGGGGACAGGAAGATGTTGGCCGGGGTCTTGATGGTGACGTATTCGTTGAAGGTGAACACGAAACTGGCGCCCGACACCGGCACGCCCACGGCGCCCGGCAGCGGCTTGATGTCGATGATCAGCGGGGGTATGGTGTCCTTCTTGCCGCCGCTGGGGGCCTGCGTCGTGTTGGCGCACGACGGGGCGAAAAGCGGGGCGAGGATGCCGCAGACGAGGATCACGAGGGGCAGGAATCTCTTCATAGCGTCAGATATCGGTGCGGATGACGTCCTGGATGCCGTCGATGTGGCTGAGGCCTTCGACCATACGTTCCAGGTTTTTCTTGTCCCGGACGAGCAGTTCGATGAAACCCTCGAACAGCTCGCCGTCGGCGGACAGCTGGAGCTTGCGCATATTGATGCCCAGGGTCCGGGAGATGAAGCTGGAGATGTCGTTGAGCAGCCCCAGCCGGTCGATTCCCTTGAGGGAGATGCGGATCGGGTACTCCTGCTGGACGGCCATCCACTGGGGAACGACCATCCGGTTGCCGTATTTGCTGGCGAGGCTTTCGGCGATGGGGCAGGATTTCTTGTGGACCATGACCAGGTTTTCGCTGGCGGAGAAACCGATGACCGGGTCGCCCGGGATGGGGTGGCAGCATTCCGCGATGCGGTATTCGATGGCGTGCACGTTGTCCTCCCGGGAAGGGGATTTGCGGCGCCCTCCGGTCGAGAAGTCCTTCTCGTTGATGATGGCCTTGAACTCCTCGGGGCCGAGGAGGCCGAGGCCGATGCGGAAGTAGAGCTCGTCCACGTCGTGGATCTGGCTGTAGTCCTGGAACTTTCGTATCAGCTCCTTGCTGCTCTTCTGGCCCATCAGCCGGATGCGCTCGCCGAAGATGCGCTTGCCGTCGCGCGCGATGGCGTCGAAGTCGCGGCGGAAGTATTCGATGACGCGGTTGCGGGCGTAGCGGGTCTGCAGGAAGGAGATCCACTCCATCTTGGGATGGGCGCGCTCCGCGGTGATGATTTCCACCTGGTCGCCGGCCTTGAGGGCGTGCGAGAGCGGCACGAGCCGCATATTGACCTTGGCCGCGATGGCCTTGTTGCCGATCTCCGTGTGGATCAGGTAGGCGAAGTCGAGGGCCGTGGCGCCGCCGCGGATCGCCCGTTGTTCGCCCTTCGGGGTGAACACGACGATCTCGCTGCTGACGAGGTCCTTGTGGATGATGTCCAGCAGTTCCAGTGCGCTCAGGTCATCGCTCAGCAGGATGTCCTGGACCTCGGCGAGCCATTTGTCCATCTCGGAGTCGTTCTCGGAGATGTAGCCGTCGTTCTTGTAGGCCCAGTGGGCGGCGATGCCCTTCTCGGCGATGTCGTCCATACGCTTGGAGCGGATCTGCACCTCCACCCAGAAGCCGGCGTGGCTCATCAGGGTGCAGTGCAGGGCTTCGTAGCCGTTGCTCTTGGGCTGGGAGATCCAGTCGCGGCGGCGGCTCAGGTTTTCGCGGTACAGGTGCGTGATCGTGGAGAAGATCAGGTAGGCCTGGCCGCGTTCGGTCTGGATGGTGTTGTCCGAGGGCTCGAAGATGATGCGGACCGCATACAGGTCGTAGATCTGTTCGAAGGGAACCTGTTTCGTGCGCATCTTGTACCAGATGGAGTAGGGGGTCTTGATGCGCTTCTTGATGGTGAAGCGGTAGCCGGCGTCCTTGAGCGACTGTTCGATGGGAGCGATGAAGGTGTCTATGTCCTTGTCGCGCGAGGCGATGTTGCCCTTGATGCGCTCGGAGATGCGGTTGAAGTCTTCGGGCTCCTTGTAGCGGAGCCAGATGTTCTCCATCTCCGACTTGACGCTGTACAGGCCGAGGCGGTGCGCCAGCGGGATGAAGATGAACATCGTCTCGGAGAGGATCTTGTCGCGCTTGTGCTCGGGCATGAACTCGATGGTCCGGCAGTTGTGGAGCCGGTCGGCGAGCTTGATCAGCACGACGCGCACGTCGTCGTTGAGCGTCAGCAGGATGCGCTTGAAATTCTCGGCCTGGAGGCTTTCCGTGGCGGCTTCGCCCTTGCGGTCTTCGTTGTCGAGCACGGTCTTGATCTTGGTCAGACCGTCCACCAGGGTTGCGATCTTGTCGCCGAACAGGTTGCGTATGTCTTCGACGGAGTAGGCGGTGTCCTCCACGACGTCGTGCAGCAGGGCGGCGCAGATGGACTTGCAGCCGAGGCCGATCTCCGTCACGACGATGTTCGCCACGGCGAGCGGGTGGAGCATATAGGGCTCACCCGAACGCCGGCGGACGTTCTTGTGGGCCTGGTTGGCGAATTCAAAGGCCCGGCGGACCGTGTCCACCTCCGATTCATCCTTGCATCGGGTGGAGGCGACCTGCATCAACGCGGCATAAGCCTCGTCGATCTTGCGGTAATCGTCGGGTGTGAATTGGGAGAAACTCATGATCGGTTTTCAGCATCCCAGTCGGAAGCCTTGTATTGATCTACATTCTGGAAACTATAGGTGAGCTGCGCACCGTAGATGATGATCTGCCAGCTGAAGTTCAGCCAGATCAGGAAGAGGGGTATGGCGGCGAGGATCCCGTAGGCCTGGTTGAGCCGGCCCACGAACATCTGCGTACGCAGGTAGAGGTACTGGAAGATCATGAAGATTATGCCGGCCACCAGCGCCGAACGGAAGGCGTACTTGTAGCGCACGTGGGTGGCGGGGATGTATTTGTACATGACCGACATCGTAAGGACCACGATGAGGTAGAAGACGACGTAGCCGAGCAATTTGACCAGGAAGCGCACCTCCTTGAGGTCGAGACCGTAGAGGTTCGGGATGTTGGTGGCATAGACCAGTCCGGAGCCGAAGATCACCACGATGAAGGGGGAGAGGATCAGCACCAGGAAGTAGAAGCCGAAGCGCTTGTAGATCTTGCGGGGGATCTTGAGGATGCCCCAGACGTTGTTGAAGACGCGCTCGACCTGGAACATCATCCACAGGATGGCCCAGAGGAACAACAGGGCGGAGACGAGTCCGAGACCGCCGCCCTGGGCGGAGGCGAGGATGTTGCCGGCCCGCTCGGAGAGCATGGTGACGATCTCGGGATGGGTGGGCAGGGCCATCCGGAAGACTTCCGTGATCATATCGTCCAGCCCGAGACCGCCGGTGACGGCGAAGGCGAAAGCGATGAAGGGGACGAGGGCCAGGGTGATGAAGTAGCTGAGGGAGACGCACTGGAAGCCCATCCGGTTCTCCGTGAAGGTGCGGAAGGTGATGCGGATCAGCTTGACGATGCGGACGGTCTCCGCATAGAAGGCGCTGCACCCGCTGGTGTCGAGCGTCCATATGCGGTCGGTGAACAGATCCGTTATCTTATTGGCTATCTTCATCTTATATTAAAACAACGATAATTGTTCAACGGAGTTGCCGGACGGCAGCGGCCCTTCTTCCGCCATCGTGCCGATATCGGGCAGCATCGCGCGGAAATCCTCTTCGGAGATGACCGGGATGCCGAGTTTCTCACATTTTTTTAGTTTCTCGGGGCCGGGCTTGGTACCGGCGAGCAGGAAGGCGGTGGCGCCGCTGACCGACGAGCCGGCCTTGCCGCCGTGGGCTGCGATGAGGTCCTTGATGCGCTCGCGGCTGATGCTGAAATTGCCGGAGACCACGATGGTCTTGCCCGCGAGGGCGTCCGACAGGGCGGCCTCCTGTCCGGCTCCGTCGAAACGGAGACCGGCGGCGCGCAGCCGGGCGATCTGCTCGAGGTGGACGGGGTCGTGGAGGTAGTCGAAGACGCTGCGGGCGATGACCTCGCCGATGTCCTCGACCTCCAGCAGCTCCTCCTGCGTTGCGGCGGCGAGGGCGTCGATGCTGCCGAAGTGGCGGGCGAGGGCCTTGGCGGTCGTCTCTCCCACGTAGCGGATGCCGAGGGCGAAGAGGACGCGCTCGAAGGGGACCTGCTTCGACGCCTCCAGGCTGTCGAGGAAGCGCTGCGCGGCCCGCTCCTGCCAGCCTTCGAGGCTGATGAGCTGGTATTTGCTGATGTCGTACAGGTCGGCTGCGGTGCGGGCCAGGCCGGTGTCGAAGAACTGCTCCATCGTCGCTTCGCCGGCGAGGATGTCCATCGCCTTGCGGCTGACGAAGTGCAGCAGGCGGCCCTTGATCTGCATCGGGCAGCCGTCCTGGTTGGGACAGAACCATTTGGCTTCGTCCTCCGGACGGACCAGCGGGGTGCCGCAGTCGGGGCAGCGCTCCGGGAAGACCGGGCGCTGCGCGCCGGCGGCGCGGTGGGCGGGATCGACGCCGGTGATCTTGGGGATGATCTCGCCGCCCTTCTCGACGAACACCCAGTCGCCCACGCGAATGTCCAGCAGGGCCATCTGGTCGGCGTTGTTGAGGGTGGCGCGCTTGACGAGCGTGCCGCTGAGCTGCACCGGGGCGAGGTTCGCCACGGGCGTGACCGCGCCGGTGCGTCCCACCTGGTAGTCTATGCCGAGCAGTTCGGTGCAGGCCTGTTCGGCCTTGAATTTATAGGCGACGGCCCAGCGGGGCGACTTGGCGGTGTAGCCCAGCGCCCGCTGGCAGGCGAGCTCGTTGATCTTGATCACGATGCCGTCGGTGGCGTAGGGCAGGAACTTGCGCTCCTTGTCCCAGTGGTCGATGTAGTCCTTGATCTCGCTGATGTTCCGGCAGAGGCGGCGTTCGCCCGAGACGGGCAGCCCCCAGCGCGCGGCGGCGTCGAGCGCCTCGCTGTGGGAGTTGAAGGTGATGGATTCGGCCGGAATGTGGTAGAGGGTGCAGATCAGGCCGCGGTGCGCCACTTCTTCGGGATCGATCAGCTTGAGCGAGCCCGAGGCGGCGTTGCGGGGGTTGGCGAAGGGAGGCTCTTCCTGGGCCTCGCGCTCGCGGTTGAGGGCGTCGAAGGCTTCGTAGGGCATCAGGATCTCGCCGCGGATTTCAAATTCTTCGGGATAGTCCCCGCGGAGCTGCTGCGGGATGCTCTCGATGCGGCGGACGTTCTCCGTCACGTCGTCGCCCTGGATGCCGTCGCCCCGGGTGAGGGCCTGCACGAGGGCGCCGTCGCGGTAGGTCAGGCAGATGGCCGTGCCGTCGAATTTCAGCTCGCAGCTATAGCTGAAGGAAACGCCGTCCAGGACCTTGTCGGCCCGGGCGGCGAATTCCTCGATCTCTTCCAGGGAATAGGTGTTGCCCAGCGAGAGCATAGGATAGCGGTGCGCGCGCTGGACGAAGCCCTGGCGCGCCTGAGACTCGGCGTTCGCGCCCACGGGAGCGTCCAGGTCGGAACCGACGCGGTGGGTGGGGGAGTCGGGGCTGTCGAACTGCGGGAAGGCCGCCTCGAGTCCCTCCAGCTCGTGCATCAGCTGGTCGAACTCATAGTCCGACATCGTCGGCGCATTATCGACATAATAGCGCCGGCTGTTCTCCCGGAGGGTCTCCCGGAGCTGCTCTATCCGTATTTGGGCGTCCTTTGCTTGCATCTGTCCGCGCGCGTATATGCGCACAACCCACAAAAATACGCATTTCCCCCGGAATTCGCAAACCGGCCCTGCGGGCTGAGAGGAAGCGGTTGCCGGGCACGGAAAAGGGCCCCAGCGTGCCCGGGACCCCGTTTTTCCCCTTCCCGGGCACGGAAACCCCCTCCAGCGTGCCCGGCAACCGCTTTCTGCGGTACCTATCGCAGCATCCGCTGCGGCTCGGAGCAAAGCGACGCAGGGGGTTCGGGGGGAACGCCCCCCGACATCAAGCGGAGCGAGCAGTACCTATCGCAGCATCCGCTGCGATAGGTACTGCTCGAAGGCGGGCTTGTAGGCGTCGGAGACGTGGATGAAAGAGTCGCCGACGGAGATGTCGTAGGAACCTGTGACGGAATCAATCTTATCCAGCGCGATGATGTAGGAGCGGTGCACGCGCATGAAGGTGGTGGCTGGCAGGAGTTCTTCCACGGCTTTCATCGTGATGTGCGTGACGATCGGGCGCTTCTCGGAGAGCAGGTGGAGCAGGACATAGTCCTTCATTCCCTCCACGTAGCGGATGTCCGCGAACTCGACCTTGCGCAACTGGCCGTCTGCCTTGACGAAGATGGCGGTGCGCTCCTCGCCCTGCGGCTGGACCGTCGTGGCGGCAGACTGGTCGGCACTCTCCAGGAGCTCGAACCAGCGCCTGGCCTTCTCCGCCGCCTCCAGGAATTTCTGGTAGCGGATGGGCTTCAGGAGAAAATCCAGCGCGGAAACCTCATAGCTGTCGAAAGCGTACTGCTTGAATGCGGTGGTGAAGATGACGCGCGTTCCGTCCGGGACCATGCGGGAAAGCTCCATGCCATTCAGGTCCGGCATCTGGATATCCAGGAACACCAGTTGCGGGCGGCGGTCCCGGATGGCTTCCAGCGCTGCGACGGGGTCGGTGAAAGACGCCTCCAGCGCAAGGAAGGAAGTCTTGGAGATGAAATTCTCCAGCATCTTGACGGCCAGGGGCTCGTCGTCGACGACAATGCAGTTCAGCGCTTTCATGCCAACAGGTTTTTCAGGGCAATCCGCACGGAATAGACACCGTTTTCGTCGTTCTGCTCGTAAGAATAGGCGCCCGGGTAGATGAGCTCCAGGCGGCGCTTGAGGTTCTCCACGCCGATGCCGGAGCCGATGTGGTCCTCGCCGGATTTCTCGAAAACGGGATTCTCGCAGCGGAACACGAGATCGCGTCCCTCCGGGCGCAGGCTGATGCGGACGAAGGAAGCCGCCCGGGCATTTACTCCGTGCTTGAAAGCGTTTTCAATCGGGGAGATGAACAGCAGCGGGGCAATCTTGACCTCTGCGTCGGGGAGATCCCAGGAAGTGGTCACTTCGGTGAGTTCGTTGCAGCGTAGCTGCATCAAGTGGATATAATTGTCCATGAAAGCGACTTCGCCGGCAAGCGGGACCTTGTCCGTGTCCGTGTCATACAAGGCATAGCGGAGCGTGTCGCTGAGCTGGGCGATGCTCTCCTGCGCCTTGTCCGGATCGATCTGCGTGAGGGAGGAGATATTGTTGAGCGTGTTGAACAGGAAGTGTGGGTTGAGCTGATGCTTGAGCCAGGTGAGTTCGGCCTCGGCCGTCTTGCGCTTCTCTTCCTGGAGCTGGAACGCGATGTCGTTGGAACGGATCATGGACCGCACGCCGATGGCGAGAAAGATGAAGACCAGCTGGAAGAAGGCCGCGGAAAGCAGCGTCGGGATGCGGAACGCAAGAATGTCCCGCCGGGCGATTTGCGCCCGGAAAGGCTCCGGGATCTCCCCGCGCGGGATAAAGCTCGGGGCATTCAGCAGCGCGAGCAGCAGCAGGTTCACCACGATGAACCAGACCATCTTCTTGCGGAAGAGCAGCTTGGGTACCAGGAGGAAATAATTGACCAGATACACCAGGCAGATCGGCAGCATCGTATAGAAGGACGGCCAGAAGGTAAAGGCGAAACGGTTGCTGTCGCCCGAGATCAGCCAGGTGAAGACGGCGGGCAGCAGCATCGCGCAGGCCCAGATCAGGACTTGCGCGATGTTGAGGACGAGACGGTTGTGCTGTCTGTTCATCACGGTTGCAGTTTATCTTCTACAAAGATAATAATTATTCCGTTACATCATTCCGCCTCCCAACATACTGCTGCCCAGGCTCTCGGCCGTGCTCTCCATATTGAGAACGTCGTCGTTGCTGATGGACTTGCGGGCGCTCTTGACGCGGGCGTTGCCCTGCTTGCCGAAGCTCCAGCTGATGCTGAAATTGAGGTTCTCCATCGGAATCGTGTTGACGCTCACGGAGCGGAAATCCTTGCCTTCGGTGACGCTCTTCATCTGCATTCCCTTGCCGCCGCTGAGCGGCAGGGTGTAGTTGATGCTGACGCCGAGCCGGTCGTCCAGGAAGCTCTTGGTCAGGCCGACCATCGCCATGCTCATCCCCGTGCTCCAGCCCTGCAGGGTGTAGGTGCGTCCCATCGCCACGACGTTGGCGCTGAGGCTGAAGCCGGCGGGCAGCGCCTGCTGGATACCGAGCATCGCGTTGTAGCTCAGGCCGCTGTTCTGCTGGCCGAGAACTTCGCTGCGCAGGTCCACGTAGTTCAGGCCGCCGTTGAGGAAGATGCGGGTGTTGGGGCTCGCGTTCCAGTTGATGAAGGCGCTCAGGCCGGTGGTGCTGGTGCGGACGATGTTGCCGTAAGTCGTGTTCAGCAGCCGGTCCGCGTCGTAGAAACTGTAGGAGGAGATGCCGTTGGCGACGAGTTGCTCGCGCAGGGTCAGGTTCACGATCCAGTTGGGGCTGTAGAGGTTGTAGACCAGGCTGAGATTGTGGCCGCGCTCGACTTCGAGGTCGCCGTTGCCGTAGCTGCGGGCGGTCGGGTCGGAGGTGTCCACGTAGGGGTTGAGGTAGCTGATGCCCGGGCGGCTGATGCGCATGTTGTAGGACAGGCCGATATTCTGCGTCATGCTGAGGTTCCACTGCAGGCTGGCCGTGGGCACGAGGCTGCCGTACTGCGTGCTGAATTCGTTGCCGGCGTTGTTGACGCTCTGCCAGGTGTATTCGTAGCGGACGCCGCCCATCAGGCTCAGTGCGCCGACCGTGGCCTTGGCCTCGGTATAGACGGCACCGATGCGGTTGTAGAAGTCATAGTCGAGGCTCCCTGCGGCGTTGTAGGCCCAGTCGCTGCCGTTCCAGAGGTAGAACTGCTGGTCGGAGCTGTTGTGGCGGCTGATGTACTTGGCACCGGCGTTGAAGGTGGCGCCTGCGCCGAGCGGCGTGGTGAAGTCCACCTGGAAGGTGTGGTCTAAGGAGCCCTGGGTGCCGTCGGTCCGGCGGTCGGTCAGGTCGAGGGCGGCCAGCGTCCCTGCGTTGAAGCTGTTCTCGCTCACGGAGGTGGAAGGCGTGCCGGAGAACTGGTAGGAGAAGATCAGGCTGCGGGCGGGCTCGTCGCTCCAGAGGTGCTGGTAGTCCACGCTGGCGGTGATGGAGTTGGAGGTCATCTTCATCAGGGTGGTGCCGTCGTAGCCGAAGAGGGTGGCGCCCTGCGCGCCGGTCATGCTGGTGCTGGTCAGGCCGTCCATCGTGGTGCCGAAGTGCATCAGGCCGGCCGTGGCGGAGATGAGGTTCTGCGGGTCGATCTCGTAGCTGGCGCTCAGGGTGCCCATGCCCATCGGCAGGGTCATCGCCGACTCGCTGTGGGTCAGGGTGCTGCCGCCCACCCCGCCGATCAGCTCGCGGGTGACGTCGGTCGTGGTGCCGGGCATACTCATGTACATCCCGTTGCCGTTGAGGCTCCAGGTGAACTTGCCGGACTGCTGGGTCAGGAAGAGGCCGCCGCCACCGCCGCGGGTGCTGCCCATGGCGCGGACCGAGCCGTAGAAAGCGTCGGCGATGCTTTCGCCGCCCGTGGCTTCGCGGTTGGTGACCAGGTTGAGCACGCCGCCCACGCCTTCCGCGTCATAGCGCACGCCCGGGTTCGTGATCACCTGGATATCTTTTACATAGGAGGCCGGCATCATCTTGAAGATCTGGGAAGGGTTGCCGGAGAACATCTGGCTGGGCTTGCCGTCCACCGTGACCTGGAAGCTGGAGGAGCCGTTGACGGTGATGTTGTCCTGGCCGTCCACGGTGACCATGGGGACCTTGCGGAGCATGTCCAGGACCGTGGCGGTCTGGGAGTCCACGTCGTCGGCCACGTTGTAGGTCATCCGGTCCACTTCCATTTTCACGAGCGGCCGCTGCGCGGTCACGGACGCCTCCGCGAGGGCCTCCACGTCGTCTTCGATCAGGATATCGCCCAGGTCGAGGGTCTCCTGCCCGTCGAGGGTGAAGGGAACCTTGCGCTCCTGGCGGCCGATGCCGGAGAAATAGAGCGTGTAGGCGCCCCGACCGGTCAGGACCTGCGAGAAGGCGCCGTCCAGGTCGGTGGTGGTGTAGGCGATGGGGGTGGCGGCATCGTCCGCGCGGAAGAACTGCAGGACGGCCGCCGGTTCGCCCTGGCGGGTGAGGGCGTCGAGGATGTCGCCCGTGACGACGGTGCGCTGGGCGGAAAGGGCCGTGCTGAAGATCACGGCAATGGCGAGGGTGGAGAGAATTCGTTTCATATCGCGTTCGTTTTATTTTCTGCTGCGAAATTACGGCGGCCGGGGCCCCGCGTCAACGAACTTTCGACGAACGCCACCTCCCTTTCGACGAAAAATCGGCCCTTTCGACGAACGCCCTTTTCCCTTCGACGAAAAACCCGGCGAATCGCCGGCGGGGCACCGGCTGCCGGGCACGCTGGAGGGGTTCTCCGTGCCCGGGAAGGGGAAAATCGGGGTCCCGGGCACGCTGGGGCCCTTTCCCGTGCCCAGCAGGTGGCGGCTATTGAAAGAAACAGATAAAACGGGAAGGAAAACCCGCAAAAAGAGAGAATTCTTCCTTCCATTATTTGGAGGGAAGCCACAAGGCTTTCAATACTTTGCAGCAGCGCACAGAAGTAAACGCTTAATCCGGAAGGTAAACGGCTCATTCTTATCATCTTTGCCGCTATGAATAACATACCTCAACCACCTGTCCGCCCGCTTTCGTTCGGAGAACGGGAGCAGCAATGCAAAGACTTATTCTTCTCGCGCGGCCCCTATTACCATTTATGTACGCCCGGAGATTGTCAGTTGGTCCTGTTTGAAACGGACGATGATTTCCGCTTTGCCATGAACCTCATGGCATCGAGCACCTATTCAGAACCGGACGTCAATGTCATTACCTTTGAAGCGATGCGCACACACCTGCATCTAATAGGAGAAGGGCCGGTTGCCGCTGCCGAAGAATGGTTCTCCAAACTAAGAAAGCGACTTTACAGATTCTACCAATCTACGGGGCGGGTTCGTAACCTGGATACTTTTCAGGCCAGTGTATTCCCGATAGATGATCTATCCTTTCTGCGCAATTCGATCGCTTATGTCAACCGAAACGGCTATCTGGTTCATCCTGAACACACGCCATTCTCATATCCCTGGGGCGCCAACCGCTTCTATTTCAATCCGGATGCGAAACAACGACGGGACCGGAAATACAGCGATTTATTCATTCGGGAAAGACGGCAACTGTTTGGCAGCCATTCTGTGGATTACGCGGGAGAGGCCCCCATTGTGGATGGATATATCTCTCCCGCATTTTTCTGTGACTTGAAACTTGGCGAGGGTGTTTTTCGCGATGCACGCCATTATTTCAGCTTGGTCTCACGAAGTGTCGAAGCTTATAAAGATATCGCCAATTTGCTGGGAGACAGCATATTCTATACGGATGACGAATTGTATCTCATTGTCCGCCAGATGTGTCGGGACCGCTATGGAAATGCGCGCCCCGAGATCCTGACCCTGGATCAGAAAAATGAAATGGCTCGAACACTCCACTTCGATTACAAGTCTTCGAATAAGCAGATCCAACGCATGCTCCGCATGGAAGAGCACAAACTCCTTGCGCTCTTCGGGAAATAGCCTGCCAACGCGAATTGCGCGTCAGACTCTTTTTCCCTATCTTTGTGCAAGACATGCCCCAGATCAAACAGATTGTTTTCCTAAAGGACAAATCCGGAGTGTTTAGACTTCGTGATGATATCAAGTCATTTGGTTTTGATGACCGACGTGGACAATACTATGTTCAGTTTAAGAAAGGGGATAACTATCTGTACTACAATCCAGCCAATGTGGATGTGGCAGAGTTCGTCAAACAACTGGAGCCGCCATTCCGGATAACAAGAAAAGATGACGGCGAGGTCTTTTCCCATGTCTTGGGCGTTAGGGTCTTTGAAGGGAGGGAAAACAACGCTTTCCGTGTTGTCTATGAAAATGGAACCGGGAAGAATTATCCTGCTGATTATGTGTCTATTGAGGAACATATTGACGACTATCGATCTATCAATGTCTGGGAGTATTTGAATGAGGTCGCAAAATACAACGTTATTCCTGTCGATGATGACAAGACCGTAAGCTTGGCAGACAAGTATGACAAAATAGATTTTGTGGCCAAGAATTCCCTCCTGGAAGCTTATTTGAATGTTGAATCATATCGGAAGCCCTCCATAGGCCAGAGCACTCCCATTTTCCCGTTTGGCTGCAATAGGAGCCAGTATAAGGCAGTCCGAAATGCGCTGGAGAGTGATCTGTCTATCATACAGGGCCCTCCCGGCACAGGAAAGACGCAGACGATTCTAAACATTCTGGCAAATCTGATTATCGAAGGTAAGACGATGGAGATAGTCTCCAACAACAATTCCGCCGTTGAAAACGTTAAAGAAAAGCTCGAGGCTGCTGGGCTGGGTTTCCTTTGTGCACAGTTGGGACGCGCCAGCAATAAGAAGGATTTTGTTGACGGCCAAACGGGTATCGTCCCCGAGATGGGAACTTGGAAACTAGATAATGTCGAACAGATTCGCCAAAAAGCTATTTCCCTTTCCAGCGAACTCCAGCAGTTGTATGAATACCAGGAACGACTAGCGTTATGTTCTGAGAAACTGATGGAGTACAGGCGTCAGGCAGAGCGATTCCCGAATAAAGCAGAATTCAAAAGACTTTGGTCAGCTCAAACTCTTGAACGGTTCTTTCTTCTCTGCAACCGTGAGTTGGAGCGCAAGCACCATCTCTCTTGGTTGACGCGTTTTAGGCTTCGTTATCACCGGCTCCCTGCTAATGATGATGCGCCCGATAAACTCCAATATCTGCTCATGATTAGAAAAATCCACGAACTGAAGAAACAGTGTAAGTTTTACCAAGAACATGTTTCGGACGTTGATGTGAAAAATGATCAGCTGAGGAAGATATCGATGCTAATTCTCCAAGACCAGTTGTTTAGAAAATATGGCGCTTCAAGGCAGCGGACTGTATTTGCTGCAGATGAGATATTCTTGAAATCCCGAGACTTCCTACATGAGTATCCGGTTGTAATCAGTACAACGTTTTCCGCAACATCCAATATCAACCCAGCATATAAGTTTGACTACTTGATTATGGATGAGGCGTCACAGGTGGATATTGCTGCCGGTGCTTTAGCGTTGAGTTGTGCAAGGAATGCCGTTATTGTGGGCGACTTGAAGCAGTTGCCCAATGTGGTAGACCAGCACACGGAGGAGGTTGTCAGCGCCATCTTTGCAAAATATGGCATCGCTGAAGCTTACAGATACTCTGCAAACAGTTTCTTGTCATCCCTCTGCGCCCTATATCCGAATATTCCTCAGACACTTTTGCGAGAGCATTATCGTTGTGATCCTCTCATCATTGGATTCTGCAGCAAACAGTTCTACAATGGCGAACTGATTCCTATGAAGAAAAGCGAAGGGGAATTCGCTCCTATCCGTGTAGTCAGGACCGTCAGGGGCAACCATGCCCGTGGGTCCGTCAATCTCCGCCAAGTAGACACAATCATGCACGAGATTCTCCCGGTTTTGGAAGAACAATTCACTGACATTGGTATCATTGCGCCATACAACAATCAAGTGAATGCATTAAATGACGCAATGGAAGCGACGGGAAGGAAATATGTGGCGGCAACCGTCCATAAGTTTCAAGGACGTGAAGATGACGTCATTATTCTATCAACCGTGGACAATCAGATTAAAGAGTTTACGGATGATCCTCATCTACTGAATGTCGCTATATCAAGGGCCAAGAAGCAGTTTACACTCGTGGTGTCTGCCAATGAACAACCCGATTCCAATATCCAAGAGCTTATTGACTATATCGAGTACTATCAAGGCAGGAGCGAAAAGAGTGAGATTTCGTCCATCTTTGATCTTCTATATGAGGACTATTCGAAAGAACTCCTCAACTTCTACAAGAGCCATAAAAGAGTATCTGATTACAATTCTGAAAATCTAGCCTACTGGGCCATTTATGACACTATTAAGGAGAATGGTTTAAAGCATTTGGATATCTTGATGCATTATCCTCTCCGCCATCTAATCACGCCACAGTCCAAGTTGACAAACGAAGAAAGATTATATGCTTGCCATCCTTGGACACATATTGACTTCTTGGTATTTGATACTGTTACCCATAAGGCAAAACTAGCTATAGAGGTCGACGGAACGCAGTATCATAAGATTGGCTCTAAACAGAGTCAGCGTGATGAGATGAAAGATTCGATCCTTTCATTGATCGGTCTCCCCCTCCTAAGGTTGAGTACTGCAGGCTCCCGGGAGAAGGAAAGAATATCTCAAGCGCTTCGCGGATAGCCTACTGCCGGGCACGCTGGAGGGGTTTCCCGTGCCCGGGAAGGGGAAATACAGGGTCCCGGGCACGCTGGGGTCCTTTTCCGTGCCCGGCAGCCCTGGGGGTGGAAATGAGGAGCAGCCCGGCAGGTGTATTCTTGCATTTCCCGGGGAAAATGAGTAAATTCGCGAGATTTACGGATTATCCAAACAGTTAGTATTATACATCCATGAAAGATTCTATCATCATCCTTTGCGGTGGCGGCCCGGCGCCGGGTATGAACACCGTAGTAATGTCTGTTGCCAAGACCTTCCTGAATGGCGGTTTCCGTGTCATCGGCCTGCATGGCGGCTATAGCGGCCTGTTCAGCCCGGACCCGCGCACGGAGGACATCGATTTCTACAAGGCGGACGCCTATTTCAACCGGGGCGGCAGCTATCTGCAGATGAGCCGCTTCAAACCCACCCAGGAGGATTTTGAGAAGAATTTCAACCTGTCCCTGTTCCAGGAGAACAACATCAAGCTGCTCGTGACCGTCGGCGGCGACGACACCGCCTCGACGGCGAACCGCATCGCGAAGTTCCTGGAAGCCAAGCAGTATCCCATCAAGAACATCCACGTCCCCAAGACGATCGACAACGACCTCCCGCTGCCGGACAACACCCCGACCTTCGGCTTCAACTCCGCCAAGGATGAGGGCGCGCATCTGGCCCGCACCGTGTACGAGGATGCCCGCACCAGCGGCAACTGGCTTATCATCAGTGCCATGGGCCGCAGCGCCGGCCACCTTGCCCTCGGTATCGGCGAGGCTACGCACTGCCCGATGACCATCATCCCCGAGATGTTCAACAAGACCCCGATCACGCTCGACAAGATCGTGAACCTGGCCCTCTCCGCCATCCTCAAGCGCACCATCCTGGGCATCCACTACGGCACCGTCGTGGTGGCCGAGGGCGTTTTCCACGACCTCGACCCGCAGGAGATCAAGAACGCCGGCGTGTCCATGACCTACGACGAGCACGGCCATCCCGAGCTCGGCAAGATCAGCAAGGCGGTCCTGTTCAACGATATCCTCGAGAAGAAGTTCAAGGAGATCGGCCTGAAGGTGAAGACCCGTCCCGTGGAGATCGGCTACGACGTCCGCTGCCAGGATCCCATTGCCTTCGACCTCACATACTGCTCCGAACTCGCCATGGGAGTCTATGACCTCTACAAGAAAGGCGAGACCGGCTGCATGGTGTACGTGGATGCCTTCGGCGAATCCCACCCGCTGTACCTGAAGGACCTTCAGAACGCGGAGGGCAAGATTCCGCCGCGCCGCGTGGCCATCGAGGGCGGCATCGCCCAGAGCTACTTCAGCCACATCTGCCACTTCATCACCCCGGCCGACTACGAGGCCGCGAAGAAGTATGTCGCCAATCCGGAGGCGTACGACTTCAAGAAGATCCTGAACTGGTAATCAACTGGTTATAAAAAGAGAGCGGCCCGCCAAATCGGCGGGCCGCTCTCTTTTTCAACGGTCCTCTATTTCTTCGAGACGGTCTCGAACACGTTGCAGACGCCCGTGTAGTCGATCTTGCCCTGATGCTCCAGGTATTCCTGGATGATGGAGGCGGTGGTGCGGTTGAGGCTGCGGCCCTGGTCCTTGCGCGGGGAGTCCGCGATGGCGGCGGAGTAGCTGTTGGTCACGACCTTGTAGGTCTTCTTGAGGTCGAACTTGCTGCCGTCGGGCCAGGTGATCTTGACATCCTTGACCTTCTCCGGATTCTTCTTGTCCATGGTCACGTTGCAGATGATGCCGCTCACCTTCGGGAAGCCGTAGGTGTCGTTGCGGCTGATGGAGATGAGGAAGTCCTTGAGCTCCTGTCCGGTCATTTCCATCTGGACGGTGTCGTTGCCGAACGGGTCGAGACGCAGTACGTCGCTGACCGTGAACGGTCCGGCGGGGAGGTAGTCATAGCGGACGCCGCCAGTGTTGGTGACGCCGATGTCGGAGCCGGTCTCCACGCGCCAGGCGTCGGTCATCATACAGCCGAGCTGCTCGTAGCTGGTCATCGGGGCCGTGAGCGTGGCGAGTACCCGCTGGAAAGCCGGGTTGTTGCTGAAATAGTCGACCACTTCCTGGACGACCACGTTCTTCTTGGGATAGTCGGCCACGTTGATGATCTCAGCCTTGCGGCCCACGACCTTGCCGCCCTCGACGGTGATGGTGGTGTGGGTGCAATTGACCAGGCGGTTGGTCACCTGGGTGATCATGATGCCGTTGTGCATCTCGCCGCCGTCGATGGCGGTGTGGGAGTGGCCGCCGATGATGACGTCCACCCAGGGGAGGTCCTTGGAGATCTCCACGTCGGCGTCATAGCCGATGTGGGAGAGGAAGATGACCACGTCGCACACATCGCGCAGCCACTTGTACTGCTGGACGGTCTCGAGGACGGGCTTGAAACTGAGGCCCTTGACGTTGTCCGGATGCGTGTCCGGGGTCATACGGTCGTTGACTTCCACGGCACCGACGAAGCCTACCTTGACGCCGTTCACGTCGAAGATCTCCGTGGGGCGGGGATAGATGCCGAACGCGGGTGCGGGATCCAGGTTGGCGCAGATGTAGTCGAAGCCGGACATATGCATCAGCTTCCCGAGGCCCTCGGCGCCGGAGTCGAACTCGTGGTTGCCCATCGTGGTGGCGTCGAAGCCGATCATATTCATCAGGATGACCATCGGATAGGCCGGGATCTCATACAGGTCGTTTAGGGGCTCGCCGGTGCGGTTGTCACCGGCGGAGATGATCAGCAGGTCGGGATACAGGGCGCGCAGGCTGTCCGCGATGGCGGCGAGCTGCGGCATGTTCTCGATCTTGGCGTGCATGTCGTTGACGGAGAGGATGTGCACTTCCTTCCGTTCCGCATGGGCCGCGATGCCAAGCAGGCAGACGGCGGCCAGGGTCAGCAAAAGTTTTTTCATTTCGTTATCTTGAATTTGATGATTTGTCCTTCGCGGAGGGGAGCGTCCAGGCCGATTTCGTGGCCGTACGCGTCATAGATGCGGCCCTGGTGGAGCTTCGCGGCGCCCAGGCGGCGGTGGACCAGATAACGCAGCACGGCGTGCTGCGAGCGGGCTCCCTCGAAGAGCTCTACGGTCGTCCGGTTGACGGTTACTTTCATGGCAGTCCGGTTAAAAATCTTCGAAAGTTACGAAAATACGTCCGGAAATACAAAAAAAAGACCGGCCCGCAGGGGTCGGTCTTTTCGAAGGGAAACGTCTCCCGGATTATTCGCCGGTGTTGGCCATAGTGCCGGAGATGTACTGATCGTAGGCGCTCATATCCACGAGGCCGTGGCCGGAGAGGTTGAAGAGGATGACCTTCTCCTCGCCGGTCTCCTTGCACTTGTTGGCTTCGTCGATGGCCGCCGCGATGGCGTGGCAGGACTCCGGAGCCGGGATGATGCCCTCTACCTCGGCGAAGAGCTTGCCGGCGGCGAAGGAATCCAGCTGGCGGATGTCCACCGCCTCCATATAACCGTCCTTGATGAGCTGCGAGATGATCGCACCGGCGCCGTGGTAGCGCAGGCCGCCCGCGTGGATGTTGGCGGGACGGAAGTCGTGGCCGAGGGAGAACATCGGGATGAGCGGGGTGTAGCCGCTCTCGTCGCCGAAGTCATACATAAACTTGCCCTTGGTGAGCTTCGGGCAGGATGCCGGCTCCGCGGCGATGTAACGGGTCTTCTTGCCTTCGAGCAGCGTGTGGCGCATAAAGGGGAAGGAGATGCCGCTGAAGTTGGAGCCGCCGCCGAAGCAACCGATGATGATGTCGGGGTATTCGCCCGCCATCTTCATCTGTTTCTCGGCCTCCAGGCCGATGACGGTCTGGTGCAGGCAGACGTGGTTGAGCACGGAGCCCAGCAGGTACTTGCAGTTCGGGGTACTCATTGCGAGCTCGACCGCCTCGGAGATGGCGGTGCCGAGTGAACCCTGGTGGTTCGGGTCGGCGGTGAGGATGTCCTTGCCGGCACGGGTGGACATCGACGGCGAAGGGGTCACCAGGGCGTCGAAGACCTGCATGATGCTGCGGCGGTAGGGCTTTTGCTCATAGCTGATCTTGACCTGGTAGACAGCGCAGTCCAGGCCGTAGAGTTTGGCGGCGTAGGAGAGGGCCGCACCCCACTGGCCGGCGCCGGTCTCCGTCGTTACGTTGGTAACGCCCTGCTGCTTGCAGTAATAGGCCTGCGGGATGGCGGAATTGAGCTTGTGGGAACCCAGCGGGTTCACGCTCTCGTTCTTGAAGTAAATATGGGCCGGGGTGCCGAGCGCCTCCTCGAGGCCGTAGGCACGTACGAGCGGCGTACAGCGGTAGTATGCGTATTTCTCCCGCACTTCCTCGGGAATGTCGATCCACGCATCGGTCTGGTTGACCTCCTGCTTGGCGCACTCTTCGGCGAAGAGGGGGAAGAGGTCTTCTGCTTTGATGGGCTCCTTGGTGCCGGGATTGAGCATGGGCTGCGGTTTGTTGACCATGTCAGCCTGGATGTTATACCACTGGGTAGGAATCTCGGATTCCGGCAGGATAAATCTTTTCTGTTTCATTATGTTGTGTGTTAATAATTTCTATAACTTGTCCTGAATGTAAGCTTCGAGTGCGTCGATGGCGCTGTCCGCGGTCGCCCAGCCCGTGCAGAAACGCACGGCGGTGTGCGTCTCGTCCACCACCTGCCAGCATTCGAAGCCGAATTCGGCGGCGAGGGGGCCGAGGCAGTCGTTCTCCAGGATGGGGAAGACCTGGTTGGTGGTGTTCTCCACCAGGAAAGGGATGCCCTTGGCGGCGAAGGCGGCCCGGAGCCGGTCGGCCAGGCGGTCGGCGCGGCGGGCCAGCTGGAAGTACAGCCCTCCGTTCATCAGAACCTCGAACTGGATGCCCAGCAGGCGGCCTTTGGCCAGCATTCCGCCGTGCTGCTTGATCAGGTAGCGGAAGTCTTCGGCGAGGCTGGGGTCGGTAAAGACGACGGCTTCGCCGAAAAGGGCGCCCTGCTTCGTGCCGCCGACGTAGAACACGTCGCACAGGCGGGCGATGTCCTTGGGCAGGAGCCGGCAGCCGGAGGCCTCCAGGCCGTAGCCGAGGCGGGCGCCGTCGATGAACAGGGGAATCTCCCATTTCCGACAGACCTCGTGAAGCTCGGTCAGCTCCTCTTTGGTATAGATGGTGCCGAGCTCGGTGGAGAAGGAGATGTAGACCATCCCGGGCTGGACCATATGCTCGCGGCTGAAGTCCCGCTGATGCGCTTCGAGCGCAGCGCGGACCTGGTCCGCACTGATCTTGCCCTGCGTGGCGGGGAGGGCGAGCACCTTGTGGCCGCCGTGCTCCACGGCGCCGGTCTCGTGGACGTGGATATGGCCGCTCTCCGCGCAGATCACGCCCTGGTGCGGGCGCAGGAGGGCGTCGATGACGGTGGCGTTGGTCTGGGTGCCGCCGACGAGGAAATGCACTTCCGCGTCCGGGCAGTCGAAGACGAAACGGATCATCTCCGCGGCTTTCGCACAATGCGGATCCTCCCCGTAGCCCAAAGTCTGCTCCAGATTCGTCTGCTGGAGCGCTTCGAGGATCTGCGGACAGCATCCTTCCAAATAGTCGCTTTCGAAGTGAATCATACTAACTAACCGGTGTGATGTGGCTCGCAAGGTAAGAAAAAATACGAAAAAAACCTCGATTCGCATCGAGGTTTTTTCTCAATTCTAACCAAATTATTAACCAATGAAAAACGTTCTGTCTCTACAATAACAAGGTCCGTGCCAAAAAACGGAAACCTTGCGCGGAATCTGGTTAGAGCGGCTTGTATTCGAAACTGACCAGCTTCGCGCCGCCGGCCAGCAGGTAGGCGGGACGGAGGGCGAAGAAGCCGTTGTAGGTGTTGTGGTGGAACCTGGAGACGTCGATGCCCTCCTCGACGAGCTCCCAGTCGCCGTCTTCGACCTTCTTCCAGGTGCTGGCGACGTTGCGCTCGTTGCGGATGCGAAGGGCATAGTGCGGCTCGCTGCCGCCCAGCCCGATCTTGGCGGCTTCGTTGTAGAAAAGGAGGAGACCGGCGGAGCCGCTTTCCGGAACGTCGAATTCCGCCGTGATCTCGTAGGACTCGTCCACGGCGGTCGCCAGGTAGAGCGTCCCGCCGGCGTAGCCCGGCTCCCATTTAGACCAGAGCAGCGGGTTGGAGAAGTCGCGCAGGGCGCTGTAGTCGCCCTGCAGGCCGCCCCACTCCCACTTCGCGCCGTCCTTCTCCGCGAGGACGGGCCAGCCGTCCGGCGTCCATTCCACGCTCTCTATCAAGGTGTTGCGCCCCAGGGTGTAGAAACCGTTGCGGTAGGCGTGGTACACGATATACCAGTTGCCGTCGGCATCGTCGAAGATGGTGCCGTGGCCCTTGGACCACCAGGCTTCGTCGGCGCTGTAGGTGTGGACCATCGGGCTGTAGGGGCTGTTCTCCCACGGGCCCAGGGCGGACTTGCTGCGCGCGACCACGACCATATGGCTGGTCGGCGGGCCGGCGGTGCCGCCTTCGGCGCTCACGAGGTAGTACCAGTCGCCGCGCTTGAAGAGCTTCGGCGATTCGAGCCACATCCCCTCGGTCTCCCACTCGGTGGGGTAGGCCCAGCCGTCATAGACCTTCCGGCGCGGGCCGTCCGCGGCCAGGCCGTCGGCGGTCAGGGGCGTGACGAAGCCGTCGTTGGTGTAGAGGTAGCGGCGTCCGTCCTCGCCGATGACGTGGCCCGGGTCGATGCCGCCCACGTCCAGCTTGACCGGAGCGCTCCAGGGCCCTTCGGGCCGCTCGGCCGTGACGACGTAGTTCTCGCCGCGGCTGGTCGGATAATAGATATAGAACTTGCCGTTCACCTTGCAGATCTCGGGGGCGTAGATGGAGTAATTTCCGTCCTCCACGGCCCGCGCTATCGGCTCCCAGTGCAGCAGGTCGGTGGAATGCCAGACCAGCAGGGCGGGGAAGTAGGTGAACGAGGAGTGCGTCATGTAAAAATCTTTCCCGTCGCGGACGATGCTCGGGTCCGGGTAGTCGCCCGGGAAGATGCAGGTCTTGATCGGCGCCGCCTTCGGCGCGCAGGCGGCCAGCAGGGCGGCGAGAAGCAACAGGGTAACTCGGTTTTTCATGGAAGGTGTATTTTTTTTGTAAAAATACGGATAAATGCGCAAAAAAACGTAAATTGCAGAGGACACTAAAACCAAAATGTAATGAAGAAGTCATTTATCGAGAGAATCAGCGACATCACGCGCATCCACCGGCGGGCGGCGTTCGCGGACGTGCCGGATCGCATCGCCGCGAAGGAAACGCCTTTCGAGACCCTGGCGCGGGAGCGCTATTCCTGCCGCGCGTTCAAGGACACGCCGTTGACCGACGCGCAGGTGGAGCAGATCCTGGAAGCGGCCCGGCTGGCGCCGACGGCAGCCAATAAGCAGCCCGTCCACGTATGGGCGGTCAGGAGTCCGGAGGGCCTGGAAAAACTCAAGGGAGCCACGGCCTATACCTTCGGGGCACCCGCCGTGTTTATGGTGGGCGCCAGGCCCGATGCCGCCTGGGTGCGCAAATACGACGGGAAGAACGGCGCCGACGTGGACGCCGCCATCGTCGGCACGCACATTATGCTGGAAGCCTCGGCCCTGGGGCTGGGCAACGTGTGGGTCGGCTCATTCGATCCCGCGAAGATCAAGGCCGACTTCCCGGCGACGGACGGCTACGAAGTGGTGTGCCTCTTCCCGGTGGGCGTCCCCGCCGCGGGCGCCGGCCCGAAGCACGCCGAGCGGCTGCCGATGGAAGAATTCGCTTCAGAACTGTAAAACGACCGCCACTATGATTGAACAGACTACCCCCAATCCGGAGAACGCCGCCATCGCGCAGCAGTTCCTCAAGAAGTGCGGCACCTACTACCTCGCCACCGTCGAGGGGGACCAGCCGCGCGTCCGCCCCTTCGGCACAGCCGAAATATTCGAAGGGAAGCTCTACATCCAGACCGGCAAGGTCAAGGATGTCTATAAGCAGCTCATCGCCAATCCCAAGGCCGAGATCAGCGGCTTCGTGGACGGCGAATGGATACGCATCCAGTGCGAGCTGGTCCCGGACGACCGCCTCGAGGCCAAGCAGGATATGCTGGACAAGAATCCAATGCTCCAGCGTATGTACAAGGCCGACGACGGCAACACCATCGTATTCTGGTGCCGCAACGCCACGGCGACCTTCTCCTCGTTCACCGCTCCCTCCCGCACGATCCGGTTCTAGCTGCTTGGTGGAAGCAAAAAGGCCGCACAGACAACTGTGCGGCCTTTTTGCTGTATTCGGATGTCAGTGCTGGATGGACATCAGGCGGATGTATTTCAGGACGAAGTCCGACCAGCCGGCGTCGCCGGGGAACTGGTAGCGGGCGTTGCCCTTCGGATCCTCCCTGAAGATCGTCTCGCCCGTGGGGGTGAGGGTCACGAAGCCGCGCGGGGAGAGCTTGTAGAAGATGTCGTCACCTTCGACGGCGTTGATGACCGCGAGGGGATCCCACATCTTCTGGAACTTGTCCTCGGTCAGGTACTCGTAGATCCACTTGATCGGATGCGCATCGGTCCAGTCCATATCCTCGATGATCTGGGCGGCGCTGTAGTACAGCGGGTCGCCCACCTCGCCGGGGGAGAAGACAATGTCGATGTCCTTCGGCCATAACTCGAAGAATTTCAGCGAGAAATCGATGGCCGCCGTGAAATTGTAGTCGTGTTCGAAGGAATCGCCGAACACGCCGCCCATACAGTAGATGTTCTTGACCTTGCGGCTGACGAGCTCCACGCCGCTGAGCGGGGAGTACTCGTCCGGACCGGACTGCAGCAGGCGGGACAGGCAGGTGACGAAGCCGATGGATGCGATGGTCACGGACTTGTCCGGTTGAGCGGCGAGGAGCTTGCGGTAGAGTTTGTAACCGTCCATATACTCGCCCTTGTCGCCGATGCTGCGCTTGAACAGGACGTTGCCGTCGACGTCACGCGCATATGCCATGTTGTGGTAGGGGATATAGACGTGCGGATCCTTCACGCCGGCCTTCTCCAGGCCGATGGGGATGTCGGGATAGCCGTAGTAGTTGTTCATCACGTCCACGGCGTCCGCGTTGGCGCGGTCCATGCGGTCCACGACCACGCCCAGCAGCGTGCAGCGCTTCATATCCATATAGCGGTACAGCATCATCAGGGCGAAGAGGTCGTCGGTGGAGGAGCCCATATCGCAGTCGAGGATCACGCGGATGTCCTCCTGCTCGTAGTTGGACTTGACGTTGATGTCCTTGGATGCCACGTACACGGTATGCTGTTCGTTCTCACGGGCGAAAGCAAGTGCGCTTGCCAGGTCGTTTTCAGGGAAGGAACGGGTGCTGTCGAAGTAGTACAGCCCGGTGTCGGGGTCGCGCCAGCCGCCGACGATGTTCTCGTGGGCGTGGGCGTGCTTGATCACGGACGGCAGGCTCTTGCGGTCGAAGTGGTCCTGCGTGGCCTTGTAGGAGACCATCAGGCCCTCCTTGGGGTAGCTCATCGTGTTGAGGTCCAGGGTGAAGCCCTCGGGCATCGTCTGCCCGATCACCCAAAGCGCCGTCGCCAGATCCTTGTCAGAAACCGTCTGCTGGCTGAATGATGGCACGGCCAAAGCCAGTGCCATCATGATGATCAATATCCTTTTCATTTCTAGTGCTGAATGGCCATAAGGCGGATATATTTAAGGACGAGGTCGCACCAGACCGCATCGCCGGGATACTGGTAGCGGGCGTTGCCGTTCGGATCCTCCTTGAAGAGGGTCTCGCCGTTGGGGGTGAGGGTCACCCAGCCGCGCGGGGAGAGCTTGTAGAGGGCGTCGCCCTCGACGGCATTGATGACCGCCTGCGGATCCCACATCTTCTGGCCGGTGTCGCAGTTGAGGTACTGGTAGGCCCACTTGATCGGGTGCAGGTCCGTCCAGTCCATATCGGAAATGACGGTCTCCGGACGGTAGTCCAGCGGATCGCCGACCTCGCCCGGGGAGAAGACGATGTCCACCTCCTTCGGCCACAGCTCGAAGAACTTCAGGGAGAAATCGATGGCAGCCTTGAAATTGTAGTCGGGCTCGACGGCATCGCCGAACACGCCGCCCATCGCGTAGATCTCCTTGACCTTGCGGCGCACGAGCTCCACGCCGTTCAGCGGGGAATACTCGTCCGGACCGGACTGCAGCAGGCGGGAAAGGGACGTGACGAAGCCGATGGAGGCGATGGTCACGGACTTGTCGGGCGACTCGGCGAGGAGCTTGCGGTAGAGCTTGTAGCTCTCCATATAGCTGCCGTTGTCGCCGACGCTGCGCTTGAACATCGGGACGGCGTCCACGCTGCGGGCGTACGGGAGATTATGGTAGTTAATGAACACGTGCGGGTTGGGGATGCCCTGGGTCTCCAGGCCGATGGGGATGTCGGGATAGCCGTAGAAGTTGTTGAGCACGTCCACGATGTCGGCGTTGGCCTTGCCCATACGGTCCACGATCACGCCGATGAGATTGCAGCGCTTCATATCCATATAGCGGTACAGCATCATCAGGGCGAAGAGGTCGTCGGTGGAGGAGCCCATGTCGCAGTCGAGGATCACGCGGATGTCCTTCTGCTCGTAGTTCGTCCAGATGTTGATGTCCTTGGAGGCGACATAGACCGTGTGCTGGTCGTTGTCGCGGGCGAACTGGACGGCGGCGGCGAGGCTGTCCTCCGGGAAGGCGCGGGTGCTGTCGAAGTAGTACTTGTCCTCTTCGGCGTTGTACCAGCCGCCCACGAGGTTCTCGTGCGCCCGGGCGTGCTTGATGACGTTCGGCAGGCTCTTGCGGTCGAAGCTGTTCTGCGTCTCCTTGTAGGAGACCATCAGCCCTTCCGTGGGCTGGCGCATAGTGTTGAGGTCGAGGGTGAAGCCGTCGGGGAACATCTGCCCCATTGCGTAGATGACGTTGACGAGCTCCTTGTCCGTGAGCCGTTCCTGCGCCTGGAGGGCGGAGGCGGCGGTGCAGAGGAGCGCGAGTGCGAGGAAAACTTTTTTCATATTCGGATTTGGGTTTGAAATTACACTACATCAGATGCGAAGATACGGGTTTTCGGGGAGAATGCAAAGTGTTCTTCTTTTTTCTTATATTTGCGAATATGTATGATCTTGCGATAATCGGAGGTGGTCCCGGCGGCTACGTGGCCGCGGGCCGGGCCGGCGCCGCCGGACTCTCCGTCGTGCTTTTCGAAAAAAACAGCCTGGGCGGGGTGTGCCTCAACGAAGGGTGCATCCCCACGAAGACGCTGCTGTACAGCGCCAAAGTCTATGATTATACCCGCCACGCGGACCGCTACGGCGTGAACGTCGAAGGCTCCGCCATCGATTTCGGCGCCATCTTCAAGCGTAAGGAGAAGGTGGTGCGCAAGCTGGTCGGCGGGGTGAAGGCGCAGATGAAGGGCGCCGGCGTGGAGGTGGTCGCCGCCGGGGCGGTGATCCGCGGCCGGAGCGGGGAAGGGTTCGCCATCGCCGCGGGCGAGGCGGAATACGAAGCCCGCAAGCTGCTGATCTGCAGCGGATCCGAGGCAGCCGTGCCGCCGATTCCCGGCTTGCGCGAAGGGCTTGGCGGCTGCGTCGTGACCAACCGCGAGATCCTCGCCCTGACGGAGCAGCCTTCGGAGCTGGTGGTCATCGGCGGCGGGGTGATCGGAATGGAATTCGCGAGCTTCTTCAATTCGATCGGCACGCAGGTGACGGTCGTGGAGATGCTCCCCAAGATCCTGGGGCCGCTGGACGACGAGATCAGCGCGATGCTCCAGGCGCAATATGAGAAGAAGGGCGTAAACTTCCGGCTCGGCTGCAAGGTGGTCGCAGTCGAGGGCGACACGGTCGTCTTCGAGGACGCCGAAGGGCAGACCTGCCGCGTGCGCGGGGACAGGATCCTCGTCTCGGTGGGCCGCCGCGCGAATCTCCAGGACATCGGCCTGGAGAGCATCGGGGTGGAGCTGGCGCTCAATCCCGCCGGACGCCCGTACGGCATCAAGGTGGACGAACATATGCGCACGAACGTCCCGGGCGTGTACGCCGCGGGCGACGTCACGGGCTTCTCGATGCTGGCGCACACCGCCTCCCGCGAAGGGGAGGTGGCCGTGAACGACATCCTCGGCAAGCCCGACCGGATGCGCTACGACGCCATCCCGGGCGTGGTCTATACCAATCCGGAAGTGGCGGGCACGGGGCTGACGGAGGCGGAAGCCGCCGCAAAGGGCCTGGACGTGACGATCCTGAAGCTCCCCATGGCTTTCTCGGGCCGCTTCGTCGCCGAAAACGAGCGGGGCGAGGGCCTGTGCAAGGTCGTCGTGGACCGCTCCAGCCGCAGGGTGCTGGGCGTCCATATGCTGGGCAATCCCTGCTCGGAGATCATCCAGGGCGCCTGCATCGCCATCGAGCAGGGTATGACCGTGGAGCAGCTCCAGGAGGTGGTCTTCCCGCACCCGACCGTCTCCGAGATTCTGAAAGAAACTGTATTCCAATCAATCAATTAACACACGAGTATGGACAACAAGATTTCCCGACGCGAGGCCCTCAAGGGCCTGTTCTACGGAGGCATCGGCCTCGCTGCGAGCGGATCGCTCCTGCAAAACCTCGGCACGAATGCCGTCGCCGCCAACCTCCCGGCGCGCGCTCCCTGGAAGGAAGCCCCGGAAGGATCCAAGATCGACACCCGTACCTGGAGCAAGCTGGGGGAGACCCTCGGTATGCTCGGCCTGGGCTGTATGCGCCTGCCGACGAAGAGCGGCGGCGGAGGCGGCTTCGGCCGCAATCAGCCGCTGGACCAGGAGGCCGTCAACGCGATGGTGGATTATGCCATCGCACACGGTATCAATTACTTCGATACGGCTCCCGCCTATGGTGAATCCGAGGTGGTGACGGGCCGGGCGCTCAGCCGCCACCCCCGCACGTCCTTCAAGATCGCGACCAAGCTGTCCAATATGAACGGAGCGGCCACGCTGGAGGCGGGCAAGCAGATGTTCGAGACCTCGCTGAAGAATCTTCAGGTGGACTACGTGGACTTCCTGCTGCTGCACAACATCCAGAATATGGCCGGGTACAATTCCCGTTTCCGGACCAACGGCCTCTTCGACTGGCTGCTGGAACAGAAGGCCAAGGGCCGGATCAAGCACCTGGGCTTCTCCTTCCACGGGACCAATGCCGACTTCCCGGGCCTTGTGGACCTGTACGACTGGGATTTCGTGCAGATCCAGCTCAACTATGCCGACTGGAAGGATATGTCCGCCGGCTGGGGCGGCAATTCTGGCGTGACCAGCTCGGAGTACCTTTATAACTACCTGGTCGGCAAGGGCATCCCCGTGCTGGTGATGGAACCGGTCAAGGGCGGCGCCCTGGCCAGCGTCAGCGACGGCATCGCCGCCGTGATGCGGGAGCGCCATCCCGACCTGACGCCCGCCGCGAACGCCCTGTCCTTCGTGGGCTCGCTGCCCGGCGTGATGGTGACGCTCAGCGGTATGTCCAATATGGAGCAGCTCAAGGAGAACGTCTCCCTGTTCACGGGCTTCAAGGCCTTCGACCAGTCGGAGATGGACTTTATGCTGACGGTCGCCGACCTCTACAAGTCCAAGGGTCAGATCCCCTGCACGGCCTGCAAGTACTGTATGCCTTGTCCGCAGGGCGTGGACATCCCCGGCAATTTCAAGATCTTCAACACCGCCAGCGACGTGCTCCTGCTCGGCGCGGAAGCGGGGGACAAGAAGAGTGTCTCCAACAAGCAGCGCGCCTTCCTCAAACTCTACCGCGGCCAGGCCAAGGGTACCCGCGCCGACGCCTGCATCTCCTGCAACGCCTGCCTGCCGAAGTGCCCTCAACACATCAGCATCCCGCAGCACCTGCACCGCATCAGCGACATCGTCGCGAAACTGTAACTTTTATTATCTGATATGAAGAAAGTATTCCTTCTCGCCGCCATCGCGCTGACGACCCTGTCCGCGCTGGCGCAACCCCAGCTCCGCAAGGACAACATTGACGAGGTGCTGAAAGCGATGACCCTCGAGGAGAAAGCCACCCTGCTGGTCGGCGGCGCCCGCGCCGCGACGGTGAACGGCGTGACCTCCGGTGTCGCCCACCAGGTGCCCGGCGCAGCCGGCAACACCCGCCCGGTCGAGCGCCTCGGCATTCCGGGCACCGTCCTCGCCGACGGCCCTGCCGGCCTGCGCATCCAACCGACCCGCGAGGGCACGGACCAGACCTTCTATTGCACCGGTTTCCCCGTGGGCACGCTCCTGGCGAGCTCCTGGGACCTCGACCTGGTGCGCGACGTGACGAAAGCGATGGGCAATGAGGTCCGCGAATATGGCGTGGACGTGCTGCTCGCCCCGGGTATGAACTTGCATCGCAACCCGTTGAACGGACGCAACTTTGAGTACTTCTCCGAGGATCCCGTCCTCTCCGGCTGGATGGCCGCCGCCTATGTGCAGGGCATCCAGAGCAACGACGTGGGCGTGTCCATCAAGCACTACGCCCTCAACAACCAGGAGACCAACCGCAACGAGAACGACGCCCGTGTGGGCGAGCGGGCGCTGCGCGAGATCTACCTCAAGAATTTCGAGATTGCCGTCAAGGAGGCCGAGCCCTGGACGGTGATGTCGTCCTACAACAAGCTGAACGGGGAGTACACCCAGCAGAAGTACGACCTGCTGACCGCCATCCTGCGTGACGAGTGGGGCTACAAGGGCATCGTGATGACCGACTGGGGCAACAAGGCCGGGACGGTGAAGGCCGTCTGGGCCGGCAACGACCTGATGGAGCCGGGCAACCAGAACGAGATCGACCGCATCGTCGCGGGCGTGAAGGACGGGACCCTGGACATCAAGGATGTGGACCGCAACGTCCGCAATATGCTCGAGTACATCGTCAAGACCCCGTCTTTCAAGAAGTACCAGTTCTCCAACAAGCCTGACCTGAAGGCCCACGCCCAGGTGGCCCGCAGGGCCGCCGGCGAGTCCCTGGTCCTGCTTCGCAACGAGGAGGGGACCCTGCCGGTCGCTTCCGGCAAGAAAGTGGCCCTGTACGGCATCTCCGCCCTTGATTTCGTCGCGGGTGGCACCGGCTCCGGCGACGTGAACAAGGCCTATGTCGTGAATATGGAAGAGGCGCTGACCCAGGCCGGCTTCACCCTCGACAAGGGGCTCTCCGACTACTACAAGGCGTACATCGACTATGACAAGGCGCAGCAGGCGCTGGCCGGCGCCACCAGCAACTGGTTCAGCCGCCGCAAGCTTGCCGAGATTGCCATTCCCGAGAATGCCATCAGCAACGAGGCCCGCGCCAACGACCTCGCCGTCATCGTCCTCGGCCGCAACGCCGGCGAGGGCGCCGACCGCAGGCTGATCGACGACTTCGACCTGACGAACATCGAGCGCGAACTCATCCGCAACGTCAGCACCGCCTTCCACGCCGCCGGCAAGAAAGTCGTCGTCGTGCTGAACGTGGGCGGCGTGATCGAGACCAACTCCTGGAAGAACAGCGTGGATGCGATCCTGCTGCCCTGGTCCCCGGGCCAGGAGGGCGCCAATGCCGTCGTGGACGTGATGACCGGCAAGGTCAATCCTTCCGGCAAGCTCCCGATGACCTTCCCGCTGAGCTTCATGGACCACCCGTCCTCCGCCAACTTCCCGTACAATTACAACCGCAACGCGCAGCAGAACAACGGCTACGGCCAGCAGCGCCAGCTCCAGAAGGACGTGGACTACACGAACTACGAAGAAGGCATCTGGGTCGGCTACCGCTATTTCAGCACCGCCGGCAAGGAAGTCTCCTATCCTTTCGGCTTCGGTATGAGCTATACCGGTTTCGCTTACAGCAAGCCCGTCGTCAAGGCCACTGCCGCCGGCTTCGAAGCCAGCGTGACCGTGACCAACACGGGTAGCGTGGCCGGCAAGGAAGTGGTCGAGCTGTACGTGAGCGCTCCTGCGGGCGGTCTCGACAAGCCGGTCCGCGAGCTCAAGGGCTTCGCCAAGACCCGCGAACTGCGTCCGGGCGAGAGCCAGACCGTGACGATCAAGGTGAGCAACTACGACATCGCCTCCTTCAACGATGCCAACTCCGCCTGGGAAGCTCCCGCCGGGACCTACAAGGTGCAGTTCGGCGCCAGCGTCGCGGATATCCGCGCCACGGCCGACTACAAGCTCAAGAAGGCCCAGGCCTGGCCGGTCGCCGACCTGTTCAAGCTGGAGCAGCCGCTCAATGAGATTAACGTAACACGCAAGTAATTGAACAAGATGAAGAAAGCAATGATCATCGCTGCCTCCACTGTACTGTTCGCCGCCTGCCAGGGCGGCGAACCGCAGTTAGGAAAGGCCTCCGTGGACAAGGTTCTGGGGGCGATGACCCTCGAAGAGAAAGCTTTGCTGGTGACGGGTGTCGGGATGGACAGCCAGGCCCCGGCCGCGGTCGCGACCGTCGGCGCCTCCGCCGATCTCGTTCCCGGCGCTGCCGGATCCACCCACGCCATTCCCCGCCTGGGCATTCCCGCCGTCGTACTGGCGGACGGCCCTGCCGGCCTGCGTATCAATCCCACCCGCGAAGGGGATGACGCGACCTATTACTGCACGCATTTCCCGATCGGGACCCTGCTCGCCTCCACCTGGAACCAGGAGCTCGTCGAGAGCGTAGGCAAGTCCATCGGCGAAGAGGTGCACGAGTATGGCGCCGACGTGCTGCTGGCACCGGCCCTGAATATCCACCGCAACCCGTTGAACGGGCGCAACTTCGAGTATTATTCCGAGGACCCCGTGGTGGCCGGCAAGACCGCTGCCGCCTACGTACGCGGCGTCCAGAGCAACGACGTGGGCACCTCCATCAAACACTTCGCCTACAACAACCAGGAGACCAACCGAACGGGCAACGACGCCATCATCAGCGCCCGCGCCCAGCGGGAGATCTATCTCAAGGGATTCGAGATCACCGTCAAGGAGGCGGATCCCTGGACGGTGATGACTTCCTACAACAAGATCAACGGCACCTACACCTCCCAGAGCCGCGATCTCGTGACCACGGTCCTGCGTGACGAGTGGGGCTACGAGGGCACGGTGATGACCGACTGGTACGGCGGCGACGACGCTGCCGCCCAGATGCGCGCCGGCAACGATATGCTCCAGCCGGGCACCGGCCTGCAGTACGAGCAGATCCTGGCCGCCATCCAGGACGGCTCCCTGTCCGAGGCCGACCTGGACGTGTGCGTGCGCCGCATCCTGAACCTGATCCTCCGCAGCCCGCGCTTCAAGGGCTACGCCTATGGGAACAAGCCCGACCTGACCGGCCACGCCGCCGTGACGCGCCAGAGCGCGCTCGAGGGTATGGTCCTGCTCGAGAACAAGAACAATACGCTCCCGCTCAAGGGCGGCGGCAAGGTGGCCGTGTTCGGCTGCACCTCCTATGACTTCGTCGCGGGCGGCACCGGATCCGGCAACGTGAACCGCGCCTACACCGTGTCCCTGCTGGACGGCCTCAAGAACGCCGGCTTCACCGTGGACGAGGGCAGGAAGGACCAGATCCTGAAGCACATTGCCGACGAACTGGCGGCCTTCAAGGCATCCCTGCCGGACGACGGCACCTCGGCCTTCTACCCGACGCCGCGCCCGTCCGAAATCGTCCCCTCCGCCGCTGAACTGGCCGCTTCCGCGAAGGCCAACGACCTTGCGATCATCACCTTCGGCCGCAACTCCGGCGAGTTCTTCGACCGCACCAGCGCCGACTTCGAGCTTTCCGACAAGGAGCTCAAGCTCCTCAAGGACGTGACCGCCGCCTTCCACAAGGCCGGCAAGAAGGTCGTCGTGGTGCTGAACATCGGCGGCGTGATCGAGACCGCTTCCTGGAAGAACATTCCCGACGCCGTCCTGCTGGCCTGGCAGGCCGGACAGGAGGGAGGCAACTCCGTGACCGACATCCTCACCGGCAAGCAGAGCCCTTCGGGCCGCCTGCCGATGACCTTCCCGCTCAAGCTGCGCGACGCCGGCTCCTCCGCCAACTTCCCGATCGACGCCGATACGGGCGTGTACTTCGTCAACCGCCGCGAGGACATCGGCCAGAAGGACGTGGACCGCACGGTCTATGCCGAGGACATCTATGTGGGCTACCGCTGGTTTGACAAGAAGGGCATGGCCGTCTCCTATCCGTTCGGCTATGGCCTGAGCTATACGGCCTTCGCCTATGCCGAGCCTTCCGTGAAGGCGGCCGGCGACGGCTTCGAGGCCTCCGTCAAGGTGACCAACACCGGCAGCGTGGCCGGCAAGGAAGTCGTCCAGCTCTATGTCTCCGCCCCTGCGGGCGGCCTGGACAAGCCGGTGCGCGAGCTCAAGGCCTATGCCAAGACGCGCGAACTGCAGCCGGGCGAGAGCCAGGTCGTGACGCTGAAGGTGGACGGCTACGGCCTGGCCTCCTTCAACGAGGCCACGAGTGCCTGGGAGGCCGCCGCGGGCGAGTACACCGTCGCCTTCGGCGCCAGCTCCCGCGACCTGCGCTGCACGGCTCCGTTCAGCCTGGGCGCCGCCAAGTCCTGGCCCGCCCACGACGTCCTGGCCCCGCAGCAGCCGGTTCAGAAGCTGCTGTAAGGAAGTTCCGGGTCCCGCCCGGGATGACGATACAAAAAAGTGCTGCCATACGGCGGCATTTTTTTGTTTTTTCCGTATATTTGGGAAAATTAGTCATCGCTATGAGAAAGTGGATCCGCCGCATCCTGAAGGGTGCTTCGCTCACGACGGCGCTGTTCGTCTTCCAGGCCTGCTACGGCACGCCGGTTCCCGATCCGAACGACCAGCTCAGCTTCGAGGACGAGACGGAGCTGATCGACCAGCAGGTCGTCGAGGATGCCGAGACGCTTCCGGAAGCCGAGGCTTCGGTCGTCGAATGACAGGCCGCCTGCTACACCGGGCTTTCCGGGCGAACGAGACGGCGGTGCACGAACTGAACTATCTCTTCTGGGAGTGCACCACCCGTTGCAACTTACACTGCCGCCACTGCGGCAGTGATTGTTTTGCGGCCGGCCGCGAGGTGGATATGCCCCTGGCGGTTTTTCTGCGCGCCTTCGACACCATTCCGGTGGAGGGGCGCGCGAATCCTTTCACGGTCGTGCTGACCGGGGGAGAGCCGCTGCTGCGCCCCGACATCGAGGAGATCGGGCGGACGCTGCGCGGCCGCGGGGTTTATTGGAGTATGGTCTCCAACGGCTGGTTCTACGACGAGGCGATGCACGCGAAGCTGATGGCTGCCGGGATGGGGGCGCTGACGATCAGCCTGGACGGGCTGGAGGAGGCGCACGACTGGATGCGCGGTCGCCCGGGCAGCTATGCGCGCGCCGAGCGCGCCATCGCCCTCGCTGCCGCCGAGCCGCGGCTCGTCTTCGATGTGGTGACTTGCGTCAATAAGCGGAATTTCAACGAGTTGGATGCCATCTACGACCGCCTTCAGACCCTGGGCGTGAAGCAGTGGCGCATCTTCACCGTCATTCCCATCGGACGGGCGGCGGACGACCCTGACATGCAGCTGACGGACGCGCAGTTCACCTCCCTGATGGACTTCATCGCCGCCAGGCGGAAGGAGGACGGAGGAATGAAAGTGACCTTCAGCTGCGAAGGGTATCTCGGGCGCTATGAGAACAAGGTCCGGGACGTGCCGTACTTCTGCCACGCAGGCGTCAACATCGCCTCCATCCTGATCGACGGGCGCATCTGCGCCTGCCCCAATATCGACCGCGACGCCTTCAGCCAGGGGAGCATCTACGAGGACGACTTCTTCGACGTCTGGGAGCATCGCTTCCAGCCCTTCCGGGACCGCCGCTGGACGCGGAAAGGCCGCTGCGCCGGCTGCCCGGTCTGGCGTGACTGCCTCGGCAACGGCATGCACAACTGGCACGGCGACTGCGCCGAGGTCCTCAACTGTCATTACGGAAAGATACTGCCCAAGATATGAAACGATACTTCATCCTGTTCTGCCTGCTTCTCGCCCTGCTGCCCAAGGCCGCGGGGCAGCCCGACGGCCTGCGTTCTTTCAAGGTGTATGCCCCGCAAGGGAGGATCACCCAGGGCGACCGCATCCAGGTCAAATACGTCCTGGAGGCGAACCAGTACCGGATTTCCGGCTTCGACGGCGGGATGGAACGCGCCGTGCTGGAGAAGGTGGACCTCGTGAAGCCGGAGGGGTACGAGGACGAGGACTATTACCACGTGGAGGTCCACGCCGTCTTCCGCATCACGGGCTCGGGCCGCCTGCGCGTACACGCGATGAGCGCCCTGATCGGCGAGAACAAGGTGAAGTCGGACTCGCTGCTGATCGACGTCCTGCCGCATCCGGAATACGGGCAGGAATGGGAGACGGCGCTCCGCTTCCTTCAGTCGAAGGGAGCGTTGGACGAGAAGGAAAGGCTGGAGTACAAATACGGGAGCAAGACGCTCTGCGCCTTCTCGGATGCGACCAACCGCAGCTTTGCGATCGTGGTCCGGCGCAGCTACCAGCCCTATATCGAGGATCCTGTCCTGGCCTACGGCATAGGCAACAGTATGTGGAGCGGCGACGACAAGGCCAAGGACAATTCCGTGTACCACATCCTCAGTCGCTACGAAGAGCAGCTGGAGGGCCTGCGGAGCCGGCGCCAGGTGTACCGGTCGCTGCCGGAGTTGGGCTACAAGCACGCCGTGGCCGCCGTCCGTCCGCAGCTGGGAGAGATCGAGTTCGGCCAGAGCGCTCCGTACAACAAGCTGCTGCCCAAGGATCAATTCGAAGGGCGGGATTCCACCTGCCTGGCCGGCTGCGGCCCGGTGGCCCTGGCGCAGGTCCTGGCCTCCTATCGCCACAATGCCTTGCCGCAGGGGACGGGGACCTTTTCGCTGAAAAGCGGCAGGGAATTCAAAGTCAATATGAAGGATCACCCGGTGACCTGGGACTATACGGCGGACGAGCTTCCCGACCTGATGCTGGACTGCGTCGCCAGCGTGATGGCCAAACTCTCGCCGACGGCGACCTCGAGCTCGCTGTCGGATTTCAAGGCGGGCCTGATCAATTACTGGGACTACAGCCCGCTGTGCACCTGGGTGAGCGATTATGGGGACGTCGAGAAGCTGGAGGCGCTCTATTACGAGCTGGACCGGCACCGCCCCGTCATCGTGGCGGATGAGAACCACCTGTTCGTCGTGGACGGCTACGACCAGGAGTTCTTCCACCTGAACCTGGGCTGGAAGGGCTACTGCAACGGTTATTACCGGGCGCTCGTCGTGCCCGGCGTGTCCGGACGGCAGCTGCCGTTCACGGAGATGCTCGTGGGCATCCAGCCCCAGGAGAAGAGCATTGCGGCGAAGGTAAAGGTCAGGAAGCCGGGCACCCTGTCGAGGCTCCTGTCGAAGAGCCAGCAGGAGCAGGTCACGAAACTCACCGTGACGGGGACCCTGGACGGCGACGACATCCAGGTCCTGCGCAGGATGGCCGGATCGGCCAACCGGGTGGACGGCGATCCGGCTACGCTCCACGGCTCCCTGATGGAGCTGGACCTGTCCAAGGCTACGATCGTGGACGGGAAGGCGTATGCACGCGTCCTGGCGGCCGGAAAGGTCCTTTCAGGCAGCGTGACGCAGAACGGCAGGCACTTCGAGTACCGCTACGAAATGTCCAATCTGACGGAGAAGGACTGGGGGGATATCTACGAGTGGGGGCTGGACAAGACGGGCAACATCCACATCGGACGCACGGAAGGCGGGGAACCGTATCTGGAATTCTACGCCGACAAGGGCGTGATCGGCCCCCAGATGTTCGGCGGCTGCAGCAACCTGCGCACGCTCTGGCTGCCCAAGTCCACCGAGTCGGTGGAATACGACGCGTTCTACGAGTGCCGCGCGCTCGAGAAGGTGTACAACCTGCCCCGCAAGGTGGCGGACAACGCTTTCCGCTACACCCCGCATTACAAGAAATGACTCAGGCTCCCTCCTGCAGGCGGTTGCGGACCATGCCGCTGACCAGCAGCCATTCGGCTACCAGGTAGGTCCCCATCACGAGGCCGTGCCGGGTGGGGAACTCGATGTCCGCGAAGACGTTCAGGGCGAGCAGGACGTCCGAAATCAGGAAGATGACGGCGCCGAGCAGGATGCGGAGGCCCATCGGGCGCTTGCGCAGCATCCAGACCACGCCCGTGGCCACCTCGAAGAGCAGGATGATGGCGTAGATTTCGAGCGCGTAGCGCATCACTCCTTCCGCATTGAAAAGGCCGGTGGCGACGGTGGCCAGCGGTAAGGGCAGCACCCAGCACAGGATCTCTTTCCAGCCTTTCAGGCCGCCCATTCCGGTCAGCAACACATACAGGTAGCAGAGGTGCCCGAGCAGGAAGGCCCCGAGCCCGAGGGCAAAATAGATGAATCCGTGGCTGTCCAGCAGCAGGAAGATGTCTCCGGCCGTGTGCAGGAGCAGGCCGATGGCCAGCAGGACCGTCTTCCGCCCCTTGTATTTCGGCAGCAGGGCGCAGAGGGCCGCAACGGCCAGCGAGGGGATGAGTAGAGGCTTGAGGAAGGGGTGGAGGGATTCGACGCCGGCCATCAGGGGGATGACCTCGACGAGGGAGAGCACCAGGAATACGATGACTGCGGCGCGGTTGGTTTTATTCATCATGATGTAAATATAGCAAATATTGTGTAGATTTGTGATATGAAGAAGCTAATATTGTGCGGCGCACTTGCGCTGCTGGCGGCGTTCCAGCCGCTGCGTGCGGACGAGGGGATGTGGCTGCCGCTGCTGATCTCCCAGCGCATCGAGGACATGCAGGCCCACGGATTCCGGCTGACGGCCGAGGACGTGTACAGCGTCAACCAGGCGTCGCTCAAGGACGCCGTGGTGCTGTTCGGCTCGGGCTGCACGGGCGAGGTGGTCTCGCGCGACGGCCTGCTGTTCACCAACCACCATTGCGGCTACAGCCAGATCCAGCAGCACAGCAGCGTGGAGCACGATTACCTCAGGGACGGCTTCTGGGCGATGAGCCGCGGCGAGGAGCTGCCGAACCGGGGACTGACCGTCAGCTTCCTGGAGCGTATGGACGAAGTCACCGACGTCGTCCTGAAGGGCTATGTCCCGACGATGAGCGAGGCGCAGCGCGACTCGGTGGTGAAGGCCAATTCGGATGCGGTCGTCCGCCAGGTGGCGGATCCCGGCAAGGGTGTCCGCGCCAGCGTGGAGGCCCTCTACTACGCCAACCAGTATTTCCTCTTCGTGTACAAGGTCTATCGGGACGTGCGCCTGGTGGGCGCCCCGCCGTCCTCGATCGGCAAATTCGGCGGCGACACCGACAACTGGATGTGGCCCCGCCACACGGGGGACTTTTCCATCTTCCGTATTTATGCAGATAAGAATAATGAACCTGCTGATTACTCGGAAGATAACATTCCTTATACTCCGAAGCGTTTCTTCACGGTTTCGCGCGCCGGCGTCCGGGAGGGGGACTTCACCTTCGTGTACGGCTGCCCGGGCAGCACCAAGGAGTACGTGATCTCCGACGAGGTCCGCTACGTCGGGGAGGTCTCCGATCCGGAGAAGATCGCCCTCCGCACGCAGCGCCTCGACATCCAGAAGAAGTATATGTCGCAGGACCAGGCGGTCCGCATCCAGTACTCCTCCAAGAACGCCAACGTCTCCAACGCCTGGAAGAAGTGGCAGGGGGAGGCGAAGGGCCTCGCCCGCCTGAAGACGGTGGCGGCCAAGCAGGACTACGAACGTCGTTTCGCCGCCTGGGCGGCGGGGACCCGCTACGAGGGGTTAGTGGAGCGCCTGCACGCGCTGTACGCCCAGCGCGAGCCGGTGTACCGCGCGTATGAGTACTACACGGAGACGATACGTACGGTGGAGCTCCTGCAGTTCGCGAACAGCGTGGTGAGCGCGCTGCAGGGCGGACGGCCGGTGGCCGACGTGGCGGAGAGCTTCTACAAGGATTACTATCAGCCCATCGACGAGGAGATCTTCGTCGCGATGCTGGAGGCCTACGACAAACAGATGAATCCGGGTTACAAGCCGGCTTTCTTCCGCGAGAAGCTGGCCGCGTACGGCAGCGTGGAGGCCTGGCGGGACGATCTCTTCGCGAAGTCCCTGTTCACGGACCGTGCGCGGGTGCTCGCCTTGAAGGAGGCGGACCTGGAGGCCGTCAAGGCGGATCCCGCCTATGCGCTCTACGACGCTTTCTACCAGTGGTACCGGCAGGACATCCAGCCGGTGGTCAACCGCCTGGACCAGCAGATCCGCCTGGCCTACCGCGACTATATGCAGGGACAGATGGAATTCGAGCCGGACAAGGCCTTCTATCCCGACGCCAACCTGACGCTGCGCGTCGCCTACGGCCACGTGGCGGGCTACAGCCCCTCCGACGCCATCTACTATGCGCCGGTGTCCACGCTCACGGGCATTATGGAGAAGGACAATCCCGACATCTTCGACTACGACATCCCGCAGGTGCTTCGCGACATCTACGCCGCGGGCGGCCACGACGACCAGCCGGTGTGCTTCCTGGCGACCAACCATACCTCCGGGGGCAATTCCGGCAGTCCGGTGATCGATGCCGGCGGCAACCTCATCGGCATCAACTTCGACCGCGTGTGGGAAGGGACGATGAGCGACCTGGTCTTCGACCCGGATTACTGCCGCAACATCTCCCTGGACATCCGCTACCTGCTCTTCGTCGTGAGCGAGATCGGCCACGCCGACTGGCTCTTCGACGAGATGGTCTTCGCGGATTGATTGTAATTCAAAAAAATTGTTTACCTTTGCATCCGCTAACGGGGGTATAGCTCAGTTGGTAGAGCGATAGGTTCGCAATCTATAGGTCAGGGGTTCGAATCCCCTTATCTCCACAAAAAAGGCCGACGATTTCTCGCTGGCCCTTTTTGTCTGTCAGTGTTTGAAGACGAAGCGGATGTCGGCAGGGATCTGCTCCAGGCCGAGGCTGTGGCGGTCGGCCGAGAAGTCCGCGCCGAGGGTGGCATAGCGGTTCTCGAACGCCGCGGCGGCCTCGCTGTCGCCCGTCGCCTGCATCTTGAGGACGAGGGCGGTCAGGTCGGCAAGCGCTGCCTCCATCTTGTCAAGGTCCAGGGCGTACTGGTTGGACGCCTTGCGCTGGAAGGCGCCGGCTTCGCGGAGATAGTTGTAGATGATGATGCCGGAGCGGCCGAGGGCGGATGCTTCGCCGAAGCGCTCGGAACGGAGCATCGAGGCGAAGAAGGTCGTCAGTGCGTCTTCCCGGGTGAACAGGTGGGGGATGTCGTAGTGGCCCTGGAGCTTGCTGACCAGCAGGGCGCCGGCGGCATTGGCCTTGACCTCCTCCAGGGTGGGGGCCACGCGCCCGAGCGCTTCCTCCACGCTGCCCTTGCCGTTGACCGTCTGTTTGACGCCCAGGCCGTGCGCCACCTCGCGGAAGACGATGTTCCAGAAGAAGGCGTCGGAAGACAGGTGCTCGGTGTGTTCGGGGGCGAGCAGGAGCTCGCCGGCGGGCGCCAAGATGTAGTTGTACTTGGCCTTGATGACGTTCTCCAGGAGGATGGTGCGGGTCCCCCTGTCGCGCTGCACGTCGCTGTCGAAGGGCAGGTTGAGGGCGATCACCTTGACGCCTGCGTTGGCCTTGCCGGCATAGTACAGGGCGTCGCAGGAGAAGATGTTGGAGCCGGTGCCCGGCTGGAAGGCCTTGTAGGCGTCTTCTCCGGGGAGGTACTGCTGGAACTCTTCAAGCCGGGAGACATACTGCATGAGCTCGTTGGTGCGGGCCTCGTTCTTCAGCAGGACGTAGGCCTCATAGGAACGCTTCAGGCCGAAGAGCTGGTCGTCCGTGACCTCGTTGGGGCCGATGACCAGGTCCATCTTGCTGTCGTCCATGTCCAGCCACGCGAGGCTGCTCTCGTAGTAGTCGTCCGTGCGGAGCGCGTCGGCCTTCTTCAGGAGGTAGTCCCGGACGCTGGGCTTGATGGTGATGTCGGCAGCCGCCTTGAGGTAATTGCCGATCTTCTCGATGTGGTCCCGGTAGGCGTCGTGGTACCAGACCGCCTCGAGCGAGCCGTCGCCCTTGCGGCGGATCAGCGTGTAGGGGCTGTTCTTGTCGGGATTGTTCCAGGCGGCGAACTCTTCGGCGCCCAGGTCGGCGGGGTAGAACGCGGCGCCGGGGAGCCGGTCGGGCCAGCCTTCCACGAAGGATTTGCCGTCGAAGCGGTCCCAGGGGCCGTAGTTGATCTCGGCGAAGGTCCGCTGGGCGGGGTCGGAGATGCCGTCCAGGAAGGTGTTCTTGTCCCCGAAATACTGCTCCCAGTAGATGGCGTCCACCTCGTCGGCGGCGAAGCGGTAGAGGTTGAGCACCTCCTTGCCGTTGTCGGTGATGCCGCTCAGGTCGGGTGTCTCGATGGTCACCTCGGCATAGTCGGCGACCCGGCGTGCGAAGGGGGATTTGGGGGCCTGGTCGCAGGAAACTGCCGCCAGGAGGGCGATGCTTGCAAGGAATATCAGTTTTTTCATATTTCGTGTTAAAGCATAATCATGATCATGACCTGGGCGGCCACCACGCGGAGGAACATCGTGAGCGGGTAGACCGTGGCGTAGTTGACGGCGATGCGGCCGCTGCCGAACATCTGTTCGGAGAAGGCGAGCAGCGCCGGGTCGGTCGTGCCGCCGGCGAGCAGGCCGCAGATCTTGAAGAAGTCCATCTTCAGGATCCAGCGGGAGAGCAGGGCGGTGACCGTCATCGGGATCAGCGTGATGAGCGCGCCGTAGAGCACCCAGATGTAGCCGCCGCCGGTGAGGCTGGCCACGAAGGTCTTGCCGGCACCGAGACCGACGGCCGCCATGAACAGGGAGATGCCGATCTCGCGTATCATCAGGTTGGCGCTGAGAGCCGTGTAGGTGGTGATCCTGAGCTTGGGACCGAAATGTCCGAGCAGGATGGCCACGATGAGCGGACCGCCCGCGAGGCCGAGCTTTAGGGGCTGGGGCATCGACGGGAAGCGGATGGGGAGCATACCCACCAGCACGCCCAGGGCGATGCCGAAGAAGATGGGCATCAGGTTGGGCTTGTGCAGGGACTCCGGCTCGTTGCCCACGAGCTTCGCCAGGCGCTGGATGCCCTCCTCGGAGCCGACGACCTTCATGCTGTCCCCGACCTGGAGGATGAGGTCCGCGTCGGCCTGCAGGTCGACGCCGGCGCGGAGGATGCGGGTGACCGTCACGCCGTACTTGCGGCGGACGTCCAACTTGCGCAGGCTCGTGCCGGTGATGGCGGACTTGGTGATGGACAGGCGTCCGGCGACGAGCTTGTTCCCGTCCGGCTGCCACTCCTGCATGTCCACGGGGCATTCTTCGCCGAAGATGATCCGGGCCTTGTCCTTATGCTGGATGTCCGTGACGATGAGCAACTCGTCCGCTTCCTGGAGCGGGAGGTCCAGGTCTGGGAAGAAGATCTTGCCTTCGCGCTTCATGCGCGAAATGACCAGGTGGTCGGCGTTGTCCTCTCCCACGATGTCGTGGATGCTCCGCCCGAAGACGGCGGGGTTCTCGACCCGGCAGGCGAGGCGGTAGGCGTTGCCTTCGTCGTCGGCGCCCGCGGCGGCTATCTTCTTCTCCTGATCCAGATTGACCTTGAAGAGGGCCTTGGACAGCAGCACGACGGCGAGCGCGCCGAGCACGCCCAGGGGGTAGGCGACCGCATACGCGGAAGCGATGCCGGAGGCGGCGGCCGTGACCTCATCCGACGCCGAGGCGTCCGACAGGGTCTGCTGGGCGGCACCGAGGCCGGGCGTGTTGGTGACCGCGCCGGACATGATGCCGGTCATGATGCCCAGGTTCTCCCCGGTGACGAGATGGATGATATAGGTCGTCAGGACGGCGAGGATCACCAGGCAGACGGCCATCAGGTTCATCGGCAGTCCGTCCTTCTTGAAGGAATGGAAGAAGCCGGGCCCCACCTGGAGGCCGATGGCGAAGACGAAGAGGATGAGTCCGAAATCCTTGATGAAGGAGAGCATCACGGGGTGGATCCTGAGGCCGAAGTGGCCTAGCAGGATGCCCATGAACAGGATCCAGGTGGTCCCGAGGGAGACGCCCTTGACTTTGAATTTGCTCAGGAACAGGCCGGAGGCGATGACAATCGACAGGATGAAGATGGTCCCGGCAGTATCACTTTGCGTTAACAGGTTCAACATAGCGGGCGCAAAGGTACGAAAAAAAACGCTATCTGGTAAGGACGAACACCGTAAAACACTGCGGGGGGACCGATGCGCCGAGGGACTGGCCCTCGCCCGTGAAGGCGGCCTTCACCGGCGCGATACGGCCGGGGGCGTCCAGCGTGTTGTCTTCGTACAGGAGACCGGAGGTGAAATCGATGCGCTCCACGGCTTTGACGGTATCCTTCTTCTTCAGGCCAGCGAACGCGAATTCCACTTCCTGCGGCTCCCCGGACGTGTTGATCACCTTGACGTAGATCCTGTCCCCGTCCTTCACCGCGCTGGCGAACAGGCCGTCCTGGCCCTCGGCGCCGGTGACGTTGGCTCCGTCCATCTTGAGGGTCAGCACGTTCTGTCCCTTGTACTCGCTGTACAGCTGCTGGACGTGCCAGCTGGCGGTGCGCATGGAGCGGAGGTTGTCGAACCAGATGAGGTCCGGCCGCCACTGCCAGCCTTCGACATGGGCGAACAGCGGGGCGTAGGTGGCCATGTGCACGACGTCGGCGTTGCGCTCGAGGGTGGTCATGAAGGCCGCCTCCAGGAGCGAGGCGTGGAAATGGTTGAATTTCCGGCCCTCGCCGTGGCAGGCATATTCGCCGGCGAAAACTTTCGGGCCCTTGCGGTCGTAGTCGTCATAGCGGGCGCCCTGGGACAGGAACCACCTCTCCGGGCGGTAGAAGTGCTCGTCCACGAGGTCGGCGCCGAGGCGCCTCATCTCCGGCCAGAGGTAGTCGAACTGGTCCCCTTCGGAGTTCGGGCCGCTCGAGCCCACGATGCGGATGTCCGGATACGCGGCGCGGAGGGCTTTCACGAAAGGCTCCAGGTGCTCGGGATAGATCGGGTCCCACTGCTCGTTGCCGATGCCGATGAACTTGAGGTTGAACGGGGCCGGATGGCCCATGTCCGCGCGGACCTTCCCCCAGGTGGAGGTCACGGGGCCGTTCGCGAACTCGATGAGGTCCAGGGCGTCCTGGATGAAGGGTTCGAGCTCGTCCACGGGGCAGTGGGCGGAGGGGTCGTCGTTCTGGAACTGGCAGGCCAGGCCGCAGCTCAGGATGGGAAGCGGCTCGGCGCCGATCTCCTCGGAGAGCTGGAAGAACTCGAAGAAGCCGAGGCCGTAGCTCTGGAAATAGTCCGGGAAGAAGCGGTGCGGGAAGGTGTACTCCCAGCGGTTCTCGTTCAGGGGCCGGTTCTCGACCGGGCCCACGGAATTTTTCCAGTTGTAGCGGGTGGGCAGGTCAGTTCCTTCCACGATGCAGCCGCCCGGGAAGCGGAAGATGCCGGGCTTGAGGTCCGCCAGCGCCTGCGCGAGGTCTTTGCGCAGGCCGTTGCGGTGGCCCATCCAGGTGTCGGTGGGGAACAGGGACACATGCTCGAGGTCCACGGTCCTGCGGGCGCCCGTGAGGAAGAGGCGCAGGACTGCCTTCTCCAGCGTCCCGGCGGGCTTCAGAATCACTTCATACTGCTTCCAGGCGCTGCCGGAGACCGTCAGCGGCTCCTGGCAGACGAACTGGTTCTCGCCCATGGACGCGGTGTCCACCAGCTCGATGCGGAGCTGCGAGGTGCCGCCGTCCGGGACGCGCGCCCAGACCGAGAAGCGGTACGTCTCCCCGGCTTTCACGCCGATGCCGAAAAAGCCCTCGTTGTCCAGGCCGGTCCACTTGTCCCGGTGTCCGGGATCCGCGAGGCGCACATAGTGCGGGCAGCGCTCGAACGGCCCGTCGTCGCGTACTTCCACTTTCCCGAAGGCTTTCCAGCCCTGGAGGGCCTGCGGGAACTCGAAGGAGCGGTTCTTCACCAGCTCGGCGTACAGGCCGCCGTCGGCGGCGAAGTTGATGTCCTCGAAGAAGATGCCGTACATGGTCGGCTGGACGGGTGCACCCGCTTTCCTGAGGTCGATGTCCATCCGGTGGGGACGGGCGAAAACCGCCGCCGCACCCAGGAGAAGGGCCGCAGCGACGGTCAGGGAACGCTTGTCTATCATTTGTCGGACCGGACTTTACCGCGTGTATTTGATGTACGAGAGGATCAGCTCCACGGCGTCGTCCTCGGACAGGTTGTCCATGCTGAGGCAGAGGTCGTAGTTGCGGGCGTCGTTGCGGCTCTTGCCGGTGTAGCGCTGGACGTAGTTGTCACGCGCCTTGTCCACGCTTTCGATTGCGGCCGCGGCTTCCTCGCGGCTGAGATGCTGCTTGCGCATCACGCGCTCGATGCGATGCTCCATCGACGCGGTGATGAAGATGTCCAGTTTGTTGGGATGGTCCTTGAGTACGAAGAAGCCGGAACGGCCGGCGATGACGCAGGAACCTTCGTCCGCGATGCCCTTGAGTATCTCCGCCTCCGCCTTGTAGACGTCGTCGGTAGTGAGGTCCGGGCGGAACTCCTGGACATAGCGGCTGTCCGTGTCCACCAGCATACTGATCTTGGGCACGGGGGCCACGAAGGTGATGAAGTCGCTGATCCATCTCTTCTTCTTGCCCTTCAGCTGCTCGATGCCGCCGGTGGTGAGGTTGAACTGCTGCATAAGCTGCTCGACCAGCTCCTTGTCGCTATAACGGACGTTCAGCGCGGCGGCCAGCTTGCGGCCGACCGTGCGTCCGCCGGAGCCGAGTTCGCGGCTGATGGTGATGACGAAGTTCTCGTTGGTATTCATAGGACTAGATGGATAGGATGCTTAACACGTTGATGAGCTCTTTGTCGATGGGCTTGTCGATCTTGATGGCGCGGGAGATGGGGACATAGACGATCTGGTCGTTCTTGATGCCGACCATAATGTTGCGCTGCCCCTCTTTGAGCGCCTCGATGGAGGCGACGCCCAGCCGGCTGGCGAGGATGCGGTCGTAGGCGGTGGGGGAGCCGCCGCGCTGCAGGTGCCCCAGGATGGAAACCTTCACGTTGTATTCCGGATATTCCTGGCGGACGCGCTCGGCGTAATGCATCGCGCCGCCGTCCTTCTCGGACACGAGCACGATGGAGCTGTTCTTGCTCTTTCGGATGCCGCGGCCGATGAAGGTGGCCAGCTGGTCGATGTCGGTCTGGTCCTCCGGGATGATGGCGGCCTCGGCGCCGGCGGCGATGGCGCTGTTCTGCGTCAGGAAGCCGGCGTCCCGCCCCATCACCTCGACGAAGAAGATGCGGTCGTGGCTGTTGGCCGTGTCCCGGATCTTGTCCACGCACTCCATAATGGTGTTGAGGGCCGTGTCGTAGCCGATGGTGGAGTCGGTGCCATACAGGTCGTTGTCGATGGTGCCGGGCAGGCCGATGACCGGGATGTCATACTCGCTGGCCAGGATCTGCGCCCCGGCGAGGGAGCCGTTGCCTCCGATGACCACCAGGGCGTCGATGCCGAACTTCTTGATGTTCTTGAAAGCCTTGGCCCGGCCCTCCGGCGTGCGGAACTCCTCGCTGCGGGCGGTCTTGAGGATCGTGCCGCCGCGCTGGATGGTGTTGCTGACGCTGGCGCTGTTGAACTCCTTGATGTCGCCCATAATTAGGCCTTCCCAGCCCCGGTACACGCCGAAGACCCGCCAGCCCTCGAAGATGGCGGCGCGGGTGACGGCGCGGATACAGGCGTTCATCCCAGGTGCATCTCCACCTGAGGTAAGTACGCCTATTGAATTGATTTTCATCTATTTGAAGAATTTATTAGGGATGTGGACTGCGTCCTCCTCCTTAAAGGCAAGGATTTCGCGTACGATGTCGTCGGGGTAGTCGGAGATGGAGAGTAGCAGGTCGTGGTACTTGCCCCGCGCCATCATGTCCTGGAGGAAGGGATAGACGGGGATCTGCTTGGTGAAGAAGTCCACGCCCATGAAGGCCATCGGGCTGGAGACGTCGCAGGTCTTGTAGTGGTCTTGGGCGGCTTCCTGGAAGATTTCCTGGATCGTGCCGGCGGAGCCGGGGGTGAAGATGATGCCGCCCACGGAGACGGTGAGGATGGTGTCCTCGCGGATGCTGTTGTCGTAGTATTTCGCGATGTGCGTGGCGAAGGGTGTGGAGGGCTCGTGGCCGTACAGCCAGGTGGGGATGCCCAGGCTCTTGTACTTCGTCTGCGGGAAACGCTCCATCACCCGGAAGGCGGAGGAGAGCCAGCCTGCCTCGCGGAAGGAGCCGGCGACCAGGAGCATGTGCCAGGCTTCTTCGAACTCGGCGTCGGTGCGGCCGGCCATCCAGGCGCCGAAGTGCGTCGCCTCCATCGCGCCCGGGCCGCCGCCCGAGACCATCAGCTTGCCGTGCTCGGTGAGCTTCTTGCTGATGTAGGCGACACTGCGGTAGGAGGTGTCCGAGCGGAGCATCGCATGGCCGCCCATCACGCCCACCACGTCGTACGGATTCCATTCTTTGAGGAAGCGGTACAGCGCGTCGCTGATGGAGTGGTCGTGCAGCGTGCGGGGGAGCGTCACCGCGAGGTCGCGGCTGCGCTTGCCGCTGGCGACGAAGTCGGCATAGACGTGCCCGTCGTAGCAGGTGGCGTAGGTGTTCTCGTCTGAGGGGTCGAAGCCGGCATACAGCGAAGCGGCGTCGTAGAGCTCTTTTCGGATCTGGTAGTTGTCCATTGCGTGTTTATTTTTTTGCGAATATACAAAAAAAATGCGGTTTTTGGCGCGGATGTCATTTAGTTGGCTATTTTTAAAGTAAACTATTTATATTCAATCGAAGAAACATCTTTGTAAAAGTCCATAACATTTTTGTTATAGCCAAAGAGTTCCAATTTTTTATCTAAAATGGGGTGTAACGGAAAATAAAATTGCTATATTTGTGAAAGAGACATTTCATCAACACTTAAAACAATAAGACAATGGGAAAATTTGTTGTTACTGTCCGCAAGAACGGAGAGTTCCAGTTCAACCTGAAGGCCACCAACGGCCAGGTCATCCTCACGAGCGAGGGCTACACCACCAAGGCTGCCTGCCTCAACGGCATCGAGTCCGTCCGTAAGAACGGCCCCGTCGAGGAGCGCTATGAGGTCAAGGAAGCCAAGAACGGCAAGCCTTTCTTCAACCTGAAGGCCAGCAACGGCCAGGTGATCGGCTCCAGCCAGATGTATGCCTCCGAGCGTACGATGAAGGCGGGCATCGCTTCCGTGATGCGCAATGCTGTCGATTCTCCGGTCGTCGAGGAGGAGTAGGACGAATCTTTCCGCTTTCGGACTGAAAACCGGGCTTCCCAGGGGAGCCCGGTTTTTTGTTTGCCAACTCTTTTGTATATTTGTGGGATATGAGTATCACCCAGGCCGAGATCAAACGCATCCGCTCGCTGCGCGAGAAGAAATTCCGCGACGCGTACGGCCTGTTTGTCGTGGAGGGGGAGAAGATGGTGCAGGAGGCGCTGCGCTCGGGTTTCCGGGTGGAGGGCGTCTGGCGCCGGGAGGAGATAGGCGACGCGGCGATGGAGCGCATCAGCCAGCTCTCCACGCCTTCGCCCGTGCTGGCCGTCGTGGCCCGTCCGGAGCCGGTTGAACCGGTGCTGGAGCGCTGCCTCTGCCTGGCCCTGGACGGCGTCCGGGACCCCGGCAACCTGGGCACCATCATCCGGACCGCGGACTGGTTCGGCGTGCGTACGGTCTATGTGTCGGGGGATTGCGCGGAAACGTTCAATCCCAAGGTCATCCAGGCCTCGATGGGCTCGATTTTCCGCGTGCGGGTGGTCGAGGCGGAGCTTCCGGCGCTGTGCCGGGTTTTCCGCGAAGCGGGGATGCCCGTGTACGGGACCTTCCTGGACGGACGGGACCTGTATGCCGAGCCGCTTTCCGGCGAAGGCCTGGTGGTGATGGGGAACGAGGCGTCCGGCATACGGCCCGAGGTGGCCGCGCTGGTGGACCGGCGGCTGCTGATCCCGGCCGCGCCCGGGTCCGGCGCCGAATCGCTCAACGTGGCCTCCGCTACGGCGGTGGTTTTGTCGGAGTTTAGAAGAAGATAATGCGCAATATACTGCTGGTCATATCGTTATTCTTTGTTATCTCATGCAGTACTACAAAGCTGCTGCCTGAGGGGACCTACCGCCTGGCTTCCCAGAAGGTGGACCTGACCACGCGCAACAAGGAGCTCTCCAGCGGCAATCTCTCACAGTATATCCGCCAGCAGCCCAATACGTCCATCCTCTTCGACTGGAGTCCTTCCCTGAGCATCTACAACTGGTCGGACGGCAGCGGAAAGGGCATCAACGGTTTCTGGGAAAAGATGGGACAGGCGCCTGTCGTCTTCGATCCCGCGCTGATCCCCAGTTCGCAGGAGAACATCGTCGGTCAGCTGGAGACCCTGGGCTACTACGATTCGAAGGTCCGGACCGACGTCGAATACAAGGGCCGGCTCGCGCACGTCGATTACCACATCACCCCCGGCAAACGCTTCCGGATCGACGAGATCGTCTATGAGGTGCCGGGCGGGGACTTCGGCGAGGCGTTCCGTGCGGACAGCGCCAATATGACCGTCCACGTGGGTGACTACCTCTCCGAAGAGAGCCTCGAGGCCGAGACGGTGCGCGGCGCCGGGGTGTTCCGCGAACAGGGATACTACGATTTCAACAAGAATCACTATTTCTTCGAGGCCGACACGCTCACGGACCGTACGAAGCTCTATTACCGCATCAAGGCCTACAGCCGCGGCGAAACGCCGACGGCGGACAGCACGATCAGCAAGTATCGCATCGGGCGTGTGACCATCTCCCATCCGCAGGACATCCCGTTCCGGGAGTCCCTGCTGCGCAAGATCAATACCATCCGCCCCGGGGACTGGTACAGCGAGCAGATGGTCAACAAGGCCTACAACCGTTTCGCCGCCCTGAAGGTGTTCAACAGCGTGACCGTCGAGATGAGTCCGGCCGACAGCGCCATCGTGGACTGCAACGTCCAGCTCAGCGGCACGGACCTGACGGGCTTCAAGATGAACGTCGAGGCTTCGTCCAACGCCTCCGGCCTGCTGGGCTTCTCGCCGCAGCTGAACTTCTACCACAAGAACATCTTCCACGGCGGGGAATGGCTGGATCTCGGATTCACCGGCAACTGGCAGTATCACCCGAGGACGAAGGCCCATTCGGCCGAATTCGGCGTTTCCGCCAGTCTGAGTTTTCCCCGTCCGGTCGGCATCCCGATGGAGCGGGTGAAGAGCACGTACATCCCCCGGACCGAGATCAAGACTTCGTTCAACTACCACAACCGGCCGGAATACCGCCGCACCCTGGCGTCGCTCAACTTCGGCTACACCGGAGAGTCGGCCGGCAGGCTCTACTACCAGCTGTATCCGCTGCGTTTCAACCTGGTGAAGCTCTTCTCCGTCAGCACCGCCTTCGTGCACACGCTGGTGGCGTATCCTTATCTGTGGGATATGTTCGAGGACCAGCTGGACCTGGGTTTGAGCGCGATGATCTATCATACGACCGACGCGTCCGTGGTCCCGAAGACGGCCTACCACGCCGAGCGGGTCAGCCTGGACCTGTCCGGCAACGCCCTGGCCCTGCTGAATCCGATCCTGCCGGTGTATGAGCATCCGGTGCTGGAGGAGCATATGATTTTCGGCCTGCCGTACAAGCAGTATGTCCGGGCGGAGTTCGATTTCGCCCGCGTGCTGCGTTTCGGCCGGAATGACAGCCAGGCGCTGGCGATGCACTTCGTGGCGGGCGCCGGCTTCGCCTACGGCAATTCCGTCTCGATGCCGTTCGAGAAACAGTTCTATTGCGGCGGCGCCAACAGTATGCGCGGTTGGCAGGCCCGTATGCTGGGCCCGGGTCGGGAAATGGTCAATCCCTCCTACCGCCTGCCCAGCCAGACCGGCAACCTCAAGCTGGAGGCGGACCTGGAGTACCGCTTCCCGTTGTTCTGGAAGGTGGAGCCGGCCATCTTTGCCGAGGTGGGCAATGTCTGGAAGACGAAGACGGACGAAAACGATGAGGACACCTTCGAGATCCGCGACATCCCCCTGACGCTGGCGGCGGACTGGGGCATCGGCCTGCGCATCAACCTCGATCTGATCCTGGTCCGTCTGGACGTCGGTTTCAAGGTGCACGATCCCGACGAGACGGCCGTCAAGAGCTGGCGCGGCCCTGCGGACTGGATCAAGCGCGACGGCTTCGCCATCCACTTCGGCGTAGGATATCCTTTCTAGTTTTTCCCATCCTCTCCTTACCCGGGCACGGAGAAAGGCTCCGCGTGCCCGTCATCCGATTATAATTGGATGATGGCGGCATCCCAGGCGGGGATGTCGGCGGAGGCGGTCTCCGGGACGAGGGGGCAGCGGGAGCGGAGGTCCGGGGGGAGGTTGAGGCGGACGGAGGCGGGGGTGTCGGAGAAGTTGCAGACGACCAGCCAGGCTTCGGCGGCGTCGTAGCGCACGAAGGCGAAGTGGCGGTCGGGGGCGTAGCCGGGCGCCTGTTCGTTGCAATAGGTCAGGTCCCAGGTGCCACCGGAGGCGAAGGCGGGGCGCTTGGCGTATTGCAGGAGCTGCTGGTAGCGGGCGAGGATGGCGGCTTCGGGCGGAGCCAGGGTGCCGCCGTGCAGGAAGCGGTAGAGCTCGCGCAGCTCGGGCGGGTCGCTCCAGTTGAAGATGGAGGTGCGGCCGTCGGCTCCGTCGACGCCGTCCTCGCCGACTTCCTGGCCGAAATAGAGCAGGAAGGGGGCCGTGTTGAAGAGCAGCGAGCAGGCGAGGGGGGCGAAGCCTTTCCGGGCGTCGCCCAGGAAGGCGGGGGAGGCGAGGCGCTGCTCGTCGTGGTTTTCCAGGAAATTCAGCACCCGGGGCTGCAGGTCGCCCAGCCACTGCCAGTTCCAGGTGATCCCGCGGGCCGTGGCGCCGCTGCAGCAGACGGCCCGCAGGGTGTCGTACAGTCCGGACTTGTCGTAGAGCAGGTCGAAGCCCACTTCGTCCAGGTAGCGGCGGTAATTCTCCTTCCGGTAAACCTCGGCGACGAAGAGCAGGTCCGGGAAATCGCGTTTTAAGGCCGAAATAAGCCCCTTCAAGGCTTCGGCGGGGACCAACTCCACCATATCGCAGCGGAAGCCGTCAACGCCGCGGGAAGCCCAGAAACGGAGGATGTTCTCCATCTCCGTCCGGGTCCGGGGGGACGACCAGTCGATCTTGCGGGTGTCGGACCAGTCTCCGTCATACCAGTCGAAGCGGCAGAGCGGGCCTTCGTAGTCCGGGGCGACGTGGTTGGGGATGTAGTCGATGATCACGCCCATCCCGGCGGCGTGGGTACGCGCTACGAGGGCGTCGAACTCCTTCATCCGCCGCGCCGGGCTGGCCGAGAGGTAGGGGTTGACGTCCCGCCAGTTGGTGATCGCATAGGGCGAACCGGGGTTGCCCTTGACGAAGGGCTGCCCGGTGGCGTGGCGGGGCATACCGGTGTACCAGACGTAATCCACGCCCAGGGAGCGTACGAAAGCCAAGCTGCGGGAGTCGTAGTCCCGCAGCTTGCCTTCGCCCCAGAGGCGGGGGAGTGTCTGATAAATGATCTGTTTGATCTGTGTCCCGGTTTTACACCATGAGGGCGCCGACCAGACCGAGGATCGCGTAGAACTCCGGCAGAGCGGCGTAGATCAGGGTGTTGGTGAACACGTTGTGGCCCTGGCTGATGCCGACGATACCATTGGCGCAGACCTGAGCCTGACGGATGGCGGAGAGCAGACAGACGAGACCGACGCAGGTACCGATCACGAAAACGATCAGACCGTTGGCCTGAGGATCGGCGGTCATCTTGCTCAGCATGAGGAAGAAGGCCACGAAGCCGTAGATGCCCTGGGTCGCCGGGAGGGCGGAGAGCACCAGATAGTTACCGGATCCTTCCGGTTTGATTTTCAGCGCACCTTCCGCTGCGTTGCCGGCGATAGTCGTGCCGATGACAGAGCCGATGCCGCCCAGGATCAACACCAGACCCAGGCCGAGATAACCAAGTAAAATGTTAAGCATAATAATGATGAATTATTGATTATTGTTTGTTTTTTGTAAAGGGGTGTAATTGCGCGGGCTGGTCTCGTAGCCGGAATTCTTGAAGAACTCCAGGAAGTTGAGACGGAGCGGGTGCACGAAGGCGCCCAGCGCACACATCGCGATGTTGAGGGTATGCCCGATCACGACGATGAGGATGAAACCGATCCAGCCGCCGATGCTGCCTCCGTCTCCCAGGGCTGTCTGCGCGATGGAGTTGAAGGCGAAGCCGAGCAGTGCGCCGGCGAGCCCGAGGGCGTACAGACGCAGGTAGCTCAGCAGGTCGCCCAGCAGGCCGGTGACCGTCTGGTAGGTGTCCCACAGGCCGGCGCCCACGTTGATGAGCGGGTTGCGCTTCAGGTCGTTGAGCACGAAGATGCCCAGTGCGGACAGGATGCCCAGGCCGATGAGGACCCACTTCGTAACCGCGCTGTCCAGCACGCCGGCCAGCGCGACGGCGCCCACGACGGAGCCGCCCACGATCAGCAGGGTCCAGCCCCACACGCCGAGCGACTTCGAGATGCCGTTGTGCTTGGTGGCGTAGATGGCCTTGACGACCATGGCGACGCAGAGGTGGACGACGCCCACCACGAGGGCGAGGACCATCGTGCCGTCGTAGCCGGCGATCTTGGAGGGCAGCATGAACTTCTTCACCCCGTCCGGGACCCAGGCCACGTTCAGCAGGTCGACCGAGAAGAAAGTATGGAAGATGACGCCGATCACGATCGTGCCGAGACCCAGGGTGACGACGAGCGGGGCCATGTCTGCGAAGCTCTTGACCTTCTTGAGAAGGAGGCCTGCGATGACGAGGACGAGGCCGTAGCCGGCGTCTCCCATGCAGAAGGCGAAGAACAGCAGGAAGAAGACTGCGATGAACGGAGTCGGGTCGAAACCGTTGTACTGCGGACGTCCATACATATCGGTCAGCACGGAGAACATTCTCGTGAACCGGTTGCCTTTCAACTTGATGGGAGGGTTGTCCTCAACCTTCGCTTCAGATTTGTACCAGAGCGCGTCCATGGCGTCGAAGGCCTCGGCCAGGCGGGCGTCCTCCTCAATCGGGGCGAAACCCTCGAAGAGGGTGACGTAGCCTTCGACCGCGGATTCGGAGCCCTTGCCGGCCAGGTACATGTCGAGGTCGTTCAGGAGCTGGGCGCTCTGCTGCTCGATCGCGGGGATATCCTCCTTGAGGCCGAGGATGTGTCCCTTGATCTCGAGGAGCTCCTCCTCGAACTGACGGACCTGCTCCTCGGAGGCCGTGTAGTCTCCGCCAGGAGCGGCGATCTCCTTGACCGGGAAATCGTAGTCCGGATCGTTCGAGACGGTCACGAACCAGACGTTGCCTTCCTCCTCGTGGATCACCTTGAGGGGGACCAGGTCGGCCCAATCTTCGGAGAAGACTTTCTTGGAAACGCAGTACCAGCGGGTCTTGAAACCGCGCCGATCCAGCTCGTCGAAGTCCGCCTGGTTGAAACTGCCCCACGGTCTGCGGAGGGCATACTCCTTTCTGGCGGCTTCGAGTTTGAAGCGCACGTCCTGAAGGCGGCGCTGGAGCAGGGTGGTCTCCGCGGCGGGATCCTCGGCGGACACCGGAAGGGGCGTGACGTCGGGGAAATCCTGAACACTCAGGAAGGTCACGGCGCTCTTGAGGTTCTCGGCCTGGAGCAGGAGCTGGTTGGACGCATCGTCCACGGGCTTGAAGGACCGGGTGATGTCCACGACGCCCAATTCCTGCAGGTCGGTGAGGAATTTCTCTTCTTCACCTCCGAGGAGGATGAAGTTGTAGCGTGTCATTTTCTCGATCATGCCTGTTCCTCCTCTTCTTCAGCTGCGTGTCTGTTCTTGACGATCTTGGAGGAAGCCTTGGAGAGGTTCTCCTCGTCCTCCATGTATCGCTTGATCTTGCGGATGGCCTCCTTGTAGCCGGGAATCTGGACCTTTTCGTACAGATTCACCTTCTGGGTGGTCTTCTTCCGCTGGAACTCGAGAATCCGGCGCTTCTCCTGGAAGACTTCGGATTCGATGCCCAGTCGGGAGAGTTCCTTGAGAATGGCCACTCCGTCGGCATACCAGGCAGGCTTGACGAAGGCGTTGAAGGGTCGGATCTCGTAATGGATCTCATCCAGCTTGGGCGTCTTGACGCCCGCCACCTTGACGGTGCGCAGGTCGACGTCCACGATACGGACCAGCCCCGGATCGAATTCGTTCCAGAGGGCGGCCAGGTAATCGTACCGCTTCAGGGATGCTTCCAATTCGCTGATCAGCCGTTCGGACTCCTTCTTGGCCTCAAGTACGCTGGAGCGCAGGGCCGACTCCTTGTTCTTCAGGGTCGGCAGGGCTTTCTGGCGCACTTTGAGCTGCTTGCCCAGATTCGTCAGAGACGTCTTGTTATATTGGAACTTGATTGCCATTGACTATAGGGGAATGACGTTAAGAAGCCTTCCAGTATTTGTCTACGAGTGCCTGTTTGATACCGGTCTCGGCCGGCGAGAAGTATTTCGCGAAGATCTCCCAAGCGGTGTCGAGCATCTGCTCCACCGTGATGTTGACGTCGATGGAGAGCAGGCGGACGGCATATTCCTTGGCATAGTCAAGGCAGCGGAGATCGTAGTCCGACAGGTCGAAACCGTTCTCGAGTTTGGTCTTGGCGTTCTGAGCGTCGGCGTACAGACGTACGCCCGCATTCATCACCTGGGAGTGGTCCTCGCGGGTCTGTTTGCCCTGCACGAGCTGTTTGAGTCGGGACAGGGAGCGGAAAGGATCGACGATGACCTTGCCCGTGTCGGGGTCCGCACGAAGGAAGAGCTGGCCTTCCGTGATGTAACCGGTGTTGTCCGGGATGGCGTGCGTGATGTCGCCGTCGTTCAGGGTGGTCACGGCGATGATGGTGATCGAACCGCCGGAAGGCAGCTGCACGGCCTTCTCGTAGATCTTGGCGAGGTCGGAGTACAGGGAGCCCGGCATGGAGTCCTTGGACGGGATCTGGTCCATACGGTTGGACACGATGGACAGGGCGTCGGCGTACAGGGTCATGTCGGTCAGCAGGGCGAGCACCTTCTCGTTCTTGTCCGCGGCGAAATACTCGGCGGCGGTCAGGGCCATGTCCGGGATGAGCAGGCGCTCCACCGGCGGCTCCTCGGTCG
>JAEEGG010001493.1_pt1 | contig 63322 bp, 48 predicted proteins | sample 9134161 | NCBI WGS metagenome assembly JAEEGG01 (sample SAMN16246543, study PRJNA631951) | gut metagenome | biome: gut microbiome; feature: rumen; material: CR-attached | host: Bos | place: Iran: Karaj | collected 2018-10
GTCAACATGAAGAAACACAGAAGCAGCGTCATCACGTCTGACATAGGCGTCATGTCAATCCAGATGTCTTTTTTCTGTATCTTAATTTTAGCCATACTAAAACTGATTTAGAGAGTTTTAAATGGTTGTAAAATTAAGCCTCGTTGTGGTTTGAATCGTATGTTGCAGCGATGGTGAAACCAATCTCATCGAGTGCGTATGTCAGCTTGTCGATCTTGTTTGAGAAGAAGTTGTAAACAACGGTAGCAACCCAAGAGGTCAAGATACCAGAGGCTGTGTTCACAAGGGCCTCAGAAATACCTGCAGACAGAGCCATAGAGTCAGCACCGCCACCAGCAGACAGAGCCTGGAATGATCCGATCATACCGAGCACAGTTCCGAACAGAGCGGTCAGGGTACCCAGAGATACGATGGTAGCAACCATAGGCATGTTCATCTGGAGGGTAGGCATCTCGAGCTGTGTAGCCTCCTCGTGAGCCTGTGAGATCTTGGCAATCTTAGCGGCCTTCTTCAGAGTGTCGTCAGTCTCAACGGTCTGATACATGTTGATAGAAGCCATAACGACGTTACCTACTGTTCCCTGCATCTTGTTGCAAAGATCCTTTGCCTTAGCGAAGTCCTGAGCCTTGATGGCGTTCTTAACCTCAGCAGTGAACTTAGCCAGGTTCATCTTACCAGAAGCGGTCTTGATGGCGAAGAAGCGCTCGATACCGAGGCAGATAACGGTGAAGAGAAGGGTGAGGATCAGACCTACGACGAAACCTCCCTTATACACTGTTCCGAGAAGGTTTGCGGGATGACCACTGCGGTCGCCACCGATGAAGTTATCGGGGTTACCCATAACGAAATACCATACACCATAACCTGCAAGAGCGCAAATCACGAGGATAATCCATGCAGCTTTAACACCTTGGAAGCCCGAATTTTTCTTAGCTGGGGCTGCAGCCTTTGTTGTTGTTGCCATAATTTTGATTTTAATTTTTTTAGTTATTATGAATAATAAAAAGTTTGTTTCACTTCGCAAAGATACTAAAATCGCGGATTATAGAGCACGAATTAATAACTTTTAACTATGATTTTATTGTTTTATTTCAATTTTCCCAATACTTGGGCAATTCTTTTCATTGCCTCGACGATGTTTTCGTCACTTGTGGCATAGCTCATGCGGAAGCAGTCGGGGTCTCCGAAAGCGTCTCCTCCGACGGTTGCCACATGCCCTTTTTCGAGCAGATACATGGCAAAATCGGTGGAATTGTTGATGGTGGTCTCACCGTCGCTCTTGCCGTAGAAGCTGCTGCACTTCGGGAAGAGGTAGAAGGCACCCTCGGGTACGTTTACCTCCAGACCAGAAATCTCCTTGGCCAGTTTCACGATGAGGTCGCGACGACGTTCGAAGGCCTGGCGCATGTCCTCCACGCACTGCTGATCTGACACGTAGGCAAACTCGGCTGCCTTCTGACTGACGGAGCAGGGGCCGCTAGTGTACTGGCCCTGTAGCTTGTTGCAGCCTTTCACGATCCACTCTGGCGCAGCGATATAACCGATACGCCATCCAGTCATGGCGTAGGCCTTCGACACTCCGTTGACAATGATGGCACGCTCCTTCATGCCCTCGAACTGTGCAATCGACTCGTGCTTGCCTATGTAATTGATGTGCTCGTAAATCTCGTCTGCCAACACGAAGAGGTCTTCATGACTGAGGATGACGTCTGCCAGTGCCTTCAGCTCGTCCTTGCTGTATACGCTGCCCGTAGGGTTGCTGGGAGAGCAGAGGATGATAAGGCGCGTCTTCGGGGTGATGGCGGCCTCGAGCTGTGCAGCTGTCATCTTGAAATTCTGTTCGAAGCCGGCTTCTACGATGACGGGCTCTCCGCCTGCCAGTTTCACCATCTGGGGATAGCTTACCCAGTAGGGAGCAGGGATGATCACTTCCTCACCTTCATCTACCAGAGCCATCACGGTGTTGCAGACGCTCTGCTTGGCACCGTTCGACACGAGGATCTCGTTGATGGTGTAGTCGAGCTGGTTCTCGTTTTTCAGCTTGGCCACAATGGCCTTGCGCAGGTCGGGATAGCCCGGCACGGGTGAATAGCGTGAGAAGTTGTCGTCCACAGCCTTCTTTGCAGCCTCTTTAATGGCATCGGGGGTATTGAAGTCAGGTTCTCCAACGCTCATGTTAATCACGTCGATTCCCTGAGCCTTCATTTCTGAGCTTTTCTGTGACATTGCCAGCGTAGCAGATGGTGCTAGGCGTTGCAGACGAGAAGATAATTGTGCCATACTATTTGAAATTTTGTGCAAAAGTAATCATTTTATTTCTGAATGCGAAAGAAATCTGTCACTTTTTCGTTTTCCGAATCGAAAAAGTGTCACTGTGGGCTTTATTTCAGGTGGAGAATATGTCCCATACGGTTTTTCTTCGTCTCCAGATAGCGTCTGTTGTAGGGATTGGGTGTCACCTCGATGGGTACGTTCTCGATGATCTCCAGTCCGTAGGCCTCCAGACCCACGCGCTTCACGGGGTTGTTCGTCAGCAGGCGCATCTTGTGGATGCCGAGGTAGCGGAGCATCTGTGCACCGCAGCCGTAGTCGCGCTCATCTGGCTTGAAGCCGAGGTGGACGTTGGCATCCACCGTGTCGAGACCCTCTTCCTGCAGCTTGTAGGCTGCAATCTTGTTCATCAGTCCGATGCCGCGACCCTCCTGCTGCATGTAGATGACCACGCCCTTGCCCTCCTTCTCGATGGTTTGCATGGCTTTGTGCAGCTGTTCACCGCAGTCGCAGCGCTTGCTGCCGAGGATGTCACCCGTCATACACGAGGAATGGACGCGCACCAGTATGGGCTCATCGTCCTTCCATTCGCCCTTGATGAGTGCCAGATGCTCAAGGCCGTTGCTCTTCTGACGGAAGGGCACCAGTCGGAAATGACCGTATTCGGTGGGCATGTCCACTTCCTCACCGACCTCGATGAGTGATTCTTTCCTCAGTCGGTAGGCAATCATGTCCTTGATGGATATCACCTTCAGGTTCCATTCCTTGGCAAACGACATGAGTTGTGGCAGACGGGCCATCGTGCCGTCTTCATTCATGATCTCCATCAGTGCACCGGCAGGGTAGAGGCCTGCCATGTGACAGAGGTCAATGGTGGCTTCGGTGTGTCCGCTGCGGCGCAGTACGCCGTTGTCTTGGGCATAGAGGGGGTTTACGTGCCCAGGCCGTCCGAAGGTCTCAGGTTTCGAGGTGGGGGCAGCCAGTGCCTTGATGGTCTCTGCACGGTCGTGGGCAGAGACACCTGTTGTGCAGCCTTCGAGCTTGTCGACGGTCACGGTGAACGGTGTGCCCAGCACCGAGGTGTTGTCCTGTACCTGGTGGGGCAGGTCGAGCTCCTTGCATCGTTCGATGGTGATGGGGGCACAGAGCACGCCACGGGCATACTTCAGCATGAAGTTCACCTTCTCTGCCGTGATCTTCTCAGCAGCAATGATGAGATCACCCTCGTTCTCGCGGTCTTCGTCATCGACCACGATGACGAACTCTCCCTTTCTGAAGTCCTCGACGGCCTCTTCTATAGTGTTCAGTCTTAGTTCTTCCATTTATATAAATATGTATTACCTTATTTAATTATGTCTTTTTTCCTCTACCTTCCTCAGCAGGTCGACCACGAATGGCATATTCTCCATATCCTCGAGTGTGATGGGCGCTGGGCCTGCAATCTCCGCAATACGCTTCACGATCAGCTCGTTGGTCTCCAGAATCGTATGCAGGTCTTTGCGCAGCCTCAGGCGGAAACGGCACATCCTCAGATAGAAGAACAGACCTAAGGGCAGGATGAGTCCAGTGATGATGTTCAGCCACTTCTGACGGAACGGACGAGTATGGGCGTGGGTTGCCACGATGGGATATTGGTTCAGATAACTGATGATCTGACGGTCCTTGGTATTGCCAAGTTCCTCGATGGTCTCCTCCAGCTCACTCACGATACGTTCGATGGTCTGGTCGTCACCAGGACGGAAGAATACCTCGATGGGATTGGGCAGGTGAAGCAGCTTGTGCTTTTCGCTGTATTCCCTGATTTCCTTGCTGATACGCAGCAGATGATAAGAGTCTGCCGCATAGATGGGATCTTCGATGATCACCTCCTTGCGTGAGATATGACGCTTGGTTCGCAAGCCCAGCATCCTCATGGCGATGTGCTTATAGAGGTCGATGTTGAACACCACCGAGTCGTTGTTGGCCTTGTAAGTGAAGAAACAGGCCAGTGGCGTCAGCACCACTGTAGAGATGAGCATGCCGTACCACACGGTCCATTGGTCGTCGCGTGCCATCTTCTCTCCCGTACTGTCGAGGATATAGTAGATGATAAACACAAGTACCGACACGATGACGGGCACCCCCAGTCCGCCCTTGCGGATAATGGCACCCAGGGGCGCGCCAATGAAGAAGAAGATGAGACAGGTCAGTGAGAGCGTAAACTTCTTGATGGCCTGTATCTGGTGCGTTCGGGTCCTTCGGTGGAGGGCTTTCGCATAAGTGCCCTTCACCTCCATATCTGTTGACGACGACTGCACGTTGGTCATGGCGTTCCTGATGCTCAGCTGCCGCTGATCCGCGCTCAGACGGTTGAAAATTGTATCGAAGTTCACGTTGCCGGCAGCCACTTCCTTCGCAATCTTAAGAGAGTCGTTCTTGCTGATCGACGGCAGATGGAAATAGTAGGTCTTCGACTCCTGATAGAACGCACGGCCTACGCTGTCGTTGAACTCCTTGATAGAGTCGAGGTCGTGAAGTATCTTTCCCAACCCCTTGGCTCTGGCGTCACCGGCAATGTCGTTGATGTCAGCCAGACTGAAGCCCCCGTCAAAGTCGAGCACGATGCGCTTCGTCGTAAACGACTCCCTGCGGTAGGGCACCTCGGCTGTTCCTGCCAGGTCTGAAGAACGCATGTTCTCGTTCCAGACACCGTTATAGAGTGTCAGCAGCAGGTGCTTTTTCTCAGCTGTCGACTGCATCATGCCCGAGTCAGCCAGGATGATGGCCTGATCCTCGTAGGTGCCGGTCATGCGGTAGATCATGATGCCATAGAGCATACCTGTGTTCATGTCCTTCTTCTGAACATAGATGTTCGAGTTGGGGATGCCGTTATAAAAGATGCCCTCAGGGATTTCCACCTCCGGGCTTTTCTGCTTCATGCCCAGCAGCAGACGGTAGAAGTCCTGGTTGGCGCTTGGACCCACCACATTCTGGAAATAGAACGATACGAAGCACATCAGGGCAGAGATGACGATGAGCGGACGGAATGCCTGCATCAGTGAGATACCTGCAGCCTTGATGGCCGTCAGCTCTGAACTCTCACCCAAGTTACCGAAGGCAATCAGCGACGACAGCAGGATGGCCAGGGGGAAGGCCTGGGGCATCAGCATCAGACCCATGTACCAGAAAAACTGTAACAGCACATCGAGTGACAGACCCTTGCCAATCAGTTCGTCGACATAGCGCCACAGGAACTGCATCATCAGCACAAACTGGCAGATGAAGAATGTTCCCACAAATAGCAGTCCGAACTGCTTGGTGATGAATATGTCTAATTTCTTGATTCGGAACATAATCAGCGTGCAAAGGTACATTATTTAATTAAGAATTAAGAATTAAGAGTTAAGAAAAATGCTTTTGACGGCAATTTTTCCCCTATTTTAACTCTTAATTCTTAACTCTTAACTCTTAATTCTTAACTCTTAACTCTCAAAGACCACTGGCCCTGTGCAGCCTGTCGAGGTTGCTCTCCCAAAGAATCCTGAGCGCGTCGGCATCGTCATCGTCTGCAAAATCGGTGATGAGTAGATTCAAGTGCCCTGTCAGGTCACTCTTCTCAATACGCATTTCCCAGTAGTCCTCTTCCTCATCATCGCTGTCCCATTTCAGCCTGATATGGTCATATTTCGAAGAATCTACCAGATGGGCCTGTCTGATGTCCTGTTCTGTCCAAGGCTCTCCCCATGTGAAGACGAACACACCTTCCGACTCCGTCACGTGATCGGCAAACCACCGTTCCAGCCCGTGAGCACTGCTGATTTGTTCCCATACGATGTTGGGAGACTCTGTCGTCAACGGGTATTCAATGTCAATTCTTTGCTTTGCCATACGCATTTTTATTAACCAATTGATGTTTTAGGATGCAAGTCTGCGCTACAAAAGTACGAAAAATTTCCGAAATACAAAATATTTTCCCGAAAAATTTTGGTAGTTTCAGAAAAAGTAGTACCTTTGCACCCGCTTAACGAGATGATGGCGGGATAGCTCAGCTGGTTAGAGCGCATGATTCATAATCATGAGGTCGCCGGTTCAATCCCGGCTCCCGCTACACTGGAAATCAGCAAGTTACAAAGAAAAGTAACTTGCTGATTTTCGTTTTAGGGAACATATTCGGAACATTTACTATTTCTATTTTGCATGTTGATTGTTATTAAAGGGACATGGATTCTAATGGGGCCAATACCTTTTAAAACGTTTCTTTATTCGCTAAATCCAACATTTAAGTATCTTAATGTCCTATTCAGCCTCGCAGCTGTTGGGCTTCATTACTACTTCTTTTCCTTATTCAGGAAATTGCAGAACTCGACTAAGCTGCGTTGGATAACACTTCCTACTTGCAACTGTTCTTTGTATAAAGCCACCATCGTTGGCGACATACTGCGATTCAGAGCAAAGCGAACAACTTCCATATCAGCATCCTTGCAAAGGATAATGCCTATACTTGGGTTCTCATTTGATCGTCGTTCCTCCTGATCAAGTGCCTCCAGGTAGAATTCCAGTTGCCCCAAGTCTTTAGGCTGGAACTCGGTTGTCTTCAGCTCTATGGCTACCATGCATTGCAATAGCCGGTGGTAGAACAACAAGTCCACCTTGAAGGTCTTGCCGCCCACAGCTATGCGATGCTCGTCGTCGATAAACAAGAAGTCCTTTCCCATTTCTAGTATGAAGTCTTTCATGTGGGCTATAATTTCCTTCCTTAGTTTCGACTCCTTATATTTTACGGGCAATCCCAACATCTCCAGATAGACAGTATCTTTGAACAGTACGCCACCTTGCGGATAGTTGCGCTTCATAATTTCCGACTGCACATCCTTACTTCCAAGAATGGACGACATGGCATCCGTCTTCAGAGCACGTTGTAGCTGTTTGTATTCCAGATGTTCATGTCCTGCATATAGCATATAAAACAGCCTTTGCTCATCAGATTTGCATTGGCTCATTATCAACTGATGGTTGCTCCATCCTGTTGCGAAAAGCACTGATGGAATTTGTGCCAATCCGATTGGCACAATTGTCTCATCGGGAATTTGTGTCAATTGAATTGGCACAATTGCATTCTCACTTGCAGACCAATTGCCATAAAATTACACTTTTCCAAGGTGTTTTCTTACTATTTCTTGCATTTTTCCAAGGTTAAAAACCGCTCAATTTTACATTTTTCCAATATTAAAGGGATTCTATAAGTTGGCGCAATCTCGACTTTTTTATGAGATTGCGCCGACTTATAACGCGTTTTTTGCCTTATGACTTCAATTTGGAGGCAGCTTTTATGATTCTCTTCCTTTCTTCTGCACTCAGGCCTTTTTAGTATCTCCATATAACATCGTCTTCACTTTTCAGGCCGTGTTCGTAGAGCAGGTAGGCATTGTATTCCGTCATTTAAAACGAGTAACATTTACTTTTATGCATCCCTTTTTTTCTTAATTATGCCAGCAACCATATTGCCAGAAGGATTGCACCGAAGAATATAATAACCCCTAACAGCCTACCCAGCAAAAAAGATGCATATTCTGACAATGAATTAAACTCCCAGAAGATACCCCATTGTTCTTTGAAAAACCTCATTTTCTCTGTTTATTTTAATTACGGCACAAAGTTACACATTATTTATAATATTTTTACCCGAAGTCCCAGGCCTCGACGTAGTGGTCGAAACGGATGCCGTCGGTGCTGCCGAACTGGGCCAGGATTTTCATAATCTCTTCCTGCTTTTCAGGAGTGATCATGTTTTCACCGTGATGGACTCGGTAGTATGGTCCATTGCCACCGCTAAAGGATGATCGTACACGATATCGGGCCTCTGCCTTGTCTCGCTGTGGAACGTTATCATAGAGATGCGTAAAGCCCCATGCCTTCTTTACGAACCTCTTCTCGCGAAAATGCTTACACTCGCCATCCTGCCAAGCCGTCGGATAGATGGCTGGTCCATGATCGCGGTCTTCGGGCAACAGCAGCCTGGCCTGATAATGCATGCAACACGCTTTCTTTGCGCATTCATCGTTGAAGCACAAGGGATATCCAAAAGGAACATCTTTGTATGTCAATTTCTTCTCTTCCATATCTGTATGACTGTCTTTGTATGCAAAGATACAAAACTTTCCTGAAATGACAAAGGAAATATGAAAAAAACAATTTAAATCTTCTAGTTATTGATATTTTTATAAATTGGAACTATTATTATTTGATTACCTTCTACTTAAACTGCATAACTTTCATATAATAAGTATTTTATAATTATTTCTTTATCTATAAATATTCTACTTTACCTCTACACAACATCTACTTAATTTCTATTTTACATCTATGTTCGTTTTAGAGCAGGGAGTTGACAATGGAGCAAGGGGCTGGCATGATATTCTTCGACAAGCGAAGCGGCAAAGCCGAGCGCCCTGCCTGGGAACAAAATATTCCCACCTTGGGAATAAAACATTCTCTCCTTGGGAATAAAGTATTCCCACGTTGGGAATATTTGATAAGCTACGAGTATTTCTCAATAAGGGAGCCTTATTCTGAAATAACCTGCCAGTATCAGAGAATAAGGAAGCATTAAGCCGATAGAATTAAAGTAGAAAGTTTATAGAGGTTATATAGAACTAAAATAGATGAAAATAATGATTGAAATATTTGCAGAAACCAAATAAAATCAGTATCTTTGCAGGCGAATTATTAATTATTAGTAGAGGTAGAACTATATATATGAATTATTTATTGTGAAGAGTGAAGAATATGAAGATTAGTTTATTGAAAATAGCACGGAAGAAGGAAGTCATCAAGCGTATAGAGTTGGAAGAACTCGCTGAGATGATCCGTAAGAATCCTGAAGAGAGCAAGGTGTTCAATCTGCGTCTGAACTATCAGTTCCTGAAGCCGCAGCGGATGCACGACGGGCAAATCATCGTAGATGAACAGCAGCATACGGAGAATCTGCCACGTATTCTGTTCGCTGCCGAATGCATGAACTACAAGGAGATGCAGAAAGGACTCCGCTATAACGGTCTGGTGGTTGTTGAGACGAACGGCCTGAAGACGTATGAGGAGGCTGTGATGGTGAGAAACCAGGCAGCGAGGATGGACGAAACGGTGATGGCGTTCCTGGGGGCATCTGGAAAGTCGGTGAAGATTGTGTGCCGGGGTGAGTTGTTTGGGAAGGAAGAATCTGAGTTGCCAACGAAAGAGGATGACATCAGGCAGTTCCATAAGAATCTGTATGAGACGGCGCGCAGGGCCTATCAGAACCAGTTCGGATTCGATATAGAGTATTTAGAACCGAAGTTGGAGCGAACGGTCTATATGAGTGCCGATCCTGAAATGTATTTCAATCCCAATGCGCGTCCTTTCAAAGCAGATGCAGAGAAGCACAACCAGCCGGAGCCGACACCGATCTCGTGGGAGAGCGACCTGCTGATGCCTGGTCGCACCATCAAGCGAACCTATCATTTCAACTGGGTCTTTATTCTCCGCGAGGTGTTGGGAGGTTATTTCGACCTGCCCGACGAAGACCGTCAGATGCAGTTATTGCAGCAGATTGCCCGCAAGTCGCTGGAACAGGGCATACCGCTCTCGCATGCCCAAGGCATGACGCTGGAGCATCCGCTGTTCCACAATGATCCAGACCTGGTGAAGAGCGTCTTCGCCACCACTTACGAGGTGACGCTGATGGAGGACTACCGCAAGAAGCACAAGATGAAGCCGCTGAAGAGTGTGCCTCAAGAGACGCTACAGACGATGCGGACGGAGATTTTCCTCACTGCCAACTACGACATGCGTAAGAATCTGATGACGGGTGTGGCCGAATATCGTATGAAATACTCTGAGGACCAGACGTTTAAGCCGCTGACCGTAGAGGTGCGCAACGATATGACCATCGAAGCCCGAGAGCAGGGACTGAAGTCGTGGGATCAGGACGTGAACCGCTTTATCGACTCGACACGTATCGAGCAGTATGACCCCGTAAACACCTGGCTCGACAAGTTGCCGGAGTGGGATGGTGTAGACCGTATTGGGGCGCTTGCAGCCAGAGTGCCTACGGAACAGCCGCATTGGGAGAAATATCTGAAGTACTGGTTGGTGGGTATGGTGGCTCAGTGGCGCGAGAGCGATAAACAGCTGACTGGCAATGCGTTGACGCCGTTGCTGATTGGTCGCCAGGGTTGTGGAAAGACACGCTTCTGCAAGATCCTGTTGCCTCCAGAACTGCGCGACTACTATAACGACAAGCTGAACTTCAAGAATGAGTTCGACCTGAACATCGCGCTGACCTCGTTTGCGTTGATCAACATCGACGAGTTCGACAAGACCACCAACTCGCAGCAGATTGTGCTGAAGTACCTGTTGTCGTCAGCCGACGTGAAGTTCCGTCCGCCTTACGGCAAGACCATCAAGCAGTATAGACGTTACACCTCGTTCATCGGTACCACCAATCAGATGCAGCCGCTAGTGGATCCTACGGGCTCGCGTCGCTTCGTCTGCGTGGGCATTCCCAACGGCAAGAATATCGATTTTACGGATAATCTCGACCATCGCCAGCTCTATGCCCAGGCCCTATACCTCTTTAATAAAGGAGAGCGATTTTGGTTAGAGGACGATGAGATTCAGACGCTGATTGAGGAGAATGTGCCCTATCAGCGCACCGTCGATCTGGTGGAGATGATCAACGAGACATTCCGCAAACCCAAGGATGGTGAAGGCCGATGGTGGGGAACCACTGAGATTCTCTCTACATTCGCCAGTCGCTATGCCTATTTCGATGCCAAACGGGCCACGCCAACGGTATTGGGCAAGGCGATGAACAATTTCCGCTTCAGCTTTAAGCACCGTATGGTGAACGGCCTGTCAGAATACTGGCTCTGCGAGAAATAAAGGAAAAATTTCTAATCTTTTTGCTCTTTCATGCCACAGCCGCCGTGGAACTCGTCTACCAGGTTGATGGCATAGGCCTCTTCACGAGATACTTCCGTCTTGGTCCAGTCGATTTCCCCTTCGTGGCCCGCATAGTCGCTGATGCGGACGGAACAGAGGTAACCCTCGTCGTTGCGTGTGTAGGCGCTGCAGCCCGACATGGCAATGCGATTACGCTCCTGCTGACCCTGCTTGGACACGATATGACACCACTCGATGACGCAGGTCTTGCCGTCGTCGATGATCGTCTCGTAGCGCATACCTACGCAGGCAGGGATGTAAGTGGCCAGACCATATCCGAACTTGTGGGCATTAGCTGACATCTCCTCCTTGGAGAGGATAGGGGTGTCCCAAGGGTCGTAGCCGCCGACGATGCACTCATCGGCAAAGGCTGCATGGATCTTCTCTGGAATGCAGTAGGGCGCATGATGCAGGGCTTCGTAGTAGGCCCTCATGGCACCCGTCAGCAGCCCTGGGTCGCCCATCTCGTAATGGGCGGGCTTGAAAATGGGTTTACGATAGGGCGTCAGACCAGGCACAAAGGAATAGTGCGTGTACATCCTGACCTCTTCGAGCAGGTTAGGGGTGCGGAGGTCGACAATCACGAAGAAGGGTACTTCCTCGATGGCCTTATCCACCACGAACTTGAACACGCCCTCCAAGGCAATCCTGCCGCCTCCGATGGTTTGGAATACTGGCGTAAAGGTGGCCGATGTGGCATTGAATTTGGTCAGGAAACCCTCGGCAAAGGTGTGTATGCTGTCAAGGCCTTCAAATCGGCCGTAAGGTGCATCGATTGCAGGTTTTTCGTCCCAGAACAGCTTTTTCTCACGGAACAGTGACGCCACCTCATCGGCCTTCCCTGCACAAAGGGCATTGACAAACGCCAGGTCGGGTGTATCCATTCTGATTTCCTGAGGCATATCCTTATAGAGCCGCTCCAGGTTACAGGCCTTGCGAACCGGCAGGTCCGCTTCTTTCACAGAAGATCCACATGCAGAGATTCCAAAACTCAGAATAACTGCAACGAGCGCGAATCCAAATACTTTAATTGTTTTCATATGACAAGCATTATTAAATCATTTCTTTTTCACCATCAAAAGCGCTTTACCATACCCCCGCCCGCGATACTCAGGCCATACATACAGATCTTCGAGATATAAGCCAGAGTGCCCCTGATAAACTCCAGCAGCAGCGGCACATCCTGCCGTTCAGCCTTGCGGATAGTTAAGTTATTTTCCATTATTATTATATTCAATCTGCCATTATTACGATATCTGTCTTCTGACTCAGAGGGGACGGTTCTGTGTGAGCTAATGGACTCATTAAGAACCGTCCCCTCTGAGCTTATTTCTTCAATCTAATTACGCTGCAAAAATATGTAGAAATAACCAAAACTCCAAATTTTCTTGCGATTATTTTAAACTTTGTATATCGCAGTCATCTTACACCGCCAAATAATTCGCTCAATATTTCAGTTCTTGTGGGCGTTCTCCCAATCCAGGAGGTCTGGATGCTTTATTCTTGAACTTTTATTGTTCTTTCAGGCAGAATATTTTGCTGTTTGCCAAAAAAGCATTATCTTTGCAATCAGTTAAGAGATCATCGTCATAAAAACAGAAGCAAATGGAAGTTATACAGAGTTTCACCATCGACCACACCCGTCTGAAGCCCGGCATCTATGTGTCGCGTATGGACAAGGGGTTTACTACTTTCGACCTGCGAATCACGGAGCCCAACATGGAGCCTGCCGTTGCGCCGGCTGCGATGCACAGCCTGGAGCATCTGATGGCCACCTGGTTCAGGAACAGCGAGGCGAAGGAAGATGTGGTTTACGTGGGGCCCATGGGTTGCCTCACTGGTATGTATATCATCATGACGGGCGACTATACCGTTGAGGACATGCGTCGCCTGACCATCGAGTGTCTCAAGTGGATTCTCACCCAGACAGAAGTACCTGCCACCCGACCTGAGGCGTGCGGCAACTATCTGCTACACGACCTGCCGATGTGCCATTGGGAGAGCCGGCGCTATCTGGACCGCCTGGAAAACGATTTCCACAGCGAGTACACCAAGCTCCGCATCACCCTCGACGACGGCAAGGTGTTTGCTGACGCATAGGGGCTTCGTTATTTCACAAGCTTGTAGTATTCTGTGCCTCCGAGGAGGAAACAGCCAGTGCCGTAGTCCTCGAAGTCGGGGACTTTCGTGTATGAGAGCGGCTGGCCTGCCGAGGGGTCTTTGCCTGTGCCCTGTGCCCAGCCGAGGAAGCCGTCGGGATGCACACAGTCGCGCACCAGTCCTTCCCAGGCGCGGTCGCAGACGGGTTTGTAGACGTCGGCCTTGAGATAACCTTTCCGGATGCCCCAGCTCATGCCGTAGAGGAAGAGTGCTGTGCCCGACATCTCCTTGCCGCCGTAGTCGGCGTATGAGACAAGGCTCGGATTCCAGAGTCCGTCCTCCTGGCGCTGGCAGTTCTTCAGCGCCTCACTCATCAGCAGGAAGTCTTTCTTCAGTTGCTTATAATATTTGTCCTTGGGTGAGAGCAGGTTCATGCAGCGCACGAGAGCGGCATAGACCCAGCCGTTGCCGCGGCTCCAGTAGCAGTTCTTGCCGTCGGGTGTCTGATAGGGCGCCACATAGTCCTTGTCGCGCCACCAGAGACCTTCCTTCACGTTGAAGAGTCCGCCAGCCAGTGTGTCTCGGCTCCAGGTGTACATCCTCATGGCGTGGTCGGCATATTTGCGCTCGCCTGTGATCTTGTAGATCTGCATGTAGAGGGGCATGGCCATCTGGATGGCGTCGATCCAGGTCCACCAGCCGTAGAGCGATTCCTTTGCTTCAGGTTTCTGCCTGTTGGGTGTCTGCATCTGGTTGTTCAGGTTCTCGATGATCCTGGCTATCTTCTCCTGTCCGCCGCTCTGCATAAAGCGGTCGGCGTAGGTCTGTCCGCAGCACTGGTCGTCGGCATCGTTGGTCTTTACGCCGTTGCGTGGTGTCCACTGATGGAAGCTGGCCCAGCGGTCGGTATAGTCGATGTAACGCTCGTCCTGGTCGATCTCGTAGAGGGCCATCAGTCCTTCATAGTAGACGGCACGTGTCCACAGCGACGAGGGTCGGATGCGGTTGACGTTGGTCGGCAGGGTAGGGTCGGCGTACTTTGCCATGAAGTAGTTGTTGGCAAGGCGCAGGGTCTTCATGACGTTGTCGGCCTGTTCGCTTTGGGCAAGCGTCATGGTTGCCATCATCAGGGCGACGAGTGAAAGGACGGTCTTCTTCATTGTTTTGCAGTTTTTTTATGAGTTTGTTGAATCTTATGGCGCAAAGATAGGCATTTTTATCCAAATGCCTATCTATTTTGCCAAAAAACAAAGTCTTTCTCGCAAAAAACGCAGATGATTAGCCTCTGGCTATTTGTTGATTCTCAGTACGGGGGCAATCTGGTTGCAGGGTTTTGGAAGTGTAACGGTGAGGCCTTCGGCTGTCTGACGGGCCTTGAGCTTGCCGTAGCCCAGGAGATAGACACTCGAGATCGACTTCTTGAAATTGGGATTTCCCTTGGCAAGCGACTTGATGGTGAGTTGTCCGTCCTCAGGCCAGCCTAAAGCGGTAGCGTAAAGGTACTTCTTCGTCTGGTTGAAGCGGATGTCGCGTGCATCAAGCTTGCTGTACATGCCCTCGTTGAAGCCCTGGGCATTGATCTTAATGTCGGTCTCAGCCACAGGTCCCTCACCGAACTTCACCCACGGACGGGTGCCGAAGATGCTCTCGCCATTGACCGTCATCCATGCCTCGAGGTCGTCGAGCACCTTCGACTCCTTCTCATCGTAGGTACCGTCAGCCCGCAAGGGGATGCTCAGAAGCAGGTTGCCGTTCTTTGAGACGATATCAACGAGCTGCGTGACCACCTGGGCAGCGCTCTTATAGCCATCGCGCTCGTAGATGCTGGTGTTATAATGCCAGCCTCCGATGCAGTTACAGGTCTGCCAGGGTATATCGATGAGTTCGTTGGGAGCACCGCGCTCCACGTCCCACGTCAGAGCCTTGCGCTGGTCGTCGCTCAGGATCTTGCCAAACACCACGCCACGTGGATTCTTATTATAGAGATGGGTGGCGATCTTCAGGCCGCAGTCGCTCAGGGGATAGAACGGCAGTACGGTGACGTCGAAGTAGATGAGGTCAGGGTTATAGCGATTGATGGCGTCAAGGGTGCGGTCGTAGAAGTTGGTGACGAACTCCTGCGAGGGAGGACAGGCACCGTTCAGCCAGCCCCACTGGTCGTGTACTTTGCCATTGCTCCACGAATCATAGCTCATGGGATGATTCTGGCGATAGAGATGCTGTGGGTCGAGTCCTTCCCACCATTTGCCCTTACCGTCGGCCTTGGTGAGATTGCCGTCATAGAGGACGCCTGCCTTCAGACCCTTCAGATCGAAACGCTGGGCTGGCTCATACCATGTCCACGCATGATCGGCATGGAAGGAGATGCCGAGGGGCAGACCAGCCTTCTTGGCTGCACGGGCCCATCCTTCGAGGATATCCTTGTTCGGACCGATGCGCATGGAGTTCCACTCCTGATACTTAGAGTCCCAGAGGTCGAAATTGTCGTGGTGGTTGCCGAGCACGAAGAAATATTGTGCACCGCAGCGCTTATAACGTTCCACGAGTGCCTCTGGATCCCACTTCTCTGCCTTGAAGAGGGGCAGGATGTCCTTGAAGCCGAACTCCGAGGGATGACCGTAATGCTCGACATGCCACTTGTACTCACGGCTGTCCTCCATATACATCGAACGTGCCATCCAGTCGCCTGAGCCTTCCACGCACTGAGGCCCCCAGTGAGCCCAGATGCCGAATTTGGCATCGCGGAACCATTCGGGTGTCTGATGTGTCTCGAGCGACTCCCATGTAGGTTGATACTTGCCCGCCTGCATCTTCTCGTGCTGTTCTGATACGGGCACCTGATACTGCTGTGCGAAGGCTGCAGTCATGCCGCAACACATCGCTAATGTCATTACAATCCGTTTCATGGTGCAAAGATAAGCATTTCTTTTGATATATCAGCAAAAAGTTATCGACTTTAAATGGGATAATATCTGCAAAATGACCTAAATAGTGTTAGGAATAGAAAAAAATATCGATAAATAGTTGGAAGTAAGCCAGATTTTTTGTTTCTTTGCACTGTGATAATTGCCGACCGTATGAATATCTCAATAGAAAGGCTTCATTTGTACACCCTTCATGTTGGACTGGCCCATCATGACGGTGACTGGAACTGGAAAAACGTGCGCAGTCCGTTTGCCCGCATTTTCTATGTCGTGGACGGGGCTGCCTGTGTCGAACTTCCATCGGGAATCTATGACCTGAAACCCGGTTATCTCTATTTTATCCCTGCCTTCACCATCCATAGCTATATCTGCAATTCCAGCTTTACACATTATTATATTCACGTGTACGAGGAGATGGAGAATGAGCAGGGCGTGCTTGAGGAGTGGGAGCTGCCGTTCGAGGTGAAGGGCAGTGAAACGGATTACGAACTGATCCGAAGGCTTGCAGAGATGAATCCCTTCCTGAAACTGCAGGAGTCTGATCCTGCCTCCTACGACAATCATCCCACGCTGATCAACAATCTTCAGATGAACCAGCGTCGCCCGTTCTATGACAAGGTAGAGTCGAGAGGCATCCTCTTTATCCTCCTGGCCCATTTCCTGAAAGATGCAAGGCCGAGAACCGAGGTGAAGGACGACCGTATTCACATGGTGCTGACCTTTATCCGCAAGAACCTGAACAAGCGGATGGATATTGACATGCTGGCCGACAAGACCTGTATGTCGAAGGATCATTTCATCAGGGTATTCAAGAATGAGGTGGGTGTCACTCCCAACGTGTTCGTGACACAAAAGAAACTGGAGCGTTCAGAGCTCATGCTGGTCACGACGGCCCAGTCGGTGAAGAGTATCGCCGACGCGCTGGGTTACGAGGACTATTCTTATTTCAACCGTATCTTCAAGAAGAATACGGGCATCACCCCACAGCAATATCGTGCGAAGTATTCACTATAACTAATATAACAAAACAAAAAAGACAATGAAGAGTAACTATCCAAAAATTGGTATCCGCCCAACCATCGACGGTCGTCAGGGTGGCGTGCGTGAGAGTCTGGAAGAGAAGACCATGGGTCTGGCCAAGGCCGTGGCTGAGTTGATCACCTCTAATCTGCGTAATGGCGACGGTTCGCCAGTGGAGTGCGTGATTGCCGACTCCACCATCGGGCGCGTGGCCGAGAGTGCCGCCTGTGCCGAGAAGTTCGAGCGTGAGGGCGTAGGTTCGACCATCACCGTCACCAGCTGCTGGTGCTACGGTTCAGAGACGATGGACATGAACCCCTACTATCCGAAGGCTGTCTGGGGCTTCAACGGAACAGAGCGCCCAGGTGCCGTCTATCTCGCTGCCGTACTGGCTGCCCACGCCCAGAAGGGTCTGCCCGCCTTCGGCATCTACGGACATGATGTGCAGGATCTCGACGACAACACCATCCCTGCCGACGTGGCAGAGAAGATCCTGCGCTTTGCACGTGCAGCCCAGGCTGTGGCCACGATGAAGGGCAAGAGCTATCTCTCGATGGGTAACACCTGCATGGGTATCGCCGGCTCGATCGTGAATGCCGACTTCCTGCAGCAGTATTTAGGCATGCGTACGGAATATGTGTCGTTGGTGGAGATCCTGCGCCGTGTGGACTTCGAGATCTACGACCACGAGGAGTTCAAGAAGGCCATGCAGTGGGTAGAGAAATACTGCAAGCCCCAGGAGGGTCACGACTATAACGAGGACCGTCCGCTCTTCCCAGGAACGCCCATGACCACCTTCAACGGCAAGGGCAAGGGCAAGAACCGTGAGGAGAAGGACGCAGACTGGGAGTTCACCGTGAAGACGATGATGATCATCCGCGACCTGATGCACGGTAATCCCCGTCTGCTGGAGATGGGCTATAAGGAGGAGGCTCTGGGTCATAACGCCATCTTCGGCGGTGTGCAGGGTCAGCGCCAATGGACAGACTATAAGCCCAACTTCGACTTCCCGGAGTCGATGCTCTGCACCTCGTTCGACTGGAACGGTCTGCGTGAGGCCGATGTGCTGGCTACAGAGAATGACTTCCTCAACGGTATGTCGATGCTCTTAGGTCACTTGCTGACGAACCGCGGCGTGATGTTCTCGGATATCCGTACCTACTGGAGTCCTGAGGCAGTGGAGCGCGTGGCTGGCAAGAAGCCCGAGGGCGCAGCTGCAGGCGGATTCATTCATCTGATCAACTCTGGCGCCACCTCCCTCGACGCTACAGGCGCTATGACTGATGCTGAGGGACAGCCCACAATGAAGGAGTTCTGGAACATGACGGAGGGCGATATGGAGGCATGTCTGAAGGCTACCAGTTGGATGCCTGCCGACCGCGACTATTTCCGTGGGGGCGGCTATTCGAGCCACTTCGTAACAAAAGGCGGCATGCCGATGACGATGATGCGCATGAACATGGTGCAGGGACTCGGTCCTGTGCTGCAGCTCGCTGAGGGCTGGACGGTGGAGCTCGACCCGAAGACCCACGACATCCTCGACAAGCGTACGGATCCCACATGGCCCACGACTTGGTTCGTGCCCCGTCTCGATGCCACGAAGGACTGCTTCAAGGATGTCTATTCCGTGATGAACTGCTGGGGTGCCAACCACGGTGCCATCGCCTACGGCCATATCGGTGCCGACCTGCTGACACTCTGCTCGATCCTCCGCATTCCAGTCTGCATGCACAACATCCAGGACAAGGACATCTTCCGTCCGGCTGCATGGAATGCCTTCGGTATGGACAAGGAGGGCGCCGACTATCGTGCCTGCCAGAACTTCGGACCGATCTACAAGTGATTGATAATTGAATATTGATAATTGAAAGAATGGAAAAGCAACAACAATCTCTGATAACGAAGGACGGCGTGAGCTATCTGCTGCCGTTCATCCTCGTGACGTTCTGCTTTGCCCTCTGGGGCTTTGCCAACGATATCACGAACCCGATGGTGAAAGCGTTCTCGAAGATATTCCGTATGAGCGTGACTGACGGCACACTGGTGCAGGTGGCCTTCTATGGCGGCTATTTCTGCATGGCGTTCCCTGCAGCCATCTTCATCCGCAAGTTCTCGTACAAGGCTGGTGTGCTGATGGGACTCGGACTCTATGCCACTGGTGCCCTGCTGTTCTTCCCTGCGAAGGGCATCGGCATCTACGGCTGTTTCCTGCTGGCCTATTTCATCATGACTTGCGGCCTTTCGTTTCTGGAGACAAGCTGTAATCCTTATATCCTGACGATGGGACCTGAGGAGACAGCCACACGAAGACTGAATATGGCGCAGTGTTTCAATCCCTGCGGTTCGATTATCGGTATGTTCGTGGCGATGAACTTCATCCAGGCCAGACTGAACCCGATGAGCAGCGATGAGAGGGCCCTGTTGGGCGATTCGGAGTTCGAGGCGTTGAAGAATGCCGACCTTGGTGTGCTCATCTCACCCTATTTGATCATCGGACTGGTTATTGTGGCGATGTTCCTTGTCATTTTCTTCACGAAGATGCCGAAGAACGGCGACAAGAGTCACGACATCCACTTCTTTGCGACGTTGCGTCGGATCTTTGCCCTGAAATACTATCGTGAGGGCGTGATTGCCCAGTTCTTCTATGTGGGTGCCCAGATCATGTGCTGGACCTTCATCATCCAGTACGGTACGCGGGTGTTCATGGCAGAGGGGATGGATGAGCAGAGCGCAGAGGTGCTGTCGCAGCGGTTCAATATCTTTGCAATGCTTTTCTTCATCTGCTCCCGTTTCATTGCCACCTACCTGATGAAGTGGCTTAAACCGGCTAAGCTGTTGGCCATCTTTGGTGTTCTGGCGATGGTGTTCACCGCAGGTGTCATCTTCTTCCAGAATCGTATGGGCGTCTATTGTCTTGTGGGGGTCAGCGGCTGTATGTCACTCATGTTCCCCACCATCTATGGTATTGCCCTCGACGGTCTGGGCGACGACGCGAAGTTTGGAGCTGCAGGTCTCATCATGGCCATCCTCGGTGGTTCGGTACTGCCTCCGCTGCAGGCCATGATCATCGACCAGGGAACGGTCTTCGGAGGCTTCCCTGCTACGAACGCATCGTTCATATTGCCGTTCTTCTGCTTCATTATCGTGACGATTTACGGATACAGGACCCATTTACGCAGACAACTATGACACAGGGATTTCATGTAAAAGACTACGGGCAGCCCGTTAAACGGTATGTCCAGACGATGGATCTGAAGAATGATCCGAAGCTGATAGCTGAGTATCGTCGTCGTCACAGCCAGGAGGAGTCGTGGAAGGAGATTCGCGACGGCATCCGTGAGGTGGGTATCTTCGACATGCAGATCTTCATCCTTGGCACTCGGCTGGTGATGATTGTGGAGACGCCGCTCGACTTCGACTGGGATGCTGCGATGGCACGTCTCGCCACCTTGCCACGTCAGCAGGAGTGGGAGGACTATATGGCCATCTTCCAGGATTGTGCAGAAGGCGCTACGAGCGATGAGAAGTGGCAGATGATGGACAGAATGTTTTATCTTTATGAGTAAAATTATATGGTATATAATGAAATTGGAAAAACAGGGATGAAGGTGTCGAACCTCAGTTTCGGCGCCTCCTCACTGGGCGGCGTGTTTCATGGTGTCCGTGAGGAAGAAGGCATCCGTGCCGTACATACGGCAGTAGATAATGGTATTAACTTTATCGATGTGTCGCCTTATTATGGGTACCTGAAGGCAGAGATCGTATTGGGTAAAGCCCTGAAGGAAATTCCGCGCGACAAATATTTCCTCTCTACGAAAGTAGGACGCTATGGCAAGGACGGTGTGAACACCTGGGACTACAGCGCCAGACGCGTCACAGACAGTGTCTATGAGAGTATGGAGCGTCTGAACGTAGACTATATTGACCTTATCAATGTGCATGACATCGAGTTTCAGGCTGGTATGGAAGGCGGGTTGCAGAAAGTGTGCGACGAGACCTTGCCTGCCCTCGTGGAATTGCGCAAGAAGGGTGTCGTGGGGCATGTGGGTATTACCGATTTGCAGCCCGAGAACCTGAAGTGGGTCATCGAACATGTGGAAGACGGGACTGTAGAGAGCATTCTGAACTTCTGTCATTACTCGCTGAACGATACGTTACTGGAAGAATACCTCGGTTTTTTCGAGCAGCATAACGTGGGTGTCATCAATGCCTCACCGCTGTCTATGGGCCTGCTCTCACAGCGCGGCGCTCCTGACTGGCATCCTGCTGGCAAAGATCTCAAAGTAGCTTGTGCCCGTGCAGCAGCCTATTGTCAGGAGAAGGGCTATCCTATCGAGAAACTGGCCATCCAGTTCTCTACAAGCTGTAACCCCCGCATCGCAACGACGCTCTTCAGCAGTGCCAATCCTGCTAATGTGCTGAAGAATATCGGTTATGTGAACGAGCCGATGGACGAACAGTTGGTTAAGGAAGTACAGCGTATCATCGGTGACCAGATGTTTGTCCGCTGGAAGAACTCTTAGAACAGTAAAAAGGTAAAAAAGATATGAAAGCAATTCAGATTAGTGAACCTTCTGTGATGAAGGTGATTGATATGGCCAAGCCCCAAATGGGCGACGATGAAGTGTTGTTGAAGATGATGTATGTCGGTTTCTGTGGCAGCGACCTGAATACCTTCCGAGGCGGTAACCCGATGGTGAAGATGCCAGTGGTTCCTGGTCATGAGGTGGGAGCCGAGATCGTGAGTGTCGGCAAGAACGTGCCAGAGGGTCTGAAGGCCGGTATGATCGTGACCGTGAACCCCTATACGAACTGTGGCAAGTGTGCTTCTTGCCGAAACGGCAGGGTGAATGCCTGTCAGCATAATGAGACCTTGGGCGTGCAGCGATGGGGAGCCATGCGCGAATACCTCGTTCTGCCCTGGGAAAAGGTGATTCCTGCTGGTCTGCTCACTCCACGTACCTGTGCACTGATCGAGCCGATGAGTGTGGGTTTCCACGCTGTCAGCCGTGCTGAGGTGACAGATATCGACGTGGTGCTGGTCATCGGTTGTGGTATGGTGGGCATGGGTGCCGTCGTGAGGGCAGCCCAGCGTGGCGCCACCGTCATCGCAGCTGATATCGACGACGAGAAACTGGCACTGGCCAAGGAGGTAGGTGCCAGCTATACCGTCAATACGAAAAGCGAAGATGTGCATGCCCGTCTGTTGGAGATGACTTCCGGCTTTGGTCCTGATGTAGTGATTGAGGCTGTGGGTAGTCCGATGACTTATCAGATGGCCGTCGACGAGGTGGCTTTCACAGGACGGGTCATTTGTATCGGTTATGCAAAGAGTGAGGTGTCGTTCCAGACGAAATACTTCGTACAGAAGGAGCTTGACATCCGAGGCTCTCGTAATGCCCAGCCCTCCGACTTCCGTGCTGTCATCCATTATCTGGAGCGCGGCACCTGTCCGGTTGACCGTTTCATTAGTAACGTTGTCAAGCCTGAGGGAGCCTTCGAGGCTATGCAGCAGTGGGCAGAAGCTCCAGGCAAAGTGTTCCGTATCTTAGTGGACTTTCAATAAATGGTCATATGAAGAAGTTGTTCTTGTCAGTCATTTTGGCTTGCCTGGGTATGCAAGTCATGGCTCAGCAGGCGGAGTCGCCTAACGGGAAGTTGTCTGTTGCCCTGAAAGGTAGCGGATTGGTTGTCAGCTATCAAGGTCAGCAGGTGATGGAGATTCCTTCCGTAGGGTATGAGTCTGCTGGAATTCCCCAGTCGCTGTCTTTCCGACGCATGATCAAGGAGGAATATCCGATGCTGGCAGGCAAACGTCTGCAGTGTAGTAATGAGGCCAATGAATATCTGTCGGAGCTTGGCAAAGATACCAAGCTGGTGGTGCGCCTCTATGATGACGGCATGGCCTTCAGATATGAGCTCTCTGGTCTCGAGGAAGCTACTCTGCCGAAAGAACAGACTGTCTATCGTATTCCTGAGGGGATGAAGCGCTGGATGCAGAACTGGTGCGACTCATACGAAGAGTTCTTCCCACTGACGACAACGTACAAGCAGCCTCCTCGTCGTCCGCAATATGACAAGAATGCCGAGGGCTATGCCTGCCGTTGGGGCTATCCGGCTCTGCTGGAACCTGTAGAAGGTGTCTTTGCCCTTATCTCCGAGGCCAATATCGAGCGTCGTCAGAGTGCCTCATGTCTTTACAATGAGGGAGAGTTGTACCGAGTGACACCTGCTGAGAACGACCTGAAGGTCTCCGGTGAGTGGCACAGTCCCTGGCGCGTCTTGATGATCGGCAGTCTCTCGGATATCGTAGGATCGACATTGATTACCGATGTCTCAGAACCCTGCAAACTAGCTGATACAAGCTGGATCAGTCCTGGTGTGGTATCCTGGATCTACTGGGCTTATAACCACGGTAGTAATGACTTTAACATCATCTGTAAATATGTCGACATGGCTGTCGAGCTGAAACTGCCTTACGTCTTGATTGATGCCGAATGGGATGAGATGAAGGATGGCAAGACCATCGAGGATGCTGTCGGCTATGCCGTTGCCAAGGGAATCAAACCCATGATATGGTACAACTCTTCCGTAGGCTGGCTAGAAGGCGCCCCTACACCCAAGTTCCGTCTGAACAAACCAGAAGACCGTGAAAAGGAATTTGCCTGGTGCGAGAAAATTGGTGTGGCTGGTGTGAAGATTGATTTCTTCTCTGGTGACAACCAGATGAACATGGACTTCTGTATCGACCTGCTCGAGAGTGCTGCCCGTCATCACCTGCTGGTGAACTTCCACGGAGCCACCATTCCCAGAGGCTGGCAACGTACCTATCCGAACCTCCTTTCTACGGAGGGTGTCTACGGAGCAGAATGGTACAACAACGTACCTACGTTCACCACGATGGCTGCCTGTCATAATGCCACGATCCCCTTCACCCGTAATGTGATCGGACCGATGGACTACACACCATGCGCCTTCAGTGACTCTCAGCACCCACACATCACCTCAAATGCTCATGAGCTGGCACTGACGGTGCTCTATGAGAGTGGTCTGCAGCACTTGGCAGACAAGCCTGAGAGCTATTTGGCACAACCTAAGGAGGTTCAGCAGTTCTTTGGACAGCTGCCTACCGTATGGGACGAGACACGCTACGTCAGCGGCTATCCTGGTGAGAGTGTCGTATTGGCACGTCGTCATGGTGACACTTGGTATGTGGCAGGTATTAACGGCAAGGATGAAGCGAGGACGCTTCTCTTTGACCTCAGCTTCATCCATGCCCAACAGGTGACGGTCTTTGCCGACACTGCCAAGAAACCTTGGGATATCAGTGTTCTGAAAACGGTTCCATCCAAGATGGAGTGTCAGCCTCGTGGAGGCTTCGTGTTCGTCATTCACTGATCAGGACCGTTTTGTCTTGGAGGACGCGGACCTTGTTCGCGTCTTTTCTCCATATCTACCTTGTAGCTTTTATACTGTTCAGGCGTCATGATCTTCTGAAGTTCTGCTTCATAGGCTTTCATGGTGTCGTCCATCGGACGCTCAGGGCGTTTGCCTTTCATGTCCTGGCCCTCTTTTGGGGGTTCAGGACGTTTGCCTTTCATGTCCTTCCTGTCCTTCGGCGGTTGTCCCATACCATGATGCCCGTGGTGTCCGTGAGGTCCCTGGGGTTTCATTTTGTCGGCGTATTTATTGTTCAGTGCTAACAGCTGCTTAGCCTGTTTGTCGTTCAGCTGATAGCGTTTGACAGTCTCGTCTGTATGGTGCTTTACCATTTCCGTCTTGTCAAACTTGCGCTCATGATGCTTGTCTTGCTTCTTGTCGTCTTGGGCAAATACGGTCGTGCTGACCAGTATGGATGCCATCATTGTAATCATCATTTTTTTCATTTCCCATTTGTTTTTTAGTGATACATACTTGTTTGTTGCAACTGTCTTTTTGACGGTTATCAACAACAATCGTTTAATGGCTACAATGCCGTTTTCAGCGAACTGGCCAAATCCTTCAGTCATCACCCAAAATCCTTCAACCAATCACAGTGCTTGTTTCTTCAGATGTTGAGGCCGTAGTTCTGTTTCACTTCGCTCATCACGAAAGTACTCTCGATAGAGGCGAGGCTTTCAATCTCTCCCAACTTATTGAGCACGAACGCCTGGTACTGTTTCATATCGCGTGCACGTACCTTTAACAAATAGTCGTATGCGCCAGAGGTGTTATAGCATTCCGTCACCTCTGGGATACGTTGGATGCGTCGCACAAATGAGTCGGCTATCTCGTGGTTGATCTGCTTCAGTTTTACCTTGCAGAACACCAGCAGCCCCTGATCCAGCTTCTCAGGGTCGAGTATGGCTACATACTTCTTGATATAGCCTTTTTTTTCCAACCGTTTCTGGCGTTCAAACACGGGAGTTGGGGTCAGATGGACGGCATCAGCCAGCTCTTTAGTGGTCAATTTTGCATTTTTTTGCAGCGTTTTCAGTATCTGCAGGTCGGTTTCATCTAATATTTCAGCCATCATTTAGAGTTTTATTCTGTTTGCGGTGTTTTGAGAAGCCTCAAACGGAAAGATTTTCTTTCTCGGCTGCAAATTTAGGGATATTTTCTGAATTGCGCAAGAATTTTGGATAATATTTCCAAACTCCGTACCTTTGCACCGTCGAAAGTAAACAAATTAATAACAAATATAAAGAAAGGATAAGATTATGAGTACAAAGAATTATCGTTTTGAGACACTGCAACTCCATGTAGGCCAAGAACAGGCTGACCCCGCTACCGACGCCCGTGCGGTACCCATCTATCAGACCACGTCTTACGTGTTCCGTAATTCACAGCACGCAGCCGACCGTTTCGGTCTCCGCGATGCAGGTAACATCTATGGTCGCTTGACCAACTCCACGCAGGGAGTCTTCGAGGATCGTGTTGCTGCCCTTGAGGGTGGTGTAGCCGGTCTGGCTGTCGCCTCTGGTGCTGCTGCCATTACTTATGCTCTGCAAAACATCGCACAGGCTGGCGACCATATCGTAGCTGCCGACAACCTCTATGGTGGTTCCTTCAACCTGATCACCCACACGCTGGCTACTCAGGGAATTACCAATACTATTATTAATGTGAACGACCTCGAGGCCCTAGAAGCCGCCATCAAGCCCAATACTAAGGTTGTGTACGCAGAGACCTTCGGCAACCCCAACAGCGACGTGCTCGACATTGAAGGTGTAGCTGCTGTGGCCCACAAGCACGGTATCCCTTTCATCGTTGACAATACCTTTGGCACACCGTATCTGATTCGTCCGTTGGAGCATGGCGCTGATGTCGTTGTACACTCTGCAACGAAGTTCCTCGGTGGTCATGGAACCTCTCTCGGTGGTGTTATCGTCGATGGTGGTAAGTTCGACTGGAAGGCTGATCCTGATAAATTTCCCACGCTCGCAAAGCCCGATCCTTCATATCATGGCATCGTCTTTGCAGATGCAGTAGGTGCTGTGGCTTATGTCACTCGCATCCGTGCCGTCATCCTGCGTGATACTGGTGCAGCCATCTCACCGTTCAACGCATTCATCCTCTTGCAAGGTGTAGAGACGTTGAGCCTGCGTGTAGAGCGTCATGTAGAGAATGCCCTGAAGGTGGTGGACTTCTTGAGTAAGCACCCGAAGGTGGCTGCCGTACATCACCCCGCTCTCGAGAGTCATCCCGACCACGCACTCTACAAGAAGTACTATCCCAATGGCGGTGCCAGCATCTTTACCTTCGAAGTGAAAGGTGGTCAGGAAGAGGCCTGGAAGTTTATCGATGCCTTACAGATCTTTTCGTTGCTGGCAAATGTGGCGGATGTGAAGAGTCTGGTGATTCATCCCTATACCACCACCCACTCACAGCTCTCGCCCGAAGAACTGGCCGAACAACATATTACGCCTGCTACAGTGCGCCTCTCCATCGGCACGGAACACATTGACGACATCATCGATGATCTGGCACAGGCACTTGATAAAATTTGAAAAATAAGACTAGGTGGAAAGAGTAATCTGTCAAATTTTGCATCAGATTTGGCAGATTACTCTAAAATTCGTACCTTTGCACCCACATAACCGACACTTATGAGAAATTATATTATTGCAGATAATCAGGAGTTGACGGGTTACGCACTGCAGAGCTTATTGAAGCGCGATGAGGGAAGTGCTATCTTTCGTGCCGTGGATAAGGCGGGTCTGATACAGTTGCTGAAGGAGCATGAGGATGCTGTAGTGTTCCTGGACTATACTTTATTCGATTTTGTCGACGAAGACCAGCTGATGATTGTGGCTGAGCGTTTCAGTCTGTCGGAATGGATTCTCATCAGCGACGAGCTCACACCTCAGTTCATACGTCGTGTGGTCTACTCCTCTCATCAGTTCAGCGTGGTGTTCAAAGATGGTCCGATGAGCGAGATACGTGAAGCGTTGCAAGTAGTCAACCGCCACTCCCGTTACCTCAGTCAGCGGGCGCTGGAGACAATTATCACCCAGCAGCAAGAAGAGGAGAAACCTGATATCCTGACACAGACGGAGACTGAGATCGTGAAAGCGATTGCTCAGGGTAAGACGACTAAGGAAATTGCTGCCGAGCGCTTCTCAAGCATCCATACCGTGACGACCCATCGTAAGAATATTTTCCGCAAATTAGGTATTAACACAGCGCACGAAGTGGTGAAATACGCACTCCGTGCAGGATTGATAGATGCAAGTGAATTTTACATTTAAAGAATAATGAAAGAAAAGATTGTTTTAGTGACAGGTGCCAACAAAGGCATCGGATTCGGAATAGCCAAGCATCTCGGAAAAAGTGGTTGGCAGGTTATTATCGGTGCACGCGACGGACAGCGTGCAGAGAAGGCTATTGGTGAACTGAAGTCGGCTGGTGTCGACGTGCTGGGTTGGGTGAACATCGAACTCCGTGACCTTGCAAATATCAAGCAGGCTGCCAAGGAGATAAATGAGAAATATGCAGGTCTTTCTCTGCTTGTGAACAATGCCGGCATCCCTGGTGATATGAGTGTTGACAGCCTGCACACTGAGATTAGCGACATCAGGGAGACACTTGATGTGAACTTCATTGGCACTTTCGCCCTCACTAAGGCGCTGCTGCCTCTGCTCACAAAAAACGAGGGCCGTATCGTCAACGTGACCGTTCCTTCAGAGATCAGTCCATATTGGCACCCGTTAGCCTACGTTGCCAGTAAGGCTGCCCAGAATGCTATGATGGGTGTAATGGCCATTGAATTCCAACAGTCGGCCACCCCGCTGGAGGTATTCTCCGTTCACCCTGGACCTACTACAACAGATTTGAATGGAAATATGGCGTTGCCTGGTTTCCACGATATCGAGACGGTGGGGGAGAAGATGGCGGAACTTATCAATGACGGTCAGAACCATCAGGGAGAGTTTATCGAACTCTATCCTATCGTCAAAGAAGATTAGAAACCATACATTTGGCATATATAAATGAAGCCCCAGCCTGCAAATGAACAGGCTGGGGCTTCGTATAGATAGAATGATTATCTTCTGGGGGCACCAGGTGCACCTGGGCCAAATGGAAATCCCTGCGGCTGGGGAGCAATCTCAGGCTCCCCAAAGAAAGAGGCCTCGGCATCCTTGTCGTTGAGTTTAAACACCATGAACTTGGGAGTCTTGGCTGTGCAGGGAGCCCATGCGCCACCCTGAGGACCGTTAGGATCGCTGTACTTCGCAAAGTTGGTCCAAGCTGTGAGCATCTTCTCACTGAGATCCCAGTCGCCCTGAGTCCAAGGACGCCAGCAGTGCTTCAGACTCTTGAAGACAAACCAGAGGTCGCTGGAGTGGAAGGCACCCTTCAGACGGACGGTCACCTCGGGATGAGAACCATCGTCGGGCAATGGGCGTGCGAACTCGTAAGCCCAGGCCTTGCCACCTTTCTCTGCACGAACCTTACAGAACTCGGCAATGTTGGGCGACATGTTGCCCATATCGTTGAGGGTGAATCCAATCATATAGGGCACATCGGCCAGTGTTCCCTGACGGGTGGCATCGTCGAAACTCTTCACGCATACATAACCATCGATCATGGGCATGAAGGGCAGACCACGGAACATGGCAGCCATCGGACCGCCACCCTGCTGACCGTCATTGTTGATCTGGTGGTAGAGGGTGTTCAGGGCGAAGACGGTCTCGGTAGAGGCGGCACGCATCTTCTTTAAATCGGTCAGTCCGGCCCAGTCAAACACCTTCTTGGCATTGGCTTCGGCATCAGCGAAAGTACCGCCGCTGTAACGGGCACCCATGGGATTACCGTTGGCATCGGGGATGCTCAGACCCTGGGCACTCATGATGACAGCCTTGTGGAACAAACCACGGGCGAGGGGAGACTCGCACAGTGTGCGAACGCTACCACCACCAGCACTCTGACCGAAGATGGTCACGTTGTCGGGGTCGCCGCCAAACTGGGCGATATTCTTCTTAATCCACTTCAGGGCCTCAATCTGGTCGAGGATACCGTAGTTGCCAGATACTTTATGTGGGCTCTCAGCTGACAGGGCGGGGTGTACGAGGAAGCCGAACACGCCCAGACGATAGTTGATAGAGACGAGCACCACATCCTTAGCACCCCACTCCTGACCGTCGAACTCGGGCTCTGATCCGAAACCTTCGCGATAGCCACCACCATGTATCCACAGGGCTACGGGCAATTTCTTATTTACCTGTCCGGGAGCCTTGGTCCATACATTCAGATACAGACAGTCTTCGCTGTAGGGAGCCTCCTTGCCATAGCCCCACTCGGTGTAGTAACCGCCAGGATACTGAACAGCCTGATAGCTGGGATGGCCGAAGGTGTCGCAGATCTTCACACCCTTCCAAGGCACGACGGGCTGTGGCTCCTTCCAACGGTTCTCCTTGATGGGAGGTGCGGCGTAGGGGATGCCACGATAGACAAACACATCAGGATGGTCATCAGCCAACACGCCTTGAACCTGACCACCTTCGATCGTTAACACGGGATTTTCTGCAGCCTGTGCAGACACTGCTATAAAGAGCAGTAGTGGTAATAATAGCTTTTTCATAAGTTGTTTAAATCAATTGTACAGTTGATTAGGTAATGTTATCACGTTATTTGACTCAAAAACTCTTAAAAGGTTTAATTATCTTTGTTTTTTTAGTTAATCTCTTCCAATTCGCCAGTCTCAGAATCGATGATAACCATAATACGACTCTATTTGGCTGCAAAGTTAGCACTTTTTTTGATAATACCAAACGTTTGGTATATAGAATGCCATATAAAGGCGATTGTGGGAGTATGAAAATCGCCGTACCTTTGCAGTCGAAAACAGGTTTCTTTATTAATTAAAAGGATAAGATTATGACAAAGATTGCAAAACAGCTGACAGAGCTCGTCGGCAACACCCCACTTCTGGAGCTCAACAAGTATTCACAGGCAAAGGGTCTGGAGACCTCGGTAATTGCCAAAGTAGAGTTTTTCAACCCCGGCGGTAGCGTGAAGGATCGTATTGCGCTGGCGATGATCGAGGACGCAGAGGCCAAGGGCATTCTGAAGCCCGGCGCCACCATCATCGAACCAACCTCTGGTAATACGGGCGTAGGATTGGCACTGGTATCAGCCGTCAAGGGCTACCGTCTTATCCTTACCATGCCCGAGACCATGAGCGTGGAGCGTCGTAACCTTGTTAAGGCCTATGGGGCCGAGGTACGTCTCACCTCTGGAAAAGACGGCATGCCAGGTGCCATCCGTGCCGCCGAGGAACTTCGTAGTACCATCCCTGGAGCTGTAATCCTGCAGCAGTTTGAGAACGACGCCAACCCCGCCAAGCACTATGCTACCACAGGTCCTGAGGTATGGCGCGACACTGACGGACAGGTCGATATCTTCGTAGGTGGTGTAGGCACTGGTGGTACGATCTCTGGTACGGGCAAGTATCTGAAGGAGCAAAATCCCAATGTGAAGATTATCGCTGTAGAGCCGAAATCAAGCCCTGTGCTGAGCGGTGGACAGAGCGGCCCTCACAAGATTCAGGGTATCGGAGCAGGTTTCATTCCCAAGACCTACGATGCAAATGTCATCGATGAGGTGTTCGACGTAGAGAACGACGATGCCATCCGCACAGGTCGTGAGGTGGCTCAGCAGGAAGGTCTGCTCGTAGGTATCTCCTCGGGTGCAGCTCTCTTCGCAGCTATCCAGGTGGCCAAGCGACCTGAGAACAAGGGCAAGAAGATTGTGGTGCTCCTGCCCGATACGGGTGAGCGCTATCTGAGTACCATCCTCTACGCTTTTGAGGATTATCCTCTGTAATTAATCAGAAAGTGTGGGTTGAATGTCAAAAAGTGTAGTCTTATATCATCATGAATGACTACCTTTGCACCCACAAACTACTGATTGTTATATGAGAAAGAGATTATTGATGGTGCTCAGTGCATGGTGCACGGTCATGTTTGCAATGGCGCAGCCGCTCTACGACTTGGAACAGATGAGTCGTGAGCGGCTGAACCGTGGAGTGGTGGCTGTACGCAACGGACAGCAAGTGGTAGTCAGCTGGCGCATGCTGATGTCGGATCGTGTGGACGAGGCCTACGACGTGTACAGAAACGGACAGAAGCTGAATGAGAAGCCGTTGACATCGGGCGGCACTTTCTTTGCGGATGAGCATCCTGTCGACGGTGAGGCCGTCTACGAGGTGCGAGGCGGCTCTTGCAACGGTTCGTTCCTGTTGCAGGCCGATGCTCCTTGTGAGGCTTATTTACCAGTCAGGCTCCAGAAACCGACAGATGGCATCACACCCGATGGACGTACTTTCAGCTATTCGGCCAATGATGCGTCGGTGGCTGATGTCGATGGTGACGGGCAGTATGAGATCATCCTGAAATGGGATCCTTCCAATGCCCACGACAATGCCCACGATGGCTATACGGGTCCTACGCTCTTCGACTGCTATCGTCTCGACGGCTCGCTGCTCTGGCGTATTGACATGGGCATCAATATCCGAAGCGGTGCCCACTATGTGCCGTTCATCGTCTTCGACCTCGACGGTGATGGACGGGCCGAGTTGATCGTCCGCACTTCCGACGGCACCCGTGATGGTTTTGGTCGCGTCATTGGCGACAGTCTGGTAGACTATCGTCACCGTCCGCAGGCCAATGCCCTGAATCCAACACCAGAGAAGGAGTGGGGGAAGTATAACCGTATGGGACGTCCGATGACGGGTCGCATCCTCACGGGTCCGGAGTACATCACCGTGTTCAACGGCCTGACGGGCGAAGCAATGGACTCTAAGCCCTATATTCCTGAGCGCGGCAACCTGATGGACTGGGGCGACAACTATGCGAACCGCTCCGATCGTTTCCTGGCAGGTGTGGGCTATCTTGATGGGAAGCGTGCTTCTGCCATCTTCTGCCGAGGCTATTACACCCGTACCGTGATTGCTGCCTGGGACTGGGATGGTCGTCAGCTCAGCCAGCATTGGGTGTTCGATACGAACAGCCCTGAATGGGCCGGCTATGCCGGACAAGGCAACCATAACCTTCGCGTGGCCGATGTCGACGGTGATGGTTGCGATGAGATTCTCTACGGTTCGATGGCTGTGGATCATGACGGGCGCGGACTCTATAACACGGGTATGGGTCACGGTGATGCCATCCACCTGATGGCCTTTGACCCCTCGACCCCAGAACTGCAGGTATGGGACTGTCATGAGAACCGTCGTGACGGCAGCGACCTGCGCGATGCACGTACAGGCAAAATCATCTTCCAGATTCCCTCAAAGAGCGACGTGGGCCGTTGCATGGCGGCAGATATCGACCCTACGAGTCCTGGTGTTGAGATGTGGAGCAGTGACAGTCATGGCATCCGCAATTTCAAGGGCGAGGTCATCTATTCGGCTCAAGATCCCGACGATCCCCAACATCAACAGCATCTGATGCTCAATGGACGACATCTCTCTGTCAATTTCGGCATCTGGTGGGATGGTGATCTGCTACGTGAATTGCTCGACCATGAGACGGTTTCGAAATACGACTGGGTTAACCACACCATCACGGATGTGGTTAAGTTCCCAGGCATTGTGTTCAATAATGGCACGAAGTCGAACCCCTGTCTTTCTGCCGATATCCTCGGCGACTGGCGCGAGGAGGTCATGGCTCGTACGCCCGACAGTAGTGAGCTGCGCATCTTCGTTTCTCCCATCCCTACCGACCATCGCATCAACTGTCTGATGCAGGACATCCCCTACCGTCTGTCCACCGCAGCCCAGAATGTAGGCTACAACCAACCATCTGAGCCCGGATTCTACCTCGGCCAGAAATAAGTGAATTTCACAAACCACTGCATGATATGAGAAAGAGAATAACTATTATTTTTGTATTGGCTATGGGCATCAGTGTTACGATGTTGGCCCAGCAAGTCAATGACAACAACACGCCGCTTCACCTGATGAAACCCGACTATCGCTTTGGCTATGGTGTCTCGAAGGCAGAGGATGTCAAGGCGGTTATGGACCGTGTGCTCCGTTATATAGAGTCGGAGACGCCTGCCCAGCTCGTGAATCGGAAGACAGGTGAAATTGTGACGAATTTGAAGGATATCACTGCCGACACCCAGTTGAAACAGGGCGGATTCCGCATGACCAGCTATGAGTGGGGTGTAACTTATTCGGGCGTGCTGGCTACCTATGAGGCTACTGGCGATGTGGCTTATCGAGACTATGTCTTCAAGCGCCATCAGCTACTTGCCGAGATCGCTCCTTATTTTAATAGGGTATATGCAGAGAACCAGAAGATTGACGGGAATGTGCGCCGGGTGATTGATCCTCATGCACTCGATGATGCCGGGGCCGTCTGTTCATCGATGATCAAGGCGATGGGCAGTATCTTCAAGGGGGCAGACAATAACCTGCGCCGGTTGGTGGATGAGCGAATACAGAACTATGCCAATTATATCCTTAACAAGGAGTACCGCCTCGGCGACGGCACTTTTGCCCGCATCCGTCCACAACTCAATACCGTTTGGCTCGACGATATGTTCATGGGTATACCCACGGTGGCTCAGATGGGTCAGTATACTGGTGATACCAAATACTATGATGAGGCAGCGCGACAGGTATTGCAGTTTGCCAGTCGTATGTGGGTGCCGGAGAAAAACCTGTTCCGTCATGGCTGGGTGGAATCGATGGAGGATCACCCCGCCTTCCATTGGGGACGTGCCAACGGTTGGGCCATCCTGACGATGTGCGAGGTGCTTGACGTGCTTCCGGAGAGTCATCCGAAACGGGCAGAGATTATGACGCTGTTGAAGTCACACATCAAGGGACTGGCTGCCTTGCAGCACCATGATGGCTATTGGCACCAGTTGTTGGATCGCAACGACACATACCTGGAATCATCGGCTACGGCTATCTATACCTATTGCATCGCCCACGCTATCAACAAAGGCTGGATCGATGGGAAGGTCTATGGACCAGTAGCCCAGTTAGGCTGGCACGCAGTGGAGGCATCAGTTAACGATAAGGGACAGGTGGTGAATGTCTGTGTAGGTACAGGCATGGGCTTCGATCCTGCCTTCTATGCCTATCGTCCTGTCCATGTGATGGCCGCTCACGGCTATGGCCCCGTCATCTGGGCAGGGGCTGAGATGCTGAATCTTTTGAAGAAACAGCATCCCAAGATGAACGACTCTGCCGTATGGTTCTACGACCAGGAAGTGCCCACCGATGCAGCCATCTTTAATTACGACGGCAGCACTCGGTTTTAAGCTTCGGCGAGGGGGGTGTCAGCCTCTTGCCATCTTATAGATGGCTTCCATATCCTCAGACGTGAGTACTTTCAGACAACCACAGGTAGAGGTGTAGTCACGACTACATTTGCGGGTCATTTCTTTGATCTCCTCGTCGGTAATGTCGCGACCTATCAGTTCCTTGATGTTGATGGGCATGCCAATGGCATGGTAGAAACGCTCTATGGCCTGAATGCCTTTTTCTGCAGTAGCTTCGGGGTCGGTGAAGTCATTGGGTACATCCATCACATTGACGGCGAAGCGCACAAACCGGCTCAGATTCTGATGCAGCACATAACGGGCCCAGCTAGGCCAGATGGCGGCGAGGCCGGCACCGTGAGTAACGTCGAACATACCGCTCAGCTCATGTTCCAACTGGTGAGTAGCCCAGTCGTCGCTGACACCGCAGCCGGTAAGTCCGTTGTGGGCCACGCTGCCACCCCACATGATCTGGGCGCGCTGGCGGTAGTCCTCAGGATTTTTCAGTACATCGAATATGGCTGCCTTCATCCGTCGCAATACAGCCTCGGCAAGGTCAGTAGTCAGATCCATATCATCATCCTTCGTGAAGTAGCGCTCCATAGTGTGCATCATCATGTCTGTGACACCGGCAGCCGTCTGATACGGGGGTAGGGTAAAGGTACGTCGCGGATTCATGATGGCAAACTTGGGGCGTGACATGTTGTTCGAGTAGCCGAGCTTGACGTCGCCGTCTTCATTGGTGATCACGCTGGCCTCGCTCATCTCGCTACCGGCGGCGGGGATGGTCAGAACCGAGGCAACGGGGAGCATCGCCTTAGGTTCGGCCTTGACCAGATAAATATCCCACACATCGCCTTCGAAACATACACCGTAGGCAATGCACTTCGACGAATCAATCACACTGCCGCCACCCACGGCAAGGATAAAGTCAACACCTTCCTTACGGCAGAGTTCGATGCCCTTTTGGGCCAAGGAGAGTCTTGGATTTGGCACGACACCACCCAGTGTGATGTATTCTATGCCGCCTTTTTTCAGCAGTCTGCAGATTTTGTTGAGCAGTCCTGAGCGCACAGCGCTCTGCCCTCCATAGTGTACCAGCACTTTTGTGCCGCCATACTTCTTAACCAGAGCAGCCACCTGCTCTTCCGATTGTTCACCGAACACCACTTCCGTTGGTGCGTAATAGTTGAAATCTTTCATATTCTTTTATATTTTAAGGATTTGTTATCTTCTCCAACCTCCTCTGTTGCGATTGTGGTTGTCGCGGTTGCCCCACTTCTTGTCGTAGTGGCCCTCAGTATCGATCTTGCCACCGAACATGTTCAGGCGGTATCGCACGTGTAGCATAGCATAACTGTTCACGCTGTTGTACTGCGTGTCGCTGCGGCCTGTGGCATTCACCCACCGTTCGTAGTTGCTCTGCTGGCCCAACAGGTCGTAGAAGTTCAGTGCCACGATGAGTGACTTGTTCTTGAGGAAGCTCTTGGATACTTGTCCGTTCCAGATGAACTCATTGGTGTTCATCGACGAGTCGTTGTATCCCCGTCGGCTGCGCTCATGCAGGTTCATGCTTAACTCGATGTCGAGGGGCAGGTGCACCAGGAACTGTCCACCGTAATTCAACTGCCAGGTGTCGAGGTTCGCCGTTGGCTGTAGCTCGTTGCGCGAGTGCTGGTAGTTGATGTTACCGTCGAGCGTCACCTCAAGCCAGTCATTGCGGTAGCCGGCTGTCAGTCGTTCGTTCAGGTTGACGGTACGTGTCGTGTTCTCCTCCGCATCAGCCTGCTGTTGGGCTACATAACTCATGAAATGGTTGTATCTGATGCGAGTGTCGGTGCCGATGTTCCAGTGGGCTGTCGAGTCGAGGGCGGTGTTGAAGGTGAACCCGCCGTTGATGTTCCAATTACCGTTGATGTTCTCCGGTCTTGAGATGCTGCCGCCCGTATCGGGGTTATAGCGCACGAAGTTTGAAATGCTGTTCTGGATATGTCTGTAGTTGGCATAGACCACAATGCTCCGCTTATAGCGCACGATGTAGTTGTTATAGTAGGTGTTCAGCGAGTTAGTGAACTGCGGCTTCAGACCGGGGTTTCCCTGTGTGATATAGAGGGGGTTCGAGTCGTCGGTGATATCGAGCAACTGTGACATTTCCGGCTGGCGTGTGTCGCCCCGGTAGTGTATCCAGAGGTTGCTCTGTTCGCTGAACTTATAGTGGAAATTAAGTGTTGGGGTGAGGTTGGTCACGTAGCGGACCGTGTCGACATAGATGCCTCGGTAGTCCTGGATGAAGTTGGAGTGCTGGGGCTGCACGAGGAATCCGATGTTGTAGTCGTATTTCTCCTGGCGGTGGCGCAGCGTGAGGCTCAGGTTGTGGGTGTAGTTCTTGTATTCGGAGAAACGGCTCAGGTTCTTGTCAAGATAGCTGTCCAGCTGGTCGTAGACTGTTGAGAGCCAGGGATCCCATTCACGGTATTCGGGATGGATGCCGGCAAAGGGGTTCTGGTCCATCTCGCTGAAGTCGTATGTTTGGCGGTCGCTCTTGTTCTGGCTGTATCTCATTTCATAGTTGAACTGCAAGTGGGCACCCTTCCAGAGCGGTTCGCTGTAGGTGGTACTGAGTACGTAGCCGCCGTTGCTGCCCGGGGTCGTGTTGTAACGGGCGGTATAGTAGGTGGAGTCATTACCTGACTGGTCTTTCACAAGATAAAGACACACTTCGTTGTTGGAGACGTTCTCATCCTGACTGCTGCCGCCGTTTGCCTCGAATCTGACAACGATGTTACGGCCCTTTGGGTTCAGACGACGGTATAACTGGAGCATCGCCCAGGCGTTCTTCGTCTCGCCGTAGGTCAGACTGGTATTGTAATTGCGGTTGACACGGTAGGGTGCCAACTCACTGGTCTCCAGGGAAACCAGGGGATCGGCGACGTACAGATAGGGATCGTCGTTGAAGGTGGCCGATATGGAGGTGTTGGTAGCGTCGTTGGTGCCGTAGCTGCCGTTGGCGCGCAGCAGGATATTGGTCAGTGTGTCTGGCTTCCATTCCAAGCGCAGATTACCCCACCAGTTGTTGCTACGTGTGTAGTTTTTCGTTGCGGTGTTCGAGAAGGTGCGCGAGGTCTCGCTGTAGAAATTCTCGCTGGCGTTTACCGTCTGGTTGTCTCCTCCACGGTGGTTCCATCTGATACTGGCATCGACCTTGATTTTCTTACCGTCATCATAGTTGAGGTTGGTGCCGAGCATCTTGCGGGAGTTCAGGCCTCGTCGGTTCCACCAGCCGGCATTCTCCTCCTTGTTGTTGAAGTTGCCGAGCAGCACGATGCGTGTCTTGTCGGTGAAGCTGCTTCCCATGCCGCGTGAGGCATAGCGGTGTTCAGTGCCTCCGCCCAGGTCGAGGTTAGTCATGTAACCGCGGTTCATGCCTTTCTTGATGGAGAAGTCGAGTACAGTCTCTTTCTCTCCGTCCTCAATGCCCGTGATGCGTGCCTGGTCGCTCTGCTGGTCGTAGAACTTCATGTTTTGTATGATGTTCACAGGAATGTTCTTCAGTGCCGTCTCTACGTCGCCGAGCATGAACTCCTTGCCGTCGAGCAGTATCTTCTTCACCTCCTTGCCGTTGATGGTGATATTGCCGTCCTCATCGACCTCGGCGCCGGGGATGCGCTTGATGAGTTCCTCAATGGGCGAACCTTCTGGTGTTCTGAATGCCTCGGGGTTATAGACGATGGTGTCTTTCCTGACAATGACCTGCGCGGCGCGGCCTGTGACGACGGCCTCCTGAAGCATGACGCTTTCCGACTCCATCAGCAGGTTGCCCAAGTCTTGGTTCTCGTGGCGCCGAAGGGTCAGCTCGCGTTCGATAGTCTGATAGCCCACCGACGAGATGCGGAGTTTATAGGTGCCTGCCGACGGCGCTTCCAGATAGAAGTTTCCTTTCTCATTGCTGACCGTTCCACCGGCGAAGGTACTGTCAGAGGCCTGGAACAACTGTATGGTCGCCTGAACCATCGGCTCCTTCAGGTCGGCGTCGAGCAACTGACCGCGGATGGTCAGTCGCCTGTCATCGGGTTCAGGTTGTGCCTGAATACTTACCATTGCCAGCATCCATAGTGCCAGTATCATTACGTGTTTCATTCTTCTACTAAGTTTTTTGATGTGTTGGTTGCCACCTCGCCGAGTTCTTGGGCGAGGCGGGAGATATCGGTAGCGCTCTCCTGCATACGGGCGGTAATGTCGTCCACTTCTTCGGCAGGCAGCACGTGGAGGTTCTCGGTGAGCACCTGGGCAAAGCCGCTGATGATGTTGAGAGGGGTGCGGATCTCATGATACATATCCTGGATAAAAACGGCTTTCCGTCGGTTAGTCTCCAACTTGAGCTGATAGGCACGGGACAATTCGTCGTTCTGTTGCTGCAGCTCGGCATTGACGAGCTGGATGGAGGCGACACTCTCGGCGAGCGACTGCTGCATGCGGATAAAACTGTTAGTCAGCCGGCCCACGCTGTCACGACGGGGACTCTCGGGCAGCGGCTCATCAAACTGTCCTTCGGCAATACGCTTCGCCTGCTCATCCAATTGACTCAACGGCTGCACGGCACGACGCACTGTCAGATAACAGAAGAGCATGAGCAGCATAAGTCCGACGGCAATGATGATCCACACGATGACAAGCAGACGGTTGTAGCGGGCATAGACATCGCTCTCGGGACAGACGATGGCAATGCTCCAGCCTGTGCGATCCAGCGGGCGGTAGAAAATGAAGGCATCATGACCGTCGACGATGGTCTGTGTCATACCGCTGTGGCCTGCAAGCATGGCTTTACCCATGACATTGATATCTTTTTGCGCCTCGGGGGCTGCATCGCTGAAGATATTTTCGCGGAAGAGTTTCGCCGTGTCGGGGTGAATCAGATAAGTGCCAGTGCGGCCTATCATGATAGCCGAAGAGTTGGGATAGGCCGGAATGGCCGTCACAGCCTGCGAGAGCCACTTCAGCGTGAGACTGGCGGTGATGGAGCCGATATAACGGCCGTCGGCATCACGCATCGGGCAACAGTACGAGGTCAGTATGTCTGGCGATGAGAGCGTCCCCTCATTATAATCATCGAACGCATCAACCCAGCATGCTTTCCCAAGCGAACGTGGCGTCTTGTACCATACAGCATCGAAGTACTCGAAAGGCCCCTCCCGCACTGTGGTGATGCTGTCTGGAACATCGCTTGCCTCGTTGAGGTTTGAAGGTCTGTGTCGCAGGGAATAGGCCGAGAAGTAGCGGCCCATCTCGGGGAAAAAGTCGGGCTCCATCGAAATGGCAAAGCCCGTAAGGAATTGATTCTCCTGGACGGTACGACGTGTGAAAGCAAGCAGCGAGTCGGGTGTCAGGTGGCGCGGAGTCGTCTGGGCCATGAAGTTGGTTACTGTCTCCGTCTCATCCATGATACCGTTGATGCGCTCGGCGGTGTTGTCAAGCAGCTGGGTGGCACGATCGATGGCTGCACGCTGCACATAGCGTTTGCCGCGATAGAAGAGGAAACCGAAGAGCAGCGTAAAGGCCACCGTGATAATGAGCACGATGAGAAGGCCGAGACGGAGCGACAACCGCTGCTGGATGTATTGTAGGATTCGTGTCATGCGTCGGCGGGTTCTTTGATGAGTTGGTCAAGCAGTTCGGTGATTTCCACTGTATCGCGCATGATGTCGGCTTGCAAGGTTGCCATATCGGCCCGTGAGAGCTGTGCATAGTCGCGGCAGATGATGTCAGTACTGCAGCACATCTGCTGTACAGGTGCCGCCATGCGGTCAGTCATGTCGTGCTGGAACTTCGCCTTCTTCTCCTCGTAGGCCTGCGCCTCACCATAAGCAGCCAGCAACTCCACGTTCTGCGCACTCAGCGTCGCTCGCTTCTGCTGCATCTCGTTCATGTAGGCCTGCAACGACTGTTGCATCTTCTTCAGGCTCGACTGCAAACGGCCTGACTCGTGCTCATGGTGCGAGTCAGGAATCGACGTATCCAGGTTCCCCTCGGCTATGCTCTGTGCCGCATCGGCCAACAGGTGCAACGGGCGCAGATGAGATGCTATAACAAGGTAGAGAATATAGAGCAGCACCAGCACACCGCCGATACTCCAAAACAGCAGCACACGATGCATTCTCGAGTACTTGCCGTAGATATCCTCGGCAGGACAAACCGCTGCGAGACTATATGGCCGTTCACCCAAAGGCTGCAGGAAGATAAAAATCTCCTGATTGTCGTACATCAACTGGCGGTAACCGCTTTCCGCGCCAGTGATGTGTGCATCCAGTTGACTACTGTCACGCCGCGTCACGAAGAGCTGGGCGTTTGGCAACGACTGTTGCAGAGATGCCAGTGAGTTGCTTTCTTCGATAAGCCGCTCAATTCGCATGCGGTTTACCCGAAACCGCTGGCCCTCCAAACGTGCCGTCATCTCTGATTGCCGCAACGTATTGTCGATTCGCAGGGCTGTGTTCTCCAATGCCTGCAGCGTCGTGTCGGTAGCCTCGTCGCGGATGACATCCTCCGAGAAACTGGCCAGTAGGAAGATGACCACGCCAGACGTGACCACAACAAAACCCGCTACCCACAGTGAGAGCTGTATGGAGAACGATGTCCGTATCTTCTGTAGCGGTGTCATGGGCATTCTACTTTCCTGTTACGATATCCTTCAGCGACGATCCGAAGATGACATACTGGGTGTTGCCGGCGATGGTGCCCTCGTTTTGTCCCCACAAGAAGGGCCAGTCATCGTAGTTCTCGAAATGGTCTGGCTTGCGGAAGAGCAGACCTGGGGCCACATTACCTGGGATGAACGAGAAGTCGGCGCGGTTGTTACCATAAAAGACCTGCTTTGGACGAGCGGCGCCCACCACGGCCACAAACGAATAGTTGTGGTAGGGGTGACAGCCGTAGAGCCAGTTGGCAACGCGGTAGACCTCATCCTTGCTCACGATGTCGGGGAAGTAGATGTGGGCGTAGTTGACGGTGATACCGAAGTTGAGCACCATGTTCACCCCTGCCCAGTTGCCGAGGCCGATAGGCACACCGTAGGGGTTCTGCTTGTCGAAACTGTGAATGTATTCGTTGAAGCGTTCTACAGCGGGACGGAGGCTCTTGCGATAGGCCTCGTCTTTCATCGGAATGGAGTCGAGTGCCGTTTGCAGGTTACGGGTCTGGTCTCCCAGACCGGAGAGCCAGTCGAAGTCGGCTTCTGCCTGGGCATCTCGCTTCGCCTGGCGCTTGGCAATCAGCTTCTCAGCTTCTTTCCGCAGGCGCATAGCCTGCTTCTGAGCCCTATCGGCCAGTTCGTCATTGTAGCCCTTTAACACGCGGGCAGCCGAGGTGAGTACACCTGCCGCCTGGAGGTCGAGCCTCGGGTTACGGGTGGTGAAGGCCCACATGTCGTCGGGTGTGCCGCTCCGTTTGCCGTCAGCACTCACCTCGTAAGGTTTCAGTGACGGATCATAGTGCAGGCCGTCGGTAATCGAGGCGGCATCGCCCAAATGATGATAGTTGTCGAGGATGGAGTTTGAGAGGGTAGAGGCCATGTGGCCGATTTGTTCGGCTTGTGCCACCAGGTTCAGCGTGCCGTGCTCGATGAACTGCAGAATGTCGGGCACACCGTCAGGACGGTGCAGATCCACATACCGTTGCTGCTGGCTGACGAAGGTCTCATCTCGCTGGGGATGGAAGAGTTCCCAGGTGCGGATGAAGTTCTGAACGACGTTGATGTTTGATCCTGTCTCAATATCGAAGTCGCCGGCATCGAAGAAACCGCCTACATTCAGTCCTGGTATTAGTTCTAGAGGCTTGTACTTTGTCTCGGTAGTCTCACCCTGACGATGCAGGTCGAAGTGGTTGCTGGGTGGTGCCTGCAGGTAACCCTCCTTGAAGGGCTCACCGTGCCACGTACGGTAGCCCTCGTTTACGTACATGTGGTTCATGTGGATGGGCACCCACACATCGGTGGTGGCATCGGTGATCTTGTCGTAGACGTGCTCGTCGATGAGGAAGTCATTTGTTTTGGTATGGCCGTATTGGATACAGTAGACACCAGGCTCTTGGACCTGTGAGAAGTCGAATTTCACATAATTATATTTGAAATAGGGTCCCCATGCTTGGATAGCTCCTTTGTAGGCCTCTTCCTCCGTACCGTCAGGGCGGATGCGTATCAGTGAGGCGGTGGCCTGTGGCGTGTCGGCCTTGTCGAGTTCGATGACGGCCACTTTTGGCTGCTCGGGGGTATAGCCCACCTGTGAGAAGCCGATGTTCGGCTCTCGGATCCAGCCAGGAATGGCATACGGCTCCACGATCCAGGTGATAACCTTACCGGTCTTTCCCTTTGGCAACACACTGCGCAGCACGAACCAGCCGTTTTGTGCCAGCATGCGTCCGTCGTAGAGCTTCAGCTCAACATCGTCGCTGCTGATTCGGATCATACGCTCCGGAGCGTCGGTGGCCAGAGTAATGCTGTGACCCGTTTCGAGGGGCATCGGGTCGATGAAACGGTTGGTACCCCGGTCGTCGTAGGTTTTGAACCCTTTGAACTGTCGGGGCTTCTCACTGTTCGGACGGGTCGTCGTCTGGCTGGTGGCATAACGGGGTAGACGTCCCAAGCGCCCGTCGATGGTGTAGGTTTTCAGCCAATACTGCGAGGGCAGGAACTCGATGTTGAAGCCTGCCTCGCCTGCCAGTTTCTCGGGCACGGGCTTGTCGAGCCAAACAGCAATCTCCACAGCCTTGCCCTTCGCCGTAACCACCACACGGCTGTCGAAGTCCTCATAGAAGCCCGCTTCCGCGCCACCCAAGGCGACCGCCTCGTAGCGCAGGCATACATCGATGCTCTGCTTTTCCTTGTCTACCTTGCGGCTGGTCATCTTCGGCACGAGGTCCCACTGTTCTGGCGTGTTGTTCAGGCGGACAGCTCCGCCTTGCACTGTCCTCACGCCATGATGGATGATTTCTATACCCGAGTTCTTCTCGTCGTTGAACCCACCGTTAAAACTGTTGCTGAACACCAGCACGTTCACACCTTGCCGCTCGAAATACTCGCGGTCGTTCAGCTGCAAGACTTCCTGACCCTTGGCTATCATTGCCACAAGGGACAATAGTAATATACTAATAACTCTACACATATTTTTTTATTATATCTTTTTCGTGCTATTCCGCAGTTCCAGCCGGGCATTGACCACCACCTGCTGCAGACTGTCGTCACCGTTCATCTGGTCCTGGAGCAGACGGAAGGCCTTGTTGCCTATTTCCCGGAGGTTCTGCCTCACGAAGGAGATGCGGGGATGAGACATCTCCGACACCCAGTCACTCACATAGCCTATGATGGCCACGTCTTCAGGTATAAGCAGTCCCTGACTGGTGACAGCCTGAAGAGCTGAGATGGCTAGCAGACCGTGGGAGGCGATGATAGCATCTGGCGGCTCTGGCAGTCCGAGCAGCTCAAGGGTATCGGAAAGACCGGAGTTAAAACTGATATCGTGACATCTCACCAATTCCGTACGGATGGGAATGTCCCGCTCACGCAGCGCTTCCAGATAACCGTGCTTCCTGTCGATGGTCTGTTTCATCTGGTTAGGACCGCCGAGGAAGGCGATGCGACGGGCTCCTGCGTCAATGAGGGAGTTGGTGGCCTGACGGGCCGAGGCTGCATCATTGATGATGACTGAAGAGATGCCAATGTCGGGGGCGCGGTCGAACAACACGATGGGCATGTTTTTCCTCAACCTCTGAAAGTGGCTGAAATCCGTCGTGTTCTGCGAAGGACAGATGATGATACCCTCCACATGCATGCTCTCCAACAGCTCCAGACAGTTGGACTCGTTCTCAAAGTTCTCATCTGAATCGGTAATAATGCACATATAGCCGTTCTTCCTGGCCTCTGCCTCTATGCGTTTCACGATATGTGCAAAGTGGTTGAATGACACATCGGGTACGACGATACCGATGGTCTTAGTCGTGTCGTAGCGCAAACTCATGGCAAAGGGGTTCGGCCGGTAGCCATGCTCTTCGGCCAGGTTCAGGATCTTCTCCCTGAGAGCGAGACTCACGCCGTCAAGTCCCTTCAGCGCCCGCGAGACCGTCGAGGCATTGACCCCGAGGCTCCTGGCTATGTCGCGTTGTGATATTCTCTTTTTCAAAATAGTGTAAGCTTTTTTAAAGTTTCTACAAAGTTATTCATTTTAACTGATATAATAACGTTTTGAAGACAAAAATATTGCGCAATGCGTTGCGCAACAAAAAATACCACCGACTTTCACAAGCAGGTGGCTCTTCTAACTAAAATTCTTACTAATCATTTGTCTCTATGTTGCGTTTTGTGTTGACAGTTACCATTATCAGTGCTGCAAAGATAGACATTTTTCCGGATGATCTGGTCATACTTTTCCATATATCTGAAAGCAACGCGTTGCGTAAATGGCCAGCAGGCAGAATGTATGGCAGTATTGATACTTTAACTGCAGGAAAAGTCGATCGGTTGGTTGTTTGCCTGCCCACTGTGAAGACAATGGTAAAAGATTTTTGGTTTAATTTTTTGTCGTTTCATAAATAATGTTTATTTTTGCAGCGTAAATCAGAAACATTTTGCAAATGAAGAGACCAATTGCCCTTTTTATACTACTGACGATCCTCGGAGCAGGTTCCCCATTGTCAGCGCAGGGTTCAGACGACGAGAAAAACCTGCAGGAACTCTATCAGCAGATCGACGAGGCCATTGACCAATTCCCACAGTATGTTGCCAAGCGACTCAGTCAGATAGCTGACACGCGGAAGATGCTTGGCTCTGACAACAATATGGAGAAGCGGTTCGCACTGGCTGAACAACTCTTTGAGCTCTATGTGCCGTATAAGAATGACTCAGCGCTCTATTTCGCCGATTTGTGCATCTCGCTTGCCGATTCGCTGCACAAGATGGACAAGGAGGGTCTCTATCTCTCGTTGAAAGCTCACCAATGCTCCAATGCGGGCATGTACGTGGAAGCTCTCAACCTGTTGAAGAGAGTTGACAGACATGCACTTGACCGCGAGGGACTGATGAAATACTACACGGCATGGATGCATGTCTGCGGTGAGATTGGCTCTTCCTCTCAGCAGAACAGTGATCGTTGGAGCTACTATGGCCTGCAAGACAGTTATCGCGACTCGGTACTCGCAGTAGCTTCGGAGGGCAGCGAAGAGTTCCTCCACCTGAAGATGGATGTGCTCTCAGCGAGAAAGCTGTACCAGGATGCCCTCGACGTCAGCGACAGCTGGCTTAGCAAGGTTGCCGACGGCACACACGAGAATGCCTATGCTGCCTTCTATCGTTCAGTGGTCTACGACAAGTTGGGCAACAAGCATCTGTCGCGCTACTGGTTAGGCCGTTCAGCTCTCGACGATATCAAGTGTGCCGTCAACGACCAGGCCTCGCTTCTCTTCTTGGCGGAACGGCTGTGTGATGACGGTGACTATGATCGGGCCTACCGTTATGTCCGTTTCTCAGAGGAATGCAACACGACGTTCTCGCCCCAGCTGCGTAACTATCAGATGCGCTGTGTGGCACAAGTCATGGGAGCTTTATACCAGAATAGCCAAGACCGCTATTCCCGGCTGCTGACTATTGCCTGCATTGGGGCGTTATTGCTCCTGGGCGTGATAGTCTTGATTCTTATCCGTAGGAAACGCAGGTCAATGTTGATGGTGCTGGCCTTGATGACCGTCGGGATCGCTCAAGCCCAGACAAAGTCGGTGTCGGTGCTCGGTGACTCTTATTCCACCTACGAGAATTTCATGACACCTAATACTAACGAGCTATGGTACTACGCCCAGAATGCTCCGCAAAAGACGGACGTGGCGAACGTGCGCCAGACGTGGTGGCACCAGGTGATCAGTGAGAACGGTTGGCGGCTCTGCGTGAACAACTCGTATTCAGGTGCCACCATCAGCTATAGCGGCTATGACGGCAACGACTACAGTGCCCGCTCGTTCAACACTCGAATGGACAATCTCGGACAGCCGGATATCATCTTCATTTTCGGTGCCACCAACGATAGTTGGGCGGGGGCACCCGTGGGTGAATACAAATATGAAGGCATCACGCTGGCCGACCTCTATACGTTCCGTCCTGCTCTTGCCCGGATGCTCCAGTGGATGACCGACCGTTATATTAATACCGAGATATATTTCATCCTGAACAACGAGCTACGTGAGGAGATTAACAGTTCGGTGAAGATCATCTGTGCGCACTATGGCGTGCCCGTGATAGAGCTGAAGGATATCGACAAACTGTCGGGCCATCCCTCTGTGAAGGGCATGCGCCAGATTGCCGACCAGGTGAACAGTTTCCTGAAAGCCAGGGCCCAATAGACCGTTACGCTATGAAGAGACTATTGATAGCACTATTCGCCTGCTATACTTCCCTGATTGGATTTCCCCAGGAAGTGCTGAGTCTGGCGGGCTCGTGGCAGTTTGCCCAGGGCGACACGGCCAGATATACGGATTACGTGATGCTGCCGGGCTCGATGCTCACCAACGGCAAGGGCGACCCTGTGAGCCTGAAGACCCGTTGGACGGGCTCGCTCTACGACTCGTCATACTACTATAACCCTTATATGGAGCAGTACCGTCAGGCCGACAGCCTGAAGTTCCCGTTTTTCCTCACACCGGAGAAACACTATGTGGGAAAGGCATGGTACAAGCGTCATATCTACGTGCCCGCTTCGTGGGACAGGAAGCATATCACACTCTATCTGGAGCGGCCTCATATCGAGACGACCGTTTTTGTGAACGGCAAGAAGGCCGGCAGCGACAACTCGCTCTCCACGCCCCATCAGTACGATGTGTCAGGCCTGATCCAGCCTGGAGCCCGCAACACTATTGAGGTCTGTGTCTATAACGGGACAGAACATGTCGGGGTGGGGCAGGATTCCCACAGCGTGACCGACCAGACACAGGGCAACTGGAATGGTATCGTAGGGAAGATGGAACTGAGGGCCCAGCCTTCCCGACTCCATATCGACCAGGTCAGGATTCGCCCGCGACCCTATGCGAGAGACATACTGCTGGAGGTGCATCTGAGCGGACTGTCGCCCAATATTCAGTTCTACGTGATGGAAGTGATGATCCAGCAGGCCAATACGGATTCTGCCGCCAATATCTACATCAGTCGCTATGATGTCTACTCGAATGTCATGCAGGTGGAAGTCTCGCTGCCTGAGCGTGTGGCCCTTTGGGACGAGTTCCATCCCAATCTCTACCAGCTGGGCATCAGTGTGGACGACGATTATTACGAGACGACTTTTGGCATGCGGGAAGTAAGCACCGACGGCCGTCAGATCATACTCAACCGTCGTCCGATCTTCCTGCGCGGAACCGTTGAGAACTGCTGTTTCCCGGAGACGGGTTACCCGCCGACCGACGAAGACTCGTGGCTCCGTATTTTCCGCAAGTGCAAGGAGTACGGGCTCAACCACATGCGCTTCCACTCCTATTGTCCGCCAGAGGCGGCTTTCGTGGCAGCCGACAAGCTGGGCTTCTACCTGCAGCCCGAGGGTCCGTCATGGCCTAACCACGGTGTGAAACTGTTGGCAGGCCAGGCCATTGACAACTATCTGCTGAAGGAATCGATGCGCATCATTGATACCTATGGCCACCATCCTTCGTTTATCATGATGGCTGCAGGTAACGAACCGGCCGGCAACTGGGTGGAGTACTGTAACACATGGGTTAAGGTGATGAAGAAATACGACCCCACGCGCATCTACTGCGGAGCTTCCGTCGGTGGCGGATGGGCATGGGACAGTGGGTCGGAATATCATGTGAAAGGTGGTGCCCGAGGGCTTGAATGGACCAGTCATGCACCTTCGTCGGACGATGACTATTACGACCAGATCCTTCGTCCGCGGAACTATAAGGACACGATAGACAATAACTCGCCGATCATCGCCCATGAGCAGGGACAGTGGTGCGTGTTCCCCGACTTCAAGGAGATTCCACAATACGTGGGGGCATATAAGGCCCGTAACTTCGAGATTTTCCGCGACCTGTTGAAGAAGAACGGCATGGCCTCGCAGGCAGAGAAGTTTCTCATGGCCAGCGGGAAGCTGCAGACGCTCTGCTATAAGTATGAGATCGAGCGAAACCTGCGCACATCGGACTATGCGGGATTCCAGCTGTTGGCACTCAACGACTACAGCGGTCAGGGAACGGCGCTCGAAGGCGTGCTGAATGTTCACTGGCGTGAGAAGGGCTATACCAATGCCCGCCAGTGGTATCAGTTCTGTTCGCCCATCGTCCCGCTGGCACGCTTCCCGAAGTTCGTCTATACCAATGCCGACAGCCTGGTGGTTCCAGTCGAGGTATATAATGCCATGTTCGGTGACCTGCAGAATGTGCGTGTGAACTATTTCATCAGCAGTAACAAAAATGATGGGACAGTCTATGCCGGCGGTCTGCTCCACTCTGGCGGTATTCCCCTGAGCAAGCACACGCCAGTGGGGACGGTGCGCTTTGCCCTCGACAGTATTGCCACGCCCGAGAAGCTTACGCTGACCGTCACCGTAGGTGGGAACAGTTTTGTGAACCAATGGGACTTCTGGGTCTATCCTGACAGTCTGGATGCTTCGCCACATGACGGGGTGCTGATTGCCGACTCGCTGGACGATAAGGCTCTCGCAGCCTTGAAACGCGGTGGCAAGGTGCTCCTGACGGCAGCGGGCAAGGTGCGTCTGGGCAGCGACGTGGTGCAGCATTACCTGCCCGTATTCTGGAATACCTCATGGTTCAAGATGCGGCCGCCTCACACGACGGGTGCCTATATCGACCGATCGCACCCCTTGTTCAAATACGGTTTCCCGACTGACGATTGGAGTAACCTGAACTGGTGGGAACTGCTGAACAAGGCGCAGGTGATGAACCTGCAGGACTTCCCTGCCGACTATCAGCCGCCCGTGCAGCCCATCGACACATGGCACGTCTCGCGTAAGCTTGGTATGATTGTGGAGGCGAACGTGCAGGGCGGCAAGCTTCTGATGACAACCATGGATATCACGACTGATCTTGACCACCGGGTGGTGGCCCGTCAGATGCGTGAGGCTATCCTCTCGTATATGGAGAGTCAGGACTTTGCCCCCAGTCTGACGCTGAAACCCCAGGTGATTCAGAACCTCTTCACGAAGGACGGTCCCAAGGTCAGCATGTTCACCAAGGACTCGCCCGACGAGTTGAAGCCCAAACTTAAATAAGGTACGCACTGTCGGATCTCAATAGGGACGGTTTCCACCTGGAAGCCGTCTTTTTCAATGCGCAGGCGTACGATGCAGGCCTTGCTGTTCAGAGGTTTCTGCTGGTCGAAGATGAAGTTCCCGATACTATAGAAGATACGCTTGCCGTGAAAGTCCTCGATAGTCTGGAGCGTGTGGGTGTGATGGCATATCAGCACGTCGGCTCCGGCCCGTATCAGCTGGTGGGCCTCCAGGCGCTGCTGGGGCACGGGCTGGAGGGTATGCTCGCCGCCCCAGTGGAGCGAGACGATGACAATGGCGGTGGAGTCGGCCTTCCGAAGTCTGTAGACGCGCTCCAGGAGGGAGTCCATAGGCTCCTGACTGACGCAGGGTTTGTCGGGAAGATAGGCGTAGTTCTCGAGGGCCAGTCGCAGGGAGGTCACTAGCCACACCTTTCGTGGATGATCTGCGAGCAGCACGGGCTCCGAGGCTTCCGCCATGTTTTGTCCCGCACCGACGGGGGTCATACCGGCGGCGAGGATGTTGTCACGGGTGTCCGTCAGCCCCCTGCGTCCTTGGTCTATGGAGTGATTGTTGGCAAGGTTCAGGTGGGTGAAGCCGTGTTGCCGCAGGGTATCAAGCCACTCTGGTTCACCCCTGAAGATGAAGCGCTTGAAAACGGGAGCTTCGATCTTTGTGGCCGGACACTCCAGGTTTCCCACGACCAGCTGGGCCGAACGTAGCACGGAGTCGATGCCGTCGGAGAAAAGACGGTCGGCTCCGTGATGCTCTATCACCCTTCTGACACCGCGGTCGAGCAGGATGTCGCCAGTGAATACGATGTCTAATGTATCGGCACAAAAGGCCGATACATGAAACAACATACTAACAGCCAGAGCTGTAGAAAATCTCCTCATTGGGCGTTGGCGCTAATTTCAAGGGGCAGATGATGCGTTTCATCCATTCAGGCACACCCTTGCGCGGGTTCTTCTCCAACTCGCCCTGCCATTCCTCGTCGGTCAGTCGCTGACGGCCGATGTCCTCGATGAACTCGCGGTAGCTCAGCACGGCTCCGCGCGTGAGGTAGAGGTAGCCGTCGAGTTCTACGACCACGAAGATCTCGTCGGCCAGTCCAACGGCCTCGTAGAGGATGCACTTGTCTGGATTGTTGTCGGCATTAGCGGTATAGACATCGGCCACGAGTGCCACCTTGCGGTCTGCTCCTTCAACGTCGGTCCACCCCATCAGGTACTGGTCTGGCTGTCGCACCAGGTCGAGCGAGATGTTCTCGAAGGTGGCTCCTATGCAGTCGATGGCATCGTATTCCTCGTCGGTGAGGGCTTTCCCCGCCAATTCCTTCTCGCTGACGCGCAGCAGGAACTCAGCTTCCTCACGGATTCTTTCCGTTGCCTCACTGATCTTCTCGGTCAGCATGCCCTGCTCCTTCAGCAGCTCCTCAGTATTGTTGAGCAGTTCGATGGCTTTCTTCCAGAATCCGGTATTCGGCTCGACATAGCCCTTCGTGAGGGGTTTTGGGGGACCGCCACCGCCGCATTCGGCTCCCATCGGCTGTTTGGCGTAGAGAATGGCATCGTGTTTCAGTTCAGCCCAGGAGGCCAGCATGGCGTTCAGATCCTTCTTGTCCCACTCGGGTGTCACCATGAAGTAGGGCAGCTGGTCGCTGTTATCCTTGTCGTTGACGAACTTAAGGGCATTCATCCACTGGGTGGCGATGGTCTCATTCCAGTCGATTTGTTTCATGCGGTCCTTCATTTTGGTCAGCATGGGCTTGAACTCCTTCCACTTCTGACCTTCCTCGATCAGAATTTGTTCTGCAGCCGAGATACCCATGGCGGCGAAGAAGTCAAGTCCTTTCGGGGTGGCGCGCAGGGTAGGTGTCGAATCATAGTCCACCATCTCCTGGAGCACCTCGCCATCAGGCTGGTAGCGCTGCGGCATCAGGCAAATCTTGTTGTGACTGGTGCGCTCGTATTTCGGACGGATGCGTGTCTGCTCATTGCCGATGGTGGTGAGAGTCGCCTTCAGCTCAGTCATGGCCTTGTCGTTGGCCAGCAGTTCCTCGAGCGGCAGGTTCAGCTTCTTCAGCTCGGCCTGTACCTGCGGGATCGACAGATTATCGGGCTTGCCCATCAGGAAGGTGATGAGCTTGTTGACAGTGTCATAGCTCTTCGAGGCAGTCTGGTCGTTCTGTAGGGCGTATGCCATCACGACGGCCTCACGCAGTTCGTCGGGATTGTCCAGACCGAAGGGAACGGACTGGAGCCACATCATGCCCCGGAAGTAGCGTTTCAGTGTCTCGTTCCTGGTGTAATGACCGCGCGGACGGAACAGACTGTACGGGAACTTCACTTCCTTGTAATCCTCCATGAACTCGCTGAAGTCGTTTTCCGAACTCATAACCTTGTCAATCTCGAACTTGCCTTCAGCCACTTCCTCGGCTGTGCCGATCTGCTTACCTGTCAGCAACTGATATGCGATGCTGAAGAAGACGGCATTGTGATGTGCGAACGACCAAATCTCGTCGTTGTTGGCATTGGCAGCCTGCTGGTGCATGGCGTTGTACAGATTACGGCTCATGTCGGTCATGAGGGCATGGAGCTTGCTCTCTTCTACCTCGCGAAGCATGCTGTCGAAATAGAGGTGATAAAGCTGCAGATACAGGTCGGTGGTCACAAAACTGGGGAAGCAGTTATAGTCGTTCTGCTCGTAGACGTGGAAGAGCTGTTCGTGCTGGGCCGGAACGATGGCAAAGCCGTCCTGTGCCAGCTGCTGGCAGAGCAGTGAGTCGAACTCCTTGAGCTGTGTGGGGTTGATGAGGTTCTGCATGTTCACCCGCAGGTTCTCGGCCACGTCGAAGTTGGCCTTTCTCAGTTCGTCCTCGCGTGCCTTAAGCCGTTTCATGAAGTCGAGTTCCTCACCCGAATAGTTCAGCAGCTTCTTCTCGTCGATGGTCCGGTAGTAGAAGTCGCGCCAGCTCTCGTCATCTCTTGACTCGACGCCAGAAGACTCCACCTTGTCGTCGAATTGCCACATCAGCGAGTCATACCAGGTCGTTGTCTCATAGACTCCTCTCAGGTAGGAATCCTTGAAGGGGAAGCCCTGCCTGGCGGCAGGTGCATTACGCAAGACGCGCAGGTCGCCGAGCGAGAGTCCCGACACGTCCATGTTGTAGTCGATACTGTCAATCAGGTGTTCCACGTCGATTTTCGATGCGGGCACTGTGACCAGACTTTGTTTTTGGCTACAGGCAGTGATAATGGCTGCCAAGCAAGCCGTCAGTAATAGTTTCTTGTTCATTGGCTAAAGGTTTTTATTGCTGTTTCCTGATCTGTTCCTTTGACGATAAAGCGCTCAAAGCTCATGCCGAAGCCGCCCCAGTGGTATTCTGCCACGACATAGAGACTGTCGGTGGTGGTCTCCAGACTCCGTATGCGTCCGTCGACGAACCTGAAGTCCTGCAGGATTCCGCCCAGTTTGGAACCCATCCAGAGCGGCCTTACCTTGCCGTTCACCTGTTTGAAGATGAAGAGCCTGCGCGCCTTTTCCGGAAAGAAGCGTGTCGGCTTGATGACCCCCACCATCGCATCCGTGCTGCCGTCACCGTCCACATCGCCCGTCTGTAGCTGATAGACGGGGTAGGGCAGCCGCCACTCGTTCAGCCAGTAGAGACTGTCGTGCTCTTTCTTCAGCTCGTATTCCTGTGCCATGCAGGCAACGGCCGCGAGCCAGAGCCAAGTCAGGCAAAGCGTCTTACGGATCATGTTCAAGCCTTTTCGTCGCAACTCGACTGCAAATATAGCACAAACCGCGTAATAATCCAAATTTTATGGAAGAAAAATGATAACAGGGTTGTCTTTCTCATCCGAAATTCGTATCTTTGCACCGTATATATAAACAATCATATGGCAGACAAGATAAATTACGGCATTTTCCCTAACCCACTGCCCGATGCAGAGGGGAACACCACCTACCAGGTGCGCCACATGCCTGATGGCACCATGAGCGAGAAAGGCTTTCTGGCCCACTTGAAGTATCACAACACTTATAACACCATCATGATGCAGTCGTCGCTCACCGTGTTGAAGGATGAGATTATCGAACAGCTGCGTAACAACAAACGATTCCGAATCGACGGCATCGGTACCTTCCAGATGAGAGTAGGTCTGAAGACAAAGTACGATGAGGAAGGAAATCCCATCAAGCCCCACTTCACCGACCCCAACAAGATCACGGCCAACGACGTGGAGGTGCAGGGCGTGTCATTCACGCCTGATCCCAGTTTCGTAAAAGCCCTGAAAAACAAGATGTCCACTCGTAACAAGTACGGTCGCGGACCAGCCGGCAGGAACCAGCCCTACACACGTGAAAAGATCGTCGAGTTCCTGGACAATTATCTGAAGGAGCACCACTCCATCACCCGTAAGCAGTTGCAATTTGCACTGAACATCACGGAATACCGCGCCCAGAAATGGCTTGACGACCTGACGGCGGAGAAATACTCAAAATACTATTGCAAGAAACAGGGCACCACCTACGTCTACTATCGATACGGCTGGGAATAAATAAAGGAAAAAAAGTAAAAAGGTAAAAATGCTCCGCCATAAGACCTAACTACCTGTTTAACAGCATATTGGTAGCGGAGGAATTCATTTTTGCCTTTTTACTTTTTTACCTTTTTACGCCGCCATCACAAAGTAGCCGTCAGTCTCATGGCGGCCTACGCGCTTAACGCCAAGCCTTGTCATCGACCTGCCGAAAGCATTGGCCGTCACTCCGGCCATCGTCTTCTGCGAGTGCTTTTCCAACTCACGCATGATCTCTGGACCGCTCATGAACACGCCCTCGCCCTCTTTTTCTGGAATACTGAAATAGCGAAGGAAAAGGCGCTCTACATCTGTCAGCACATAGTAGTCCTTGTTGTGCTTCTCCATCTCTGCTTCATCTTCCTTTGAAAACCAGTGGGGCAGTTTCTCGTTTTCAATCTCGTGCAATACCTGGGCATAGAGCTGGTCATGGTCGATGCCTTCCACATTGATCATGCCCTCTGGCTCAAGGATAAGGAAACGGCGTGAACCTGTGCGGTCTGTCAGCACATGCCGTTCGTTGGTGGTCCCTACAAACGACGCAATACGTGGCAGCTGGTTGAAGTTCTTCTTGTAAGCTCCGATGAAACTGGGCTTCAGCGTCTGCATCATCGACTTCAGCTCAGGCATCTGCTTCCTTCCTATCTTCTCGAACTCGTCAAGGCTCACAATGGCAAACTCCACCATCTTGCGATAGGCATTGCCCTTGGCGTTGATTTTGAAGTCGTCCGTGTAATAGTCGGCAATCTCCGCAGGCAGCATCGAAGTGAACAGCGTGCTCTTGCCAAGACCCTGCTGTGGACTGATGAGCAGGAGCATCACGGCGTTGGCATGCTGCCTGTCGGCCCCAAGCCACTGGGTGACGACAGCCCTGAGCCAGATGCGCACCATCCGCTGGCAATAATCCGAACTGCTGATGCGACAGGCAAAGTCGGCGATATAGTCGGTCTTTCCGTCCCATCGCCCGCGTACCTTGTTTAGATAAGCCCTCACAGGATGATAGTCAATGGCCAGCTCGCTCTCGATACGCTGCTTCACATAACTGGACAGCACGAAAATCTCGCCCTCATCCTGAATCTGGCAGTTGATGGAGTTCAGCTGTCGCTTGTCTATCAGCTTCCATGCCTTACCAGCATCTTTTCGCCGATACTCATAGAGATCACGCACGATATTGTGGCGGAACTCGAAGTTCTCCATCACAAATGCCGCCATGTCGTGAATGGGCCTCAGCATCTGCTGCTGCCGCTCTTCATAGCGGTCCTTCGGAGAATCATGCGATTTGGCCTTAGTTTCCTGCTGGTGAGGATCCGCCTTCAATCCAGATAATTCACGCTCGACCTTTTCAAGTCGCTCCATGAGCAGATCGTTCTGCTCATTCACAACATCCACACTCTGAGAGTGCTTCTGCTTCCGTTTGATAAGAAAATCAAATATACTCATTGGCTTATAACTTTTTGTGCTGCAAAGATAGCACAAAAAACGCCTGTTTGCAAGGGTTTTGCCATGAAATCGATTACTCAAAACCTGTTGTTTTTAGGTACGGGGTCGGCGGTCGCGAGCCCCCATCTAAGCACCTTTGAAGTCCCTCCTCTTTAATCTGCCACTTAAGTTCAAGATTCTTACAACTTAAGTAGCAACGTCTTGCCACTTTAGACATAAGACACTGCCACTTAAGTAGTAGAATCATTAAGTACGGTCTTACTGCCGTCCACATCCAGCCTCAAGCACGTCAACCTCCCTTCTTCGTTCCTTTTATGCCCTATCCTGATGAGCACCCTTACACAAATATTACACGACCAAAATTCTCCGCCATCATCTTTCTGTAAATCAGATGATTATATCACCTGGCGGAGGATTTTTACTTATAGCCAATCAGGAGAATGTGCAGCATTTTGGCCAGAGTTCAATCAGAATGCAGCATTCGTATGGGTCACGTTCAAACGTACAACCATACAATCATACAACCATACAAGTTCACCCCTCAACCCCTCAACCCCACAAGCAAATAACCCCTCAACCCCCTCAACCCCCACAACCTCAAAACATGAGAAAGCAAAAACTAAGCGTTTAAAGGCTTTATTATCCTCTATTGGAACAAATGGTTCAAATCTAAAGACTTTAATGGAATCGATGCAGAGAAAGGACAGAAAGGGATTTGTTAGTACATACATTGCGCCCAATATTGAGGCTGGCTATATTGTGATGCTTTATCCAGAGTCACCAAACCATCCAATGCAATCATACTATTTGACCAAAAAGGGTAGGGAGTTGTTGGAACAACAATAACAAGTGTTAATGAGCCTTTTCTTGTTATTTAGGGCGATTTGTAAAGCCTTGTTGTTAATGTTTAGTGGTGCAAATGTGGTGCATGAAGGATAAACTAAATGCTAACGTTTGCACAGTTTTATTGACAGAAAGAGAGTGGTTTGGAAGTATGCGAAGCGTTTTTTTATTACCTTTGCATCAGGATTCTTAACAACAGCAATTTATGAGAAAGTTTTTTTTATCTATCAGCATTCTGGCTGTAGTAGTAGCCTGCAAGCCAACACAGAAGACTAAGCAAGTGGCATTCGAAATGCCAGCAGTAGACAACATCGCCATGTATCAGGTGAATCCGCGTGTGTTTGCCTCTGAGAACTCTCTCAACGCAGTGGCTGCACGCATCGACTCCATCCGCGATTTGGGTGTCAACGTGATGTGGGTGATGCCCATCTATCCCATCGGTATCGAGAAGGGTAAGAACTCGCCCTATTGTATCAGCGATTACAAGGCCATCGCTCCTGAGTTTGGCACCATTGACGATTTCAAGCATCTCACTCAAGTGTGCCATGAGCATGGCATGGGTATGATTCTTGACTGGGTGGCTAACCATACGGCATGGGATCATCCTTGGGTGAAGGAGCATCCAGACTGGTATACTCACGACGAGAAGGCTGACACCATTATCCATCCGCGTCCCTGGGACTGGTACGACGTGGCTGATCTGAACTATGATAATAAGGACATGCGCGAGGCTATGATCGACGCCATGAAGTTCTGGATTGTTGAGGTCGGTATCGACGGTTTCCGCTGTGATGTGGCCGACGGTGTGCCTGCCGACTTCTGGAAGGATGCCATCGAACAGTTGCGTGCCGCTGCCGGAGACCGTAAGATTGTGATGCTGGCAGAGGGTAAGCGCTCTGATAACTTCACCGTTGGCGGCTTCGACATGAACTATGGCTGGGACTATAAGGACGAGCTGATGAAAGTGTGGAAGGGTGCTCCTGCTTCCAATCTGATCAAGGCTGATAAGGCTGAGTACGACAGTCTGCCCGCTGGTAAGGTGAAACTGCGCTTCACTACTAACCACGACCACTCTACTGAGGCCACTCCTTGTGTGGAGTTTACCAACGACCGTGGTGCGATGGCTGCCTATGTGGCCAGTGTCTTCCCTCATGGAGGTGCTCTTATCTATGGTTCGCAGGAGGTTGGCTATCCTGATCCTATCAACTTCTTCCACTATGTGCCCGTTGACTGGACGGCCAAGCCTGAGATTTACAGGGAGTACAAGGAGTTGATAGAGCTTTACAATGAGCATCCTGCACTCCGCAAGGGTACGATGACAGCATGGCCTGACAACGATGTGTTTATATTTGAGAAGAAAGATGCTGAGGAGAGCTTCCTGGTTATCGTCAACGTCCGCAATGAGCCGAAATCCGTTCAGATTCCAGAAGGCTGGGTAGGTCGCGAGACAGAGGATGAAATTGCCGACAAAGACTTCAAACTCGAAAGTACGCTCACGCTTGAGCCATTCCAGTATCTGATTCTGGAATAGGAACCATCATATATCGTTCATCGCAATTGTGGCGCGTTTGATAAATATTAAAAAATAAGATGGTATCCAATGGGGTGTTTTGAATCGCTTTTTTTATTCTTACTTCTACTTACTTAGTACGTAAAGAACGTAATATCTAACAATAAATCAGAAAATTTTTGGATAATTACTAAAAAAAACATAACTTTGCGCCAAAGTTACAAGTCATGGGTATATATATTAATATAGGTAATGCCGGATTCAGATCAGCCCGCAATGGTGAATACATTGATAAGTCTGAGCTGATAGCAGTGGTGAACAGCACGCTTAACTCTGAGCGCCGCTTTAGTTGTGTTACCCGTTGCCGTCGATTTGGAAAGTCGATGGCTGCAAAGATGTTATATTCCTATTATGACCAATCATGCGATTCGCGGAGTCTGTTTGAGGACTTGAAGATTGCTGGCGATCCCTCTTTCGAGACGCATCTCAATAAGTATCCTGTCATCTATCTGGATCTCTCCGATTTTGTGACACGATTCAGGGATGAACGTATTGTCGGTGAGATGGACTCACGACTGAAGGAAGATGTCAATGAGGCATATCGAGATGTTCCTGTCAAAGAGGACGATGATTTAATGGATTACCTCGTCCGTATTGTTGCTGCCAAACAGCAACAGTTCATCTTTATCGTCGATGAATGGGATGCTATCTGTCGTGAGTTCGCTCCAGGAACGCCAGCTATGGATAGCTATCTGAACTGGCTTCGCCGTATGTTCAAAGGCGGTCAGTCAATGCAGGTGTTTGCCGCCGTATATATGACGGGTATTCTGCCAGTCAAGAAATATAACATGCAGTCGGCCATGAACAATTTCTGGGAATATTCCATGGTAGAGCCAAGGAACATGGCATCGTTCTTCGGTTTTACCAAGGCTGATGTTAAGGCTTTGGCAGAAAGAAGGGGCATAGATTATAATGAGTTGGAGAAGTGGTACGATGGCTATCAGATTGGCGATGAATTGTCGATGTTTAATCCCAACTCAGTGATTCAGGCTGTATATGCCGGGCGTTGTCGCAGTTATTGGGCCTCAACAGGTGCATACGAGACTGTTGCCGATTACATCAAGATGAATTATGAGGGCTTGAAAAATGATATCATTAGTATGCTTGCTGGTGGGCGATGCAAGGTGAATCCCACTAAATTCCAGAACGACATGTCGGTTATCTGCAGCAAAGATGATGTACTGACCGTTCTGATTCATCTGGGTTATCTGAGCTATGACTGGCGGAAAGACGAGTGTTATATTCCGAATCGCGAGGTGGCAGGCGAGATGGTTAATGCCGTTGAAGCTAACAATTGGCGCCCCGTGGTGGATGTGCTCAAGGCTTCAGAACAGTTGTTAAAGGCTACGATTGAAGGTGACGAACAGGCTGTTGCTAAAGGCGTTGAGGCTGCCCATGACGAGAACACCAGTATTCTGTCTTATAACGATGAGAACTCGCTGTCGTGTGTGCTTTCCATAGCTTACTATTATGCCAAGAACGACTATATCATCCATCGTGAATTGGCTTCAGGCAAAGGTTTTGCTGACTTGGTGCTAATTCCTCGTAAAAATGTTGATTCTCCTGCTATCATTTTGGAGTTGAAAGTCGACAAGGATGCTGATGCTGCTATCGACCAGATTCATCGTAAGGAGTATCCCGTTAAGGTTCAGCAGTATACCAACAACCTGCTCCTCGTCGGTATCAACTATGACCGCGAGACAAAGCAACATAGCTGCAAGATAGAGAGGGGCAATTAGAGAAATTCGAGGTGTTTGTAATGCTTTGCGTTGGATGCTAAGTGGTGCAAATGTGGTGCACATCGAAAATAAGAAAATCCGCAAGCGACTGGAAAAGCCGAGCGTGTTTGACCCCCGAGGGCAAAGCGATGTTGACCCCCGAAAACTTTTTTATTTTGACCCCTCTAAAGTCCTGACTGGCGGGGTCATTTTTATTTTACCCTGTTTACTTCTTGGTCTTCATCTTTCGGATGCTTTCGCCGAAGAGTTCGATACGGTGTGATGAGTGTACAATTCGGTCAAGCACAGCATCGGCGACAGCCTGGTCACCGATGGCATCATACCAGTTTTCCACAGGGAGTTGAGAGGCCATGACAATTGATTTCCTGTCATGACGGTCTTCGATGATTTCCAGCAGGATGGGGCGTTCCTTGGCATCCAGCGGTACAAGGAAGGCATCATCGAGGATGAGCAGCTGACACCTCTCTATCTTCTTCAGCTCCGTCTCTATGGTGTTCTTGGCTTTTGCCACCTTCAAGGAGCTGAGCAGCTTTGAGGTATTTGAATACAGTGTCCTGATGCCGTTCTTGCAGGCATGATAGCCTATGGCCGTGGCAAGGAAGCTCTTGCCTGTTCCTGCAGATCCCGTGATGAACAGATTCTGCCCCTGCCGCACGAAGTCGAGCGAGAGCAGCCTCTCCATCTGGTTCTGGTTAAGCCCACGGCTGATACTGTAGTCTATCTCCTCGGGGTAGGCATTGTAGCGGAAGGAGGCTCCGCGTATAAGCCTGTCTATGGCTGCCGACGAGCGGTAGTCCCATTCCCTTGCCACCAGCCAGGAGATGAAGCCGTCGGGTGTCATCGCCTCGGCATAGGTGGACGTAAGGCTTTCTTCAAACGCGTTGGCCATTCCCGTAAGCCTCATTCTGCGCATCAGGTCGAGTGTGACCTGGTTCTGGTCTTTCTCCTGCACGATTGGTGCAGTCTTACTGTTAGTTGTCTCCATTGTCATCTTCTTTTTCGTTACTTGATAAGTTTGAGTAGTATTCCCTGCCGCGTATATTCTTGTGAGTCTGCGGCTTGTAGTCTCGGGAAGCGTCAGGAGTGTCATCTTCCAACGGCATGAAGCTCACGTCGTCACCACGCTTGAGAATCTCCTGCACCTCGTTGTAGCCGTACTGCCGCCCCTCGGAGGCACAGGCGCATGCCGCCACGAGGCGGGCAAGGCCGTACTTCTTCTCAAGCGACATGATGCCCCGGCATGTACGGAAGGCCAGCGGCAGATACTTCTTCTGCGCTGCGACTTCCCTAAGGTAGTTAAGCAGGATGTTGTCTATGGCACCAGCCCGCTCGTAAATCTCGCCGAGGTCCTTCTCGTAGGAGCCGTGACGGCCGGGCAGCCTGTGCGCCTCCTTCTGGGTATAGCCGTATGGGGTATCGTTACGCATGTGGGAGGTCACAAGCTTCAGCCCATGGTATATCTGCAGGCTGTCCGCATCGTACACGATGTCCACACGCTTGCCGATGTATTCCTTTGGCACGCTGTAGTGGTGCTTGTTCAGCATCACGTAGCTGTTCTTCATGACCGTGACGGTCTTCCGTGCCTTCATCTGGAAACGGACTGCGGGAAGCGGCTGGAGATATTCCTTCTCCACCTCCTCGAAAAGCTCACGGCGTGACTCTTTCCTTCCGCTCATCCTGCGGTCATTGAAGGCATCCAGGGAATGGCGTATAGCGGCATTCAGGGACGCAAGGTCATGGAACACCAGCCCCTCGATGTCGGCATAGACAGAGCGGTACATCAGTTTTACCGCATTCTCCACAAGTGCCTTGTCCTTCGGATGGCGTGCCCTTGCCGGGAAGACTGCCATGTCGTAGAATTCGGCCATTGCTGCAAAGTCCTCATTGATGACGGGTTCGTTGCGGTCACTTCGCGTGACTGCCGCCTTCAGGTTGTCCGGCACGATGGCCATCGGCGCACCGCCGAAGAAGTGAAGGGCATTCTCGCAGGCCACGATGAGGTCCTCCTTCTTCTGAGACCAGACAGCCTCACAGTAGGTGTAGTGGCTGCACGGAAGGATGGCAACGAACACCTCCACAAAACGCACCTCGCCAGTCTCCGCATCCACAATCTCCAGCTTGTCACCCGCGTAGTCTATGTACATCTGATCTCCGGCAAGGTGATCCACATGGCCGACGACCCGCACATGGTACTTCTGCCGACGGACGGCACGCTTGAAGGTTGAGTACTTGTATCCGTCAGGATGCTCCCTGAGATATTCATCATGGAGCGACTTGACCGTCACACCTTTGCGGCTGAGCCGCTTCACGTAGTCGGGAATCAGAGCCTCCAGCTCATCCATGCGGGGAGATGGCTTACGGCTGCGATTCTGGTTGTCGAGGAAGAGTTCCTGGAGCTTTTCCTCAGACATAGTCATCAACTGGTCCAGCGTCAGACCGCTCTCCTGATACCTGCGCACATACTTGCGCACGGTGTTACGCGAGAGATGAAAAGCACTTGAAATGCTTTTTATACTCATTCCAATGGCGTAACATCGCAATAAATTTCTTAACTTTGTCATTGAATTCTGTAGTTTAACGTTTATCCGCCAGTCAGGACGGTAACACAAAACTACAAAAAAGCCCCTGAATAGCAATCGCATTCAGGGGTCAATTTTATTTTGCCGCAGAGGGTCATTCATATTTTGCCCGTGAGGGTCAACATCGCTTGCCCTCGGGGGTCAAACACGCTCGGCTTTTCCAGCATACGAGCATTGGAACTTTCTCCATGATGTTGTCAAAAAAGCGGCTCAGGCTCTGGCAGATTGGGCCCATAGTACAGCATCCATCTTCAATCATGACGATGAACGCACCATTGGCCAGGGCATCA
>JAEEGG010001494.1_pt1 | contig 63308 bp, 39 predicted proteins | sample 9134161 | NCBI WGS metagenome assembly JAEEGG01 (sample SAMN16246543, study PRJNA631951) | gut metagenome | biome: gut microbiome; feature: rumen; material: CR-attached | host: Bos | place: Iran: Karaj | collected 2018-10
TCGCTCTCCAAAGTAAAATAAATATTGACGGCTTGTCTCTTATACCCAATGCCCATCCCATAAAGGGAAGAGGCATCGCTTCTTGTACTACTTTTCTGTCTATGTAATCCTTTCAAAGAACTCCTTCTTTTTTGCTTGCGAGGGGCTTCCCTCGTTTTGCGGATGCAAAGGTACGACAATTTTCAGAACCCACCAAATATTTTTCAAACTTTTTTTAGTCAGGAACGTATTTTTTTATACGCTCTTGATAAGAATCAAAGAAAAGAAAGCCTATACATTATTATTTATAACGCGCGAGAAGAATCTTTTCTTTTTCTTTCGCCTGAGCCAGGAACTGGCGATAGTCATCGCTTTCGGGATGGAAGGGCTTGTGGCCGAATGCGGCCTTGATGGGCTGCCAGTCTTTCACGAACTGTTTGGCCCTCTGACTGAGGTACACCTCCGACAGCCGCTCCCAGATGTATTCCACCGTCTGCTGCGAGGGATGGAGCATGTCGGGCTGATAGAAGCGGTAGTCGCGCAGCTCGTCGTTCACTATCTCGTAGGCTGGGAAGTAGCTGGCGCACGGATAGCGGCGGCACAGCTCGTCGGCGGCCAGCAGCAGCGTGGCTTTCGACAGCTGGCTGCCGTGGTAGCCATATTTCGCATAGCGTATGGGGCTGACGGTGACCACTACCTGGGCATCGGCCCGACGGCCCGTCAGCGCATCGACCGCTTTTGCAAGATAGTCCGCGCATTCCTCCACCGACAGTTCTTCCTCCTGAAACAAACGCTGCGGCCGCTTCTGGCAGTTGTCCACAATCTCGCCCGTCTCCCGGAGGCGGTAGACATGATTCGTGCCCAGCGTAAGGAAGGTAATTCGTGGAGCCTTACCTTCTTCTAGGGAGTCGAGCCATCGGTGCACGGTGTGGAGGACGGAAGCCGGGTTATACATCACCCCGTAGGGATTCACCGTCACTGGGAAGTGCTCCTCGGCAAAGCGCCGGCCTATGCTGTCGGCAAAACACGACCCCACGAAGAGCAGCTCTTCGAGCGGCTCTATCAGGAAGGGCGGTTTCTCAATGTTGACAATAGTGCGAAAGTCCATTTCGCAGGCAAAAGTACGCTTTTTCTTCGACCATCCAAAATTTTCCCCCGAAAATTTTGCCATTCACGAAATTCTTCCTATCTTTGCAGCCCCAAAAATGAAAGGAACAATTATCTAATTCCATTATCTATTTAAGCAACAGCAGCCGACGCATGGTGTAGAAGCCGTGTGGCCAGTGCTTTTGCGCGCTCTTCCCCTACCCTCTCGGTCGTTCTTTGACATACTGGCACAGCTCTTGGTTCTTTTGTTTGCAGAGGAGGCTGCGAGCCAGCCTCTTGATTCGCTATCCCTCTGTCATGACGGTCACTGTCCCCCCAGTGGCTGTCTGCTTTACCATCAATTTTTACCAACGGAAATATGACAACACATGCAAGAAAAAAACGGCCTATTGATCAAATCCATGGAAACAAGTATTGAAGGAAAGTGTTTCGTAGCAAAAATCGTCACCGACAGGAAGGAGCTGAAGGACAACGATTTAAAGTGCTGCATCTACACCGATGACTACTTCCTGATGTGTACCGACAGCGACGACAACGCAGCAAAGGTACGAAAGGGAACCATCCACCTCCGCATGAACAGCCGCTTCCTTTGGCTGCCGGGCGACTATCAGCTCATCTTTTCCCTTGGCGACTCGCTCATGGGTGTCATGGAACTGGAGGTGGACGACAGGCAGGCCGTTCATGTGACGAGCATACGGCCGTTCGAGGTGTTCGCCCCGGAAGACGTCGCCTCGTCGCTTCTGGCTTCCGACTCCTCGTGGGCCACGCTGTCCACGCTGCCAGGCACGAAGGAGCTCCGTCTGGCCGTGATTGAGGCCAACCGCATGCGGCTGTGGAGCAACGTCCTCAACATCGACGTGAAAGACAGCGCCCGCCAGCCCTCGGGCTATGTCTTCACATGCACCGGACAGGAGCGCCCCGTCACGGCCATCAAGTGCTTCTTCGAGGAGCTGACGCTGAAGTCGTCCATAGAAGTCGTTGACAGCACGACGCTCTACGATGCTACCCTGCAGAACCCGCTCGACGGCTTCAACCGTCTGCTCGACAGCACCCGCGAAGGCTGCACCATCTGCCTGGACAAGGTCGGCATGCTGACAGGAACGGGCGGAAGATTCATCGTCAGGCAACTCAGCGACGAGGTGCGCAAGGGCAAATACCAGCTTTGGCTGGCGGGCACCCGCCAGGAGATTGACTCCCTGTTCAACGCCTACCCCTCGCTAGGCAACCTCTTCCCAAAGGCGAAGCGGCTGACGCTGCTGCCACCTTCCCCCCGGGAAATGGTTCACAGCTTCTTCAGCCAGCTGGCCTTCTGGGACCTGCGCCCTACGGAGGAAGCCACACATCAGCTGGCAGAAGCCGTGAGGAAGGGGTGTGAGGACGGAACCATTGCCAACTGGTCGTCGGCCGACATCAACCGCTTCTATCAGGAGCAGGTGCTCCCGGCCTACCTGCACCGCCTGGCCACGACGGCCACCTCCTTCACCAAGGACGAGCTTCGCGTAGAGGACATCGACTTCTCGCGGCTTTACGGCCACGTGTCCGACTATGAAGAATGTATGGGCGAACTCAACCGGATGGTCGGCCTGGACAACGTGAAGAAAGGCATTGCCACCATTGCCCATCAGGTGAGCATCTTCGCCGAGCGTCGCAAACAGGGCCTTACCACCAACGACAAGGAGATATTCCACGCCGTCTTCACGGGCAGTCCCGGCACGGGAAAGACCACGGTGGCCAAGATGCTCGGCAGAATCTTCCACCACCTGGGCGTCCTCTCCAAAGGCGAGGTCATCACCGTCGACCGGAGCCGCATCGTGGGCCGCTTCATCGGCGACACCGAGGACAACGTCAAGAACCTGCTCAAGGAAGCCCGCGGCAACGTGCTTTTCATCGACGAGGCCTACACCCTCTACGACAACGCCGGCAGCAACGACTATGGCCGGCGGGCCGTGGAAAGCCTGCTGGCCTCGCTGACAGACACGAACCCCGACATGCTCATCATCTTCGCCGGCTACAAGGCGGAGATGGACAGGCTGATGACGATGAACCCCGGCCTGCACGACCGCTTCCCCCTAAGGTTCCAATTCGACGACTACAGTGCAGAGCAGCTGATGCAGATTGCCGAGCACATCTTCGCCCAAGACGAGTATGAACTTACGCCTGAAGCACGCAACGAGCTGCAGGCGTCCATCCGACAGGCACTGAAACACCGCTCAGCCCACTTCGGAAATGCCCGCTGGGTAGAGCAGCTGGTGCGCAACGGCATCATCCCTGCCCTGGCCAACCGCCTGACCGATGCTAAGACACTGAGAAAACTGAGCCGGAAAGACTACCAGCAGGTGGAGGCCGGCGACGTCAAGACTGCCTATGAGCAATTTGCCCCTCATCCTACGGAACTGAAGCCCCGCCTGCGGGTGCTGGGCTTCAGCGCCTAAACCAAACAACTATGTACCAGATTCTGAAAAACAACAACAACGACCTTGCGCTCATCATTGACGCGCAAGACACTGAACCCGACGGCCCCATGCTCATCTGCGACGGCGGCGACACCGCCCTGCTCTTCCGCGACTGGGGCAGCAACCTCCGCCTCCGCGACATCAGTCCGGAGACGGCCGACGAACTGCTCAACGCCCCCTCCATTCTTGTCAAGGAAGTCTGCGGCAACAACATCGTACGCGAATACGCCGCCCGCATTCGCAAAGTGAAAAATGTGAAGAGCATGATGATGCCCTGACCCACGTCAGCTGCGGCTCACCTGCAGGCCCGTCGTTGAGAGCGTCATGTCCACGAATCGGGCATTGGCATGCTGGCGGTTTTCCGTCAGCTGCTGCCTGATGCGTGCCGCCGCCTCGGGGTCTTTCGCCACCATGTAGACATAGCCACCGCCACCGGCACCGGGCAGCTTATAGCCCAGGCAGAGGTCGTCGACCAGGTCGGTGAGCCGTCGCACGGCCTCGGGGTTGGTGCCGCTGTCCAGCAGCTGGTTCTGCTGCCAGGTGCGCCTGATGAGCCGCCCCGCCAGCTGGAAGTCCTGTCGCTGGATGGCCTCGTACATCTCCATCGTGTGCTCTTTCATCTGCCGCAAGAGCAGCAGCTGGTCGTGGCTGTTGAGGAACATGCGGCGCACTATCTCAGCCAGGATATGCTTGGCTGTGCGGGTGATGCCGGTATAGTAGAGCAGGTGGCACTGGCGGTATTCCGGCTGGGTATAGATGTCGGTGGGCAGCCAGCGTGCCAGCGGCTCCTGAGCGAGCCCGCTCTGCGTCAGCAGCAGCTTCACGCCTCCCAGCACGCCGCCAAACTGATCCTGCCAGCCGCCGCCGGTGGTGAGCAGCTGCTCCAGGGCCAGCGTGCGGCGGCCAATCTCGTTCTTGTCCCATGCCAAGGCGCAGAAGTCGCTGACGGCTCCCAGCACGGTGGCCGCGAGGATGGAGCTGGTGCCCAGGCCGCTGCCGGCGGGGATGGCCGAGAGCAGGGTCAGCTCGATACCCGCCCCAAACTCCTCCAGCTGCTCGCGCAGCGAGGCGTAGCACCCGGCCGAGAACTGTGGCAGAAAGCCGGCCAAGGCCAGCGCCGCCTTGGGAATGGAGAACGGCGACCCCACCTTATTATACTGCATCAGCTCCTCGTAGGACGTCACCACCTCCGTAGCTCCCAGGTCGATGCTGCGCAGGGTGATGCTGTAGTCTGCCGAAGGTTTTATGTACGCCTGCAAGGGCTGCTGCCCGTTGAGGTCGATGGCCAGGTTCACCACCGTCCCCCCCTCCAGCAGACAGAAGGGCGGCGTGTCGGTCCAGCCTCCGGCAATGTCGATGCGCACGGGGCTGCGTGCCCACACTATCTGGTCGTGGCACACCGAGAGCTTCGGAATTTGCCTGTCGGTATGGAGCTGAGAGATGATGGCCTGACGCAAGAGCCCGAAGGCCTGGTCGTGCTCACCCCGGAACATGGCATCGTGGATGCGCGTCATCAGCGGCGCATCGTCGCCCAGGGGTGCGGGAAGAGGTATGTTGCTGACGGCAAACTCACGGGCGGCATCGTCGAGGTCGAGCTGGTAGAACACGCTGTGCTGCCAGTTGGCGGCCAGCATGGGCCAGTTGCGGTTGCGGAACTGCCGCCGCTGCTCGAAGAGCCGCACCAGATTGGCCTGGGCGGAGATTTGCTCGGCAGAGAGGCGCTTCACTTGTGAAGCGTGAAGGGCGAAGCATGAAGGGTTAGAGAGATAGGGTTCTATCTCTTCAAGCTTCAGCACGGGGAACTGCTCGCGCTGCTGCTCGACGCCGTCGAAGCGGTCGGTGATGTGATAAAGCCTCACTACGTAGTCCTCCTCCCCTACAGGCACGATGTCCAGGCACTGTCCTGAGGCAAGGATGACCTGCCAGTTGTTCTCAGGCACGCCCGTGACGATATTGTCCTCGGTCAGCACCCACAGCGGGCCTATGCAGCTGTTCTCCACCCAGACGTTCCTGTTCTGACTGGTGAACTGTATGCCCAGCACCGCGTTCTGCACGAAGATGGAAGGATGGGGCTTGCGGTCGAGGTGCATGATGCGGCGCTGGTCGCTCACCACATTCTGCAGCGTCACCATCGAGGAAATCATCTCGGCAGAAGTGCCGAAATGATAGAATTCACCGCCGGGCAGGGGGATGACAGCCACCGACAGGCTGCGCAGCTCGGCGTCGGCCAGCTCGGGGTCGGTGCCGAGGGCGCGGCCGAAGTCGGAGTAGAGGTCATAAAGCCTCACCTCCGGCTCCTCTCCCCTCGTAGAGGGGTCGGGGGTGAGGCATCTTTTCATCAGCATCTCCACTGCCCTGTCGCTGAGCAGCCAGATGCCGATGTCGGTGAGATAGAAGTGCTGGCGCTGCAGGTCGTTGAGCCGTTCCTTGCTGGGTTTCTGCAGCATCTGCTTCAGCACCTGAGGCGAGTGGCGGTCGGAGACGAAGACACCGTGGTGGCTGGCTACCGAGGCGTCGAGCCAGAGGCCGTAGCACACCACATCGGCCTGTGGCACGGGCGGCAGCGGCTTGCTGGTGCGTATGAACACATCGCCGCTGACCACCATCGTGTTCAGCCCCTCGGGAGCCATCTGCATGATGCGCTCATAGAGCGGCAGCTGCAGCGACAGCAAATCCTGCCCCAGCCGCTGCCCCCGCTCCCAGCGGAACACAGGAATCGGCGTCAGTATCTTCCCCGACGGGGCGTAGGCCGGCAGCCTTCGGCTCTGTCCGCCGGCATGCAGCAGTATGCGCTTCTCCTTTTTCAGCCAGCTTTTAAACGAAGAGCCACTTGATGCTTCATTCCTAAAGCATTGCCACAGCAGCCACGCTGTGCCGCCGCCGCTTCCCACGCGCCGACCTTCGGGGTCGCAGGTACAGAAATACTCCTGGCAGGAGAGACCCGTCACTTCATGGAACATCGTTTGTGCTTTTTCGCCCTTTTTCACCAGATTCGGGGGCAAGGATAGTAGTCTTTTCATGCTTATCGCCAGTTTTTGACGTGCAAATTTAATAAATTCTTCAAGAAAACGCATCGTTTCTAAAGAAAAAATTGTAATTTTGTCCCGTTATTCCGAGAAATACCTTGAACATGAAGCTAAAATTCAACCTGCGGCTCTCCGAGATGCTGTCGAAAGACGGTGTCAGCTACGTCATACCGTTCATCCTCCTCACCTGCTGCCTTGCCCTCTGGGGCTTTGCCAACGGCATGAACGGCACCACCGTGCATGCCCTTTCCCAAACATTCCGCTTGAGCGTAACCGAGGGTGCGCTGATGCTGGTGGCCTTCTTTCTGGGCTTCTTCGCCATGGCCTTCCCTGCCGCGCTGTTCATCCAACGCCACTCGTTCAAGGCCGGCGTGATGGTGGGCCTCTCCCTCATTGCCGTCGGCGCGCTGATGTTCCTGCCGGCGAAGATGGCGGGCGTGTATTTCCCCTTCCTGCTGGCCTATTTCATCATGACCTGCGGCATGTCGTTCCTGGAAACCTCGTGCACCCCCTACATCTACTGCATGGGCACGGAGCAGACGGCCACGCGGCGGCTGAACCTGGCGCATGCCTTCAACCCCACCGGCGTCCTGCTGAGCATGTGGGTGGCCATGCAGTTTGTGCAGTCGCGCATAAGCCCCATGTCTGCGGCCGACCGCATGAACCTGGGCAAGGTGCAGTTCAACGCGCTGAAGGACCACGACCTCGGCATGCTCATCGCCCCCTATCTGGTGCTGGGCATTGCCTGCATCGTGCTGCTGGTGCTCATCCGCAAGAAGAAGATGCCCCTGAACGGCGACACGCGCGGCTATAAGAGCCTGCGCCAGGCCGTCGGCGAACTGCTGCAGATGAAGAACTACCGCGAGGGCGTCGTCGCTCAGTTCTTCTATGTGGGAGCGCAGGTGGCCTGCTGGACGTTCATCGTCCAGTATGCCACACGCATCTTCCTGCAGGAGGGGATGACCGAGAAGGCGGCCGAGACCTTGTCGCAGAAATACTGCATCCTGGCCATACTCCTCTTCTGCGTGGGCCGCTTCGTCTGCACCTGGATGATGAAATATGTCACTGCCTGCCGCCTGCTGTCGGTGCTGGCCATCCTGGCCGCCGTGCTGGTGACAGGCGTCATCCTGTTCCCCGACCGCAACGGTCTCTATTGTCTGGTGGCCATCTCCGGCTGCATGTCGCTCATGTTCCCCACCATCTACGGCATCGCCCTGCACGGCACAGGCGACAACGTGAAGTTTGCCGGTGCCGGCCTCGTCATGGCCATCCTCGGCGGCTCGGTGTTTCCCCTGCTTCAGACCCTCATCATCGGCACCAACCACCATTTCGGCGGCCTCAGCAGTGTGAACCTCTCGTTTGTGGTGCCTTTCGTCTGTTTCCTCGTAGTAGCCTACTACGGCCACCGTGCCTATATACGCCAGTTTATCCTAGAAGCATAAGATGACAAGAAAGAACATCAGCCTTGCGCTGCTTTACGCTGCCGCCTTCCTGGCCATACAGTTCTTGGCCCAGCTGCTGGTGACGATGACCTATATGGTCATCACCCGCCAGGCGGTAGAAACGATGCCCCCTGTATGCAACATCGCCATCATGGTATTGTTCAGCGTGGCCACCATCGCGCTGTTTCTGAAGATGGGCTGGGCCACGGCCTCGCGCACCTACATGCGGTCGCGCCCGTGGGATGTATTGCTGTGGAGCGTGATTGCATCGATGGGAGCCATCGTGCCGTCGCTCTTTGTGCAGGGCATCCTTCCCGAATGGACAGGCTGGCTGAAAGAGGTTGCCGACCAGACGAACGAGCAGCTGGAAGGGCTGATGAGCGTGCCCGGCGGCTATATGGTCATCGCCCTGCTGCCGCCCGTGGTCGAGGAGCTGGTGTTCAGGGGGACAGTGCTGAAGTGCATCCTCCCACGGCCCCTCCCTGGGGTGAGTGGAGAAGCCAGGCCTGCCAGGTCTGTATGGCCTGCCATCTTCCTCTCCTCCCTCATCTTCGCCCTTGCTCACCTCAACCCTGCGCAGTTGCCCCACGCCTTCCTCATCGGCCTGCTGCTGGGATGGATGTACGCTCGCACGGGGAGCATCATCCCGGGGGTGGCCTATCACTGGGCCAACAATACTGCGGCCTACGTGATGTACCACGTCTACCACAACCCGCAGTCGCTGACCGACATCATCGGGACAGGCACGCGCCCCCTGCTGCTCGCCCTGCTCTTCTCGCTCTGCATCCTCATCCCCGCCCTCTACCAGCTGAACCAGCGGATGAACTACGTGCCTGACGCTGAGGAGTAGCCGCAACGTCATAAACCAGCCGGCAAACCCTCGCGCGCGCGTAAGACGCGCAAAAAAAGGCGCTACAAGCGCTACTTTGGCACCAATCACGCTGACTGACAGCTAGTTAAATGTAGCTACAGGACTTCTTTTGGAGCTACTTTAGTAGCTACAGGCTGTACTGCCGCCGTCTAGGAAAATACTGCCGCCGTTTGGGAAAATACTGCCGCCGTTTGGGAAAATACTGCCGCCGTTTGGAAAAATTCTCTAGAGAATTTCTCCCATTCCCCCCGCCTTCTTTCCTGTAGCTACTCCGGTAGCTCCTTTTGGAGTGCTGTAGCTACAAACAACGTCTTGCGTGCCAACAGGTTAGATGTCAAAGTAGCGCCTGTAGCGCCAAAATTTTGAAAATGTATATATATATACATGTATTTGCGTTACGCCGTAGACGCACATAAGGCCAATTTTTCTAAATTGCAAAAACTATGCGCAGCCGAAGAAAGGTTAGGAAAAACCTGGTTAAGTGCAGGGTTTGCTGGGGCGCAGTTTTTTTCACATGAAGCATTATACACACGCATGCGCGCGAAAAACAACGAAAAAGACTCTCAAAACGCGAAAAAACTCTCATTTTCATAAATTGAGAGTCGATTTTTATGATTTAATGGTGGAGATTCTAATTTTTTTCCTATATTTGCAGACTGAATATGCCTAGAAGCTAAATCAGACCATCAAATCAAGAAAAAAGTATAACCCAAAAAAAATTAAAAATGAGAAAACTATTCATTCTTTTCACCCTTCTGCTGGCAGTACCCTTGGGGATGCTGGCACAAGGAGCGTCGTGGCAGGAAGCCACGCAGCTGCCCTTGGGGCAAGAGAAAAGCGGAACGTTGTCGAATGACCGCAAGGAGGAGTGGTGGAAATTCACCGTCACACAGGACGGTGCTGCCAACATCTACGTGGCACCCGGCAGCGGGCTGCGCATCCAGGAAGTGCGCCTCTACCATTACGAGTATAATAATAATGATGAGGTTGTCAACTACTGGCAGCGTTCGTCCACGACCTACTGGTTCAACCCAGGTTGGAACGCCGGCTCCATGGATGTGCTGAACCTGTCACCCGGTACCTACCTCTTTAAGGTGGCACGTGGCGAAGGCGAAGGCTCCTACACCGTGAAATGCACGTTTACTGCCAACGAGTACACCAACGACAAGGTGGACGACAACTGGAACAACTCCAGCATCCTGCCGCTGGAAACGCCCAAACAGGGACACCTGGGCTACGGCTATACCGGCAGCAACGAGGACAACGAAGACTGGTGGACCTTCACCGTCAAAGAGGACGGTGCCGTCAACATCGGCGTTACGCACGATAGCAGCCTGCGCATCAGCGAGGTACGCCTCTACTATTACGAGTATAAGGACGGGGAGATTGTCAACTACTGGTCGCGCTCGTCCACGACCTACTGGTTCAACCCCGGCTGGAACGCCGGCTCGATGGTGGTGAACAACCTGAAGCCGGGCGACTACCTCATCAAGGTGACGCGCGGCGAGGGCCAGGGCGGCTATGAGCTGACCTGCAACTTCACGCCTTGCAGCTACGCTTACGACAAGGAGCCTGATGATGTGACCCTGACCAAGACGCTACCGCTGAACACACCCAAACAGGGACACCTTGGCTACGGCTATGCCGGCAGCGACGAGGACAACGTCGACTGGTGGGCTTTCGAAGTGAAGCAGGACGGCAAAGCCAACATCGGCATCACGCATGACGGTTCCATGCGCATCAGCGAGGTGCGCCTCCACTACTATGAGTATAAGGACGGGGAGATTGTCAACTACTGGTCGCGCTCGTCCACGACCTTTTACTTCAACCCCGGCTGGAACGCCGGCTCGATGGATGTTCCCAACCTGGCACCGGGCCTCTACCTCATCAAGGTGACGCGCGGCGAGGGCCAGGGCGGCTACGAGCTGACCTGCAACTTCACCCCGCAGGAGTATAAGAACGACAACGAGCCTAACAACAACTGGGACACTGGCCTGGCCAACAACTACCTGGCCCGAGGGCAGGAGAAGCAAGGTCATCTGGGCTATGGCTACGCAAACAGCAACGAGGATGACTATGACTACTATCGCTTCAAGGTGGTGCGCGACGGCAAGGTGAACCTCATCTACACGCCTAGCAACGTGAACAGCAGCCTGCGCGTGAGCGACGTGCGCGTCTATTACATAGAATATGACAAGGAGAACAAACCCATCAACTGGTGGCAGCGCTCGTCGAACGCCTACTATATCAATCCCGGCTGGAACTCCGGCACGCTGAGCATTCCCAATATGGCACCCGGCGAATACCTGGTGCACGTGCAGCGCGGCGAGGGCTATGGTGCCTACTCGCTGAAGTATGAGTTTGAACAGAACGAGCTGCCCAACGATGCTGAGCCAAACAACGAATGGCAAAAGGCCGCCCAGCTGCCCATCGGGAAGACACTGTCAGGACACCTGGGCTATGGCTACGCCAACGGCAATGAGGATGACTATGACTGGTATCAGGTGGAGCTGGCTGCCAAGGGCGACCTGACCATCAACGTACAGCCGGGCAACGGCCTGCGCATCAGCGACGTGCGCCTCTACACTTACGAGTACAACGCGGCGGGAGAACCCATCAACGTGTGGCAGCGCAGCCAAAGCACCTACTACTTCAACCCCGGCTGGAACTTCGGCACGATGACCACGAAGGATGTGGAGGCCGGCAAATATGCCATCCGCGTGCAGCGCGGAGAGGGGCAAGGCAACTACCGCATCGCCGTGAATGCCGCCCTCACCGACGTGGAGCCTGTGGAGCCCCTGGGCAACGAGAAGGTGGACGAGGATGGCGAGGACAGCGGCCTGTGCTTCATCGTCTGGCTGAGCGAAACGGAGAAGCATGTCTATCCGCTGAGCGAGAAACCGATGGTGACCATGGCCAACGGCCAGTTCACCCTCACCACGATGAACACCACCGTGACCTACGCCCACGATGACGTGCTGAAGTACACACTGGGACTGGCCGACGGCTCCATACCCATCGAGGACATCTACTTCATCGTCTGGCTGAGCGACACGGAGAAACACATCTATGCCCTCAGCGAGAAGCCGATGGTGACCATGGCCAACGGCAAGTTCACCATCACCACGATGAACACCACGGCCACCTATAACCACGACCAGGTGATGAAGTTCACACTGGGGCTGGAAGACGGCACGTCGAGCATAGAAATGCCCGCCTTCGCCGAGAGCAAGCCTACGATGGAACGCCATGCCGACCGCGTCATCATCAGCGGCAGCAAGCCCAACAGCCCCATACATATATATAATGTGGGCGGACGGCTCATGGCCAGCCACAAGACCGACGGCAACGGCAACGCACAGGTGATGATTGCCGACCTGCCCGCCGGCGTGTATGTAGTAAAGACAGAAAGTATAACCATTAAAATAGCAAAACGATGAAACGAAACAATTTATTCAGATTCCTCATGCTGGCACTCTTTGCCTTCATGAGCCTGCAAATGAGTGCGCAGGGCATCTATGTGAACAAGAAGAACGGCGAGATCATTGCCTATCCGAAGGCTATCTTCGACAAGGTGACTCCCATGACACAAGGCTCGAAACGGGGCGTCGACGTGTGGAAGACCGACGGCACCAAGGACACCTACATGGAGAGCGAGCTGCTCAGCATCACCACCTTCGAGGTGGAGTTCGACGAGCGCATCACCCAGGACATCCCCGAGGAGTATCTCACGAAGATGAGTGCCTACATGCCCATCTACAGCGGAAGCACACCGCCGAACATCGAGGGTGTGTACCTTATCCACCCGTCGACGCGCATCTACGACTCCGAGTCAAACAGCATCGATCCGAAGACGTATTCTGACGTAGTGCCTGAATACACAGAGCAGAACATGACGAAGAACACCGTGATGTACAGGTATGAACAGCGGACCAGCAGCTCGGTGCTCAGCACTTCCGACAAGCAAGAGGCAAAGGTGCTGGGTGAAGGAGAAAACTTCACCACCTTCACCATCGTGACGACCACGAATACCGGAAAGGAGAGCTGGTCGAAGATGGCCACCATCTGTTCGGGCACGAAGGTCGATGGCGGCATCAAGAACTTCTTCCGTGGTATCCTGATGCTCGACAAGTATGACCCGGATAATGAAAGCTTGGATGTAGGCTCTTTCCGCATCTTCAAGGATGAGGACGGCATGAGCGAATACGACCAGTGGCTGGCACGCCAGAAGGGCCAGACAGAAAAGAGCGCTGCTGACCTGCCACTGGATACCGACGCCTCGAAATAAAAGGAGAGACCTTCCCCGGAATAGCAGGAAAGGCCTTCCCCTGAATAGCGGGGGCACAGTTCCAAGCCTGTGTTCCCGCTTCCGTTTCCCTCTACTGCGACGGCGTCGCAGTAAAGCGAACAGCGTCGCAGTAAAGAGGACGCGGACAAAAGAAAAACTTATAACCTGAAAACTTATGAAGATGAGAAAACTATTACTTCTTTCCACGCTTTTGCTGGCGCTGCCCTTGGGCTTGCTGGCACAGGGAACGACATGGCAGACGGCCACACTTCTTACCAACGGCGGCACCGGCAGCGGCACGCTCGACGGCTCCAATGGCTACGCCTGGTTCAAAATCGAAGTGCCCGAAGAGGGCAAGGTGGCTTTCACAGAGACGGTCACCGGCAACCTGCAGATTTATGCCATGTATTTATGCTTTGCCGACGGCAGCGAGCGCACCAGGTTGGGCTATTACTTTGGCAGCGGGAAAACGCTGGAGGTGACCAACGTGGGCCAGGGCACCTACTACGTAGGCCTGCAGCGCCATGGCGGCACTGGCACCTACACCCTGAACTACCAGTTCACCGCCTCCCCCTACGCCAACGACGGCGAGCCTAACGACGAGGCCGCAAAAGCCAAGGAGATTGGCCTCAACAAGACCGTGCAGGGGCGACTGGGCTATCAGGACGCCAACAAATATACCGACAACGACGACTGGTACAAGATTGTGGTGCCGAAGGACGGCCGCGTGGACTTGGAGTTCACCGCCGAGGAGACCTACGGGCTGACATCGTATGCCATGTTCTTCCACTGGTATAACGAGGCCGACAGCTCCTACCCGGAACGCGCCAGGAAGGGCTATTACTTCGCCAACGGCACGCTGACCATCACCGACGCAGCGGCAGGAACCTACTATGTGCGGGTGAACCGTCACCAAAATCACGGCGGCTACACGCTGAAATACACCTTCACCCCGTGCAGCTACACCAACGACAACGAGCCTAACAACGACGAGGGCTCCGGCGACACGCTGGAGAGCGGAAAGACCGTGCAGGGGCACCTGGGTTTCCTCGACAGCAACGACAAACGCGACAACGACGACTGGTACAAGATTGTGGTGCCGCAGGACGGCCGCGTGGACCTGGCTTTCAACTGCGAGGAGACCTACGAGCTGCAGTTGTATTATGTCATGATGCTCTGGCAAGACGAAGAAGACGGTAGCTACAATGAGCGGGTCAGAAAGGGCTACTATCTCAGCAACGACACGCTGACCGTCACCGACGTGGCGGCAGGAACCTACTATGTGCAGCTGAAACGCCACACCGGACACGGCGGCTACAAGCTGAAGTACATCTTCACGCCGTGCACATATACCAACGATAACGAGCTGAACGACCAGGTGGGCGTGGGCGACACGCTGAAGAGCGGCAGGACCGTGCAGGGACACCTGGGCTATCTCGACGACAAGAACTACCGCGACAATGACGACTGCTACAAGATTGTGGTCACAAAGAACGGCCGCGTAGACCTGGTGTTCAACTGCGAGGAGACCTATGGCCTGACCCTCTACTATGTCATGCTTCTCCGTTATAACGAGGAAGACGGCACCTACAAAGAGCGGGTCAGGAAGGGCTATTACCTTAAGAAGGACACGCTGACCATTAGCGACGTGGCTGCAGGAACCTACTATGTGCAGCTGAAACGCCATGCCGGCCACGGTGGCTACAAGCTGAAATACATTTTCACCCCTTGCCCCTACGGCAACGACAGCGAGCCTAACGATGACTACGGACAGGGCAGGGAAATAGCCGTGGGACAGACCGTGCAGGGACAGCTGGGATACCTCGACGACACCGACTACCGCGACAACAGCGACTGCTACAAGATGGTGGTGCCCCAGGACGGCCGTGTGCAACTGGCCTTCGACTGCGAAAAGACCTACGGCCTGACCCTCTACTATGTCATGCTGCTCCGCTATAACGAGGAGGACAGCACCTACAAAGAGCGGGCCAGAAAGGCCTACTATCTCAGCAAGGACACGCTGACCCTCAACGACATGGCCGCAGGAACCTACTATGTGCAGCTGCTGCGCCATAGTGGCCAAGGCGGCTACGCGTTGAAATACATCTTCAAGCCCAATCCCTACACCAACGACACAGAGACCAACGACGAGCTGGCTGACGTGAAGAAGACCATCGGCGTGGACGGCATGGTGACAGGACACCTGGGCTACCTCGATGACCACGACAAGCGCGACATCGAAGACTGGTTCCGCCTCGACACCAGCAATGCCGCCACCTTGCTCACCGTCACCATAGAGCCCGACACCCTCTCCAACCTGGAGTTCTATTTCGTAGAAATAGTGAAACAGAAGGGCGACCAGACGACCAGCGCAACACGCAAGGGCTACTATATCAAAGGCGCCTCCACGCTGGTGGTGGAGAATGTGGACGATGACGCCACCTACTACGTGCACCTGCATCGCCACGCCGGCTGCGGCGGATATACCGTCCTCTACGGTGCTCCCGAGCGCTTCGTGGGCAGCGAGATACGCATTGCCTACATTGGCCGCAACACCACACGCCTGGGCATTCCCAGCCCCTACGACGTGAAGGTGGAGAACATTGGCAGCGGACGCACGGGCAGCTTCTTCGTGGCCATACCCGCCACGCCCGACATCGAGTTCCTCCGTGCAGTGATTCCCACCGAGGAGGGAAAGATAGAGGTGGACCGCGAGGACTTCGCCATCTATGACAGCGAGGAGGGCGACTGCGCCGTCTTCATCATTCCCGACCTTGGACCCTTCGAGAGCTACACCTTCACCGTCTACATGCAGGGCCGCGTGAACGACCCCGCGCGCAGCCTTAACGCCTATGCCATCCCGCTGGGCAAGGCGGCCATGTCGCTGCTCGGAGCGCTGAAGAGCACCGTGAAGCAGGTGAAAGACAACTTCGAGTGGCGCGCCATGATGGATGACGGCATCACCGTGGCCACCGTACAGGCTTGTATCGACGCCAAGTTCTTCACCGAGAAAGAGCGGCAGCAGTACAGCCAGGTCATCGGAAAGACGGAGCGCGAATACAAGACGGGCTACCGCGAGCCGGTGGCTTACCCCGTGGTGCACTACACCTCCAAGGTGGTAGAGAAACTGGTGGAGGTCGGCAACCCCGTCGTGGCCACCTTCGGCGCACTACGCGCCTCCGGGCAGATTGCCAACAGCCTGGTCAACGCCCTGCGCAGGAAATTATGGCTCTGGATATACAAGGACCTGGGCTACGTGCAGGATGAGCCGGAAGTGATGGACGGCCGCACCGGCGTCAATGGTATCGTCCGCTCGTGGGACCCCAACGAGATGGTGGGCCCGCAGGGCTTTGGCGAGAAGAACTACATCGCAGCGACGAAGACGATGGAATACCGCATCCTCTTCGAGAACAAGTCTGAGGCCACCGACAATGCCTATCGCATACGCATCAGCGACGCGCTGGACAAGAAGGTGTTCGACGTGAACACCGTGCGCTTTGGCGCCACCAGCCACGAGGGAACGGAGTATAACTGGAACATGACCCGCAGCAGCAACAAGCTCTCATGGGACATCAAGGGCATCGAGCTGCCGCCAAACGTGAACGCACCGGAGGGCGAGGGCTACGTCAGCTTCAGCGTCGATCTGCTGCCGGACCTGAAGAACGGCACGGAAATCAAGAACAAGGCCAGCATCAGGTTCGACTCTAACGAGACCATCGAGACCAACGAGTATGTGAACACCCTCGACCTGGAAGCTCCCACCACAGAGATGGTTGGCTCGGCTTTCCAGAACGGCGTGGCCACCGTGACCTGCAAGGGCAGCGACAAGGGGTCGGGCATCAGCCACTACCTCTTCTATGCTTCCTCCGGCGGCGGCGAGTACCTGTACATCGGCCGGAACACGGAGCCGAGCATCGACTTCAGCGTGAAAGAAGGCGTGGACTATAGCGTCTATGCCGTGGCCATCGACAATGTGGGCAACGTGCAGAAGTCGGTGCCCCAGGCCATCAGCTTCAACGCCACCGGCATCTGCACCATCAACATGACGCCCAGCACCAGTTGGACCATCACCCGCCTGAACGGCACGGTAGTGGCCAGCGGCCAGGGCACGCCCGACCTGCAGCTGCCTGCCGGCATCTACATCGTCCGGCAGGGCAACAGCACCCGCAAGGTGATGGTGAAGTAGAAGCAGGGGAAACCCTCCCTCCGAAAAAAGCGAGGACGCAAGCTTGCGTCCTCGCTTTCGTTTTCTTTTTACAGCGCCGTCATCGCAGTTGGGAGGGACGGGAGGAGAACAACTCCCTCCTGCTTCTTGCCGTCCATCATCACCTTCAGGGGGGCGGGGAAGCGCACGTGGCGCACATGCTCCGTCTCCTCTACGGCGGGGAGCTGGTCGAGCAGCTCCTTCTGGAAGAGGCCGTCGCCGGTGTAGGTGTTGATGGTGAAGTAGCCCACGCCGAATGAGGTGAGGTTCTGGAAGAAGTGGGTGCCTTGGGAAGGATCTACATGGTAGTTCTTCAGCCCGGCCTCAACGATAACTCGGGCAGCCGAGATGTGCGGCCACTTCACGGGGATGCCCAGCCAGTAGTCGCTGCTGCCCCAGCGGCCGGGGCCGATGAGGATGTAGCCTGCCCCTCCCTGGGGGGAAGCGAAGTCACCATTCAGGAAGCGGCGGTTGATCTGCTCTATCTCCACGGCTATCTGTGGGTTGGCAGAGGCGGTGAAGTTGTCGTCGGTCTTCACGTAGACCACGTCCACCACGTCCTCGCTGATGCCGTGACCCAGGGAGTTGTGGCTTCTCAGGAGGCACTGCTCGTCGGGAATCTTCTGCAGGTCTTCTTCCAGCACCTGCTTCGAGTCGACGATGGGACGAATCTGGAGGAGGTACAGCTTTCCCCCTACCCCTCCCGAAGAAAGGGGAGCCAGGTTGCAGGCGAACTCTATCTCCACGGGGCGGCGCATCTCGTCGGCTCCCAGCTTCTGCGAAAGCTGCAACAGCTCGGGCAGGGGGAAGAGGCCATGCTGCAACACGCCGGCAAAGGAGATGATCTTGCGCCCGCCCTCGTAGATGCCGTCGCGGATAATCTGGTCGACGGGGTCGTAGGTGGAGGCAATATACTGCAGGGAGCCGTCCTTGTCGGCCTGCTTCACGCGGAGGTTACTGATGTTGAAGCCGTCGTCGGTCGACCAGTTTAAGGTGGTTTGTGGAGTGTTGTTACTCTCCCCACTCCCCATGTTAAGGGCATAGAACCTCGTCTGCGTCTCGGTAAGTGCCGTCTCCAGCTCGCTGGTCTGCAGCACCTGGTTGGGATGATAGGGGCTGACGCGGAGCGTCTGTCCGCCGTCGACGATATACTTACCCAGGCCCAGCGCCAGCGAGGCGATGCCCTCCTCGGCCGTCTCGTCGCCGATGGGATAGTAGTTCAGCGAGCGCAATACGCCGCTGAAGGTGGGATAGTAGTAGTTGCCGTATTGCCGGCCCACCACCTCCTGTAGGATGACGGCCATCTTCTCCTGGTCGATGACATTCTGCGTGGCTGTCATGTAGGCCTTTGAGTCCTTATAGTAGACGCTGGCATAGACGCTCTTGATGGCACAGGCCAGCATGCGGAGCATCTCGTATTTATCGTCGAGCCAGGGAATCATGTAGGTGGCGTAGATGCCGGCAAAGGGCTGGTAGTGGCTGTCTTCCAGCAGCGAGGAGCTGCGGATGGCGATGGGGCTCTTGATGGCTTCGAAGAAGGTGAAGAAGTCGGCGATGAGGTCGTCGGGCAGCTGCGCACGGAGGAAGTGCTTCAGGATTTCCTCGTCGGGCGCGTCGCTGAGGGCGATGCCCCAGAGGTTGTTGTCGTCCATGAAGCGGTCGAAGAAGTCGGTGCAGAGCACCACGGTCTTCGGTATCTGTACGGAGGCGTTGGGATACTGGTTCAGCTCAGGGTGGCGCTTCAGGATGGTGTCGAGGAAAGCCAGGCCACGGCCCTTGCCGCCCAGCGAGCCCTCGCCGATGCGGGCGAAGTGGGCATAGCGGTCGAACTTCAGCCGGTCGAACACGGCCACCACGCCGATGTTCTTCATGTTGCGGTACTGCACGATGGCGTCGAAGATAATCTGGCGGTGGGCATCCACATCCTTCAGCTTGTGCCAGGTGACGTGCTTCAGGAACTGCGAGACGGGGAAGATGGCCCGTGCCGTGAGCCAGCGGCTCATGTGGTTGCGGCGGATGTGGCGGATGAACGAATCCTGGGGAATGTTGAAGATGTTGTCCTGCAGCTCCTTCAGCGTCTTGATGCGCATCACCTCCTCCTTCGTCACAGGGTCGCGGAAGATGAAGTCGCCGAAGCCCATGTGCTCTTCCAGCAGGTAGCGCAGGTCGACGTTCATCTTCTTTGAGTTCTTGTCGACGAAGTGGAAGCCCTCGGCCTCGGCCTTCTCGCGGTTCTGAACCTCCGAGCTCTCCATGATGAGGGGCACGTACTCGTCCTGCTTCCTGATTTCCTTCAGCAGTTTCAGGCCGGCCTCGGGGTCGCCCTCCTCCACGTGCGAGAGACGCCCCACAGGGGTGTGCATGGGGAAGCGGGTGTCGCTGATGATGCCCAGCGTATTGTCGTGGTATTTCTCCCACAGCGCCCAAGCCTCCTCGTAGTTCGTGGCCAGCACCACCTTGGGGCGGCCGCGCTTGCGCTGAGCGGCAGCATGGGGGTTGAGGGCCTCGGTAGAGAAGTTCTTCGACTGCTGCAGGATATAGTTATAGAGGTTGGGCAGCACGGAGGAATAGAAGCGGATGTTGTCCTCGACGAGCATAATCATCTGCACGCCGGCCTCCTCGATGTCGTGGTCGATGTTCATCCGGTCCTCTATCAGCTTGATGATGGAGAGGATGAGGTTGGTGTTTCCCAGCCAGCAGAACACATAGTCGAAGATGGTCATATCCTCGTCCTGCATGCGGCGGGTGATGCCGTGGCTGAAGGGGGTAAGGACGACGCAGGGCACATCGTGCTTCAGGGCCTTCACTTCGCGGGCCACAGCAAAGGCGTCGTTGTCGGCATTACCCGGCATGCAGATGACCAGGTCGATGTCGGTGGTCTCCAGCACATGCTGAGCCTCCTCGGTGGTGCTCACCTGCGTGAACGAGGGCGGATAGCGCATGCCTAGCTCGGTGTACTCGTCGAAGATTTTCTCATCCACGCGGCCGTCGTCCTCCAGCATGAAGGCATCGTAGGGATTGGCTACTATCAGGACATTGAAGATGCGCCGCGTCATCAGGTGGGCGAACGACACATCTTTTAAATAGAAGGAGTTAAACTCCTGGGGGATATTGTTTGTCTGCTCCATAATCAGCTGCAAAATTACTAAAAATCCCCGAAACTCTTGTCAAGTTCCGGGGATTTTCTTCTCACCAACAGGAAATTACTCCGTCTTTCCGTTCAGGGAATAGATGTAGGTGTTGTTCTGCGAGGTCTCAGGAATGAGGTTTCCGTTCTTGTCCTTGTAGAGCGTCAGCTTTCCGCAGATGATGACTTCGTCGCCAGCCTTCGGCAACAGCCAGCTGGCGTCGCTGTACTTCTGGTTGCCCAGGTAGAGGGTGCGGTAGACATAGAACGACTCGCCGTTGTCCGTGCCGTCCTCAGAGATGTAGAACGTGCAGTTGCCATACTGTGTGCCGAACTGGTTCTTGTCGGTAATCTCGATAATCTTTCCCTTGACATAGTAGTCGTCCTCAGTGGTGTTGCCCTCGCCCAGAGCCATGCAGAAGGCGTTGGCCTCGGCAGGCGAGAAGGGCTTCGTCAGCGAGCCGGCGGCGTTGCCCTTCTTCAGGGTGACGATGTAGCAGCCCTGTGCGAACTCAGGCGTCTCGGTACCGTCCTTGGCCACGTAGTTCATCAGCTTGCCGCAGATGACCACCTCGTCGCCTACGCCAATCTCGTCCTCAGCAGCAAACTTCTCTCCACCGACACTGTAGGCGCGGTAGCAAGTGACGAAGTTCACGTCCTGGCCGTCGTCGCTGATGTTGAATGTGGCGTTGCCATAGCTGGTGCTCACCTCCTTGATGCTGGAGATGATGCCCTTGGCAAAGTACATCTGGTCGCTGGCGGTGCTGCCAATCTCCTTACACTTGGCAATGGCCTCAGCCACGGTGAAGGGCAGTGCCTCGCTGCCGGGAGCGTTGGGCTTGGCGGCCTGGGCGATGGTCGTCTCGGCGGTGTATTTCTTCTTGCCGTCGGAGGTGGTGAAGGTGATGACAGCCTTGCGGTAGTCGCCCTCGTTGGGCAGCGCGCGGAAGGTCACCGCGTCAGAGCTCAAGCCACTCATGACAAGCCACGACTTAGCCTCTTCGGGGATGTCGACCGAGAAGCCGTTGCCTTTGACCGAAAGCTTGACAGTGACTTCGCCGCCCTCGGGAGCAATAGGCTCGGTAGAGGAGACTTCCTCGACCTTGATGAGCGACTTGTTGATGTTCAGCACAGTAACGTTGACCAGCTCAACGGTTCCATTATAGGTGGTCTTCGGACCCTCGACGGTAATTTCGTCGCCCACCTCGATGCCCCATGCGGCAATGGAGTTGTTCTGGCCGTCCTTTCCGCTCTTGTCAAGCGTACCATAGATGTAGATCTCGCCCGTTCCGTCGTCCATATACCAGTTGCCATAGGTGGTGTTGGCAATAGCCGTCACGACACCTGTCACACGATAGGTCTTGGAGTCGGCACCGGCGATGACCTCTGCGCAAGTGGCCGTCTGCACCTTGGCAATACCCTGTATGACATCGATTTCCTGAATCTGCCCGCCACAGCTGAGCTTGAGGGAAGCGCTACGGCCTTCGGCAGGACCGGCCGAGAACTTCAGGGTGATGTCGTCTCCGGCACTTCCGCTCAGGGGGCTGACGGTCAGCCACTCAGGAGTTTCCTGGCTGATGTAGACGGTCTTGCCGTCGTCACCTTTCACGGTCTTACCCTCGGCGTCCTTCTTGGCCACCTGATAGACTTTCTCGAACTGCCAGTCGGACTTCGCCTTGAGCTTGATTTCAGTCGGCGTTCCATCCACGTTGAGCGACACGAAGGATGTAGACAAGCGGATATTATTGAGGTAGATGGCCTCGTCGTCGGAGGAACAGCTTGTGAACATAGCAACAAATGCTACGACTATCGGAATAAAATATCTCAGTTTCATATACTTTTCCTTTTACTTACGTTTATCTTATTTGCATTAAGTTGAAGAAGCGCTCCATTAGCATTAGTTGAAGAAGTACTTCACACCGATAGAAGCATACCAGCACTGACCCAATGTATGGTAGGGTTTCCAGGTCTTAGTGTTACCGTCGATGCCCTTAGGAGTAGAATAGACACCATAGCCGGCAGCATCGACACCTTCTAACTTCATAATCTTCGAATACTGTACGCCATTGCTGGGCGAGGTGCTGAAGTCCTGATTGGCAACCTTCGATACACCCCAGCTGGAGTTGAACAGGTTCATCACGTTCTTCACGTCGAAGCTGAGCTGCAGCGTGTGCTTGGTATTTCCCACATTGAGCTTGAAGTCGTGCTTGTAGGCGAAGTCAACACGGTGCACCCACGGTGAGTAGTGGCTGTAAGCCTCGGTGTATTTGCCCTGACGGCTCTTCAGGTAGTCGTTTTTGTGGACGTAGGCCATGAAGCGATCCATGTCGTCCTTCGAAGCGAAGCGGAACTCGGAGCCGCCCTGTATCTGTCCGTTGGCATCGTAATAGCCTGCCTGTTTGTCTGTGGGGATGTAGACAACGTCGTATGCGTAGCCATCGCCATTCATATCGGTGGTCATCAGGTAGGAGGTGTTGTTACCGCCACGCCAGGTCTCGTAGATGAAGCTATAGTGGTTGCCACTCTTGTCGTGCAGCGTAGCATTGGCAACAATACGGTCGGGCGTGACATACTGCGAGTTGTGCAGACGTACGTTGTTCGGACCCTGAGAGCAGGGTATGTAGGTGAAAGCCGACGAGGCATCGCTGCCAGGCATACCCGTCAGTTCCTTCGAGACGGTATGGGTGTAAGAGGCCATCAGGCTCAGCCAGTCGGTGGGCTGTGCCTCCAGCTTGGCATTGAAAGTCCAGCCATAGCCTTTCGAGGTGTTGTCCAGCACAAAGGCGTTGGGCAGAGGCTTGCCATTTTTGTCGGTGTACTTGAAGTCCTGATAGAGGGCACGGTTGTCAGCACCGTTCAGGCGTGCAAAGCCACCGACATCCCTGATACTCCAGTCGGAGATACAGACGGCATTGATGGTCTTGTTGAAGATGGCTTCGACGGTAGCAGTGAGGGGGAACGAAACGGGAATCTGGTAGTCCACAGCGATAGAGGACTTCCACACCTGCGGCATCTTGAAGTCGGGATTCACAGCGTTGATGGTCGAGCCAGCCACTCCGTCCTGAGGCGAAATCGTCCTGGGGCCGAGGCCATTCTCAATGACATAGTCACGCAGATCGTTGCCATACCTCATCTTGCCAGAGAAGTAGCGTTCCATGTCGGTCAACATTCCGCTGCTCTTGCCCGTGGAATTCCAAATGCCCTTATACTGCACCATGTTCGAGTTGGTGGGCATGTTGGTGAAGAACACCAGCGGCAGACGGCCAGAGAAGAGGCCCGTACCACCGCGCACTTTCAGCGACTGGTCGCCAAAGACATCCCAGTTGAAGCCCAGACGCGGCGAAAGAGTCATCTTCGAGGTCGGCCATTTGCCTGTGTCGATATGCTCTCCATTGTAGTCGAAGTCGTAGATGGCCTTGTTGGTCATCAGGTCGTCGTTGTTGAAGAACAGTCCGTCGACACGCAGACCGTAGGTCAGCTTCAGGTTGTCGAGAATATTCCAGTCGTCCTGCAGGTAGACGCCCAGTTTATTAAACTGTACGCGAGCAGCAGGATCAGTCTCGCCATTGTAGCCGTAGGTCAGGGCCACGATTTCCGGAGCACGCTCGTTCAGGAAGTCGTCCAGCGAAGAGTAACGATAGTAGCCCGTACCATTACGCATGTACATATTGTCGGCCATCTGGTGCTCGAAGCTCACACCGCCGGTAATCTTGTGTGCACCCAGATAGTAGGTCACGTCGTCCTTGACGTTCCAGATGGTGTTATGCACGGCGTTGTTCCAGGTGAACAGCTCATAGCCCAGGGCAATATAGTTGTTGCCGTCCTTCAGAATGTCCACAAAGGGGAACATTCCGGAGTCAGAATCTCGGATGTCGTCCAGCTTCGAATAGGTGGCCAGCAACTGGTTCGAGAGATTCTCGGTCAAGCGGCTGTTCAGGTCGAAGGAGAACGAGTGCACCAGGTTGTCCATGGCATACATAGAGTTGGCATACGACATGGACGACTTCGACATACGGGCGTCGCTCATACGTGTGCCGCCGTCCATGGACGATGCGTTGGGCGATGCCCAGTAGCGGTTCTTCGTATAGTTATAGCGCAGGGCCAGATGGTGCTTGTCGTTGATGTTCCAGTCCAGGCGGGCCAGAATCTTGTAGTTGTTTTCATCGGCAGGGAAGTTGGTGTAGCTGCCCGTGTCGTAGCCGTACTTTGTGCGAACAAAATCCGAAACGGTCTGCAAGTCGGCTGTCGACGTACGCGACACATACTTGTCGGGGTCGGCAGGATTGTCGGCATCGGAGCCGCGCCAGCGGTTCACCACGGTCGGGGTCTTGGTCATTTCACCATTGACGAAGAGGAAGAGCTTGTTCTTGATAATCGGGCCGCCCAGGGTAAAGCCGTAAGTGGTTTTCTGATCCTTGGCACGGGCACCGGTAATCGTCTCGCGGTCGACAGCGTCGCCACGCAGATTCTCATTCTGGTGGTAGATATAAGCGCTACCCTTGATGGTGTTGGTACCCGACTTCGTGATGGCGTTCACGCCACCGCCAATGAAATTGGTCTGGCGGACGTCGTAAGGCGAAATCACCACCTGCAGCTCCTCGAGGGCATCGATAGAGATGGGGTTGCCACCGCCAGGGAGGTTCGAGGACAGACCGAAGTTGTTGTTGAAGTTGGCACCATCAACGGTGAAGTTTGCAGTACGGCCGTCGCTGCCGGCAAAACTCATGCCGCTACCGCCGTAGGGCGACAGACGGGTGATGTCGGTAATAGAACGGCTGACCGTAGGCATGTTGGAAATCTGTGCTGCGGTGATGTTGGTGGCAGCACCCATCTTCTCGGTCATCAGCTTCGATGCCTTTCCGCTAATCACAATCTCATCCAGGCTGGTAGAGCTTTCCGACAGCCAGACGGGGAGGTTGTAAGTCTCGCCAAGAACCAGCGTAATGTTCTTGAGGGTCTTGGTCTGATGGCCAATGTAGCTTACGGTAACGGCATAAGGGCCACCCGTACGCATGCCCTGGATGGTGAACATACCGCTCGCGTTGGTCACTGCAGTGTAGCGTGTGCCCGAAGGCTCGTGCACAGCTACGACCGTGGCTCCGATGATTTCCTCTTGGGAGCCTTCGAGCGTGACTTTACCAGCCATGCTCGACGTAGTTACCTGTGCCAATGCGCCCATAGTCATCGTGAGCAGCATGGCAACCAATAGAAAGAATCTTTTTTGCATATAACTATTAGATTGGTTGATGTTTTCGGCCACAAAATTACTTAAAAAAAATGATAACACAAACACGCAGGGCAAATATTTTTTAAAATAGCTGAAAATATTTGCCCCGCGTTAAGTCGGTGGATGATGAGGGTGAAAAAGCGCTCTCCGATTTATTTATTCTTCCTCGTATTCGAAGTCGTCGAGTTCCTCTATGTCTTCTTCGTCCACATACTCTATGTCGTCGCCGGCATCCTCGTCGGCCAGCTCCTGGGCAAATGTGTCCATGTCCTTGTCGCGGTGCACCAGGCGGTCGTCGGCCTCGATGGCCTGCAGCTTGTTGCTCTCGCTGTTCAGGGCTTGCCAAAGCACGTCCTTCAGCTCGTCGAGGTGATAGCCAGTGACGGCAGAGATGAACACCACGGGCACCGAGTCCTCCTCGCGGAGAGAGTCTTCCCCGCCCAAGCTATCGGCTCCGCCCAAGCCCGCCTCACGGGACGACAGCTCCTGGCGAAGCATGTCCATCAGCTCCTCGTCGAGCAGGTCGCACTTTGTCACGGCCAGCACACGCTGCTTGCTAAGCAGCTCAGGGTTGAACCGTCGCAGCTCCTCCAGCAGGATGTTGTATTCGCGGAGGATGTCGTCGGTGTCGCCGGGCACCATGAAGAGCAGCAGCGAGTTACGCTCGATGTGTCGCAGGAAGCGCAGCCCCAGTCCCCTACCCTCTGCGGCACCCTCGATGATGCCGGGAATGTCGGCCATGACAAACGACTTGTTGTCCCTGTAGCCCACGATGCCCAGCGAAGGCTCCATCGTGGTGAAGGGATAGTTGGCAATCTTCGGCTTGGCGTTGCTCAGCGCCGAGACGAGCGTCGACTTTCCCGCGTTAGGGAATCCCACCAGGCCGACGTCGGCCAGCAGCTTCAGCTCCATGATGACCGTCATCTCCTGCATCGGCTCGCCGGGCTGGGCATAGCGCGGCGCCTGGTTGGTGGCCGAGCGGAACTGGAAGTTTCCCAGTCCGCCGCGTCCGCCCTTCAGCAGCACAATCTCCTGCCCGTCGTAGGTAATGTCGCAGACATACTTTCCCGTCTCAGCATTGTAGACCACGGTGCCGCATGGCACGTCGATGTAGACATCCTTTCCGTCGGTGCCGTGGCATTTGTCCCTTCCGCCGTTGCCTCCGTGCCCGGCGAAGATATGGCGCTCGTATTTCAGGTGGAGCAGCGTCCAGTAGTTGTGGTTGCCCCGCAGGATGATGTTGCCGCCGCGCCCGCCGTCACCGCCGTCGGGTCCGCCCAGCGGGTTGTACTTCACGTGGCGCAGGTGCATGGAGCCGCGCCCGCCCTTACCCGACCGGCACAGTATCTTTACATAGTCTACGAAATTGCTCTCCATAAAGCCTAACCAAGCCCTCCCTTGGGAGGGGGATGCTATCTTTTAAATGTTGTCAACGACCTGGCAGATGTCGGCGAAGATGCGGTCGAGTTCGCCCAGTCCGTCGATATGGTGGTGCAGGCCTTCCTGCTTATACCATTCTATGAGTGGCTGCGTCTGCGAGTGGTAGACCACGAGGCGCTTCTTGATGGTCTCCTCGTTGTCGTCGGCCCGTCCGCTCTGCTGTCCGCGCAGGATGAGGCGCTTCATCAGCTCGTCCTCGGGCACGTCGAGCTCCAGCATGGCGGCTACCTTGTCGCCGCGCTCGGCCAGCATGGCCTTCAGGGCCTCAGCCTGCGGGATGGTGCGGGGGAATCCGTCGAAGATGACACCCTTGTGGCCACGGCCGAAGCCGTCGTAGACCGAGGCGAGAATCGACACCATCAGCTCGTCGGGGATGAGCTGTCCCTGGTCGATGTAGCCCTGAGCCGTCTTGCCCAGCTCCGAGCCTTTCTTGATTTCTGCACGCAGCACGTCGCCGGTAGAGATATGCTCCAGCCCGTACTTCTCAATGAGCTTGTCGCTCTGCGTTCCCTTGCCTGAGCCGGGAGCGCCGAATATCACAATGTTCTTCATATTAATATGTTGTTCTACTTGGGTTTGTTCTACGCGGTATTCCTTCCCTTTGTACCACACATCGGGAATAAGGTCGCCCGGCTGGGCCGTTGTCTGCTCGCTGGGCAGGTGGGGGAGTTTGACTATTCGCATGGTGTTTAAGCAAGGGTTATCGTTTTACTCAGGGGCCAGGACATAGATGTCCTTCAAGCCACGGCCTGCCTGGTCGTAGTCCAGACCGTAGCCCACGATGAACTCGTTGGGAATGCGCATGGCCACATACTTCAGGTCTAGCTCCACCTGCAGCTTGTCGGGCTTCACCAGCAGGGCGCAGACGCTGACGCTGGCCGGATTGCGCGTGCCCAGCGTCTCCACCATGCGCTTCATGGTCAGGCCCGTGTCCACGATGTCCTCGACGATGATGACATGCCTTCCCGTCAGGTCTTCGTTGATGCCCAGCACCTCGGTCACCTTGCCCGTCGAGGTGGTGCCCTGATAGCTGGCCAGCTTCACGAAAGAGATTTCACAGGGGATGGTCAGCTCGCGCATCAGGTCGGCAGCAAAGATAAACGCGCCGTTGAGCACACCCAGCAACAGCGGGTTCTTTCCATCCATTTCACGGCTGATTTGCTCGGCCACAGCCTTCACGCGCTTCTTGATTTCTGCTTCGGGAATGGAAATCACGAAGGTCTTGTCTTTCACTGTTACGGTATCCATAAAAACTGCTTTTTAGCTATTATGGTGCAAAGATACAAAAAAGTTAGGAAAAAAGAGCAACTGTTTGCTATTTTTTTTGTACTTTTGCACCGTTATGAAGATTTTCACTGCCGCTCAGATACATGAGCTAGACAAATACACCATTGAACACGAACCCATTAAGTCGATTGACCTGATGGAACGGGCAGCACGCGCCCTGACCGAAGCCGTCTGTAACCGATGGGACAACACCGTGCCCGTCGTGGTGTTTGCCGGACCGGGCAACAACGGCGGCGACGCCTTGGCCGTGGCCAGGATGCTCGGCGAGGAGGGCTACCAAGTGCAGGCTTTCCTGTTCAACATCAGCGGGAAGCTGTCGGCCGACTGTGCCGAGAACAAGCAACGGCTGGTGACCAGGCGCGGCCATCCGCTGCTGACCGAAGTCACACAGGAGTTCGACCCGCCGAAGCTGGATCCGGGCATGCTCGTCGTCGACGGACTCTTCGGCTCGGGACTGAACAAGCCGCTGGCCGGGGGCTTTGCCTCGCTGGTGAAGTATATCAACAGCTCGCAGGCGCAGGTGGTGAGCATCGACGTGCCGTCGGGCCTGATGACCGAGGACAATTCCTACAACGTGCGGGCCAACATCGTGCGGGCCGACCTGACGCTGACGCTGCAGCACATCAAGCTCAGCTTCCTCTTTCCCGAATACCAGCAGTTCACGGGCGAGGTGGAGGTGCTCGACATCGGCCTCAGCAAGGAGGGCATCGACAAGACCGACGCCAGCTACACGCTGACCGCCGACGACGACATACGCCCGCTGCTCCGCCCGCGCAACCCCTTTGCCCACAAGGGCATGATGGGCCACGGCCTGCTGGTGGCCGGCAGCTATGGCATGGCCGGTGCCGCCGTGCTGGCAGCACGCGCCTGTCTGCGCAGCGGTGCGGGCAAGCTGACGGTGCACACGCCGCGCCGCAACGTGAACATCCTGCAGCAGGCAGTGCCCGAAGCCGTGCTCCACATAGACCATGAGGAGACCACCTTCTCCGAGGCTATGGGCACCGACAACTTCCAAGCCATGGCCATCGGCCCCGGACTGGGCACCGGCGAGCAGACTGCCATCGCCACGATGGCTCAGCTGCGGAGGGCACAATGCCCCGTGGTGGTCGATGCCGACGCGCTGAACATCTTTGCCAGCAAGCACGCCTGGCTGCAGCAGCTGCCCAAGGGAGCCATCCTCACCCCCCATGCCAAGGAGCTGGAGCGCATGGAAGGACAATGCACCGACAGCTACGAGCGCTTGTCGAAAGCCCGCATGCTGGCCGAGCGGCTGCAAGGGTACGTCATTCTGAAGGGGCACCGCACCGCTGTCTGCATGCCCGACGGCCATGTGGCCTTCAACAGCACGGGCAACGCCGGCATGGCCACAGCAGGCAGCGGCGACGTGCTGACGGGCATCCTCCTAGGGCTATTGGCACGGGGATACCAGCGGCGCGAGGCCTGCCTGCTCGGTGTCTACCTCCACGGGCTGGCTGGCGACCTGGCTGCCCAGGAGCTGGGGCAGGAAAGCCTCATGGCCGGCGACATCATCGCCTACCTGCCCAAGGCCTTCCTGGAGGTGGCCAGCATAGAAGCCCCTCACTTCAATTCCTAATCACGTTGGTATGATAGAAGTCAAAAACCTGTATAAGAGCTTTGAAGACAAGGAGGTGCTGAAGGACATCAGCACCGTGTTCCGCGACGGCATCACCAACCTCATCATCGGGCAGAGCGGCAGCGGCAAGACGGTGCTGATGAAGAACCTCGTAGGACTGCTGGAGCCGACAAAGGGGCAGGTGCTCTACGACGGCCGCGACTTCGTGGCCATGTCGAAGAACGAAAAGGTGAAGATGCGCCGCGAGATGGGCATGATCTTCCAGAGCGCCGCCCTGTTCGACTCGCTGACGGTGCTGGAGAACGTCATGTTCCCGCTGGACATGTTCTCCAGCATGACGCTGCGCGAGCGCACACACCGCGCGAAAGAGTGCCTGGAGCGCGTGAACCTGGCAGAGGATGCCTACAACAAATTCCCCGGAGAAATCAGCGGCGGCATGCAGAAGCGCGTGGCCATAGCCCGAGCCATCTCCCTGCAGCCGAAATACCTGTTCTGCGACGAGCCGAACAGCGGACTAGACCCGAAGACATCGCTAGTCATCGACGAGCTGCTCCACTCCATCACCCACGAATACCAGATGACCACCATCATCAACACCCACGACATGAACTCCGTCATGGGCATCGGCGAGAACATCCTATTCATCTACGAGGGGCGGAAAGAGTGGCAAGGTGTGTCGGACGACATCATGCAGTCGGACAATCGGCGCCTCACCGACTTCATCTTCGCCAGCGACCTACTGAAGGAGATGCGCCAGGCGGTGAATAAGAATTAGAACAGTGCAGTAGTTCGAAGGGAAGCGGCTACCGCCGGAGAAAAAAACCGAATGGCACTCTCCCACCATTAGGGAAGAGGAACTGTTGCCCACATATAGGTCTACGATTATATCGTTGCCAAAATAAACAACTTTCAATAGGATTTCTTACGCGCGCGCGTAATAATGGCCGTATTTAGGTGCTACTCGCGCTACTTTGGCATCTAACCTGTTGACATGCAAGACGTTTTCTGTAGCTACAGCACTCCAAAAGGAGCTACAGGAGTAGCTACAGGAAAGAAGGAATGGGGAATGGGGCAAATTCTCTAGAGAATTTCCCAAAACAGCGTTCGTATTTCCCAAAACGGCGTTCGTATTTCCCAAAATGGCGTTCGTATTTTCCAAAACGGCGTTCCTATTTCCCAAAACGGCGTTCGTATTTTTCAAAACGGCGGCAGTATTTTCCAAAACGGCGTTCGTATTTTTCAAAACGGCGGCAGTATTTTCCCAAACGAAGGTTATATTTTACAAAGGCAAAAATATAACAGTTGACCGGGACTTCTTCTCCGGCGGTAGCCGCTCCCCTCCCCTAAAGGGGAGGGGCAGGGGTGGGGTCTCTATCTTTTTCCACAGAGAATAACAGCCGATAACAGATTCGTTGAAAGACGTTTTCTGTAGCTACAGCACTCCAAAAGCAGCTACAGGAGTAGCTACAGGAAAGAAGGAATGGGAAATGGGGAAAATTCTCTGGAGAATTCCCCAAAACGGCGTTCGCATTTTCAAAAACGGCGTTCGTATTTTCCAAAACGGCGGCAGTATTTTTTCAAACGGCGGCAGTATTTTCCGAAACGGCGGCAGTATTTTTTCAAATACTGCCGCCGTTTTCCATTTATCACTTTTCGCTTTCACTTCTCCCAGTCTGTAGCTACCAAAGTAGCTCGAAAAAGAGTGCTGTAGCTACCGACAACTAATTGTATGTCAGTTTGTTTGGCGCCAAAGCAGCTCGAGTAGCGCCTTTTTTCGCGCGTATTATCGCGCGCGCGAGGCTTATCAACACTTATTCCACTCGAGCTGGCCGAACTACCTTCTTACTTTTTCACCTTTTTACCTTTCCTGACGACAATGCCCTTATAGTTGTTGCTCACTTTCTGTCCTGCAAGATTGTAGGCAGGGCCGTCAGTCAGATTGTCGGCAGAAATGTTCTCTATGCCGTCGCTGACGGTGCACTTAAACTCCACCTTGTCGATGTTGCACTGCTGACCGGTGATGGTGAAGCGCAGAATCTGCTGCCCGGCGGCAAGTTTCTGAGAGAGGTTGCCCTTCACCACGCGGTAGGTGTCCCAATTGCTGCTGCCCGTCTGCGGCACGTTGACCTTGGCCAGGCTGGTGACTTTGCCATCATCGTTGACCAGGCCAATGGTGAACGACGAGCCGGTGACGCCGGAAGAGACGGTAGCCTCGTAGGCATACTTGCCGGGGTCGGTGACGTCGACCGTGTACTCTGTCCATTCGTTCACAGCGGTGTAGCCCAGCGCATAGCTGCCGTTGCCGCTGACGATGTCCAGACCCTCATTGTCGCTGCGGTAGTTGGTGCCGCCCTCGTCCTGCGAGTCAGAGTCGTGGAAGGTGAAGCCCTCGCCGCCCTTGTCGAAGTCCTCGGCCTGAATGATGCCAGGCAGGGCTACGATGCTATTGAAGGGGGTGCGCTTGGGAGTGACCTTCAGCGTGTAGTCCACCATCTTCGACTGCCGCCCCTCGGCGTCGGTGGCAAAGGCCGTGATGAGGTAGGTGCCCTTGGCCGTAGGCTTGTAGGTGGTGACGAAGGGAGCCTGTGTGATATTACGGATGATGACGTTGTCTACGTAGAATTTCACACTCGTGATGTCGCTCTTGGCCGACGATGCCTCTACGTTCAGCGTGGTCTCCTCGCCGATGGTGCCTGTGGCAGGCTCGGCCGTGAGTGAGATCTCAATGTCGGGATCGACCTCGATGCGCTTGAAGTTGATTTTGTCGATGTTGAAGTTGCCCTTCTCAATGTTCAGGCGCAGAATCTGTGTCCCCTCGGCCAGCTCGGCATTCAGCCGTCCGTGCACAATCTTGTAGGTGTTCCAGTTGCCTGTCCTGGGCAGGGGGATGCTGCCGGTAAGGTCGGTCAAGCCGTCGTCCGTGTGCTGGGCCAGACTGATCTGTCCGCCGCCGTCCTGCGAGGAGATATAGGCGTTGTACTCATAGAGTCCAGCCTCCTTCACGTTGACGGTGTACTCCAGCCACTCGCCGTTGACCGTATAGCCGATGGCATAGTTGCCATTGCCGCTGACGATGTCCACGCCGCCGCTGTCTTCCGAGCGATAGGTGTTGACACCCTCGTTTTCGGAATTGCTGTCGTGGAAGGCTATGCCTTCAGCACCCATGTCGAAGTCCTCAGCCTGCAGTGTGCCGGGCAGGTCGGTGCCACCCTTGAAGGCCCGGCGGGGGTTGTGGGCGGTGAATCCGCTCCAGCGCTCGTACTTCGAGCTGTCGGTGGCGGTGACCACGGCTTTCACATCATAGCGGCCGGCCTCTTCTGTGGTGTAAGTGGCCGTGTAGGGCTCCTCGGTCAGCGTGCAGAGATATTTGTTCTTCACATAGAGGTCGATGTGGTCGATGGTCTTCGTCCGCAGCCTTGCGCTCACCTCGATGGGCACGGCATCGCCCTTCGTCACGTTCAGCTCGCTGGCTTTCACGTAGACCGACGCCTCTTTCTTGAACTCGGGGAAAGGACTCTTGGCGTTCTTCGCCTCGTCGGTTTTCATGTATTCACGCAGCCAGGTCATGGCGGGGCGGTCCTTGCCGTCGCGGATGAGGCCGGAGTTGCCGTCGGTAGTCCAGGTGGCGCCGTAGATATAGCCCCAGAGGGTGACACCGGCACAATAATCTGCCTCCCAGAGGTAGGGCATCAGGTTCTTGTACTGCGTGAGCTGCTTCTGGTCGTCGCTGGTGCCGATGTCGAACTCCGTGCTGTACATGGGCATCTTCAGCGCATTCTGAATCTCAGTCATCGCGCTCTTGAAGCTGCTCAGGCTCATGTCGGTCAGGTCGTGGCTCTGGCAACCATAGGCATCGACGGGGGCACCGGCGTCGCGGAGCGTGCGTACGAGGTCGATGAACTGCGTCTTCTGCCACTGGAAGGTGTTGTAGTCGTTATAGACGAGGATGGCATCCGGCCAGCGCTCGTGGGCCATCTCAAAAGCCTTGATAATCCAGTCGTAGCCCGTCTTGCCCTCGCCGCCCAGGGCAGCGCGGTAGGGGGCGGGCTGGTGGCCGGTGATGGCCTCGTTCACCACGTCGATAATCTCCAGGTTGGGATAGTGCTTCTTCACGGCGTCGAAATACTCGACGATGGCCTTGGTCTGCTCGGCCGTGGAGAGATTGTCCATCCACCGGGGATACTGGGCACCCCAGATGAGGGTGTGGTACTTGAAGGGGAAGCCGTGCTGCTTGGCATAGTTGGCGGCACGGTCGGCATTGCCGAAGGTGAAGTTGCCGCGGCCGTTGCCCTCGATGGCATCCCATTTCGTCTCGTTCTCGGGCGTAATCTGGTTCCACAGGGTGTAGAACTTCTCGCTGCCGTAGTCCACACTGTAGCGGGTGGTGATGTTGCCCAGGAATTTATCGGGGTTGGAGGAAAGCTGGGCACTGCCCTTGAAGGGGAAAAGGCCACAGGCCGCCGTCAGCAGGCCCACAGCCAGAAATCGTTTCTGTTTGGGGTTCATCATGTATTGTAGGTTTTTATTACGGTGCAAAGGTAGTCAATTTCCTGCACAACGACTTTATCTGTTGTTTCAAATGTGTTACAAAATGATACATCTGCCAGCTCATGCGTGCCGCGATGATGGGCTGCGGTGCGCTCATTTCATCAGCCACTTCCCCTGCTGCTCCACCATGGGGACAACCATCTCTTCCTGGCTGTTGTCGCCATAGCCCAGCACGAGGAACACCTGCATCAAGTGCAGGGTGGAGTCCATCTCTGCCCGCGATACACGGACGCTGCTCACGCCCCGATGCTGATTGTTAACCTGAGTGACATGCCGGCGATAGGCCTCCAGCAACTGGTCGCGGTAGCTCTGGGGCATGTCTTCGGCACCCACGCGCCCGTCGAGAAACAGCTCCGGATGGCCGTCGTAGAGGGCTTCGTAGCAGCTCTTCGCCACTGCCGCTGCCCGTTCCCCCGGCGTCAATTCCTGTCTTGTGCAGCCGGTCAGGAAAGCCACGGCCAAAAGAACCGTGCAAAGCCATTGCAGGCCATGTCCCGTTTTAGGCCGTCGCATAGCGTAGCCTCTCATCCCTGTCTGGCAATGGCTCATTTCTGGCGTACAAAGACATTGATGGGCGTACCGGTGAGCGTCCAGTTCTCCCGAATCTTGTTCTCCAGGAACCGCTTGTAAGGCTCCTTCACATACTGCGGCAGGTTGGCGTAGAAGATGAAGGTGGGAATCTGCGTGTCGGGCACCTGGCTCACATATTTTATTTTAATATACTTACCCTTGATGCTGGGCGGCGGGGTGGCCTCGATGAGCGGGAGCATCACCTCGTTGAGCTTCGTCGTGCCGATGCGCAGCTTGCGGTTCAGGTAGACCTGCTTGGCCGTCTCCAGCACCTTGAAGATGCGTTGCTTGGTCAGGGCCGAGGCGAAGATGATGGGGAAGTCGCGGAAGGGCGCCATGCGCTCGCGGATGGCCTGCTCGAAGGTGTCGATGACTATCTGCGACTTTTCCTCCACGAGGTCCCATTTGTTCACCACCACCACCAGGCTCTTGTTGTTCTTCTGGATGAGCTGGAAGATGTTCAGGTCCTGTGCCTCAATGCCACGTGTGGCGTCGATCATCAGGATGCACACGTCGCTGTTCTCAATGGCGCGGATGGCACGCATCACCGAGTAGAACTCCAGGTTCTCCGTCACCTTGCTCTTGCGGCGGATGCCGGCGGTGTCCACCAGGTAGAAGTCGAAGCCGAACTTGTCGTAGCGGGTGTAGATGCTGTCGCGCGTGGTGCCGGCAATGTCGGTCACGATGTGGCGGTCCTCGCCGATGAAAGCGTTGATGAGGCTCGACTTGCCGGCATTGGGGCGGCCCACCACGGCGAAGCGGGGGATGCCCTCCTCCAGCCCTTCGTCCTTCTTCTCGGGCAGCATCTCCATCACCTTATCCAGCAGGTCGCCGGTGCCGCTGCCTGTGGCGGCGCTGACGCACCAGGGGTCGCCCAGTCCCAGCCTGTAGAAGTCATACTGGCCGTAGAGGTCCTTGCCGTCGTCGGCCTTGTTGGCCACAAGGAGAACCGGCAGCTTCGAGCGGCGCAGAATCTGTGCCACGTCGGCATCCAAGTCGGTCACGCCGTTCTTGATGTCAACCAGGAAAAGCACCAGGTCGCTCTCCTCGGTGGCGATGATGACCTGCTTGCGAATCTCCTCCTCGAAGATGTCGTCGCTGTTCACTACCCATCCGCCCGTGTCGACCACGCTGAACTCACGTCCGTTCCATTCGCACTTGCCATACTGGCGGTCACGCGTCGTGCCGGCCTCATCGCTCACGATGGCCTGCCGGCTCTTGGTCAGTCTGTTGAATAAGGTGGACTTTCCCACATTGGGCCTGCCCACAATGGCTACTAAGTTTGGCATATTCTTGTTACTTATTGTTTGTCTATCAATTGCTTGACTGCCTCGACAAAGGCTTTGGCCTTTGGGGTATATTCTTCAATCATCTCTTGGTCGCAATAGACGAAATCATCGTAGTCTCCACTATGCCGAATTTCAAACAGGCGACTTAAGGTCTTCCCATGGTCATTCGCCAACAATCCTTTCGAAACGAAATGAAGCCCTAGCATGGTCTTCACCCTTGCATGGGAAACGGCAGCTATTCCTTGGCAAACAAACAGGGCTTGGGTTGCATAGAAACAGACGTAATAAAGACGGTTAGCAACAGCATTGTAATAACCCTCCTTGGCAAGCAATTCTGCCTCAGCCATAGTTTCATACGCCCTGTCAAGCCTGTATTTGACAAGTGCCTTGCGGCTTTGTTCGTCTAAGGTTTCACTCATAGTTTTATCCCTTCGTTCATCACATTTATATAAAAAGGCGTCTTGAACGGACGGTTTTCCCATTGCTTACGCAACATAATCATCGGGCTGATAAGAACCCCCGTAGCCAATTCTATCTCGTATAGTTCCCCCGACAATGTGTCCTCACGCCGCAGGTCGCGTTTGTCGCCGTCAAGCAATATCAGCAAATCTATGTCGCTGTCGGGTCGGGCATCGCCACGAGCCTCCGAACCATAGAGGATGGCTGTAGCTGAAGGCTCCAGTCTATATACTGTTTGGCTAATCTGTTTTACTATTTCTGTCCGCCTCATGCATTCAATTGCTACTATACGCTTGCAAAGATAGCGATAATTTCCATTATTTCCAAACATTTCGGGAAGAAATTGCATCCGCACAGCTTTTTCTTCTTTCTTCTACAATACCATCCGCAAGTCAGAACTTCAATCTATCAACTACCAGAATGGTGCACAAAAGACATGTTCTCTGAAACCTGTCCGTGAGGAAAACAGATAGAACTAAGGTACTGATAAATCACTGTCGGACTTTTTGAAGTGTACTCAAAGTTCAATCCTCCCATGCGCCGTCAATGATGTTAGCAATGATATGGTCAACAACATCATCGAAGAAAGGTTGGCGCAGGAAGCAATTCCGATGTGCAAACACATCGTCGACATTGAATGGATTAACTATATGTGTTATGAAATAGGATTCCTGTGACAATGGTGAGGACAGCCATTCATTCTTGATGGGGATGGTTAATTCGGGGAAGTGGTTCTTTGTGGAAATGAGAACAGCATAGAACAATCCGGGTTCTATGTCTTGAAGCTCATCACATGAGATGACAAGTGCGGGGTGTGGTAAAATCTGCCCATCAGGTAGAGTGAAAGGAACTTCTACTATCTCTCGCTGATGTACTCGTGCTACAGCCATTTCTCCAGACCTTTAGTGATTCGTCCACCGTTATACTTGACAAAGTTTTCAAAATCCTCTTTGCTCAACTCTGGGAAGTCAGCATCAGTAAGAGGGGCGTACTGAGCAAGACGCGCTGCAAGTTCCTTGTCGCTTAATGCCTTGCTACGCTTGTGTGCTCTATGATGCTGTCTGTTTGTCGCCTTGACAGACTTGGCTTTTGCTTCCGTGGATGCTTCAATTAGCCGCTCGCCCAGCCAGCGTTTGTTGCTGGCTGTTAGCGATAGTCCTTGAAGGTAACTCCACAGGTTGTTTAATGACACTGCATTCATTGCTTACGCCTTTTCTTTTAAACCTAACTAAATAAAGCCGTTGCAAAGATAGCGATAATTTCCATTATTTCCAAACATTTCGGGAAGAAATTGCTGCCGTGAAAGAAAGAAGCAAGAATTTTCCTAAAAATTTGCAGATTACGAGAATTGTGCTTATCTTTGCAGCGCAAAAAAGACTGAACGAAATGATGAGAAGACTTTTCCTAATGCTTGCACTGCTGATCAGCATGACTGCGGGCGCACAAAACGCCGATGACCTCTACACGGAGGGGAAGGCACTGTATGACGCGAAAGACTATGTGGCCGCGCTGGCCAAGCTGAAGCCTGCCGCCCAGAAGGGACACAAGAAGGCGCAGTACCGCGTGGGGCGCTGCTACGACAAGGGACACGGCGTAGAGGAAAACAATGCCGAAGCCTTCAAGTGGTATCAGAAGTCGGCCGACCAGGGCTACTACAAGGCCGAGTACCAGATGGCCCGTGCCTACATCAAGGGCAAGGGCGTCGCTCCCGATGAGAAGAAAGCCAAGATGTGGGTGAAGCGGGCCGTAGGCGGCAAGAAGCACGGTGCCGAGATGCTGCAGGAAATCAAGGACGGCGCTGCCGAGGGCGACAAGACCGACAAGCGGCTACTGGAGCTGCTCTGAAGGGGCTGCTGCTTCCGCTGTGGAGTCGCTGAAGAACACTGTCCTCGGCATCTCCACGGCCAGCGTTTTCTCCCTGAAAGAACCAAACGACATATACACCAGCCCCTGATGGGGTTGGTTGGTGCCCCATGAGTTTTTCATCACAAAGAAGGGATGCCCGTCGTCGTCACGTGCCAGTCCGACGATGGCCATCGCATGTCCGCTGCTCTCCCAGCACACGCCACGATGGCTGCGCACGGCACGTACGGTCTTACGCAGCAGCGTGTCCATGGGAACATTGAGGAAGCGGTCGTGCATCCAGTTGTCGGGAAAGTCAATGTCTACTTCCTCGCCATAGGGCTTGTCTGGCGTACTTGTCAGGGCAATATACTCATCGGAGTCACAAAGAGACAGGGCGAACTCTTTCGGCGTATATTCCCTGCCACGGGCAATGACCTTGCAGGGAATAGTGTCGTCCATGCCTGGCATGGCATCATAGTCCACCATGCCGTATTTCGCCATCAGGTTGAGCAGCGCCTTTCCCATGCCACGCCTTTTCTCTGGCGCTCCAGGCTCTTTGTCGAGCATCCGGCCGATATAGGCCGGCGACAGATTCACGGAGTCACCCCTTCCGATGTGCTCCGTCTCGATGGCGGCAAGCATGGCGTAGGCCCAGCAGAGCTGGGTCTTTCCCTGATTCTTGACGGGTGTCATGGGGTTAAGCACCTTGTGGGTAAAGTGCTTCGGGGCTTTCGCACAGCCGCCGAGCAACAGGAGGAACAGCAGCCCCGTAAACGTAAGAACACAAAGGCGCAGGGACACTAAGGGAATGCTTAGTGTCCCTGCGCCTTTGCATGCCTTCATGCGAAACATGGCAAGTCTTTCGTTTGCACCAGATACTCTCCTATCTGGACGGCATTCAGGGCAGCACCCTTGCGGATCTGGTCGCCAGAAAGCCAGAAGGTGAGTCCGTTATCGTCGGACAGATCCTTACGCACACGGCCCACGAAGACATCGTCCTTGCCAGCCGTGTCGAGCGGCATAGGATAGGTAAGCGTCGACGGGTCGTCGACCAGCGTGCAGCCGGGAGCGGCGGCAATGGCCTGCTGGGCCTCCTCCACGCTGAGGGGTCGCTCTGTCTCAATCCACACGCTCTCAGAGTGGGAGCGCAGCGAGCTGACACGCACGCACATGGCCGAGCAGCGGGCGTCGGTGTGCATAATCTTGCGCGTCTCGTTGAACATCTTCATCTCCTCCTTCGTGTAGCCGTTGGGCTGGAAGACATCAATCTGCGGAATCACATTGTAAGCCAGCTGGTGGGGGAACTTCTTGATGGTCTTCACCTCGCCAGTCTCCACAATCTCCTTGTACTGCTGCTGCAGCTCCTGCATGGCGGCGGCACCGGCGCCCGAGGCGCTCTGATAGGATGCCACATGGATGCGGCGTATATGGCTGAGCTGCTCCAGGGGCTGGAGCACGACCACCATCATAATCGTCGTGCAGTTGGGGTTGGCAATGATGCCGCGCGGACGCTGGTGGGCATCCTCGGCGTTGCACTCGGGCACCACCAGGGGCACATCTTCATCCATGCGGAATGCCGACGAATTGTCGATCATCACGCAGCCGTACTTCGTGATGTCTTCGGCAAACTCTTTGCTCGTGCCGGCTCCTGCGCTGGTGAAGGCGATGTCGATGTCGCGGAAGTCATCGTTATGCTGCAACAGCTTCACTTCTATCTCCTTGCCACGGAAAGTGTACTTACGCCCGGCCGAACGCTCCGAGCCGAACAGCACCAGCTCGTCCATCGGGAAGTTTCTCTCATCAAGCAGGCGCAGGAACTCCTGGCCCACGGCGCCGCTGGCGCCTACAATTGCTACTTTCATGAATTTATTTTCGACTTATTACTTACTACTTATATTCAACTTTCGCAAGCTCGTTTCTGAACGCAGAGCCGCAGAGTTTCAGAGAATTATACCGCAATAGTTGGAGTGCGCAGAGGGTGGCAGAAGCCACCCGCAGAGCACGCAAAGGTCGGCGTAGCCACTCTGCGAACTCTACAAATGCTTTAGCATTTCTCTCCAAACTCTCAAATACGTTCATGCTCTGCGTCTTTGCGTTCAATTATTGATTTGCAAAAGTTGAATTACTTCTTACTTATTATTTTCCTCCGAGTATTTTCCAGTATTCCTCCGGCTGGCTCAGCAGACGGGCCGCCTCCATCACCTGCTTGTCGTAGGCCAGGCCGGCCTCCAGGGAGCCTTGCTGGTAGTAGTAGGCCGCAATGATGTCCAGCTCCAACATCTGCTGGATGACGTCGCGATGCTTGTCCAGCTCTGTGCCCAGATTGTGTTTCAGCCGCTCGGAGAGCGCGTCGAAGAGGTCTTGCGACTGCTCGTAGAAGCCCTCGAACTTGGCCGTCTTCACCAGCTCGTCGAACTGCTTGCGGCTCATGTCGTCGTAGGTGAAGCCACTGTCGATGACGCGCTGGCGAAACTCCTGCCAATCCTGGTCGGAGAGGTGGAATTCGCGGGCAGGGGCAATAGTGGGATGGTGGTCCAGGTAGTCCACGATATAGTCGAACATCACCTCCGTGGAGTCCATTCCTCCCACCGAGAGATAGTAGGCAATGTTGGGCATGGTGTCGTTCTTCAGCTCCACGTCGGGCTTGATGCCTCCGCCGTCGCGCACTTCACGCCCTGCACGGGTATAGAACACATGGGTCAGCGAGTCGGGGATGCGCTCAGTATAGGCGGCGCCCTTCTCGCGGTTATAGTTGATGGCCTGTATGCAGCGCCCCGAAGGGATATAGTATTTCGACGTGGTGATTTTCACGTTGGCGTGGTAGGGCAGGTCGAGCGGCACCTGCACCAGGCCCTTGCCGTAAGTCCGTGTGCCCAGCACCACGGCGCGGTCCATGTCCTGCAAGGCTCCGCTGGTAATCTCGCTGGCCGAGGCCGTCTCCCCATTGACCAGCACCACCAGGGGCATCACGGTATCGACGGGTTCCAGATACGTCTTGTAGACACGGTTGGCCTGCTGCACCTTTCCCCGGTTCTCCACCACCGTCTGTCCCTGCGGCACCCAGATGTTGACAATGTTCACCGCCTCCATCTCGCTGCCGCCGCCGTTGCCGCGCAGGTCGAACACCAGCCCCTTGGCACCCTGCTTCTTCAGGTCGATGAATGCGCGGCGCACCTCTTTCGAGCAGTCCTCGGTGAACTGCTGCAGGTTGATGTAGCCGATGCTGTCGGGCAGCATGCCATAATAGGGCAGGTCGGGCAGCTTGATGTTGCGGCGGGTGATCTTGAATTTCAGCTCCTTACCCAGGCTGGGCCGCAGCACCTTCAGCACGAAGGAGGTGCCGGGGTCGCCCCGCAGATGGCTGCTGACATAGTTCACGGGCTTGTCGGTCATCAGCGAGTCGTCGATGCTCAGGATGATGTCGCCCTTCCTCACGCCGGCCTCGGCGGCAGGCATGCCCTCGTATGGCTCGTCCACGACGACACGCTTCAGCTGCATGTGATATTTCACCAAGGCGCCGATGCCGGCATACTTGCCCGTGAGCATCATCTCCAGCTGCTTCGTCTCCGACTCCGGGAAATACTCCGTATAGGGGTCGAGCGAGCGCAGCATGCCCCTGATGGCGGCCGTCATGGTCTGCCCGGGGTTGAGCGAGTCCACATAGAACAAGTCCAGCTGACTGTAGAGTGTGTTCAGGATTTCCAGGTTCTTCGCCACCTCCAGGTTGTGGTTCTTCGCGGTTTGGGCTGTGGCAGGCACACCCGTCACACACAGCATGATGGCAGCCAATGCCAGCTCATACAGCCGTCGCCTCATCTCTCTTCCGTTTACAGTCAGTCTCATTATTTCCAGCAGATAAACCCAAATTAGTAATTAGTAATTAATAATTAGTAATTGGTAGTTGGACGACTCGGATTCGAACCGGGAATGACAGAACCAAAACCTGTAGTGTTACCATTACACCATCGTCCAAAAAACAGCGAAAAACAGGGGGAAGACTGCTATTCGCCTTTTGCGGCTGCAAAGGTACTGCTTTTTTGCGCCATCACCAAATTTTTTCACAACTTTTATTCTCTGTTGCGCAAAAGAGGCAGAAAACAGGGCAAATGTTTTGCTGATTGAAGAAAAAATGATTATCTTTGCGCCTTAGAAACCAACGCTATGAGCAAGTACATCAGATTCGACTGGGCACTGAAACGCCTGCTGCTCAACAAAGCAAACCACGTTGTGCTGGAGGGCTTCCTGTCCCTTCTGCTGGAGCAGGACATCAAGATTCAAAAGTTCCTTGAAAGCGAGGGCAATCAGGAGGATTCCCACGACAAGTACAACCGAGTAGACATCATGTGCGAAGACGGTAATGGCCGGAAGATTATCATCGAGGTGCAGAACGAGCGGGCATACAGCTATTTCCAACGTATGCTCTACGGCACCTCAAAAGTCATCACTGAGCACATGGAGCTGGGCGACGACTACGAGAATGTTCAAAAGGTCTTCTCCATCAATATCGTCTATTTCGACCTTGGACAAGGCAGCGACTATATCTATCACGGCCGTACAGAGTTCGTTGGCATGCACGACGGTGAGCCACTCAAGCTCTCCGCCAGACAGCGAGAGCTGTATGGTGGAGAGGTTCCTGCCGACTTGATGCCTGAATACTATGTGCTGAAGGTGAACAATTTCAACAAAGTGGCAAAGGATTCGCTAGACCAGTGGATCAGCTTCCTGAAGACGGGCGACATCCCCGACGACTTCACCGCCAGAGGACTGCCAGAGGCACGAGAGCGCTTACGCATTGATAGCCTGCCAGAGAAGGAGCGCCGAGCTTACATCAAAGAGATGGAACGGCGCATGGTAGAGAACGACGTGATGAAATCGAAGTTCATCGACGGACGGGAAGAAGGGCGGAAAGAAGGAGAACAAAACGAAAAGACAAGAATAGCCCGAAGCCTGAAGGGAAAGGTTCCCATGAGGGTCATCGCTGAAAGCACCGGCCTCTCCGAGGAGGAAATAGCCAGGCTATAATATGAAAGTACTGCTAAGCGACATCCCGTCGCGCTCACTGTGTCATTTCGGGGATAATCAGTGAAACGATATAGCAGCTGACCCAGGTCGTCCCCTCCGGCAGCATCCGCATTCCCTCACCTTGCCAGGGGAAGGGAATGCGCCATGCGGAGAAGTTTATCAGGGTAAGTTCATTCCGGGTCGTCTGCTATATTGTCGCCATCATTATTGACGTCTCTGCAAAAAACATACCCGATTCGGTATATCAGAAATTAATAATTATCCTAAAAGTAGAAAAAAGGCGCTACAGGAGCTACTTTGCCACTTAACCAGCTGACATTTAACTTGTTGATGGTAGCTACAGGACTTCAAATGGAGCTACCGAAGTAGCTACTGCCAACCTTCTCACTAATGGAGGCTCCTTTTAGGAAAACATGAACGCCGTTTGGGAAAATACGAACGCTATTTCGGAAAATACGAACGCCGTTTGAAAAAATACGAACGCTATTTTTTCGTCCCAAGGCTTGGGACGAAAAAACGCGAACGCCGTTTCTCAGTTTCTCGCTTCCAATGCTTTGCAGTATGTAACAATCGGCATGTTACATACCGCAAAATTGAGAAATCGGCCTGTAGCTACTTCGGTAGCTCCATTTAAAGCCTTGTAGCTACCAGCAAATGTTTATAAACCAACTTGTTAGATGCTTCTGTAGCGCCTGTAGCACCTTTTTTTCGCACTTATTATACGCGCACGCGCGAAACTCCTCCAACGTTTTTAAGATTTTTCGACCTGCGGTCGAACTTTTGTGTGACCGCGAAGCGGTCGCCTCTCAGGTTACGTGAAGACTATCTTTTAGGGGGATACGAGGAACTGATGTCGGAAGTGTAGTTGAGGGTGATGACGTGGCCGTTGGTGAGCGATGCCTGTACGTCGACGATGCGCTGGTTGCGGGAGCCACGGAAGCAGAGGGTCTCGTCGCGCTGGTCGCGTAGGAAGGGGCCATCGACGAGGACGTCGATAAGTTCCAGTAGGGCGCGCTGGCGGGGGTTGTTGAGCAGCTGCTCGAAGAGGAAGCCCGTGTAGCACCAGATGTCCTTCTGCGGCGTGCGCTGGCGGATGGCACGTGCCAGCTCGGCGAAGCCTTCGGGCTGGTACATGGGGTCGCCTCCGCTGAAGGTGACACCCTGGGCGAAGGGGTCGGCCTCTATGACGCGCATCATCTCGTCGGTGGTCATCGGCTGGCCGCCGCTGAAGTCCCACGACTGCGGGTTGTGGCAGCCGGGGCACTGGTGGCGGCAGCCGGCACAATAGACGGAGGTGCGGAAGCCCGGCCCGTCGACCATCGTGTCCTCTATGATGCTCAGTACACTGATCATCTTTTTACAACTGTTTTTCTTTTAAAACAACGAATTAAAACGAATTACACGAATTGAACAGATTCGTGATAATAATAGAACAATAGTAATAATTCGTGTAATTCGTGTAATTCGTTAAATTCGTTGTATAACAAAATCCTGTTTAGAATAGCTGTTGTTCGCCGTCGTCGATGTGGGTGACGCGGTCGTTAAGCTCGGCCAGCTTTCCGCTGTTCCAGCGGTCGGTGGTGCCGACGAGATATCCCGTGATGCGCTGCAGGCGGTCGATGTTGTGGCTGTGGCAACGGGGGCACTCCTTCAGGTTGGGCGTGGCATTCTCGTAGCCGCAGTCCATGCAGCGGTTGCGGTTGTGGTTCACCGAGCCGTAGCCCATGTCCAGACGGTCCATCATGTCGACGACGCTCATGATGACCTGCGGGTTGTGGGTAGCATCGCCGTCAATCTCCACGTAGAAGATGTGTCCGCCGCGCGTCAGGTTGTGGTAGGGCGCCTCCACCTCGGCCTTGTGGCGGGCTGAGCACTTGTAGTAGACGGGCACATGGTTGGAGTTGGTGTAGTAGTCGCGGTCGGTGACGCCGGGTATGACGCCGAAGTCCTTGCGGTCGCGCTTGGTGAAGCGGCCTGCCAGTCCCTCGGCGGGGGTGGCCAGCACGGAGTAGTTGTGGTGGTAGCGTTCGCAGAAGTCGTTCACGCGGTCGCGCATGTAGGTGACGATGCGCAAGCCCAGCTCCTGTGCCTCCTGGCTCTCGCCGTGGTGCTTGCCGATGAGAGCGACGAGGCACTCGGCCAGTCCGATGAAGCCAATGCCCAGGGTGCCCTGGTTGATGACGCTCTCCACGGTGTCGTCGGGGCCGAGCTTGTCGCCGCCTATCCAGAGGCTCTTCATCAGCAGGGGGAACTGGCGTGCGAGGGCCGTCCTCTGGAACTGGAAGCGGTCGTCGAGCTGCTTGGCCGTGACCTCCAGCATGTGGTCGAGGCGGGCGAAGAAGCGGGCAATGAGCAGCTCCTTCTCCTCGCTGGACGAGGCGGGGAAACCGCCTCGCACGGACGGCTGGGCCTGAGCGCGGCACTCCAGGGCCAGACGCACGATGTTGATGGTGGAGAACGACAGGTTGCCGCGCCCGATGGATGTCTTCGGCCCGAAGCGGTTTTCGAAGACACGGGTGCGGCAGCCCATGGTGGCCACCTCATGAAGGTAGCGCAGGGGGTCGTCGGGCCGCCACTCGTCGCACTGGTTGAACGATGCGTCGAGGTTGAGGAAATTGGGGAAGAAGCGCCGTGCCGTCACCTTGCAGGCCAGCTGGTAGAGGTCGAAGTTGCGGTCTTCAGGCAGGTAGTTCACGCCGCGTTTCTTCTTCCAAATCTGGATGGGGAAGATGGCCGTCTCGCCGTCGCCTACGCCATCGTAGGTGGAGAGCAGTATCTCGCGCATCACGCAGCGGCCTTCGGCCGAGGTGTCGGTGCCATAATTAATAGATGAGAAGACCACCTGGTTGCCTCCGCGCGAGTGGATGGTGTTCATGTTGTGGATGAACGCCTCCATGGCCTGGTGCACGCGGCCCACGGTCTTGTTGATGGCATGCTGGCGCACGCGGTCGATGCCCGTCAGAGCGTCGAGCGGCTGGCGGAGGTAGTCCATCAGCGGCTCGTCGTAGAGCTGGGAGTAGTCCTCGCCGTTCAGCTCCTCCAGGTATTTCAGCTCCTCCTTGTAGGTGAGCCTGACGAAGGGAGCGAGATAGAAGTCGAAGGCCGGAATGGCCTGTCCGCCGTGCATCTCGTTCTGCGCACACTCCATGGAGATGCAGGCCAGCACGGAGGCCGTCTCTATGCGCTTGGCAGGGCGGGAGGCACCGTGGCCGGCAATGAAGCCGCAGTTCAGGATATGGTCGAGGGGATGCTGCACGCAGGTGAGCGACTTCGTGGGATAGTAGTCCTTGTCGTGGATGTGGAGCAGGTTCTGCTTCACGGCCTCGCGGGCATCGTCGCTGAGGAGGTAGTCGTCGACGAAGGGCTTGGTGCTCTCCGAGGCGAACTTCATCATCATGCCGGCGGGGGTGTCGGCATTCATGTTGGCATTCTCGCGGGTGACATCGTTCTTCTCCACGTTGACGATGTCGAGGAAAATCTCGCGGGTCTTCGCCCTGCGGGCTATGGAGCGCTGGTTGCGGTAGGCAATGTATTTCTGTGCCACGTCCTTACGGCTGGACTTCATCAGCTCCAGCTCCACGGCGTCCTGAATCTCCTCCACGTGCATCTGCGGCTTTCCCCGCTGCGCCACATGGTCGGTAATCAGGCCTATCAGCCGTTCGTCCTCGCCTTTGTCTGTAGCCATCATGGCCTTGCGGATGGCAGCCATGATTTTCTGTTCATTAAAGCCCACAATGCGCCCGTCGCGCTTTACAACAGTCTGTATCATAAGAAAAGAAAATCTATTTGTGTGTTTTTAAGCTATTAGTTCTTCCGAAACGTCTTATGCCCTTTGCTGATGACAATGCCTCTCGCGCGGGCGGCCTCCACGCTGCGCCCCTGCAAGTCGTAGGTGCGGCCGTCGGCGGCAGGCAGCTCCTTCGCGCCGTCCACTCCGGCGGGAACCTGGGGTTCGACCTCCATATAGTCGATATCAGGCATCCATGCCGTGGCATTGCTCAGGCGTATGGTGTTGCAGCCAGGCTGCAAGGTGATGTCGAGGGTCTTGCGGCCCACGGTCTGCCATCCGCCGGAGTTCACCGCCAGGGTCTGCACCTTCTCGCCATTGACGCTGACGGTGACGTTGCGCCGCTCGCCGCAGATATAGGCGACGGTGAGCTTGTACTGACCGCCGGCAGCGGAATAGACATTGCGCCACTGCAAGTCGTTCTTCTCGCTATAGCCCAGCCAGCCGGCCTTGTAGCCGCCGGCACAGAAGCCCGCCGCCTCGTAGATGCCCGTCTTCTCGGCCTGGTTGTTCTTGATTTCCTGATAGTCGCTGATATAGGCAGTCTCGGCTTCATAGCGCGTGCGCTCAAGCCGCGTCTCAGCCTCAGCGATGTAAATGCGGGTAGCATGGGCGGGTACCTTCACCTCATACTGGCCCGTGAACTCGCCGAGGTCTTTCTTCTGGAAGACATCGCGCAGACGCACGGTGCCGCCGAGGTCCAGGTCGGGAAAACCGACCTGCACAGTCTTGGCCTCGTCGTTGGGGTTGTAGATGGCGAACGCGCGCTTCAGCCCGTTCAGCGTCTCCAAATCCTTCACCAGCAAATGGCAGTCGCTGACCATCGCCACGACGTAGGCCTGCTGGTAGAGGGTATCCTGATTGATGGCAATGAGGTCTTTGTTCCTCAGCAGGGCCAGCGTTGCCGACTTGATGGTGGTGAGGTCGCAACCTATGAGCAGCGGTGAGTTCATCATGCACCACATGCCGTAATGGGTCTTGTCCTCCTCGACAGTGAGCGAGCGTCCCACCTCCAGCATATCCATGTCGTTATAGTGGCCCTTGCTGCAATAGGCTGAGAGATAGAGATTCTCGGCAATGATGTCCCTCACCGAGTTCCACGAGTTGTTGATGTCGCCGGTGGTGCGCCAGGAAAAGGCGGCGTTGTCAATCCACGTGCCGGGATAGGCCCAGCGGCAGGCATTCATACGCACGTCGGTGCGCCCCGTGTTGCGGATGGCCTGGGCGATGGCGGTGTAGCGCTCCTGCTCGTCGAGCACCAGATGGTCTTCATTGTGATAGTAGGAGCCGCCACAGAAGTCGACCTTGATAAAGTCGAAGCCCAGCTCCTTGAAGAAGAAGTCGGCGTCCTGCTGGTCGTACCCGTATAGCCCCACGCCCTTTCCCGTGGCATCGCCGTTGAACATGCTGCCACAGGTGTTACGGCCGGCGTCGCTGTAGATGCCGGCCTTCAGGCCCTTGTCGTGGATATAGTCGACCACACCTTTCAGCCCGTTGGGGAAGCGGGTCTTGTGGATGAGCAACTGGCCGGTAGCCTTGTCGCGCCCGCCGAAATAGCCGTCATCGATGTTGATATGGTCGAAGCCCACCGTGCTCAGCCCTTTCTGCACCATAGCATCGGCCTGACGCTTGATGAGCTGCTCATTGATGTTCACACCATAGGTGTTCCAGGAACTCCAGCCCATGGTGGGGCCGTCCTGGGCGTTGAGCACCGCAGTGGCAAAGAATGCGGATATGGTGAAGAGAAGTTTTTGTTTCATCGTGGTGCAAAGGTACACATTATTTATTGAACGGCCAAAAAATAACAGGGGAAAAAAGAAGAACTTTTTTCCCCTGTTATTTGTAGCTCAACTATCGGCTGGCCCATCAAGGCTTGGCATACAGATACCAGTCTTTGTTCTCTTTGCCGTTTGTAGTGGCCCAGTTCGGATACTTCTCGAAGAAAGTGTCAATGCTTCTGCTCTCGTTTTTCCGGACAAGAATGGTCTCCTGGAATGGCACAATACTAGCCCCATAGAGGAAGTAGGCAAACGGATAGTTTCCGGATTTCACAGAACGTACGAAATATTTCCCCTCGTCAGGATTGGAAGCATCGTCATCAGTTCCGAAGTAGCCCTTTTTGAATGTGGGAGAAGGAGCCTCGTATGGGATATGCACCTCCCATGTCCTACGATTCCCCAGGTCATCCTCTTCCCAGCGATAGATGAAGGGCTGCACTTTAGCATTAGTAGCTGTGATGCCATTATCATAGGTCAGCTCCAGCGTATAGGTTGAGCCAATCTCATTTTCAACATTGGGGGTGAGGTAGTAGATGTTGCCGCTTACAGAGGGGGTTTCAACCACTTCCTCCGTGTCGGAATTGCTAGCCTTCTTCTTCACCACGATGCTGGACGGTTTCGGGCTGTCGTCGGTCATCAAACGGAAAGCCAGACCACTGACCAACTCTACATAATTCTGGTAGGTTGTCACGCTGAAAGTCTCCTTGAAAATCTTGAATACCTTTCCATCGTCTTTATTTGACGAGAATATCTGGTGCTTGAAGTCAAGAACCACGTCGTTCAGGTCGTAGTCACCCTTGCTGGGCCACAAGTCCTCGAAGGCATAGACACCCACGGTCGTTGTAACCTTGTTCTCAATCTCGGGCAGCGGAGTGAAAGAGTTGACAGGCTTCAGGGCGAAGATCACATCGTCGTAGTCCTGGTCGTTGCAGGCATCCTCAAACGAGACAATGGCAAACTTCTCAACTGTTCCGTCTTTGAGAACCTTCTTATAGGCGAACTTGGCGCTACGGCTCTCTCCATTAGGATTGCAGTACTGGTAGGGAGCCTTTCCTGCCTGGCCGAAAGGCTTGCAGTAAGAGGTCTTGTCTGTGGAAGCTCCCCATACATTGTATTTTCTGTTTCTGTCAGGAAAACCCTGAATAGTGTATTGCTCACCTTGCATACCCCAGCCGTTAGCCTTCAGAATGAAGCCAATCTTAATACCGGCGGGGAACTCCGTGGTTTCATCGGCAAGCCTCTGTTCCAAGGTGCCATCCTCGCCGATGTGCGGATAGTACTTCAGCAGGACGGCATCACCACGTTGCAAGGCTATGTTACCACGATAGCTGTAGTTGCTCTTCATATTCTTCCATTCTCCGTCCTGAGTGTTCGGGAAGAGCATGATGACATTCAGGTCTTCCGGCTTTTGCGGCTCATCATTAGGCAGATAGTAATAATAGCCCAGCGTGCTGTTCCAGCAGGTACTGCCACCCAGCATGGTGATGGTGACCTGCGAATTTTTCTCCAGCGTCAGGTCAGGATAGTTGCGGTATTCTTCGCTGCAAGGCCTGTTCTCATCCAAAGCCTGACCGATAGCTGAGAAGAGTCCCTCGATTTCCTCATCTGAGCAAAGGAGATCATCTGACACATCACCAGGCTGAAGAAGATAGCTGGGCCTACCGGACTCAGCATCCCACGAGCCGAGCGGAGCTAGCCACTCCTTGTAGATCTGAATGTTGTTTCCATCCTCGTCTTTGGAAAGTTTACCGTCTTCGTCTACCAAATACGAGAGGTGGGGCATGGTTGACAAATCATTTGTTTGCTCACCGACACCACGTGTAACACCTGCGCGGGTAGCAAAGGAATTGTTGACTGCCACGGCACGGGCGACACCATCCACCACATCCACTTCCATCATGCGCTGGTCGACAAAATAGTTACCAGTTACCACAAACAGGCGGGTGGCGAAAGCCGGCAGCTCAATTTTCCTGCTAAATTTGCCCGTTCCATCGGTGAAATCCTCGTAAATAGGAAGGATGTTCAAGTCAAGATGTTCGTCCTCGCCCTCGCCTACAAATGGGTTCTTGCTGTAAACGCTGAAGAACACCTGTCCGTAGGTCTTGAAAGCGGAATAGTCCACGGTCAGGTTGACTTGCTGAACGGTGGAAAAATCGAAATCATTAGCCTCAAGATTGTGAGTGGTAGACTTCACGGCATCAGGGTCATAGAGCTTCGTGTCTGAACACGAAACAGCAAACAGCGATGAAATCGCAATAATTGCAATCTTACTACTTGTTAAATACTTTTTCATCACGAATTAATTTTGTGTTGTTATTTGAAATTCGGGTGCAAAATTACAAAAATTTATTTATAAGTCGGAACAAAAAAATAACAAAAAATATATAAATTGATAAATTTATTAATAATCTATAGGTTTTTGAACAAAAAGGACGTATCTTTGCAACAAATGTGCAAAGAAACGGTTATGATTGACAAAGAATACTACTGGTATGGACTGGCCATGACGATGAAACCCCAGATCGACCAAGGACACTGCGGCCCAAGAGTCGGGCTTCAGCTCCTATCAGGCATACTACAAGGCATGCCAGCGGCTGAACAAGCGGGAGCAATCTTGATGACTGGGGGAAACATAAAGCCGGTCAGCTGCTCAGGGAACAAGAGCTGCTTGATGCTCATAAAAAACGAACGGGTTTATGCACAAACCCGTTCGCTTTTTTCGTATCTTACGCGCACGCACATTAATAACCTGCGTTCTGCTGCCAGTTGGTATTGGTGTTGAGGATGTCCTGCGGGATGGGGAAGATGCGGCAGGTCTTCTCGAAGCGGGCAGTGGGGAAGCCCAGCTTGTGGAAGCCGAACTCACTCTCGAAGGTGCCGAAGCGGATCATGTCGTTGCGGCGCCAGTTCTCGTGGAACAGCTCACGGCCACGCTCGTCGAGCAGGTCTTTCAGCGAGGGGTCGGCATTGAGCAGCGGGGCATGGGCGTAGGTGCGCACACGATTGACAAGGCTCATGGCCGTCTCGCCGTTGGTGGGCTGAGCACCGCGCACCAGGGCCTCGGCCTTGGTCAGCAGGATGTCGGCAAAGCGGAAGATGGGCACGTCGTTCGACAGGTTACGGTCGTTCTTGAAGTCCTGGTCGATGACGAAGTACTTGATGCTGCGGTAGCCCTGGCTCCAGCCCTTCACGCTCTTGCCCACGTCAAGGTGGTCGAGAGCGGTCTCGGCGGGATCCAGCTCGATGGTCTTCGTCAGCACCACGTTCTGACCCTCATATTGCCACGGAGTGGTAGTAGGCTCGTAGGTGACGGGGTCGTAGATGTAGATGGTGCCGCTGAGCACGGTGCCGTTGCGGTCGTCGCCCAGAAGTGTGAAGAGGTCGGCCATCTCGGGGCTGACGGCGAAGTTGCCGCCCACGCTCTTCGAGAGCTGCATGCCGAAATAGCTGGGATTGACCTTGTTGGCCTGACGCCAGATGCAGGGACGCATATACTGGTTGCCGGGCTGCGTCTCGGCGTCGTAGGGCATGGCATAGATGAAGTCCTTGATTTGCACGCCGTTGTTGGGGAAGAACTTCGAGCGGAAGCCCTTGGCACCGCCGTCGAGGCTGAAGGGGCCGTTCTGGATGATGTCGTCGCAGTAGCTGACGCAGTCGGCCAGTTTCTCGTTCGAATAGCTGGCAGCATTGTAGGCTGTGACATCGCTGGCGGTATAGACGGGCCAGTTGATGTAGAGCTTGGCCAGCAGGGCCTCGGCCATCCAGCGGTTGGGCTTGCCGTAGGTGTTCTCGTTGTTCTCCTTCGTCAGATAGGGGATGGCGTCGAGCAGCTCGCTCTCAATCCAGCGGGCCACGTCGGCACGGGGCGAGCGGTCGACGGCCTCGCCCTCGGCAAGCAGGTGGTCGAGGATGGGCACATCGCCGTAGCTGTCCATCAGCAGGAAGGTGAAATAAGCACGGATGGCACGGATGGGAGCCACGGCAGCATCGCCCATCGCCTCGAACTTGGCCATCTTCTCATTGGCCTTGGTGATACCCTCCATGAGCGGGCTGAAATGTCCGTTCGAGGGGTCGGTGGCCTGGAAGTCGTGCAGCGACATGTGGGCGTAGGTGCCGCTGTCGTAGTAGTCGCCGCTGAAGCTCACGCCAACCATCTCGTCGGACGAGAGCGTCTGAGCCTCCATGTAGCGGCGGCCCATGCAGTCGCGGAACTGGAAGTAGACATCGCTCATCTCGGCCTCGACGATGGCCTGCGGGTCAATCTTGTCGTTCTCCGGATAGGAGGTGTACTGCGAGTTCATGTCCACATCCAAATCGGTGCAGCCGGTGAGGGCTGCGGCACCGCCGCAGCACAGCAGACCGCCACAGAAAAGTCTCAATATATTGTTCTTCATATTCATCACTTTTTTACCTTTTTCGTTTTTACCCTTTTACCTTTTCAGTTACTTCACTTCAGAGATGATGACCGAGCGGGAGAGCTGCGGGTCGTTGAGATACATCACGTCGACGCCACCCTTGGCTTCGCGCACCAGCTGCGAGGCAGGCACGCCATACTGCTTGGTGAGGATGTCGTAGACGTTCACTGAGCGCTCCAGTGCCAGCTGGGCATTGCGCTCCACGCTGCCGGTCTGCTTGTCGGCATAGCCATAGACGGAGTACTTCTTCTCAGGCGTGGCCTTAATCATCTGGGCCACGGTCTCCAGGTTCACCTTCTCGCGGTTGGCCAGCTCGCTCTGTCCGATGACGAAGTTCACGAGGTAGGGGAAGGTGACGATGCGGCTGTTGTCGATGACTGTCGTACCGGGCTGACGGTTCTTCAGCTGCTCAATCTCAGCACGCAGGCGGTTAATCTCGTCATTGTCAGACACGTACACGGTCTGTCCGGGTGCGGCCTTCTTCTCGGCCTTGGTGGCGAAGTTGATCTTGGCACCGAAGAGGAACGAGCGGGTGTGAGGATAGAAGGTGTAGCGGTAGTCCATGCCGGGGGTGAGGCCGCCCAGGTTGACCTCGGGGTCGAGACCGTCGTAGCTAGTGATGGTGAGCAGGTTGTTGGCCGTGGCATAAAGGTTCAGGCTCTCAGCCCATCCTCCCAAGTTGCGGAAGGTGTAGCCCAGGGTGATATTGGCCAGACGCAGGTAGCTGCCGTCCTCCAGATACTTGTCGGAGGGCAGGTTGGCGTTGGTGTCGGTCCAGAAGTTGGGGTTGGCCAGTGCGTCGGCCAGCACGTTCTTGCCGCCGGCGAACATGGTCTTGTTGGAGTACTGCTCCTTCGACGTGTTCATAATCTTGTTGCCCAGCACGCCCTGGAAGAAGGCGGTGAGGCTCCAGTTCTTGTAGTTCAGCGTGTTGTTCCAGCCGTAGGTCAGCTTAGGCTGTGCGCTGCCGGCCTTCGTGCGGTCGGTATAGGTGGGATTGGTCGTGGTTTCGCCGGTGCGCTCGCCGGTCACGGGGTCGTGCTTGTAGTAGGTCGACTTTCCGTCGCTGTCGTAGCCGGCCCACTCCAGGGTCCAGAAGGTGCCGAGCGGCTCTCCCTCGAGGATGCGCTGGCAGGCAGCCATGCTAAATGACGACATGCCCACGATGTTGGCGTCGGCCTTGTCGATGTAGTCCACGCTATAGGTGTCGTTCGAGAGCTTGTCCACCTTGTTCTGGTTGTGGGCCAGGTTGATGGTGGTCTGCCACTGGAAGTCCTTCGTCCTGACGGGGACGATGTTCAAGGTCAGCTCCACGCCACGGTTGGTGATGTCGCCCACGTTGGCGGTCATCCATCCATAGGGATAGACGGCTGTGGAGACGGAGTAGTCCCAGATGAGGTCCCAGGTCTTCTTGTTGTAGAACTCCAGGCTACCGTTGACGCGGCTGTTGAGGAAGGCGAAGTCGAGGCCGATGTTGAACATGCCCGTCGACTCCCACTTCAGGTCGGGGTTGGCATTGCCGGCGGCCTTGATGGTACGCATGGTCACGCCGTTGTAGGTGAACACGCCGTCGGCCACATAGCGCTCGCGGGCGGTGTAGGCCCCGAAGCCCATGGCATTACCGCTGACACCGTAACCCACGCGCAGCTTCAGCTGGTCGAAGGCGGAACCCTGCATGAACGGCTCCTCGCTGATGTTCCAGGCGGCGGAGACGGCGGGGAACGTACCCCACTGGTGGTTCTTGCCGAAGACCGACGAGCCGTCGCGGCGGATGCTGGCCGTCAGCATGTAGCGGCTGTTATAAGAATAGTTCAGACGTCCGTAGAAAGAGATGTTGCGGATGTTCTCCTGCACGCCGCTCTGCACGTCGCTGGGGAATTTCAGCGTGGCGCCATAGCTGAGGTTATGCCAGGAGAGGGCATCGTCGTAGAAGTCGCGCACGGTGACGCCGAAGCCGTCGCCGCTCTCACGCTCCTCCCAGGTGTAGCCGGCCATCAGGCCCAGCTTGTGCACCTTGCCGAGGGTGACGTCGTAGTTTCCGTAGGTTTCGAAGGTCTGGTCCTGGCCCTTATAGGTATTGCGGTTGGCAATGCCGGTATAGCCCTGGTCCACCTGGTTGTCGGAAGAGTCGTAGCTGGCGTAGGTGCTCTGACGGCTGTTCAGCGAGTAGTTGGCGTTCCACACCAGGCCTTCGAATAACTTCAGCGATGCCTTGCCGATGAACTGCATGCGCTTCCAGATGGTCTCCGAGCGGTTCTCGTGCATCAGCGACAGGGGGTTGTAGTTCTGCTTCTCGTTGGTGTTGTACCATGAGCCGTCGGCAGCCTTGATGGGATTCGTGGGAGCGTAGTAGTTCATGGCGTCGAGCACCGATGCACCGTCGATGCCGGTGCGCACGCCCTCGTGCTTGCCCTGCATGGCATTCACGCCAATAGAGAGTTGCAGACGGTCTTTCAGCACGCTGGTGGTGATGAGCGAGCGGGCGTTCAGGCGGTTCATGTTCGTCGAACGGACGACACCCTCACGGTCGGTATAGTTCAGCGAGGCCATGTACTTCGTCTGGCCGTTGCCGCCGTTGATGCTGAGGTTGTGGTTGTGGCTGAAGCCGGTGCGCAGCACCTCGTCCTGCCAGTCGGTATTACCGCCGGCACCAAAGCCGGGCACGGGAGCGCCGTTGACATAGTGTGCGGGGTTGTTGACAAAGGCGGTGATGTCGCTGGCCGAAGCCATGTCGAGCGTCTTCGACACCTTGTCGAAAGCCACGTAGGCATTGTAGCTCACGTTGGTGCGGCCTTCCTGTCCGCTCTTCGTGGTGATGATGATCACGCCGTTGGCAGCCTTCGAGCCGTAGATGGCGGTGGCGGAGGCGTCGCGCAGCACGTCGATGCTCTCAATATCGTCGGGAGCCACCATCGAGATGTCCACACCGGGGATACCGTCGATGACATAGTAGGGCGACATGGCGCTCTCACGCAGCGAGGAGGCACCACGCAGGGTGATGCTCGGCGTGCCGTTGGGGTCGCCGTTGCTGGTGACGGTCAGGCCGGCCACCTTGCCCTGCAGCAGCTGGGCAGGATCGGTGAATACGCCCGTGTTCAGGTCTTTGGCCTGCACGGTGGTGATGGACGAGGTGACATCCTTGCGGCGCATGGTGCCGTAGCCCACGACCACCACCTCCTCCAGCAGCTGGTTGTCGTCCTGCAGGATGACGGTCATGCCGTTGGCAGCACGGACGGTCGTCGGTGTGTAGCCGATGTAGCTGAACTCCAGGTTGGCTCCCTGGGGAACAGTGATGGTAAACTGGCCGTTGATGTTGGTGGTCACGCCATTCTGTGTGCCGGCCTGCTTCACGCTGACGCCGATGAGGGTCTCGCCTTTGGCGTCGGTCACAGTGCCGCTGATGCGCTGCTGTGCCCAGGCCATGGTCGAGACCATCAGGAGCAAGGCCAGCGCCAGTGTGCGGCTGAATGCTTTTGTTACGTTTCGCATAAAAACTTGTTTTAAAAGATTATGATGTTTTTCGATGTTTCGATGTTTCGTTGTTTCGATGTTTCGATGTTTCGTTATCTCGATATTTCGATATCTCGTTATAACGTCATTTCGTAATAACGAGATAACGATTTTTCTATTGCGACATCTCGCCCGCCGTCTTGTTGACAAAGTTCTTGAAGCGGTGGATGGGGTTCAGCGTCTTGGCAGGATATTTCACCTTGCCCTCGTAGTTCGACAGGTAGTTGTTCACCGTCAGGTTCTCGATGCTGACGCCCGAAGCCTCCTCGATATATACGCCGTAGACGCGGCCTGTGACGAAGGTCTCGCCTTTGCAGGGGCGCTTGTCGTAGATGCCGTTGGGGTAGGTGGTCTGGCGGCGCAGGTGCAGGGTGACATTGTTCAGCTGGATGTCGCTCACCTTGTCGCTGGTGTCACCGCCGATGAAGCAGCCGTTCTCCGAGGTGGCCTGGATATTGTTGAACGTGATGCGGCTTACGGCCCCGCAGCGGCCCTGTGTCTCGCCCTTGGGGAAACGCCAGTTGGCATCCTTATGGTTGCCGTCGGCACGGGGATAGCTGGTGACGTAGATGGGCTCGGCCTTTCCCCACCACACGTCGCTCCAGAGCTGCAGGTCCATCATGATGTTCGAGAAGGTGACGTCGGTGATGGTGCCCTCGTCGCGGTTCTGAATGCCCACGCCACGGTTGGAGCCGGTGATGATGCAGTTGTCGACCAACACATTATATATATTATCCATGTTCTCCGAGCCGAGCTTGATGGCGCAGGAGCGCGAGGCCAGCGTGCAGTTGGTGACCACGATGTCGTGGCAGGCACCATACTCGGCCCACTCGCGGCGGTTCTTCAGGCAGATGCAGTCGTCGCCGCTGGTGATGTGGCAGTTGGCGATGCGCACGTTCTTCGAGTGGTCGAGGTCTATGCCGTCGCCATTGCGTATCTTCAGGTTGTTCAGCAGGTTGATGCCGTCGATGAGGGCAACGTTGCAGCCCACGAGGTGCACCGTCCAGTAGGCTCCCTCCATGATGGTGACGTCGCGGATGAGCAGGTTATCGCAGCCGATGAGCGTCAGCACATGGGGCCGGGGGTCGAAAGCCATGTCGGCAAGTGGCTTCAGCTCATAGCTGTCGGCAAGCTCCATACCCATGAACTTGATGCCGTTGCCATGGATGGTGCCACGGCCGGTGATACTCAGGTTACGGGCATTCTTCGCCCAGAGCCACATCATGCCCTCGCCACGGTTTTCCTTGAAGGCGCTCAGCGTGTAGAGGCTCTCGTCGGGATTGCACAGCAGCGTGGCCGTGCTTTCCAGATGCAGCTCCACATTGCTCTTCAGCTCCACGGGGCCGCAGAGAAAGGTGTGCATACGAGGCAGCAGCACACGTCCGCCACCTTCACTGCTGCAGCGGTCGATAGCCTGCTGTAAGGCTTGGGCGTCGTCGGTCACACCATTACCCTTGGCACCAAAATCCAATACGTTGTAAACGCTCTGTGCACTTACCGATAACGTTGCAAGCAGCACGAGCAACAGGGAAAAAAGTTTCTTCATAAGTAGATTTACAATTGCGGGGGCAAAGGTAAGCATTTTTTGCGTAAAATAAAAATAAAAACATAGTTTTTTGCGCTTGACTGGCCGATAATTCCATAATAATTAGTAACTTTGCACGCAGGAAACCCCAAAACGTTCATTTGCCATGCGAAAACTATTCAGCCTGCTGCTGGCTTCGGCAGCCCTTTTCCCCAGCTCGGCGGCCATCTCCCAGCGGGACAGTATCTTCATCTATTCCCCCGACTTCCGTCAGGGGCTGCACGCCGCCGTGCGTACGTCCGACGGCTGGAAGCACCTGGGTCAGCTCTGCAGCAGCGACTACGGCACGTGGGGTGCCGAGAAGCGTATGTACCACCCCTCGCTCTGCCGTGCCAACGACGGCTCCTGGCGGCTGGTGTTCCAAGTGAACGACCGTGCCCCGCTCTTCGCCGCTGCCTATAGCGCTGACCTGGTAAACTGGAGGCCGCAGGACTATCCCCGCGTCGCCACCGGCAACTGCCTGGAACCCGTCGTGCATCCGGCGGGCGACGGCTTCGACATTGTCTACACTTCCGGCGGGGCACACTACCGCGTGAAGGCCACGCCCGACTTCCGCCATTTCACGGCCGGAGAACGCATCTCGGACTCGGAGCTGCAGGGCATTGTCGGTGCCACGAAGACAGAAGACCGTAAGAACATCGACGGCAAAGAGTGTACGGGACAGACGTTCCTGCTCACAGCAGAAGAGACGGCCCGCATCCGCCAGTTTTTCGACGAGCGGGCCGAAGACGGCAGGAAGAGCAGCGAGCGCATGCACGACGACAAGAAGAACCTCGCCTCGCTGCCAAAGACCGTCGGTGCCACGCTGACCGTCGACATGAGCCGGCAGAAGCCCATCAGCGACAAGCTCATCGGCATCTTCTTCGAGGACATCAGCTATGCTGCCGACGGCGGACTCTACGCCGAGCTGGTCCAGAACCGCGACTTTGAATACACGGAGAAAGACCACGGCGGCTGGAACGCCACCACCGCCTGGCACTCGTCAAAGCCCATAGAGATTGCCACCGAGCACCCGCTGCACCCCAACAACCCCCACTATGCACTCCTCTGGCCCGACACTATCTGGAACGAAGGCTGGGACGGAATCGTCGTTGAGGCAGGCAAAAAATACGACTTTTCCATGTATGTTCTTGCCGGCGGACAGAAGCAGGACTTCTCCATTCAGCTGGTGGGACACGACGGAACCTTGTTAGCCAAAAGCAAGCTGAAGACCCGCGCGGGCGACTGGCAACAGTACTCCACCGTGCTCACCGCCACCGCCTCCGACAACAAGGCCCGTCTAGTCATCGTTCCCCTGAAAGCTGCCCATGTGGGCATCGACATGGTGTCGCTCTTCCCGCAGGAGACCTTCATGAACCGCAAAAACGGCCTGCGCCGCGACCTGGCACAGGTCATCGCCGACCTGCACCCCAAATTTGTGCGCTTCCCCGGCGGCTGCATGAGCCACGGGCAAGGCCTGGAGAACATCTACCATTGGAACCATACCGTAGGCCCGCTGCAGGAGCGTAAGCCCGACTTCAACATCTGGGGCTACCACCAGACGCGCGGCCTGGGCTTCTTCGAGTATTTCCAGTTCTGCGAGGACATCGGCGCAGAACCTCTGCCGGTGCTGGCCGCCGGCGTGCCCTGCCAGAACTCGGCGGCCAATGCCGAGGGCATAGGCGGACAGCAGGGCGGCATACCCATGGACGAGATGCCGGCTTACATCGACGAGCTGTGCAACCTCATAGAGTGGGCCAACGGCGACCCTGCCACAAACCAGTGGGCACGCATGCGTGCCGACGCCGGCCATCCCGAGCCCTTCAACCTGAAATACCTCGGCATCGGCAACGAGGACATCATAGGCACCGTCTTTGAAGAGCGCTACGAGATGATCTGCCGCGCCATCCGCCAGCGTTATCCCGACGTGAAGCTTTGCGGCACCGTCGGACCCTTCCACCATCCCTCGGCCGACTACCAGGAGGGCTGGCGCTTCACCCGCGAGCATCCCGACTTGCAGTATATGACCGACGAGCACTACTATGAGTCCACGGGATGGTTTCTCCACCACCGCCACTACTACGACAATTACCCAAGGACAGCCCCTTCAGGGGCAGCAGCAGGAGCCACCAAAGTCTATCTGGGAGAGTGGGCCGCCTCTACCAATGTGAAGCGTCCCAATCTGGAGACGGCACTGGCCGAAGCCCTCTACCTGACCGACATCGAGCGCAACGGCGACATCGTGGAGATGACCAGCTATGCCCCCATGCTCTCGAAGGACGGCCACTCCAACTGGAACCCCGACATGATTTACTTCGGCAATACCAGCGTGCGCACCACGCCTGCCTACGAGGTGCAGCGGCTCTTCTCCGTCTACAGCGGCGACCGCTACGTCAGCTCAACGCTGACCATCGACCAGCCACAGCTCAGCCACCGCGTGGGAGCCAGCCTCGTGGCAGACTCAAAGACGGGAAAGATGTTTCTGAAGCTGGTGAATGCCCTGCCTTCAACACTTAGCCTGAGCATAACAGGCCTCAGTCTGCAAGGCACCGTGGAATGTGAGCAGCTGACGGGCAACGGCGTGGAAGACCAGAAGGCGCATGCCCAGCGCATCACCACCAGCAGTCCTACCGTGCTGCCACCCTACTCCATCCGCGTCATCGCGCTGTAGAACAATTCATAATGCTGCCTTATCGACATCGAAATAATTTAGACATAAGAACATAAAGACATGAGGACAAACAGACGGCAGACAATGTTACGTTACGGTGTTTTTTCCTTCGTGTTGCTCCTGCTCCTCTCCGCCTGCGGCGAGGACCACGAGCAGATGCTCCGGCAGCTTGAAGAGCTGGAGCGCATGAACCGTGCCGACAGCGTGATGCAGAACGACACACTGGCCGAGCAGCTTGTCCGGTATTTCGACCGCCACGGCGACGCCAACGAGCGCATGCGCGCCCACTATATCCTCGGCCGCACATACGCCGACATGGGCGAGGCTCCCGCCGCCATCAATGCCTATCTTGATGCTGCCGACGCCGCTGACACCACCGTTACCGACTGCGACTACCACACACTGAGCCGCGTCTATGGTCAGATGTCAGGTATTTTTTATCAGCAGAATCTGATGGACGAATATCTACACAATCAAGATATGTCAATCCACTTTGCATGGAGAGCAGAAGATACTATTCAGGCTCTAAATGGTAGTGTTCTGAAAATCAATGCATATAACCGAATGCAACAGTCAGACTCCGTAATTGCCATGTTTGATGATGTTTATGCTCTTATCCTCGATTATGAAGGGACTGGGCTTGCCTCACAATATTGCATGCTTCCAATTAAAAGCCTTTTGAAGAAAAGCGAAATTGACAAAGCAAAGAAATATATAGAAGCCTATGAATCACAGTCTGGGTACTTTGATTCTTTGCATAATGTAGCAAAAGGTCGTGAAGTATATTACTACTACAAAGGGCTGTATTATGTAACTCTCTCCCAAAACGATTCTGCAGAATACTATTTCCGCAAAGAACTTAGCAATGGCACCGATGCCATGAACCAGAACATGGGGGCTCTTGGCCTTTCCAGATTGTTCATGAAAGTTCATCGTCCTGACTCTGCAGCTAAATATGCTTTATATAGTTATGAAATGATGGATAGTGTCTATTCACAAATGGCTACAGCAGAAGTAGAGCGAACTGCGGCAATGTATAATTATAGCCGCCATCAGCAGCATGCACTGGAGATGGAACAAATGACAAATAAAGAGCGAGTCCGTGGAATAATCATCGCCTGTTTGTTGCTGTTTCTCATTCTTCTATTACTGTTCTATCGTTGGCGCAGCGTACTGAAGATGCGTGAGTATAAGGTTAAAATGATGGCCTATCGGCAGATGCTACAGAAAAACGAAGCAGATTCACAAGGTCAAGGGAAAAAGAAACATGAAATCTCTCAAACCCTTTATAATTCCAGTATCAGGAAACGGCTGCTGGATAAGATTTCACAGGATGAGCTTGCCACCGAAGAAGATTGGCAAGAAGTTTCCAGCATAATCCTTCAGACCTGTCCGGGTTTTAATGAGGCGCTCCAAGGATTCCTGCCGTCTATTAATTCCACCTACTATAGGATATGCTTGGGAGTGAAACTTCAGCTTTCTCCAGCTCAGATAGCCACGTTGGTTTCCCGTAGCAGGCAGGCTGTCGCTTCTGCCCGCAGTCGTATGTACAAGGATGTCTTTGCCAAGAATGGCAAACCGTCCGATTTCGACGATTTTATTCTTTCACTCAACTAGGAGCAATTTTCCCCCATTTCATCGGTGTTTTCGTTATAAGAAGACTCTTTGAGTACTCTTCAAATGAAAATGCGTACTATTTGCGTACTCGTTTTTTATGTAAATCCAAGAAAGTTTAACTACATTTGCAATCGAAAAACGTTGGCTTCAACAATGGTAAATGTTATGTGTAATTTAATTTGAAATAA